>Ga0070698_100000231_pt1 | contig 55183 bp, 54 predicted proteins | sample KBSK1502metaG_FD_65477 | JGI IMG/M metagenome (GOLD analysis project Ga0070698, IMG submission 65477) | Corn, switchgrass and miscanthus rhizosphere microbial communities from Kellogg Biological Station, Michigan, USA - KBS K1-50-2 metaG | ecosystem: Host-associated > Plants > Roots >...
CGGGAAAGTCGTCTGGGCCTGGTTCGACCTGGACCGCTAGCCCGTCCCAAGCCCGAGCGCGCCGTCACCCCGGCCATGCAATTGCGTCAACCGGCCATTACCTGGCCGCGTCCTATCAGCATTCCCCCGAATGGAGAACCCGATGAGTGACTACAACGTCCCCGGGACCGGCGGCCCGCCCCCGCCCCCGCAGCCTCCGCCTCAGCCGCAGCCGCGCAAGAAGCGGCATGGCTGCCTCTTCGCGTTACTGGGCGCAGGCGGGTTCCTCGTCCTCATCGTGGTGATTGCCGTCATTGCCGCGATCGCGGGCGGCGGAAGCGGGCCGTCCACGGGCACGGCTTCCGCGCCCTCATCAGGCAGCTCAGGCTCCTCGGGCGGCGCCGGGGTTCATCTTGCCGGGATCGGCTCCAGGGTGCGCGACGGCAAGTTCCAGTTCGTGATCACCCGAGTCAGCCACCGCAAGTCGGTCGGCGACACCTCGCTCGGCATCGGCACGACGGCGCAGGGCAGGTTCACCGAGCTGCACCTCACGATCACCAACATCGGGAACCAATCCCAGACGCTCGACGACAGCTCGCAATACGTGTTCGACGCCGCCGGGCGCAAGTTCACCGCCAACAGCGAGGCCGACATCGAGGCCAACGTCGGCAACGGCGGCGGCGCTTTCCTGAACGACATCAACCCCGGCAACACGGTGCGCGCGCTGATCCTGTTCGACCTGCCCAAGGGTGACAAGGCGGTCAAAGCCGAACTGCATGACAGCGCATTCTCAGGCGGCGTCACTGTCCGGCTGGTGCACTGAGATGCGGCGCATAGTGATCGGCAGCGCCGTGATCGGCACTGTCATGCTGCTGGCCGGCTGCGGCGGGGGATCGGGCGCCAGCCCTGCCCCGTCCGCCAGCCCGCAGCGCAGCCTTCCCGTGCTCGGCACGGCCACGCCCACGGCGACGCTGACCGCCGGGGAGTCTAAGCTCGTGGCCGCCGTCCAGGGCGCTGGCGGGTACGCCAGCTCCGCTGACATCATCGGGCTCGGTCACGACATCTGCCGGGTGCGCCGGGACGGCGGCAGCGAGTCAGCAGTGATCAGCTTCACTCGCGGTCACTCGATCAAGGGCAGCTCCGGGATGAGCCCGCGCGCGTTCGTCCGCACCGTAGAGCGCGACCTGTGCCGCAAGTACCTGGCCCGGATACCACGGGTGCTGCTCAGCTTCTCCGGCAACGGCATCGGCAACTCCGCCCCGTTCCTGGTGCTCGGCAACCTGACCGTGCATTACACGTTCGACTGCTCAAGCCAGGGGACGGGCAACTTCATAGGCGACATCGAGACCGGCAACCAGGCGTCCCTCAACAGCGACGATCAGTCGTTCGCCAACGAGCTGAGCGGGGGCGGCAGCAAGACGACTCACGTCTACCCCCAGGAGCCCGGCCACGATTACCACGTCTCGATTAACAGCGAGTGCTCGTGGACGGTGGTGGTGAAGGGCTGACCGCCTAGCGGACCCCGCCGGGTGTCGGATCAGCAGCCTAGACGAGGGCAGGCGGAACGGGGTAGGCGCCGGCAGGTAGTGAGGCCGGGTGAGACCAACCCCGTAATGCGAGGGGCGTCAGGCTGAGGCTGGCGCCCCTCCGTCATGCCGGGGGCGATCCTCCAGCCTAGCCACGGGCCGGTCAATTTCCCCCGGGCCGCCAGGTCCTCCCGCTCGCCGGCCAGCCGAGCTGTTCCGGCGACGGGGCCGGCGGGCCGGACGGATACGGGTCACGCTAGAACGCGGGCAACGGCCGGCGTCCTGCCGACCGACTAGCCTGGGCGCCTACGCATGGATGTCACGGTTGCCCGATGTAGTTCAGGATTGGGAGACGAGCACGGTGATCGATATAGCGCAGCGGCGCGCTGACCGCCTGCGTGTCATGAACGCGATCTACGAGGCATCAGGCGGCAGCGAACACAAGGAAGTCCTTGGCCGTGAACTCGCAGCCAAGCTCGGACTCACCGATCAGGACCTGGGTGATGCATGCCGTTACCTGGCGGGCGATGGCTTGATCAAGATCGAGGAAGCAATGAATGGCCTGGGCGGAGGCCCTGTCCCGCACTGGATCAACATCACCCACTGGGGAATCCAGGAGATAGAGCAGTCGCTCCAGGCGCCGGACAAGCCCACCGAACACTTCCCACCGGCCATTTCCGTGATCGAGATCCACGGCAACGTCATAGGGTCCGCCATCCAGAGCGGAAGCCCTGGAGCCCAGCAGGACGTGTCGGTGGGAGACATCAGCCTGGACAGAGTCCGCGAGATCCTGACCGAGTTTGAGGCGCAGGCATCCTCCCTGCGCCTTCCCGGTGATGAAGCCGCGCAACTCCATGCGGACATGGCGACGGTCACGGCCCAGGTCGAGTCGCCCAGGCCGAACCACCACACCATCCGCGAACACCTTCTGTCTGCGCGTGCGATTCTCGAACACGCCGCAGGCGGAGCGGCGGCCGTCGGCCTCCTCGACCTGCTCCGGCACCTGCATCCATGAGGGCGACCCGCATCGACGCCGCGCGCGGGCGGGGCCGCCCGGTTGACGTGCTGGCCGGCTAGCGTCTCAGGGTGACCGGAAACGGGGAGCAGGAGCAGGCTGCCGAGCTTGCCAGGCAGGCCGAGGCGCTGCGGGAGCAGGGCATGCCGGTCTTGCGAGCCGTTCAGCAGTACATCGCCGACGCAGCCGAGGCAGGTTAGTAGCGTTCCCGACCGTCGCCAACGGCGGCCGGGCAGGTGTCTACACGCCAGCCGGCAACATCTTCATTGCCGCCGTGCTGGACAGCGACAAGGCGCACTGGTTCTCGACGGACGGCAACAGTTCCGGCCCCAACCTGCTGCCGACGCTCAAGTCAATCAGCCAGATTCAGTACGCCGACACAGGCGAGCTGGCGACCGGCACCAGCGCCATCAAGGGCGAGGGATTCACGGTCACTGTCAAGCTGTCGTCGCTGAACCTCGCCGAAGCTAATTCGCCCCAGACGTACGCCCTGTCCGAATACGGCATGCTGGTCATCGCGTCAACTTCGGTCGGGTGAAGCACGGTGATGGCATTCCGCAGGACCGACCCCGAGGGCAGGCTACGCGGCGCCGATAAGATCCAGATCCAGGCGCCCGGGTCGAAAACCATGAAGGTTGACCACGGCAGCGGCCTGCACAAGGCCAGGCACAAGAGGTCGCACCGGGAGCGGGCGACGGCACGCACGAGACGGGCCAGGTAGGCGAGGGCGCCGAGCCGGGAGGCTGGCGCCCTTCGCTATGCCCGGGGTCAGCCGGCGCGTTGTATTGGGTATCGAACGAAACTGTCCGGCTGGCCCAGGTCAAGCATACATACGACTAGAGACCGGCCGCTCCCACCGGGGTGCTACACCTGCGTCCGTGAATCGAGACAATCAACCGTGCAAATAATTAGCCTGTTTTGCTTACCGCAATGGAGTTATCCAAGTGTGGAACCGCCGCTCCGGCTTCGCGCGATCCTTGCAGGAACTTCGTATAGTACGGTAAGCATTTGCTTACACAAACGAGCCAACTCGGATGCTTCTTCATATGAAACGGGCTCTAGGTTGTCAGGATGTGCGGCGGCATTCCCTACGATTCGTATCTCGCTGGCCCAGTCGGCAAGACTGGGATACAATGTGCCTTCGGTGCTCATCTGCGCTAGCTGGGCATACAAGGTGCCTTTAGATTTCGCACTCTCACTTCCCGAATCGCGCACAATCTGGGCAAGCATTCCCCGGAACATTATTGCTGCCGCTCGTGACGCCTTGACTGATAGGACAATTATTCCTTCCGCGTACGCAGATGCAACTTCGGCCGGAATCGCCGGATCTAGGTCGCCGGCACCAGGACTAGGCCACCAGTAAATAGGCTCATACAATGATTGCGCCGAGGTGTCCTCTCTGTGCTCAACAACCACTATCGAGTCCTGACAGCCCATGCATGTTAGGATATTTACCCGCTGAGTGTCGTCAACTTTCAACTGAACCGTAGCGCCTGCGGTGAACGATGCAACGCGACCGCATCTCGGACATGGGCCGCTGAGGTTGAGACTGTATGGAAGCGAGTCCGGATCTCTGGCCATGACCGATCAGCGTAGCGCGGAAACCATCCCATACGGCAATCGGTAACGCGAAGCTAAGCAGTCGTCACGCGCGTCCCATGCTCGGGCCGCGCCGGGGCGCCTCGTCTAGTCCAATCCGGCACACGGTAGACAGGCAGTGCATGAAGAAGACCATCCTGATTATCGCGGCGGCGCTCATGCTGGGACGCCAGGCGGCAACGGGTCTGCTTGTCGCTGCCTCCACCATCTGCGCTGACCTGACCGGATACGTAGGTCATGTTGACGTCCACCGGCTCATGGGATTCGGGCTGGCCGGGCTGCTCGCGGCGGCCATCGCGGGGTTCGTACCTTTTAAAAAAAGCCCTGCTTGCATTGTGATTTGGCTCATACGAGTGAAGTTCAGCGTGACTTACAGCACAGCTCCGGCTGCACTCGGGGTTCGCCCAATCCGACATCAGGGCATCTTTCCACTCATGGGTCAATATGTTCGCTGTGACGTAAGTCATACGAGCGCGGTTGCCGCGTGACCTACATCACAACGGGCCTGCCGTCAGGGCATCGTCCACTCGTATGCGAGCTGCCATTGAGACAGCGGCATGGCGATGTCGCTGACCTCCATGATCCGGCGCGAGTCAGCGCGGGCAATGCCCCGGATGGCGAGGACGAGCTGTCCGTCGTGACCCAGGAACAGCTCCTCGTCGTCGCGGGGACGCCGGACGCTGACTGCCTCGGTGACGTAGGCGGGCGCGCCGGCGTCCGGCAGCCGGTACGACACGTCCAGCATCACCGGGATCTCATTGGCGAACAGCTTGGCGCGCCGGATGACCGCAGTCTCGCTGTCCAGCAGGTCCGCCACGTCGTGCGGTACCCGGCCTTCGCTGGTTTCGGCTTCTAACCTGGCAGTCGTCTCGGCGCGCTCGATTGCCTGGAAGGCCGCGAGCTGGCGGGCCGGCGGAGGTGGATTGCTGTCAGCACGACGACCCCCGTCCCGAGCTAGAACTCGTTCGCCCCGGCTACCTGCCCGATGGGGAAGAGGTGCCCGGTTGCCGAGCACACCGTCTCCAGCGTATGGACGGGCGTCCCTTAGTGCTATAGCTGGCCCGGATGATCTGCACAACCCATTCGCCCGGCTCTAGCTGCAACGTCTCTGCCTCAAAGAGGGTTGCGCGTCGTGCCGTCAGGTACTCATCCGCCGGCCGAACACGTACCCGGCCACGATCGCCAAGCCTCCAAATCAGGCAACAGGGCTGATATCGGGGCTCAGCGGCGATACGTGGCTGATTCGTAACCTTCCCGCCAGTTTCCAGCTTCATCCAGTTCTGCCACGCTCTGTTCGTGGCGGAACGACAGGTCATGAACAGGCTCTACTACGGCGACAATCTTGAGGTTCTGCGGAAGAGCGTCACCGCCGAGTCGGTCGATCTGGTCTACCTCGATCCGCCGTTCAACTCCAATCGCGCCTACAACGTGATCTTCGGCAGGCACCCGCACAGTGGCAACGGGGCCGCCGCGCAGATCCAGGCGTTTGATGACACGTGGCGGTGGACGCCTGTCACCGACCAGCAGTATCAGCACTACGTGGCGGGCAGGCTGCCGACGCCGGTATCCGATGCGCTGATGGCGTTCCGCACGCTGCTCGGCGAGAACGACGCCATGGCCTACCTCGTCAACATGGCACCTCGGTTAGTCGAACTTCACCGGGTACTGAAGCGCACCGGCTGCCTGTACCTGCACTGCGATCCCACCATGAGCCACTACCTGAAGATTCTGCTGGATACGATCTTCGGTCCTGAGCAGTTCCGAAACGAGATTAGCTGGCAGAGAGCCGGGGCCAAGAATGACTCACTTCGCTATGGTCGCTGCCATGACGTGATCTTGTTCTACACGGCAGGCAAAAGGTTCACTTGGAACCCGCAGTACACGCCGTTTGACGAGAGTTCGATCACCAAGAATTACACCCACGTTGAGGCAGCGACCGGACGGCGTTACCGGAGGGGAGACCTCACCGCCGCCAAGCCAGGTGGTGACGTTGACTTCGAGTGGCATGGTGTGCGGCCCTACAAAGGCCGGCACTGGGCCTATAGCCAAGAGAATCTCGACCAGATGTACGCCGATGGCCGGATCGAGTTCCGAAAGACCGGCATGCCCGTCTACAAGCGCTACCTGGATGAGCAGCGGGGAGTGCCCCTTCAGGACGTGTGGACCGACATCAGGCTCACCTCCGCCGACAAGGAGCGCCTCGGCTACCCCACCCAGAAGCCAGTGGCACTGCTTGAACGGATCATCGCAGCATAATCCAATGAGGACGATGTGGTGCTCGACCCGTTCTGCGGTTGCGGCACCACCATCGACGCCGCGCAGCGTCTCGGCCGCCGGTGGATCGGCATCGACATCACCTTCATCGCCGTGGACCTCATCGAGAAACGCCTGCGCCACACCTTTGGTGACTCCGTCTCCAGCACCTACGAGGTGCATGGCATCCCGCGTGACATGGGCGGCGCGCATGCGCTGTTCGGGCGCTCGCCGTTTGACTTCGAGCGCTGGGCGGTGTCTCGGATCAACGCACAGCCCAACGAGAAGCAGCGAGGCGACAAGGGCGTCGATGGCGTAGTGCGCTTCTACCTTGACAAGAACACCGTCGGCCGGGTGCTGGTCTCCGTGAAAGGCGGCCAGATGGTCGGGCCGCAGTTCGTGCGCGACCTGATCGGCACCATCGAGACCCAGAAGGCGCAGATGGGCGTCCTCATCACGATTGCGGGGCCGACGCGGGGCGTCCTCGACGCGGTCAACCACGGCGGCACCTACACATGGCCGATCAACAACAAGACCTACCCGCGCGTGCAGGTCATCACGGTCAGGGAACTGCTGCGCGGAGATCGCCCGGACATGCCGCAGTCGCTGATGCCCTACATTCAGGCGCCCCGCGCACCCGCGCGGGAAGTCCAGGCCGGCTTCGATGACCTGGCAGCCGGAAGCATGTGACCTGCCGGGAGCGGATCAGCAGATCGAATTCAGACACAGGGAAAACCATGAAGCTCAACAGGATCGCAGCGGCAGCAGTCCTGGCGGCCACCGTATCCGGATGCGGAGGCGCGAGCACGGAGACTATGCGGGGGGTGGTGGTCACCGACAATCCTGGTTCAAGCGGCGGTTCGAGCGGCTGCTTCATCCCGGACTGGCCCGGACCGGGAGAGTTCTCACCAGATATCAGCACTTTGCAGGTGGTGGTGCACGCGCCTAGCGGGACGGTTATCGGAACTGCCAGCCTGGGTCAGCCGAGCATCAAGCCGCTTCCCGGCTCGCTCCTTCCGGGTTCGACCCCAGGCTACGAACAGTGCTTCTACCCATTCCGGATCTCTGGCCTTCCGGCCGAGCCCCGCTACGGAGTCCAGCTCAGCCCGAGCAACCTGGGTACGGTCTGGGTCAATCAGTCCGGGATACACAAGGTGATTTTCAACAAGGGAAACTAATACGCGGGATTCAAATGAAACTCCCCCATACTTTGACGATATTGTGGCCAGCGAAGGCCAACTGATGTGAGTAGGACAACGCGCCGTTTCGGCGTGGTCATGAATCCTGCTCGGCGTCCCAGTCATCCCTGAACTACCACGAGCGGGCGGCATAGGAAAACCCCGCGTCCCCAGCATCGCGGAGGGTCCTGGTGCCGATCGTAGGTCAGCCGCCGCGCGTTACGGCCCGCTGTTACCTGCCGGGCGCCTCGCCCAGTCCCGTTCGGCGTCGATAGCCGGCCCGGAGATCCAGCCGCCGGCGTCGCCGAGCACGCGCGCCTGCCGCTGGACAGCCCGCCCGGCGTAGTCGTACCTGATCTTGGTGCGCAGCTCCATGCCGGAGTCTGCCGTCAGCAGGACCGTCCGGTCGTCGAACGGGACGGCCGACCATACCCCGTCCGCGTAGTTGACGTAGTAGGCATCCTGCCAGTGATACCGGATGTCGTTGAGCATCGCCTGCTGCTCGCTGTCCAGCGTCATGCCCGTCTCCCGTCACCGAAGCTGTGTCCAAGTGTATCTCGGTATCCCTGAGACGTTCTGGGTATATCCAGGAAGGCAGGCGTGATGCCGGGGGGAGTCTGCTTGCTTAGCGTGATAGACGAGCGTTCGCCAGTCCCGTTTCACGAGCAGCTCTCCGCGATCTTGCGGGAGAAGATCGCGAGCGGAGAGCTGGACTGGCGCGTGCCGTCGATCAACACCCTGGCCCAGGAATACGGCGTCTCCCGCAACACCGTGGTCCATGCCCTGAGCACCCTGGCAGGCGAGGGGCTGATCGTGGCCGTCCACGGGAAGGGCTTCTACGTCGTGGAACGGGGCTGATCACCATAGAGCCCGGGTGGGGCGCGTTCGTGGCCGCCCGGTAGGTCACCAGAAAGTCACCAGCAGGTCGAGTTGGATCATGTAGAAACGGGTATAAACGGACACTTGATCTTGCCACCAGCCTGTTCTAAAAACAGTCTGCCAGGTGCATACGCGCACGTCAGAGCCCTGTAGGGCACCAGATGATCTACATATCTGCGGTAACAACGACAGCAGAGTCCGATCCACGCGGCGGAGGACACCGGCCCGGCGGAGGACACCGGCCGGGCGGATGTACCGCTAGCTGGCGCGGGCGGCCTGAACTTGCTCGCGGGCCACTTCGACTGGCTGGCCGGCGAACTGGCCGCCCGCGCAGTCTGCGCACCGCACCGGCCGCCGCGGGTTCCGGATCCCGGCGAGCCCGAGCAGCCCGCCGAGCGCGACGAGCACGGCCGAGATGAGAATCCCTACGTGGAACGCGTGCACCGACGCGGACTGCACCGCAAGCGCGACATCCTGGCCGACCCGGCCGGGATCCACCCGGGCGAGCGTCTCGCGGCGGGCTTGCGCGACGGCCGCGCGGGCGGCTGGCGGGAGGCTGCGCCCGGCCAGGCCGCTGTCCAGCGTGTGGCCGAACTGGGCCGAGATGACCGCGCCCACTGCCGCGATCGACAGTAGGCCGGCGATCCGGGCGGTCGCATTGTTGATCCCGGAGGCAATGCCCGCGTTGCCTTCATCCGCGTCCGACAGCACGGCGGCCGTCAGCGGCGCGACGGTGGCGGCCAGGCCGACCGAGAAGATCAGCAACGGCGGCAGCAGCCCGGTCAGGTAGCTCACGTGCGCGCCGATGCGCAGCAGCAGGGCGAGCCCGACGCCGGCGATCAGTGGCCCGCCGCCCATGAACAGCCGCGGCCCGAACCGGTCGGCGAGCTTCCCGAATCGCTTGGACAGCACGAACATGACGATCGTCGTGGGCATCAGCGCGAGCCCGGAACGCAGCGCACTATAACCGGCGACCTCCTGGAGGAACAGCACCAGCAGGAAGAACGTGATACCGAGCCCGCCGTACATCGCGAGGGTCTGCACGTTGCCGACCGAGAAGTTCCGCCGCCGGAACAACGCGAGCGGCACCGCCGGCTCCGGGGTGCGCCGCTCGTGCAGCACAAAGAAGCCGAGCAGGGCGAGCCCGCCGAGCCCGGAGCCCCACACCTGCGGGCTGCCCCAGCCGGCGTCCGGCAGCCGGATCAGCGCCAGCACCGGCCCGGCCAGCCCGAAGAAGGTGAGCGCTGCCCCCAGCCAGTCCACCCTGGCGTGCGCCGCGCCGCGCTCGCGCCCGGGCACCGCCATGGCGACCAGCACCAGCGTGAGCACCACGAATGGCACGTTGATCGCGAAGATCAGCCGCCAGGAGGCCGCGTCCACCAGGTAGCCGCCCGCCAGCGGGCCGATCACGGTGGCGATCCCGGACCAGGCGGTCCACGAGCCGATCGCAGCCCCGCGCTCATCGCGCGGGAAAGCGGCGATGATCACCGCCAGCGCGCTCGGCATCAGCAGCGCCCCGAACGCGCCCTGCAGCGCCCTGGCCGCGATCAGGATCCCGATATCCGGCGCGACCGCGCACAGCACCGACACGATCCCGAACCCGGCCACGCCGATCGAGTACACCCGCCGCTCGCCGAAGATGTCACCGAGCGACCCGCCCACCAGGATCAGCGAGCCGAGCGCCAGCAGGTAGGCATTCGACACCCACTGCTGGCCCGCCAGCCCCCCGCCCAGATCGGCCCGGATCGCCGGCAGCGCCACGTTCACCGCCGTCGCATCCAGTCCGGCCACAACCGAGCCCATGATCGCCGCGACCAGGGCCAGCCGCTTGCGCCGGTCACGGTCAGCGGCGGTGGTGGGCGAAGTCATTCCTGGTCCTCACATGGGCTTGATCTCTTATCGCACCATAGCCAATCGCCGTGGCGGCTGGATGATCCAGATTATTTACGCAAGGCCAGGCCGTCGGTCACCGCCGCGGCATGCGCAACGCCCCGGGCCGGGCAAGCCGCCGCCCATGCGGCGGGCGCCTGCGCCGCGTAGGCGGCGCGCCGAGTGACTGGCCGCATGCATCCGCCGTGCGCGGCGCGCCGAGTGACTGGCCGCATGCATCCGCCGTGCGCGGCGCCCAGCAGCTGAGACAGCAGTGTCTCTTTATCGATTTCCTGTCGTCTTCCGCCGGCCGTGTCCGCCGCGCTGCGGTGCCGGTCTGCCACCGCGCGGACGGCGGCGATTCCGAAATGCCGTCAGGCCTCAGGTCGTGGCGGATGGCCAGGTATCCGTGCCGGAACTGGCACACTGTCCGTGCTGGCGACGGCACGCTGACACGCTCAGGCAGGAGGAGACCGGCGATGACTTCAGCTCGACGCACGGCGGGACGGACGCTCGCCGGGGCAGCCCTGGGCTGCGTCGCGGTGCTTGCCACCGCCTGCGGGTCCGGTGCGAGCCCTGGTCCGACGGTTACCAAGACAGTCACGGTCACCCCGTCCGCGCCAGCAAGCACCGCCTCGCCCGGCGCCATACACTCGTCCGCCAGTCCCCCAGCCACGGCCGCTTGCGCAACGCGTGATCTGCAAGTGAAAGTCGGAGCCAGGCAGGGGGCGGCAGGCAGCACCTACGCCGCGCTCGACTTCACCAACATCGGCAATGTCCCGTGTACCCTCTTCGGCTATCCCGGCGTCTCTCTCGCGGGCGGCCAGCCGGTCGGGCGAATCGGCAAGGCGGCTGCGAGAAGCGACACGAGCCCGCCCCAGCTCGTCACGCTCGCACCCGGGGCTGTCGCCAACGCGCTGCTGCGGATCGTCAACGCGGCCAACTACCCGCCGTCCAAGTGCGGCCCAGTGCCGACGGCTTTCCTGCAGGTATACCCGCCGAACCAGACAACGCCGATCTACCTCGGGTACAAGGCGACAGCCTGCTCCAAGCCAGTCCGCCTGCTCACCGTCGGCGCCGTCCGGCCAGGCGCAGGCACCGCGTCTTGACGGCGAGCGATGGCCCGGCAGCCACGGGTCCGGCCTTGGGGCTAGACGTGGATGAGCTGGCCCATAGTCACTCCGCTGCCATGGCTGACCACTCGATGGCGGGAGGCCGCACGGCGGCGCACAACGGATTTCCCCTGGCGTCGGTCAATCCGAGGCGGCCAACGAGCAGGCCCAGGCTCACGGCGCTGTCGATCACCGCAGGAGGGATCGCATCGAACCACAGCTTCGCTCGCCGGAACAGCGTGAAACGGTTGGCGTCATCCACGGTGCCCCAGCAGAGATAGATGAACCGGCCACCGGGCGGACCCTGGATGTACCGCCCCTTGAGATCGGTACCGGTCGGCGATGGGATGGCAGTGCAGTCCACGGTCCAGCTGGCAGCAGGCGCATCGCCGGGTACGAGACCAAGCAGCTCATCTCGCCGGTTCTGGCGTTGGACCCCGACATGAATGTTGTGATATCCGCCGGGAGAGTCAGGGCTGGGGCCGCAGAAGCTGCCAGGAAGGTCGGAGGCTTCGATCCGGATCTGCACACCGGCATTATCGTTCGCTCCGCGTCTCCCCGTGTAGTGGCTGGATGTTGCTGAGTAGGTTTCGCTCCGCGTCTGCCCGCCTTCCCGGGTAGTGGCTGGATGTTGCTGAGTAGGTTTCGCTCCGCGTCTGCCCGCCTTCCCGGGTAGTGGCTGGATGTTGCTGAGTAGGTTTCGCTCCGCGTCTCCCCGCCTTCCCGGGTAGTGGCTGGATGTTGCTGAGTAGGTTTCGCTCCGCGTCTCCCCGCCTTCCCGGGTAGTGGCTAGATGTTGCTGAGTAGGTTGAGTGGGTGAGCTTTGACGTCAGCGCGGACGCCTACATGCGCTTCATGGGGAGGTATTCGGAGCCGCTGGCGGTGCTGTTCGCTGATCTGGCCGGAGTTTCCCGCGGCCAGCGGGCGCTGGATGTCGGCTGCGGGCCGGGCGCGCTGACGGCCGAGCTGGCCGGGCGGCTTGGGACGGCCGCGGTCTGCGCGGTGGAGCCGTCGGAGTCGTTTGCCGTCGCGGCACGGGAGCGCCTGCCCGGTGTGGATGTCCGGCTGTCGGCGGCCGAGCAGCTGCCGTTTTCTGACGGCGCCTTCGATGTCGCTGCGGCGCAGCTAGTCGTTCACTTCATGGCCGATCCGGTGGCTGGCCTGCGAGAGATGGGCCGGGTCACCCGTCCCGGCGGGACGGTCGCGGCGTGCGTGTGGGATCACGCGGGCGGCCGCGGCCCGCTGGCCCTCTTCTGGCGGGCAGCCCGCGAGCTGGACCCTTCGGCGCGCGACGAGTCTGGCCTGGCCGGTGTCAGGGAAGGCCATCTGGCCAGCCTCTTCACGGAGGCTGGCCTGCGCAGGGCGCGGGCCATGACGCTGACCATCCGCGTACGTCATGCCTCATTCGAGCAATGGTGGGAGCCGTTCACGCTCGGAGTCGGTCCGGCCGGGGCGTACGTGGCTTCTCTGGCCAACGAGCACCGCGCAGCGCTGCGCGAGCATTGCCGGCACCTGCTGCCCGGCGGACCGGTCGAGGTTAATGCATCCGCATGGGCTGCAGCGTGCCGGATCTGACCGCACGCGGCGGCATCTGACGTCATCTGGGTGTCGGATACGGTGGCAATCCGCTCGGTCGGAGCTGATTGCCGCTGACGTAGGGCCAGTTATAGACGGGCAGCGATACGCAATGCCCGGGAGGGCCTGCCGGATCAGGGAGGCGACATGCTCGCAGCCGTAGCAGAGGGTGCCAGTCACCCCGCGGTCGCCGCCCTGCTTGGGCTCGGGGCAGCGGGGCTCGCGGGCGTTGTGGTGGCCATGGCCTGGAATGTGCACGCGCGCCAGATCCGGCTCGCCGAGCAGCTGGCCCGCCGCCAGTTCATCGTGACTGCAGAGGCGGGCGCGGCGGGCCGTGCGCCGGATGGCAGCGGCGATGCTGAGGTCGCCGGTGCGGAGGCCGAGGGGGCCGCCGACGCGGGGCCTGCATCGCCGGTGGTCATCGACGGGCCGGAAACTGTGGTCACAGGCGAGCAGGCTCGCTATCGCATGCGGCCCTCAGGCAGCCGGAAGGTGGTGTCATGGGCGGTCGGCGGCGGCTCGGTATCGCAGTCTCCCGACCCGGCCCATCCCGGTGACCTGCTCCTGATCGCTGACCGGCCGGGCAGCCTGACGATCACCGTGCGGGTGCGCGACGGCATGACGGAACGCCGCGGGACGAAGTCCGTCACCGCGGTGGCGGACGTGACGGCTCCCGTGCCGCCCTTCACGCTGCGGCTGTTCCTGCAAGGGTGGGGGCTGGTGGTCGTCGCTGTGCTGATCGTCGGATTCGCCGGAGCCCTCGCCGCATTGGGTAACTTCGCCTCCTCCGACTTCATCGCGCTGGTCTCTCCGCTGGCCGCGCTGCTCGGCGTGGTAGCCGTCGCGGCCGGAAAGGGCGAGGCAAGCAGTCGGCCCGGCAAGGGCGCCGGCACGCCAAGGCCCTGAGTGCCCAGAGCCGGGCATGAGAGGCATGTAACCGGCCCGGCAAAGGCGCCGGCACGCCAAGGCCCTGAGTGCCCAGAGCCGGGCATGATAGGTCCGTAGCGCTGCCGCGATTGGCGCTCTTTGGGGCGGTTCGGGTAACAGTGGAGAGCGTGCATGGGCTGGTGGAGCCCGGGACCCGGTTCACGCGGTGGCGGCTGCGGTCCCGCCCTTGCGCCGTGGCCGACATGATCGCGGCTGTGGCTGGGGCCGGCCTCATGAAACTCTTCATGGCCGAAGCCACTGGCACCGGATTAGGAACCTCAGATTGACGTTGGTTCCCGGCTACTGTCTTCAGGTCGCGATCCGCTCGTGCTCTGATACGGCAGCGCACCGGCCGTGCTGATGCCGGGCAAGCAAGCGGTCATGTCGCTCGGAGGCCGGCTGTGCCGCCCGAGGGCCGGCTGCGGCCATTTCACGGCTCTGCAGACTAGCCTGCCCTTGGTTGAGATCATCCGCGCACTGGCCGAGGAGGAGCCGTGGGGCTCATGGACGACTGGACCCAGGCGCTGCATGCCGAAGCCGCCTCGTATGCACGGGTAGCGCTGGCCAACGTCGGGCGTGAGTTCCCATCCGGCGTGTCTCACACGATGAAGGCGCCCGGCGATTTCCCCTATCGTCCAAGGGCACGCACGCCGGTCTTCTACGGCAGTTTCGACTGGCACTCGTGCGTGCAGATGCACTGGCTGCTGGTCCGCTTGCTGCGCGTCGCGGCTGGCGCCGTTCCGGCCAGCGAGATCAGGGCCGTGCTTGGCCGCCGCTTCCAGCACGTGGCGCTGGCGGCCGAGGAGCGGTTCATCGCCGGCCCGGACGGCCTTGCGGAATGCCCTTACGGCTGGGGATGGACGCTCGCCCTGGTTCACGAGACCGCGACCTGGGACGATCAGGACGGCCGGAAATGGGCGTCCGCTATGGCGCCGCTTGCCGACGAGCTCGGCGGCCTCTTCCTCGAATGGCTGCTCACGGCGACCTACCCGGTTCGCTACGGGGTGCACCCCAACAGCGCGTTCGGGCTGTCCAGGGCCCTGCCGTATGCGGCAGCGCGGGCTAGATCGGGGGACCCTGCGCTGCTAGATGCGATCACCGCCAAAGCACTTGCATGGTTCGGCAGCGACATGCTCTATCCAGGCAGCTGGGAGCCGTCGGGACACGACTTCCTGTCACCGGCGCTCACCGAAGCAGAACTGATGGCCCAGATCCTGCACCGCAGCGAGTTCGCCGACTGGCTCGGCATGTTCTTGCCCGGGATCGAGCAGGGCGAGCCAGCCTCCCTGTTCACCCCCGCGGCCCCGCCCGACTCCGGCAACGGCAATATCGCGCACCTGCACGGGCTCAACGCGAGCCGCGCCTGGTGCTGGCGGCGGCTGGCGGAAAGCCTGCCCGAAGGCGACCCGCGCATCGGGCCCGCCGTTACCGCTGCCCGCGCGCACGCAGCTGCCGCCCTCCCGCATGTCGTTGGTGACGACTACGCGGCCGGGCACTGGCTCGCCGCCTACGCCGTGCTCATGCTCAGCTGACCTGCCGCGCTCCCGCATGTCGTCGGTGACGACTACGCGGCCGGGCACTGGCTCGCCGCCTACGCCGTGCTCATGCTCAGCTGACCTGCCGCGGCCCGGATGTCGCGAACAATACGGGTCTGGTCACCACGGGAAGCTCGGCGATTACGTCGACGACAGCATCCAATGCGCCGGGGGATTTCGAGGGGCGGCGCCGGCCGGCGCCGCCCCGGGCGCGATGATGTTCGGGCACGCATGCCCCGCTCACCGCAGAGCCAGCTGGAGGACTCAGCCGATGCCGACCATCCCGCTTCGCGAGCGCCCGGCCTGGAAGGCCCTGGAGCAGCACTACGCCGAGATCGGCGGCACGCACCTGCGCGACCTGTTCGCCGCCGACCCGGGGCGCGGCGAGCGGCTGACCGCCGAGGCAGCGGGCCTGTATCTGGACTACTCGAAGAACCGGGTCACCGACGAGACAATGCGGCTGCTGATCAGCCTCGCGCACGAGTCCAGCCTCGAGGAGCGCAGGGACATGATGCTGCGCGGCGAGCGGATCAACGTGTCCGAGCACAGGCCGGTGCTGCACGTCGCCCTCCGGATGCCGAAGGGCAGCTCACTTGTCGTCGACGGCGTCGACGTGGTCGCGCAGGTGCATGAGGTGCTCGACCGGATGTCGGACTTCGCGCACCGTGTCCGCTCCGGCGCATGGAAGGGATTTACCGGACTTGCGATAAAGAACGTCGTCAATGTGGGCATTGGCGGTTCCGATCTCGGCCCGGTCATGGCCTACGAGGCGCTGCGGCATTACTCCCGGCGCGACCTGACCTTCCGATTCGTCTCCAACGTGGATTCCACCGACTTCGTCGAGGCGACCCGCGACCTGTCCGCCGACGAGACCCTCTTCATCATCTCGTCCAAGACCTTCGGCACGCTGGAGACCCTGACGAACGCGCACTCGGCGCGCGACTGGGTGATCAGCCAGCTCGGCTCGCAGGAGGCCATCGCCAGGCACTTCGTCGCGGTGTCCACGAACGCCGAGCGGGTTGCTGAGTTCGGCATCGACACCGCGAACATGTTCGGCTTCTGGGACTGGGTCGGCGGCCGGTACTCGATGGACTCGGCCATCGGCCTGTCCACCATGCTCGCGATCGGGCCGGCCAGCTTCCGTGACCTGCTGGCCGGGTTCCACGAGCTTGACGAGCATTTCCGGACCGCGCCGCTCGGCGAGAACCTGCCGGTGCTGATGGGCCTGCTGGCCGTCTGGTACGCGGATTTCTTCGGGGCGCAGACAGCCGGCGTGATGCCCTACGAGCAGTACCTGAAGCGGTTCCCTGCCTACCTGCAGCAGCTCACGATGGAGTCGAACGGCAAGCACGTCACCGTCGACGGCGCCGGCGTCGACTACGAGACCGGCGCCGTCTACTGGGGCGAGCCGGGCACCAACGGCCAGCACAGCTTCTACCAGCTCATCCATCAGGGCACCAAGCTGATCCCGGTTGACCTGATCGGCTTCGGCAAGACCCTCAACCCGCTGCGCGATCATCACGACATCCTGTCCTCGAACGTCTTCGCCCAGGCGCAGGCGCTGGCGTTCGGCAAGACGGAGCAGGAAGTCCGCGCCGAGGGAACCCCGCCCGGGGTCGTGCCGCACCGGGTCATGCAGGGCAACCGCCCGACCAACGTGCTGCTGACCGAGAAGCTAACCCCGCGGCTGCTCGGGGTTCTTGTGGCGCTGTATGAGCACAGCGTGTTTACCCAGGGCACGATCTGGGGCATCGACTCCTTCGACCAGTGGGGCGTCGAGCTCGGCAAGGTACTGGCGGCCCAGATCATCCCCGAGCTGACCAGCGACGCCGAGCCGGACCTTGGGCACGACTCGTCCACGAACGCCCTCATCCGGCGTTACCGCAGCCTGAAGAGCTGACCGCGCGAAGATCTAGGGAGCAGAGATGACCACTGACAGGCCCATGCAGCTTGGCATGATCGGGCTAGGCCGGATGGGCGCCAACCTGGTCCGGCGGCTGATGCGTGACGGCCACCGCTGCGTCGCCTATGACCACACCGAAGCCCACGTGAAGCCGCTTGAGGCCGAGGGCGCTACCGGCGCGACCTCGCTTGCGGACTTCGTCGCGAAGCTGGAGAAGCCCAGGACGGCGTGGCTGATGCTGCCTGCCGCCGTCACCGGCTCCACCCTGGACGAGCTGGCTGAGCTGCTGGAACCCGGCGATGCCGTGATCGACGGCGGGAACTCGTACTACCGGGACGACATCATCCGGGCGAAGCGGCTCGCGCCGAAGCAGATCCACTACCTGGACTGCGGCACCTCGGGCGGCGTATTCGGGCTGGACCGCGGTTACTGCCTGATGATCGGCGGCGAGGACGAGCCGGTCCGGCGGCTGGACCCGATCTTCCGCACCATCGCCCCCGGTTCCGGCAGCGCCGAGCCCACGCCCGGCCGGACCCGGACGACCGGAACCGCTCCGCACGGATACCTGCACTGCGGCCCGAACGGCGCCGGGCACTTCGTCAAGATGGTGCACAACGGCATCGAGTACGGCATGATGGCCGCGATCGCCGAGGGCCTGTCCATCATCAAGCACGCCAACATCGGCAAGACGGAAGTGGCGTCCGGCGACGCGGAGACCGCTCCCCTGCGTGACCCCGAGTTCTACCAGTACGACATCGATGTCGCCGAGGTCGCCGAGGTCTGGCGCCGCGGGTCGGTGGTCGGGTCCTGGCTGGTCGACCTCACCGCCGACGCGCTCGCCCGCTCCCCCCAGCTGGACGACTTCGAGGGCCGGGTGTCGGACTCCGGCGAGGGCCGCTGGACCGTACTCGCCGCCGTCGACGAGGGCGTTCCTGCGCCCGTCATCACCGCCGCGCTGATCCAGCGATTCGAATCACGCGGCCTCGGCAAGTTCACCGGCAAGGTCCTGTCCGCCATGCGCAGCGAGTTCGGCGGCCACGCCGAGAAGAAGAACTAGCCGGCCAGCCCGGCGGCCAAGCCCGCCGCGGCCAGGCACCGCTGCCCGGCCCGCGGCAGGGGCTGACCGCCCGCCGGCGGGCCAGCCGCTCCGGTCGCCCCGGGCTGCCGCGCGCCCGGCCGGTCCGGCCGGCCCCGTTGGCCCCGTTCAACCAGAAGTATGTTTCCCGCGTGACGCGAGCGGCCCGGCGTGTCGGCGGACGGCGTCGACCACCGCCGCGGTCGCTGGCCATGCCTGCGTCCCGGCGCGGACCACGCTCCACATCCGGCGGTCGATCCTGGCCAGCTCAAGCGGCACCATCCGCACCCGGTCGGCGCCCGGCGCGCCGGCCGGCAGCAGGCTCACGCCCTGCCCGGCGAGCACCAGATCGATGACCAGCTCCAGGCTGTCCGCGCGGTGCCGGATCCGCGGCGTCCAGCCAGCCAGCGCGCAGAGCCGGTCGGCGAGCTCGTCGTCGCCCGGGTCGCGCGAGTTGCCGATCCAGAACTCGTCTCTGAGGCTCGCCAGGTCATCCGGAGTGCGCAGGCAGGCAGGGACGGCTGACCCCGGCGGCACCGCCAGCATCATCGGGCTGCTGCACAGCAGCGACCGGATATGCCGCCCGCCACGCGGGACCAGCGTGTAGTCGTACACGAAGCCGAGGTCGATCTGGCCGGCCTCAAGCAGCTCGTCCACCTCGCCCGGCTCGCGCTCTTGCAACTCCAGCTCAAGCAGTGGGTAGCTGCGGGCCAGCTGGCCGGCCACCGGCAGCAGGTCCTGCCGCAATGCCGAGGTGTACCCAGCCACCCGGACAAGCCCGCTGGGCTCGGCCGCGGCCGCCAGGTCAAGCTCGGCGGCGGTCACGGCCGCGAGGATTCCCTCGGCATGCGTGACCAGCCGCCGCCCGGCCGGCGTCAGCCGGACCCGGCGGCCTGCCGCCTCGAGCAGCGGCACCCCGGCCTCGCGTTCCAGCGCGGCAAGCTGCTGGCTGACCGCGGAGGTTCCGTAACCGGTGGCGCGCGCGACCGCGGACATGGTGCCGAGCCTGGATAGCTCGACCAACACCTTTATTTTACGGAGATCCACCGGTCTATCATTCACCTAGGCCGAACAGTATGGCCAGTAACCTGCACTAGACGTGAACGGTGGCGAGACGGTCGAATGGGCGCATGAAGGTTCCCGCGCCCAGCCTGGCCGTCATGTCCATGTTGTCGGTGCAGACCGGTGCCGCGCTGAGCACGCACCAATTCGAGGCGCTCACCCCGAGTGGCTCTGCCTGGCTGCGGGTGTTCATCTCGGCGATCATCCTGCTGCTCATCACCCGGCCGCGGCTGCACCGCATCGGCTGGCCTGCGCTGCGCGGCGTCCTGCTGCTCGGCACCGCAACGGCGGTGCTGACCCTGGCATACATCGAGGCAGTTGCCCGGATTCCGCTCGGTACCACGGCGGCCATCGAGTTCCTCGGGCCGCTCGGCGTGGCCGCGCTGCGCAGCCACCGGCGCGCGGCGCTGGCCTGGCCCGCGCTGGCCATGATCGGCGTGATCGGGCTGACCGAGCCCTGGCACGGGCAGCTGAACCTGACCGGCGTCGCCTTCGCGATGGTCGCGGGGGCGGGCTGGGCCGCCTACATCCTGCTGACCCAGCGAGTGGGCGCGCAGCTGTCCGGGCTGCAGGGCCTCGCGATGTCCCTGGGCACGGCGACGATCGTCGCGGCCCCGCTCGCCGCCTGGCCGGCCATCCGTGGCCTCACCCCGGTGCTCGCGGCGCAGGGACTCGGGCTGGCCGTGCTCGTTCCGCTGCTGCCGTTCTCGCTGGAACTGCTCGCGCTGCGGCGGATGAGGGTCGCCGCATTCGGCACCCTGATGGCCCTGGAACCGGGCATCGCGGTGCTGATCGGGCTGGTGGTGCTCGGCCAGTTGCCGGCCGCCTGGCAGGTCGCTGGCGTCGTGCTGGTGGTCATCGCGGGCGTCGGCGCGCAGCGCACGGCACCTGCGGCGCAGGCCGGGCCAGTGGCCGGCGAGCCCGCATCCTGGCCCGCCGTCCCTGCTGAGGTCACGCCGCCTCGCGTGCTGGAGACCTGCCAGCGCGCGCCCGCGCCCGGCCAGGCCAGCTCTTGATCGTCACAGCGGCCGATCCGGTCAGGCCGGCTTGGCAGCGACGCCCTCGAACGTGTATCCGCACGGGCGCTGGCCGCCGCGCTCTGGCAGGCCCGCCCACTGATGGGGCGGAAGCGCTGAGCGGCTAGCTTGGCGGCGCCTGCCTGAGTTCCGGCTCGGGCTTCGGGACGCCGTCCTTAAGATCGCCCGCAGCGGAGACCGCGTTGATCGCCGCGACCAGCGCCCGCGCGCTCGGCCAGTAGGTCATGGTCGCGGGCGGCCACCAGCCGGCGATGCCCGGCCGCGTGTCGGGATCGCCCATGGCGAGCGATTTCCTGAGACCGTCCAGTTCAGCCGATCCGGTAGCGCCCGCGAGCCCCGCGTATGTCCCCAGGGTGGTGCGCAAGTGCACCTCGCCGCGCAATTCTTCGAGATTCCCGATCGAGGTGCGAAAGCGAAGCCATTGGTTGCGGCGCCACCACGGCGAGCGGAACCGTCGCCTGAGCCGTGCGCCCGCCAGTTCGCCGCGCAATGCCAGCGCGGCGATGGTCTCCTTCGGCATAAACAAGTTCGTCCCGCCTTCGGACTTGCTCTGCCGGACCGTCGCAATCCGTCCGACATAGGAGGGCATCTGCGACTGGGCGGTATCACGCCAGCCGCGGGCCGCCTTGATGATGGCCCCGGCGAAGCCGCCCATCCCGCCTCGCACCGGCGCGCCGATCACCTGGTGTCCCTGCCAGTCCTGCGGCAGCCACACGTCCTGATGCCGGAAGCCGGGCGGATACCCGCTTAGGTTGATGCCCACGGTGGGCCACATAGGGAACAGCGAGTCGAACAGATGGATCGGGAAGTTCGAGGTGATGCCGCCGTCAGAGAACCAGAGCTCCTCGGCCCAGAACTTGCTGCTTTTCCTCGGGTACCTGAGCGGGGTCCCTGACTCGCCGCTGACCGGCATGCCGAACTCGTCCCGGACGGCCGACGAGACCTTGCTGAGCCGGTAGACGCGAACGGCCTCAAGCAGCGCAGGCAGCGACATGCTCAGCCGCACCGCGAAGATGACCGGCAGGTCCCACGGCTCAGGGAGGCGGTGCAGGTCGGTGAGGTGCGCGCCGGTGCTCCGGTCGTAAACGTTCGGCTCCGCCTCGGCCGCGCACAGCGCGTCCACGACCGCGGGCGGGAAGATGCGAGCGCCGGCCGCCTCAAGATCCTGCCTGCGCAGGTAGAGGGCACTGTAAGTCTCGGACTGCAGCTCGGCGCCGGGCGGCAGCGGGAACCGGTAGCCCAGGCCTTGCACCAACTCCGTTGTGACGAGCTCGAGATTGGTCAGCCGCTTTCGCGGATCGGCAGCCGCTTCCCGGCACCTGGCGAGGGTCTCCGCATCGGCAGGCGGTTCGTACTGGCTGCCGAACCACAGGTGCCCGAAGCGCAGCGGAGTAGCCGGATTCAATCCGGCGAGCTCGCTGATCGTTTCGGAAAGCCATTCCACCAGGGGACGGTCGATGGTCGCCTTCGGCAGGCCGGCTACCCAGTTCCAAGGCGACTTCAGGACCTGCGGCGACGACCCGGACACCAGGCCGAAGGAATGCTTCTCCGCACCGAAGACGAGCAGCAGCACGCTGCCGATCGCGACGCAGGCAAGTGCGACAACGGCGAACAGCCATACCGTCGTCAGCTGGATCAACGGCACCCCGAACACGAGCCGGTCGAGGACCAGACCGCCGGCCCCGGTAACCATGAGGGCGACCGGAGCCGTGAACCCCGCTCCGGACTCGGGGACGGCAAGCACCGGCTCGGCCATCTCGGCCGGCCCGTCCTTCTTCGCGAGCACCGCCGCTGCCAACGCGATGGCTGCGACTACCCCGACGGCAATGGCGGCCAAGGCGATCAGGCCGAGCGCGCCCTGGGCCAGCGCGTACACATACCGCCACACCGTCTGCCAGGTGCCGCCGTGGCCGGTGCCCGAATGCGTGGAACTCAGCAGGCTGCCGCGGCTGTACTGCGCGCCCGCCGAGTCTCGCCCGAGCCAGAGTCCGGCGAACAGCAGGGACGCCGCGGTGATCAGGATGTTCGCCAACTTCGACACCCGGCCGAACGCGCCAGCGAACAGCACAGGAATAGCCAGGTACTTTCGCCGCATGTAGGCGACGACTAGCCGGAAAAGCGGCAATGCAGGCCGGGTCGGGCGGAAAAGCTGCCCGACCCGGAACTCATCGTTGCCGGTGTCATCGACCTGGGCCAGCCACGCCATGCAGTCGGCGAGCCCGGCGAAACCCGCGCGGACGTGACCCTGCTTGCGGTCGCCGACGGACAGGATCTGGGATGCGTCAGGCTTGCCCGATCGTCCTACCTCGGCTGCAGCGGCAGCCGCAGCCGCGATCGCTCCAGCGGACGCACCACCGATGTTCCGCAACCGGTACTGCCTGGCCAGTTCACACACGGCCATCGGATAGACAACACCCGACGTGGTCCCGCCGCGCATCGTGATGTCAACGCTGCGGTCACAGTACGTCTGCCGGTGCCCGGCATCCGAGCCTGCGAGGCCGTCCGCGGGCGTTATGTTCAGCTCGGCCACCAGGCCGTCGAGTGTGTACGACGCGGGATCGCGCAGCGGGGGCACCAGGTTAGATGCACCCCACACATCGCCAGCCCCGGGCGGCGCGATCGTAACGCCGGGCGGCGGATCCGCCCGAACGAATGGGTATTGCTCTGGGATCTTCTGCCATGCCAGGCCCGTGCCTGGTTCGTGACCCAGCCGACCGAGAAGTTCCCGAACCGCGGCTTCGCCTAACTTGACAGACATGCGCGCCACCCGGGTCCGAAGGAACTCAGACCGGAACACTATCGACGCCGCGGCGGGGGCGCCACGCCGCCGCGGTTTCCGGGTAGCCAGGGGTCGCTTGCCGGCCGCCCTTGAGTGTGCGCGGTGCTGGCGACGCAGGGTTGCGATCTGCCGATGGGCAGTCATCGGCAGATGACCGTGCCCACACCCGTCACCTGGCATATGACACGCCACGCAGGTTCTAGCGCCTCATTCCGGGTTCTTGTGTTCACGCCGAGTTACCTTAGGAATTGTGTTCGCATGCACCTTTCCGCCCCGGCCCGTCGCGCTCGTCCGGTTCGACGCCGCGCGACGGCCCGGCAGGCCACGGCAAAATCAAGCTGTTGCGGCGGCTGCAGAGCATGCTCACGGCCGCAACCTCGGTCCCGCGGTGGCCGCATGACGCCTCCGGATGACGCCAGCAAGCCCGAGGCGGCCCCGGCCGATCATGCAGGCAGCTTGCTGTGCCGCCTCTTGGTCTATCACCCCGAGGTCGTCGACATCGAGATCCTCGGCCAGACCGAGATGTCCGAGGGGACCATCTCATACTCACTTGGCGTGATGCTGCCGGGCGGCCGGGAACTGTACATCGACGTGGAGGACGCGCCCGCGCCCCCCGCGGGCGCAGGCCGGTAATGAGCGGCAGCGCCAGAGCGGCAGCGCCAGAGCGGCAGCGCCAGAGCGGCAGCGCCAGATAGGAATGCAGCCGCTGTCCATGCAGATGCTCCCGCAGCCGGCCCAAGCGGCACCCCAGGGAGGCACATGCCATGGGTACCCACCAGGAACAAGACGCCGACCCGGCAGCGCCTGCTGGCACACAGAGCAGGCGGAGGTGACGTACGGCAGATAGCGTGCGGTCATGACGATCGAGACGCGCCCGTTGGGGCGGACCGGAGCGGACGTGACCATCCTCGGGTACGGGGCCATGGAGCTGCGCGGTCGGTCTCGGGGACCGGCGATCGACGACGAGGAGGCGGGCCGGCTACTCAACGCGGTGCTCGACGGGGGGATCAGCCTGATCGATACATCGATCGACTACGGTCGCAGCGAGGAGCTCATCGGGCGGTATCTCGCCCATCGCCGCGAGGAGTATTTCCTGGCGTCGAAGTGCGGATGCCTGCTCGGCGATCCGCCAGCCGACGCCACGCCGCCGTTCCCGCACGATTACCGCGCCGGCAACATCCGGGCGGGCACCGAGCAGAGCCTGCGCAGGCTCGGTACGGACCGGCTCGACCTCGTGCAGGTCCACATGTCGCCCAGCCGAGCCCAGCTGGAGGCCGACGACACCATCGAGACGCTGCTGTCCCTGCGCGAGGCGGGGAAGGTCCGCTTCATCGGGATGTCGGGAACTCTCCCCAATCTGCCCGACCACATCGCCATGGGCGTCTTCGACGTGTTCCAGATCCCCTACTCGGCGATCCAGCGCGAGCATGAGGATCTCATCACCGCCGCGGCCGCCGCGGGCGCGGGCACGCTCATCCGGGGCGGTGCGGCCCGCGGTGCCGCGGCGCAGGACAAGAACTGGCACCAGGGGCCGATCGGGCTCGCCGAAGGCGAAGGCCGGCGCCGCTGGGAATCCTCGGGCGTGGAGGGCCTTCTCGGGGACATGACCCGCCAGGAGTTCGTGCTGCGTTTCACGCTCAGCCACCCGGGCCTGTCGAGCACCATCGTCGGAACCTCCCAGATCGGCCATCTCCGCGCCAACCTGGCCGTCGCCGGGAAAGGACCCCTGCCAGCGGAGGTTTACGAAGAAGCCAGGCACCGCCTGCAGCCAGCGGGCCCGTAGCGCTCGGCGGAGCGCCGGCCCGACGAGCCAGCCAAGCTGCTCGACCTGGCCGTCCAGACGGTGCTGGCAACGTTAGTCGCCTGTTTCGGGGCTTGTATCTGGGAGGCCGGGACCTGCTCTGTATCGATGGAGGGGAACTGGCTCGCAGACAGGGGTGCCGGCCAGGAAATGAGACATGCTGACTCTGGACCGTAGTGTCAGGGAGACGGGCCTGCCGGTGCTGCTGGCCGCTGAGGCCTCATCCCGCCGACCGTCCCCCGCGCCCGCTGTCCGCGGCATGGGGAGGTCTCCCCTTGTCTTCGGCGCGCGCCCGACGCAGCCTGTGCCCGGGACCCGCCGGGCGCCGGGCGCGGACGCCGGGATGCCCTTATCGAAGCGCGGGAGTCTGCCATGACCCGGTTGAACGTGAACGACGCGCGGTGCGAGGCACTGTTCGCATCAGGGCTGCAGCGATCGGATTCCCCGACCGCCGAAGCGCTGGCTGAAGTGATCAGCCGCACCGTGCGGCAACTCGGCATCCGGGGCTGCGCCAGCCAGATGGCCCAGGAGTTCGGTGACCACCCCGAGGCGGCCCGCGACCGCATGCGGTGGATCCGGCAGCTTGCCGGCAGGGCGACGAAAGGCCCCAGGCATCCGAGGCCTGCGCCTGCAATCTGGGAGGGCAGGTAGCTATCCGAGCCGACCGGGCTGCGGCTGGATGATGCGATGATGACCTCCACAGTGAGCGCTTCGCGCGGGCTCTCGCAGTCAAGCACGACGCGGCGCACTGCGCATTGCTGGCCGACAGGATCGACTTCTAGGCCCTGACGCCGGGGCGCCACTGGCAGGCCGCCACGCCCAGGCAGGTGGTCGAGGAGATCATCTTGGGGCACTGGTTCGGCGCCGGGGACCACATACAGCAACTGTGTTCGGTCACCACCGGCCAGGTGGCGGAGCGCGAGCACGTCGCCTACCGGCTGCGCGTGCGCCGCTCCGGCAGCACCTGCCGGGCCATAAGGGACAGACCAGCCCCTTCCGTTTTACAATCACGGTGCTCCCAACGCAGGAGCGCTGCAGCGACGCAGCGAAACCCCAGGGAGGGGTGGTACCAATGAGGCGTGGGATGTTGTGGCGGCTGTTGGTTGTGGTGGTAGCCACAGGGGCCGTCGCGCCGCTGGGGATGTTCTCAGCGGCCGCCGGACCGACACACACCAGCGCAACAACGCCGGCATTAACAACGGCGAAGTCGTCATCGGTTGACAAGTCACAGGTGTGCGCAGATGGCCCGCTCATGTGCGCCGAGGTCGCGGACTACCAGAGCGCGTTCCACTACTACACGGGGCACGACGAGCCGTCGGTCCTGTACTACTCGAACACACCAGGCGCGGGAAACCGCAACCAGTGGCAGCTAACGCTGCCCAGGGAACCCTCACCCACCGTCGTACCTGGCCGGTCGTGGGACTTCCAGCTCACGCCAGCGATCTGGTTCGGGATGGCGATGTGCGACACCCAGTCGTACCCAGAGCAGGTGGGCAACTGTACGCCGGACAGTGATGCCAACATCACGCCGCTCGCCCAGCACCCCGGAACAGCGTTCATGGAACTGCAGTTCTACCCGCCGGGCTGGGTGAAGCAGTTCGCCAGCCAAAGCTGCGACGCGCGCGACTGGTGTGCGGCGCTGACGATCGACAGCTTGTCGGAGGACCCGGTCAACGGGCTGAACCTGAACAGGTCATGCCAGAGCTCGATCCTCGGCGGCATCGAGTACGTCAACTTCGCCTTCCTCACCCATTCGGGCAAGCCGATTGCCGCGCCGAACCCGCTGCAGTTCAACCCGGCCACGGGCGGCAACCCGACCAACCCCGACGTGCTTTTCATGCGGCCGGGTGACCACATCAAGGTCACCATGCATGACACGGCGCACGGGCTGAGGACCGTGCTCAACGACACGACCACCGGGGCGAAAGGGCTCATGACTGCCTCGGCGGCCAACGGGTTCGGCCAGATCAAGTTCGAGCCGAGGGGCAGTAGCTGCACTGAGCTCCCCTACGACTTCCACCCGATGTATTCGACCTCCTCGCCGCAGACCAGGGTTCCCTGGGCGGCGCACTCTTACAACATCGCCTTCGACGAGGAGATCGGCCACTTCGACTACTGCACCCGCGTGGCCGTGCCGACCGGTACGTGCAACGGCGGCCTGGAAGGTGCTCCCGGAGACCAGGAGCCCACGGACGCGGACGACGTTGCCTGCTTCCCGGCATCCGCTTCCCTGCTCGTTCAGGTCAGCGGCTGTAACGGGACCAATGCTCCCGGCTTTGACGGCACGTCCTACCTGAAGGACTGGCCGGACGGGAACACCAGCCTGCACCCGACGCCCGAGCTGTTCTCGAGTCCGCTCACCGGGAGTGGTTTCGGCGTCAATTACACCAGCGCGGCGTTTGAGTCCGACGCGCCGCGCATCGAGGCGCCGGACATTGGCGGCGTGTGCAACCGGACAACAGGCGCCGGATGCACGATCGTGCCGCCCACCGACGATGGCCAGCCCGCGACCTTCTACCCGTTCTTCTCGACCACTGGCAGCAACCTCGCGAGCGGCTGCCGGTGGCTTATCGGGAACGACGTCCCCGGCCTGACGGCCAACGACTTCGGCAAGACGACGCAGTACGGCAAGCTGCTGCCGCTGCAGTATCTCGTCTTCGGCGGCGGGGGCGCGACCCTGACAAGATTCAACGATTTCCAGAACAACCTCGGATTCAATCCCTGCAAGGCGTAGGTAACCCTCGCCAAGACATCCCCGAGAGGCAACAGCCGACAGGCATGGCCGCCGCGCATCGCGCGGCGGCCATGCCGCCACCCACGCCCTATCCGGAGCAGCGCGGCATGTCCGGCAGGGTCGCAGATTTCAGGATTCCCGGGGCGGCTCGGGCGTGGCTTCCCTACTATGTCGGCTGGTGGCGTGCCTGCGAGCCCAGGGTCTTGGGCTGTCCGCTGCCTGGGGACCGGAGCTGAGGAACTCTGAGGCTGAGGAGCGCGTGTGCGTGTGATCTCTCGGTGGCGTGCAGCGGTGCTCGTGACAGTCGCTGTTCTTGGCGCCGCAGGCCTGGTATCCGTTGCGACGGGACTAATGGCAGGCTCGCAGCACGGCGCGGCGCCGTCGGCCACGGTCTCATCGAGCCCGCCGGGCGGCGGTTCGAACGCCGCCGTGACGCACAGCCCGCACCGGCCGCAGAAGCCAGGCCCGGTATCCGTCGCGACGGGGCTAGTGGCACGCTCGCAGCGCGACGCGGCGCCGTCGGCCACGGTCTCATCGAGCCCGCTGAGCCGCGGTTCGAACGCCGCCATGACGCACAGCCCGCAACTGCTCCGGAAGCTCGCCGACGGGATAACGCCGACCGCGAGTGCCGTCACGTCCGGCCCGCAGGGCATAGACGTGGCCTCCGTCCAGCACCCGAACGGCGCGGCCATCGACTGGGGGCAGGTCGCGGGCGCGGGCTACAAGTTCGCGGCGGTCAAAGCGACGGAGGGAAACTACTACACCAATCCGTATTACAGCGGCGACATCACGGCCGCCAGCAAGGCCGGACTGTACGTAACGGCCTATGAGTTCGGCATCCCGGACAGCACGACCGGCGGCAGCGTAACGGCAAGTGGCACTGTGCAAGCCGATTACTTCCTTACCGCCATCAATGGAAGTTACCCGACCAGCGGCAACAACCTGCCGGTTCTGCTCGACATCGAGTACAACCCCTACGGCAAGGAGTGCTACAACCTGACGCCTTCGCAGATGGTGTCCTGGATCACCGCGTTCAACAACGAGATAAGGGCCAAGATCGGGCAGCTGCCGATGATCTACAGCACCGCGGACTGGTGGAATACCTGTACGGGTAACAGCACCGCGTTCTCCGCCGAGAGGCTGTGGGTGGCGGCTTACGGCACATCGAGCCCGCCGTTGCCAGCCGGCTGGTCCACCTGGACGTTCTGGCAGTACACAAGCACCGGGGCGGTGCCGGGCATCTCCAGCAAGGATGTGGACCACAGCTACTTCAACGGAACGGTCACTGGCAACCAGGCCGGCGCCGTCGGAGCCCCGGTGTGGCTGCGCGCTCACTCGCTCGCCGCCGCATGGGGGCAGAAGCTCTCCTACACCGCGACAGGCCTCCCGGCGGGCCTGTCGATCAACAGCGACACCGGGCTGATTTCGGGCTGGCTTACTACACCTGGCACCGCCCAGGTGACGGTCACGGCCACCGGCGACCTTGGCGCCACGGGCACGACATCCTTCACCTGGACGGTGTCGGCGGCGCCTAACACGGGCCCGACCGGGCGGGTGGTCTTGGACTATGGCGGCAAGTGCCTGGACGATCCCGGCTCCAGCACCGCAAGCGGAACCCAGATAGACCTCTGGTCATGCAACGGCGGCGCGAACCAGAACTGGACCATGGCGCAGGACCGCACCGTGCGCATCTACGGCAAGTGCCTGGACGTCTCCAACGGGGGAACCGCCAATGGCACAGCGGTGGTCCTGGACACCTGTAGCGGCAGCGGCGCCGAGCAGTGGCGGATCGGGCTTGATGCCCACCTGGTGAACCTCGCGTCAGGCAAGTGCCTGGACGATCCCGGCTACCGAACCACCAACGGCACCAAGCTTGAGATCTGGTCGTGCGGCACGGGCACCAACCAGCGGTGGACAACGCCGGCCGGGCCCGTCGTGTCGCGGATCGCCCCGTTGTGCCTGGACGACACGGGGTCGAAAACCGCCAACGGCACTCTGGTAGAGGCCTGGTCGTGCAACGGCAACACAAACCAGCGCTGGAGGGTTAAGCCTGATGGCACTGTGCGGGTGTTCGGCACGTGCATGGAGGTGAAGGGCAACAGCATCGCTGCGGGGACACCTGTCGAGCTATGGACGTGCAACGGCGGAGCCAACCAGCAGTGGAAGCCCCGCGCTAATGGCACACTGCAGAACCCAAAGTCGGGCAGATGCCTCGATGACCCTGGCGACAACATCCAGAACGGCACCAAGCTGGTGATCTCGGATTGCAGCGCGGCCGCCGGTGAGGACTGGCGAATACGCTGACCCGATAGCGGCGAATCGGGGCGTCTGAGAGCTGTGCCGACTCGCGCGGCGCCTGCACCCAGATCATCGAAGGTCGATGCGTCGCGCTGGGCCAGATCTGGGGGGTTTCAGAGATTCCTTGCGGCGCGCCTGGGAGCCGGAACCGGCCGCGGAGGCTATCCGGCTGCCTTCGTGGCCGCCGTATCCGCCGCGGGCCAGCCGGCCCGGCAGGGGTTAGCGGTGTTCTCGTCGGCGGATGGCCGGTTGCCGCGCTGCGCTTGCTGAGTCCGGGGCAGCCCGGCGAGCGGCGGAAGAGACGGACAGCATCTGGCGATCGTCGGCCGCTCCGCTACCCCGACGTGACTGAGTCCCGGGCCGGCTCGCCGACGCACTATCGTCGGCACAGTAGAAGACGCTTTACTTTTACGTTACCATTCCATGACTGTTATTTGATGCGGCACGCACAAGGAGTCATGGCAGGAATCAGCAGGATCGGCGGCGACGGGCTATCTGCCCGCCCTCCGGCCACGGGAGACGAAAAGGGGAGTCGGGACATGGCCAAGGCGGATACGGTCGACAGCAAGCTGATCGAGATGGTCAGGGGGGCGGGCTTCTCGTTCGGCCCGGTCATCATGGCTGAGGCCAGGCGGGAGCGAGTCCAGCTCGCCCTCGCGCTGGCTCTGGTTGAGCAGGAATCGACATTCAGGAACATCTTCGGCTGTGACCAAGGCCGCCGGAGGACCGTGCCCTGGTGCCATCAACACGTGACGCGCGATCGTGTTCAGGCGCTAATCGCGCACGTCGAGCACGACGGCATCTCGAACGGGGTGGGCCTGACGCAGCTCACCGATATCGGCTTAATCCGGCAGGCCGAGGCCGAGGGCGGCGCCCACACGGTCGAAGCTCAGTGCCGAATCGGATTCCGGCACCTGCACGGCTTGATCGAGCGGCACGGCGAGCTCGTCGGAATCGGCGGCTACAACGGCGGCGAGGGAAACCCGATACTCACATACGCGGACCATGTCATGGGCCTCCGCGCCAAATGGCAGGCTCGCATCAACCACGCGCTCAGCGGGGGCGCCGCGCCAGGGGATGCGGCGGTGCATCGCGACCTTATGCCGACCACCCCCCTCACCGAAGGACCCGACGTCAAGGCGCTGCAGCGGGCGGTAGACGCTCGCGCCCGCGAGCTTCCTTTCACCGACGCCAGGCTGACGAAGGACGGCCAGTTCGGGCACCACACCCTCAGCGCCAGCGGGCGTGTCGCGTTCGCGCTTGGCCTCTCCGATGATGCCTGCTCGGTGATCAAGGCCGGCACGGTCGTGCAGCTGACCCAGCAGCTGATCCGCGACCCCTCGAAGCTATCAGCGGAGGATCACCAGCGGGCGAACGATCGGGAGCCGGCTCTGAAGCGCCGCTATGAAGCGCGGCAGGCGGGCGGGAGGGCGGCAGTCAGGTGGGCCCGCTCCAAGATCGGGGTCCACGAGAAGCCGGCCGGCTCGAATTGGGGCCACCCGGTTCAGGACTGGATCAAGTTCACCGGCTACGAGAACCCCGTGTTCTGGTGCGGGTGCTTCGTCGCACACGCCGTTGTTCAGAAGGGTGGCGCCAAGGTACCGGAGCGAATCCGGCTCGGCTATGACCTGTACATCAACGACGATGCTCGCCATGGAAAGAACGGGTTCGAGCGAGCCGTGAGCGCAAATGACGCCAGGCCCGGCGACATTGCCACCTTCAGCTTCCGGCACATCGGGCTCGTCGCCGGCCCGACGAGGAACGGCATGATCCACACGATCGACGGCAACACGTCCGCCAGCGACGGCACGAACAACAACGGTGGCGAGGTCGCCGAGCACCGGCGCCCCGTGAACCTGGTGACCTGCGTCGGGCGCCTGCACTATTGAGGCCGCCGGGCTTGCGGGCCCCGGCCGAGGTCGGCTGGAGCCATCCCCGCGACCGGCGACGGCCGGCGGCCGGGCAGATCCCGCCTTGCCGGACTCGCTTCAAGGCGGCTGCCCGGCAGGCCGCCGGGCAGCGGCCGGCCAGCCCGGGAACCGCGGGATTGTGTAATGCTGACAAGGATCAGCAGGAGAACCCCGCCGGATCCTCGCGGCCGCTGACGCCGGAGCCGTGGCGCCGGGCCGGGCGCCGCTCTGCCGGGCACGAGTGACGCTGACAGCGCGGCCGCCGTGACTGCCGGCCTTACCGGAGGGGCCATGACCTATCCGATCACCCCAGGCCGCGTTCCGGCCGGCGCGACACCCGAAGGCGACGGGGTTGTCATCGGGGACGGCCCGGTCGTTGTTGACGTCTTCATCGACTTCCTGTGCCCGTTCTGCCGGCGATTTGAGCTGTCCTCGGCGCCGGCCCTGGCCAGCCTGGTGGCTGACCGGCTGGCCAGCCTCGCCTACCACCCCATGAACTTCCTCGACGAGGCCTCGACGACGAACTACTCGACCCGCGCGGCCGCGGCATCGGGCTGCGCCGCGGACCTGGGCCGTTTCCCCGGCTACGCGCATGCGCTCTTCGTTCATCAGCCACCCGAGGGCGGGCCAGGGCTGAGCGACGCTGAACTCGCCCGCATCGGCCGTGCCGCGGGGCTGGCCGGCGCGGCGTTCGCTGCCTGCGTGTCCGCTGCGCCCTACCTGGACTGGCCGCAATACGTGACCGCACGCGCCACCGCGGCCGGGGTCAGCGCGACACCGACCGTACTGGTCGCAGGCACAGTTGTCCGGCCAGACCCGCAGACGATCACCGCCGCCGTCGCCTGGGCAGGCGGCGAGCTCTGACCGGCTGCGACTACACACAGCTGTGCTGGCCGCTGACTTGCGGTCCCTGCCGATGAGCGAACCGGGAACCGGGTACGGCCAGGCCACGCTCGCGCCGATCAGGTGACCGATGCCGAAGGTCACCAGCGCGGCCGCGCCGCCCAGCAGCAGCTGCCGCAGCCCCGCTTGCGGAAACTTTACGTGACTTTCCGGATTGGTCTTGAGCGCTCCAGTCTGGTGGTTTAGGTTCCAACCGAGTCGAAAGAGGGCGGGTTTCAATGCGCCGGGTCTTTATTTGTGCCGCGATGGTGGCGCTCCCGTTGACGGCTGTGAGCACGATCCCGGCCAGCGCAGCCGGTCAGAGCAGCGGGCTGGCCAGCATCCAGCACTTGGTGGTGATCTACGAGGAGAACCACAGCTTCGACAACCTCTACGGCCTGTGGCCCGGGGTCGACGGCCTCGCCGCACCGGCGTCGGCCACGCCAAACCAGACCCAGGTCGACCAGGCGGGGGCGGCGTACACGTGCCTGCTACAGGACGATCCGCACCTGACATCACCGTCGCCGCTGCCCGCCACCTGCACCGACCCGCGGGGCTTTACCAGCGCGTTCGCCAACGAGGTCTTCCCGATCGACAACTACATTCCGCTCGACCAGCCGACCAGGGACCTAGTGCACCGCTACTACCAGCAGCAGTACCAGATCGACGGCGGAAGGATGGACCGCCTCACCACGGGCAGCGACGCCATCGGCCTCACCCAGGGCTACTACAACACCACCAGCCTGCCCGTCTACCACTACCTCACCGGCCCGGGTGCCCCGCCCTCGGTCGTGGCCGATCACTTCTTCCACGCCGCGTTTGGGGGGTCGTACCTCAATCACATGTGGCTGGTGTCCGCCCAGACACCGGTGTTCGCCGGTGCCGCCAACGACGGCTCAAGCAACGACCTGCACTCGGTCGTCGACGCCAACGGCATGCCCACGAGCTACCCGCTGTACACCTCGCCGCTCGGATCGGCGGCCAAGGACGCCGCCCTCACCGCATCCTGCACACCGCCGGCCGGTCGGCCGCCCACGCCACCCGGGGTGGTATGCGGCGACTACGCGGTGAACACCATCCAGCCGCAGTCCCAGCCGTACTCGCCCACGTCAACCCCGTCGCAGCGGCTGCCGATGCTGCACGCACCCAACATCGGTGACGAGCTCACCAGCAAGGGCGTGAGCTGGGCATGGTACTCCGGCGGCTGGGACAACGCCGCCGGGATCACCACCGGAGCCGGGTGGACCAACGGCACCACCCCCGGCACCTGTACCGACCCCAACCACAACCCAGCCGACACCTACCCCTACTGCGCCGACAAGCTTTTCCAGTTCCACCACCAGCCGTTCAACTACTACGCCAACTACGCCGAGGGCTCGCCGGGCCGGACGCACCTGCAAGACGAGGTGGACTTCCGCAGCCAAGCCGCAGCCGGCACCCTGCCCGCGGTGTCGTTCGTCAAGCCCATGGGCCCGGACAACGAGCATCCCGGCTACACCGACGTCGCCTCCGGTGACCAGCACCTGGTCGATCTCATCAAAGCGATCAAGGCAAGCCCGGACTGGCCCACCACGGCGATCGTGGTCACCTACGACGAGCATGGCGGGTTCTGGGACCACGTCCCGCCGCCGACCGCGCCCGGCGTCAGCGACCAATGGGGCCCGGGCGAGCGCGTCCCGACCCTGATCATCTCCCCACTGCTGGCCAAGACCGGCGTGACCCACATCAGCTACGACACCACCTCGATCCTGGCGACGATCGAGCACCGCTGGGGCGTCGCCGCCCTCAGCACCCGAGACGCCGCCGTCGACGACTTCACCGCGCTGTTCAGTGGCCGAAGCCACTGAGCCGCCGACTCCCGCCTTGCCACCCCAATCGAATGCCGCGCAGTGGCGTTCGCCAGCGGAACCGGCGACCCGCCCTGAACAGGGGCGTGGTGTGCCCGTCGTGGTGTGCCAGTGTGGGGTGCCGCGGTAAGTGAGCTGGGAGGTGGGGCATGGTCGCGCCTGATGTATGGGTGGTTAAGGACGACGGCACTGGCATCGTCCGGGCGGGGGCAATCGTGGCGGTCGGCCGTGATGACGACGGCAGCATCACCGCCCGGCTGGAAGGCGGTGACGGGGCGGATGTGACGCTGGTGGCACACCAGAGGCACGAGGGGACGCGCACGCCCGATGATTTTCACCGCCAGCTCATCCGGGTCGTAGCCCAGCTGTCCGACGCGGCCGGGGCCGCCGCGGTGCGCCCGGCGTGTGAGGAGCCGCACGGCTGGCGGTGGGTCACCGATCCGCTGTAGCCGCCGGTCCGCGGCAGGCGGCGGACCTGTTTGACAAGTCAGCCCGGCGATCCGGCTCGGTTCGCCGTTACGGTTGGCAGGTGAGCGACCAGCCTTCGGACGGGCCTGTCATGATGCTGGCTGCCATTGACGGCTCGGATACCTCGATGCGCGCTGGCGCCTACGCGCCGGGGATGGCGCGACGGCAGAACGCGCGGCTGGTCTGCGTCTACGTGCGCTCTTTCAGCGCCGTGGCCGGAATCGGCGCTGCCAGCGTCACCTCAATGCGCGAAGCGCACGACGACGTCGCACGCGAGCTACGCCATCGAGACGCAGAGCGCCCGGATCGGGATCAGAGCCGAACTCGTGGAGCGGGACGGCAACCCCTACACCGAGACCGCCCGGCTGGCTGACGAGCTTCAGGCCGATGCCGTGATTGTCGGATCGCGGCGCTCAGTCGACGTCTTTCTCGAAAGCTCGTCCGGCGACCGGGACGCCGAGTTGCAGGACCAGCCATATCCGGTTCTTGCCGGCCAGCAGTTCCGGCTCCTGGAGTGCGTCGCCGTCGACGATCAGCAAGTCGGCCAGCTTTCCGCTCTCTATGGTGCCGATGCGCTCGCCGAGGTCCAGCGCCTCGGCGGCGGTCTTGGTGGCCGCCATCAGCGCTTCGGCCGGGGTGAGCCCGTGGTGGATCATCCGCTGGATCTCCAGCGCGACGCCCAGCGCGACGTCGCTGCCGAGCGCGATCTTGACGCCCGCGTCTCTGGCGGCCCGCATGCTGGCCGCGCCCTGCTCCAGGTTGTGGTCGGCCAGCGCGACCAGCGCCGGCGGCATCTCAGGAGCGCGCGGCGCCCCGGAGAGGTCGATGGCATCGCCCAGGCCCGCCATCCAGTAATAGCCCGACAGCGTCGGCACCAGCACCTGGCCGCTGGCGGCCATCGCCTCGAGCAGGTCAGGCCGCCGGTGCAGGTACATGCCGTGCTCGATGGTGTCCGCGCCGTGGGCGATCGCAGCCTCGCAGCCGGCGAGCCCCTCGGCGTGCGCCGAGACCTGGAAGCCCATCCGGTGCGCCTCCCCGGTCACGACCGACAGTTCCGCCTCGGTCAGCTGCAGCGGCTCGGGGTCTTCCAGCTCATTCGACCGGGCGCCGGTCGTCATGACCTTGATGAAATCGGCGCCGGCCCGGATCTGCTCGCGGACCGCCCGCCGCATGTCGTCCGGCCCGTCGGCCTCCCGGTACATGTCACCGTAGAAACGACCGCCCGGCGCCGTAGCGGAGATGATCTTTCCGCAAGTCAGCACGCGGGGACCCTTGAAAGCGCCGTACCGCATCGCCTGGCGGGCCTCCTGCGGCCGCTGGCCCTGGGATCCGGTGACCCGGATGGTCGTCACACCCATGCGCAGGTACTCGCGCAGCTCGGCCTGCAGGAAGTGCCCCGCCGTCCCCGGCAGGGCCTGCTCAGCGCCGCGCAAAGCGTCCGGAACATGGCCGGCCGCGTGCGTGTGGGCATCGGTCAGCCCGGGCATCAGCATCCGCCCCTGCAGGTCGAGCAGCCGGGCGCCGTCGGGACATGGCTCTTTCGTGCTGGCGACGCGCCGGATGACCCCGTCCTCGACCAGAACCGCGGCCCCGTCACTGACCGGACTGCCCGTGCCGTCGAACAGCCGCGCGCCGGTCAGCCATAGCCGTCCCTGCCCCGATGGCGGCGCGGCGATCAGCGCCGGGAACCGATGCGGCACCCTGCTCCCTCCCCTGTCGGCCGCAGGCAGCACCCGGCGCTGGAACCGCGGCCCGTCAGAATCCGGATTTTCTCATCCAGCCCACACATACCACGGCGAAGCCCGAGACCCGGCGTGATCGCGCGCCTCCGGCCGGGACGCGCAGACGCCGCCGCCGACCGGCGCCTGGCCACCTGGGAACGCGCCCGTGTCAGCAGGGACCAGCTTGTGCTCGTGCAGGCTGGCGCGGGCGGACGATGGCTGTCACGGAGGGTGAGTACCTCGTGGGCAAGTGACGCTGGCCGCCGCCGGCGGGCGCGGCGGGATCCGGTACGAATAAGGTGGCCCGCTTCATAGTTCGATGTGATTCCAGGCTTGGTGTCCCGGCAGGTCCAGCCCGAACGTGTCGGGGTTGACGCCGAGCGCCTCGGCGGCCTCCAGCGCGATGCGCTGCACCGTCACGGTCAGCGGAAAGATCGACAGCAGCTCTCCCAGCCCATCGTGGACGATGCGGGTCAGCGGGACGTCGCAGTTTTCGGCGGCGTGCGCCACTTCGGCAATCCTCGCTGACCAGGTTCCGCCGCCATCGAGAGCGACAAGCCGGTCCTGCCGGCCTAGGGCCACTGAGGGGCCGTGCAGGAACTGCTCCACCCCCAGGCCCTCGCTCGCCACGTAGGCGGCCTCGCGGATCTTCAGGGCCCCTTCGGCGGCGGTCCACTGATTGATCCCGCCGCCGATGAACTCCATCAGCCGCACCGGCGGCGGTGCCAGCTGATGATCTTCGTATTGGGCGCGATGAGCACGGTCGGCGGCCGATGGAATCTCCTCAAGCCCGGGAAGTTCCGCGCCCAGCGCCCGCGCCAGCTGCGCGGCGCGCAACAGCGCCCCGAGGTGGCTGGCGGTATAGGCCGACGAGCGTTCCCGCTCTACGGTGACCAGGTCGGCGCCCGGCACGCCCACGCCCGAGACCTGGATGACCTCCGCGCCCCGCGACCTAGCGCGCTGGCAAGCCTGCGCCGTGTACCGCTTGGCGCCGGTGTGGGTAAAGGCCAGCAGCGCGCCGTCCTCGCCCGGAAGCGGGCCGCCGGCAGCCGCGTCGGCGGACTGGGCGGCGCAGGCATCCAGCCCTGCGGCGCGCAGCAGCGCGGCGGCCTGGCTGGCGGCATGCCAGCTCGTTCCCGTGCCGATCGCCAGCACGCGGCGGCCCCGCAGCCGTTCGGCCACGGCCATGACTGACGCTTCATCATCCATGATCCTCGCCAGCGCCTGAGCTTGGCGGTCCATCGTCTGCCGCATCAGGCTGATCCCCGCCGGCTTCGCAGACATCTCGCCCCTCCATACCCGTGATCAGGGAGCTGCCTTCCGATGCTAGCGGGTGGCCGACACGCCCACCGGTGCGCACGCCAGCCCTCTTCAGCAACGCAGGAACCGCCAGCAGCATCGGTGCTGGTCACTGAGAGTGACTGCCTCGCAGGCGCAGGCGCGCAGACGTGCAATAGGTGCGTCGCATCTTGCCCGGCAAGCCGCACGTGAGGTGCTGATGGGTCTGGGCATCTAGCTGATCCCGCCGCTGCCCGGGGTGACGGTCAGCGCGCAGGCGGGCGGTGCCGGCTCGCCTGCCTGCCTGCGCGGGTGTAACGGATGCGGAACGCACCGCGTTTATCCAGTGGACGGTCTCTTCCCGCCGCAGAGCCCCGGCCCAACCCCCCCGGGGCCGGGGCTCTGCGATGTCCTAGTTCATACCGCCGCCTCATGAGGGTCGCGGGAAATGAGACCGGTAAGGAGGACCGGCGATGGCCGAGCCAGAGGCAGGAAGCCGCAGCCTGATCCTGGAGGAGGCTGCGCGTGAGCTTGACGCGGCGGCGCACGACGCCCGGGTGGCGTTCGACTGCGTCGCCCTCGGTGAGATCGACCGGGCCCACACCAGCGCGCTCACCGCACGGGCGGCTGCCGATGCGGCGGTGACCGCACTGCAGACGTCGCTTCAGGCGGCCAGCGAGGCTGCCGGCTCCTGATGCCCGGGCCCACAGCGGCATGAGCTTCGGACGGTGACGGCTTGCGTGTCCGGCACCACGTTGCCGGGTGGCGTCTCGGATGTCTTGCCTGCGTCCGTAAAGTGGCGGGAATCAGGTCACCGGGCGCTGGCCGTTCTTGCAAAAGGCGGACATGTGGAGGTCAGATGGATGCAGATCAGGCGCGGGCGCGGCTGCGCGCCGAGCGTGCCGAGGTGGCGGATCTGCTCAAGGACGCTGATTCGGCAGGGCAGCAGGACCGTGAATCCGGGAGCGAGACCGGCGATATCGCCGATTCCGCCCAGCCGCTGGCAGCTCAGGGCATCGATGATGCCGTCGCGGCCAGCTTGCGTGATCGGCTGGCTGCGCTCGATCGTGCTCTGCAGCGGCTGGACGATGGCACATACGGGCGTTCGGTTCGCAGCGGGCTGCCGATCCTAGATGAGCGCCTTGATGCCGATCCCGCGGCGGAACTCACGGTCGAGGAAGCCGAAGCCGCCTCTTGAACTCCCCGTAGGCAGGCATACCAGACCGCCCTGGTGGGCGCCCCTGTTCATGAGGATGCCGAGTTGCGCCGCATATGGGGCCGCTGGCTGCCCGGGGAACATTGCACGCACGGCTGGGGTTTATATCAGCGGGCCGACTGCCGGTGCGGGTTGCGTCGTGCTGGCGTAAAGGGCGGCCCTGTTGCTATCTGCGGGACCCTCCGCTCGGCGAGCCGGAAGCCTTCCGCCACTGCGGCGGGGAGCGGGTGATTGTCGGCCAGGGGCCTGTGAACATGTCTTATAGCTAGGCGGGAGAAAGATAATGCCGCGGTGCGTGACGTGCGGGCGTGAGCTGCATCCGGAGCGGGCACGCAAATACGACTACTGCATGGCGCGTGAGTGCCAGGAAAAAAATGCCAAGGGCCTGACCATGGTCGCCGTCGGGGTAAATAAGGCCGCCGAGCAGTACATGATCCTCGATGAGCGCACCCGCGAGGAACTGGCGAGCGGCAGGTACCACGACCAGCGGCGAGGTTCCTTCGGCCCGCCGGCACGGCCATCTCGCCCTGGGACGGCTACCGGCACGGCGAGCGAGCCCGAGCCCGCCCGCCGTCCGGCTCCGCCAGCCCGCCGCCAGGAAAGCCGCAAAGCGAGCCGCCCGTGGAGCACATCACAGGAGAAGCTGGCGTTGCTGTATAACGAGCAGCGGCTCCGGCCTGAGGAGATCGCGCGGAAGCTCGGACTGAGCACCTACATGGTGACCCAGATCATCCTTGCCGCCAGGAACCAGGGAAAGCTCTGAGCACGCCAGACGCCGTTCGCCGGATGCTGTCGGCAGGGCGTGGTCGGCAGGCGGGTGTCGTTCGCTGGCGGAGCGCGTCAGGCACGCCAATCTCGTAGCGGAGCGTGATAGGCCAGGTCAGGATCCCTTCGCGTACCAGACGTCCCCGCAGCAGTAGATGGAGGAGCCGTCTGCCTCGCCCCAGATGGCGTAGGTGACCCCGGCCGAGCTTACGGCGATCCCGAAGTAGTCGCCGTCCGGGAATGTGTACCCGGCAGCGCTCTTATATGCGGCGCCGGAGGTGAGGTTCGAGAGCTTGACCTCGCCCGGCCAGCTGCCGCCCCCGTCGGAGGATGCTGCGTACCAGGTGTTGAACGCCCCGGTGCGGTTGTCCTGCCAGGCCAGGCGGAAGTCACCGGGGGCCGGCCCGCTGGCGACCTGCGGGAAGTTGCTGTCGCCGCGGGAGTTGACGAGCCTCGGGGCAGTCCAGGTCGCTCCATCGTCAGAGCTGACCGTGTACAGGCTCTTCGGCCCGTTCGCGACGGTGCTGAAGGTGTAGGCCACGACGATGTGCCCGGAGGAATCGACCGCCACCGACGGGGTCGCGTCGTAGAAGTCGGGGTAGCACTGGAACACCGGGCACGGCGGCGGGGCCGCGCTGGTCCCGAACCTGGTCAGGGCATGGGCACCGCAGGACAAGCTGGCGTCTCCAGAGCACCGGAACACACCGATGACGTCGGGCCCGTTCAGATGGCCTCCATTGGTCGGGGAGCCGGACTCGCCGTTCTCGCTGAAGTACACGGTCCCGTCCGGGCCGATCGCCCCGCCGTCCGGGTACCACCACAGGTCGTCCTCGCCGTTGACCTGCTGCGGCGGCAGGAACGTGCCAGGCTCCCCGAACTGGTGGGAGGCCACGACATAGCTATTCAGCTTGCCGTTGAACGCGACATACACGTCCTTGCCCGTGGGCGAGATGACCAGCACCGGCTTGTCCATGTAGGACAGCGGCCCGTTCGTCGTGATCGGGCCCTGCCAGCTGGTCCCTCCGTCATGCGACTTGAACAGCACCACGCCGGGGTCGAATGTGTTCAGGAAGACGGCGTAGATGGTCCCGCACCCACACGGCTGGTTGGTGTCAGTGGCCACCTTGATCTGCGGGTCGAACTGCCATCCGACTCCCTTGCAGGCCAGCCCGCAGACGAACTGCTCGGGACCCCAGGTGGTCCCGCCATCGGCGGACTTGCGGAACAGCACGCTTGTCCCGGGGCAGCCCGGGGCGCACTGGTGGGCGTTGATCCCCGTGATGAGCTGGTAGACGAGGCTCGGGTGATTGGGGTCGGTGGCGACCGTGGGTTCCCAGTTGCTCTGGTGCTTATACGGCGTGCCGGCCGGCTGTTCGGAGCTGAACCCGCCGGGCCCGGCAGTTGCCCGCCCGGCCGCGCCGGGCGCGAGTACCAGCACGGCGGCGGCAAGCGCAAGGGGGATGAACAGCGCGCGAGGCCGCATCGGACTCCCTTTCTGCTGGAGATTCCCGGCGCCTGGTACTTATCACGTTCATGAATCGCGAGTCAACGGCATGGGGCCCCAGCTGGTCGTTTCACTGGTCGGCTGGCCGCTGACGCCCGGCGGCGCGGCCGACCGGAGGCCGGGAGGACTACGCGCGGGCAGCTGACGTTGATGTACTTGGCGGTATGAGCGCGCGACTGGCCGTGCGGCGGAGCTGTGCCATGAAGACCTCCGCCGTGGCGGGAGTTATGCTCGCTGGACTTGTCGCCGCCGGGTGCACTCATCAGTCCGCAAGCCCGCGGCGAGCTTCTGTGGAATCTTGCATCCAGTTCGGCATAAGTGCCATCGAACATCACGTCACTGTCATCTCGGTACCAGCCGCATGCCAGGGCCTGACAAGAGCCCAGGTCAACTTCGCGGTCGGCAGTGCGCTCCACGCGATGGCTGATAGTGCGCACGGAAAGGCGCGCCAGCGCAAACGCGCGGGGAAGCTGAGCCCTTTTCTGGCGCACCTGGTTACCACGGTCCCCGAGCAGCGCAGCCGACCGCCCGCGTCCGCACCGGCAGCCCGCCAGGCCAGCCGGACCACACTCGGCCTCGTCGCCCTTTTCACATGGCTGATCACGGTTGGTCTTGGCTCCTGGATGATGGCCAGGTGGATCGCCAACGGCGGCCTCCGCCGCGCCCGCCTCCCGCCATCCATGATCTTCGCGCACTTCGGGCTTGCCGTGACTGGCCTGCTGGCCTGGATCGTCTACCTGGTGACTGGCTTGGCTAGCGTGGCCTGGAGCGCCTGCGTGCTACTGCTGCCGGTGACCGGTCTCGGCATTGCCCTGGTGATTCTCTCGCTCCCCGAGCGATCCCGCGCGGCCTCGACAATCTCAGCCGCTCAAGCCGTTCCCGTCGGCGCGGCATCTGGTCCGCTCAGGGATGACCCACCGTCGGCCCGGCACCCGCCCGCCCTGATCGTGGCGGCGCATGGCGTGTTCGCCGTGGCAACCATCCTGTTCGCGCTTCTGGCCGCCCTTGGCCCCGGCTAGCCGTCGCCAGGGAACTGGCGGCAATCGCTGAAAGCGTGGAGACTTCCGATTTGGTGATGTGGCCTGTTGCGCCGCGCATCAGCCGGCCGTCTCCCGGCCTGGCAGTAACGTGCAGGCTCCCGGCGTACTGAGCCGGGAGCCTGCGCTCATTCGTTGTCAGCGGAGCCCGAAGTAGGCAGGCGAGCTGACGTCGTAGCTGCTGTCGTTGCCTCCGATTCTCATGACTACCTCGTACCGGCCGACGCCGTAGCCGCTCAGTGCGAGGTTGTAGATGTACTTGCCGTCCACCTGGCGGAAGATGCCGGTGTTGTCCGGCTGCGCGGAGTTGGTGGTCTCGTCAGCCAGGATCGAGTCGGTGTTGCTGACCTTGTACACGTGAATGTAGGCGGTGTCGGTGGTGTCCGGTGCATAAGCCCCAGTGGTGCTCGACGACGAGGTGGTCGTCCCGACGGGTGCGGGGGTCCAGGTGTTGTCGTTCACCTGAGCGCTGTTCAGGGTCACGATCTGGTCGGCGTTCCATCCGCCATCGAGCACAAGCGCTGCGTACTTGACCGGGTCGCTGCCGTAGGTGCCGAGCGCGGTCGCCCAGCTTCCGTAAACGCCAGAGTTAGGTCTGGCCGTCTTTACGCCCGTAGCTGGCGAGGCCCTTTTCGAGCAGCGCGAAAGCGGGTTCGGCGAGCTTGTGAACGTCGCTGGCCAGCCGGTCGACCGCCTCGTCGGCCAGGACGCGGCGGCGTACGTAGTCAACTAGCGCGCGGTGCACGCCCATCAGAGCGTTTGCTGCCACTTGAGCAGTGACGTCGTCAGCTGGGGTGCCGGTCTCGGCGGCAAGCAGCGTGGCGAGGGAATCGGCGTAGCGGGCGAGCGCCTGCTGCTCGCGTGCCAGCAGTGCCGGGCTTGCCGCGATCACCCGGTTGATCGACCGGAGCCGGTCCAGGACTTCGGGTTCACCGGCTTCGGCCTGGGCGAGCAGGCCCTGGGATGCCAGCAGGTGGCGGCGGAAGGCAACGAGGACAGGCTCTTCCTCGTCCCGGCCGCGGATCGCGTCGAGCAGCCGCGCGCCGAAGACCTCCAGCCGGAAGTAGAACAAGTCTTCCTTGGTCGGGAAGTAGTTGAAGACGGTCGCCTCAGCGACCTGCGCCTCGCGGGCGACCTCGGCAACGGTCACGCGGTCGAAACCGCGGTCGGCGAACAACCGCCACGCGGTATCGGCGATCAGCTGCCGCGTCTGCTCCTTCTTCAGTTCGCGAAGGCCCATGCGTCCCTTCCCGGCCCGATGAACGACGTTCCGACTCCATAGTAGTGCAACACTTGACTTAAGGTCACCCTATATTTATGGTGGATCTAGATATGAGCTGATATCCACCCGTGAGGAGGTTCTGATGACAGCCGCAGCAAGCGAGACGCAGAACCGGATGAGTTCCGGCGCCAGCGGCGTGGGCGGCCTGAGCCGTGAGGTTCTCGTGCTCGGAGCGGTCGTCGTGCTGGGGATGATCATGACGGTCCTCGATCTGACGATCGTGAACGTCGCCGTCCCGACGCTGGGCAGCGATTTCAACGCTTCGATCTCGACCATCCAGTGGGTTATGACCAGCTACATGCTCGCCTTCGCGAGCGTGATCCCGCTGACCGGCTGGGCGAGTGAGCGGTTCGGCGCCAAGCGTGTCTGGATCGGCTCGCTGCTGCTGTTCATGCTCGGCTCGGGGCTGGCGGCCACCGCCTGGTCGATCGGCTCGCTGATCGGCTTCCGTGTGCTGCAAGGCGTCGGCGCCGGGATGATCCTTCCGGTCGGCCAGACGATTCTCGCCCAGGCAGCCGGGCCGCAGCGGATGGGCCGGGTGATGAGCGTGATCGGCGTGCCGATGCTGCTCGCTCCGGTCCTCGGCCCAGTGATCGGCGGGGCGATCGTGGACCAGGCCAGCTGGCATTGGATCTTCTTGATCAACCTGCCGATCGGGATCGCGGCCGTGCTGTTCGCGCAGCGGCTGCTGCCGGAGGCAAAGCCACAATTCGGCCAGCGCCTTGACCTGCGCGGGCTGATACTGCTCTCGCCAGGCATCGCCATCTTCCTCTACGGCATGTCGCAGGCGGCAAATCAGGGCAGCTTCGACGACACGCGCACGGCCGCCGCGGCGGTGACCGGGGTCGCGCTTGTCACGCTGTTCGTCCGGCACGCCAAAAACCGCGGCGGGACCGCGCTGATCGACATCTCGCTCTTCGCCCGCCGAGGTTTCGCCGCCGCAGCCGCCACCAACCTGCTGCTCTGCATCGCGCTCTTCGGGTTGCTGATCCTGCTGCCGCTCTATTACCAGGTCGTCCGCCACGCGAGCGCGCTCCAGATCGGACTGCTCCTCATCCCGCAAGGAGTCGGCGCGGCCCTGGCGATGCCGCTCGCCGGCCGGCTAACCGACAAGATCGGCGCCCGCGCGGTGGTGTCCGCCGGAACGCTGGCAGCGATGCTAGGCACGCTTGCCTATACCCAGGTCAGGGCCGACACTTCGTATCTTTACCTTGCCGCGGCGCTGCTCGTGACCGGACTGGGAATCGGCAGCACGATCATGCCGGTGATGGCCGCCGCCTTCCAGACGCTCTCACCAGCGGAGACGCCGCGGGCAACCAGCGCACTCAACGCCATCCAGCGCATCGCCGGCGCCATCGGCACCGCCATGCTCGCGATCATCCTGCAACGGGCAATCGCGGCCAGCCTTCCCGGCCTTCACGCCGGCCTGCAGGCGATTGCCACCCTCACCCGGCAGCAGCGTGCGCACGCCACGCCCGCGCTCGCCGATGCCTTCGGCACCACCTTCTGGGTTGCACTCGGACTGATCGCTCTCACCCTGGTCCCCGCGCTCCTTCTCCCCCGCGCCGAGCAGCAGGCCAGGCCAGGGAACCAGCCGCCGGACCAAATGGCGAATGAACGTGTCTGACCCCACCCACCCCCGGCAAGGAGGCCAGCCATGGCTAAGGGATACGTCGTCGGACCAGGCCAGGGCCTGCCCGGGAGGAACCCGGATCTCAAGGCGTCGCGGGCATCGACAGGCGGGAGCCTGACATTGCTCGAGTCGCGGCTGAAGCACGGACCTCCGCTGCACGTCCACGCGTACGAGGACGAGAGCTTCTACATCCTCGACGGAGCGCTCATAGTCACCTGCGGCCACGATACCTTCCAGGCCGGGCCGCGATCCTTTGTCTTCCTTCCACGACAAATGCCGCACACGTTCCGCCCGAACGGGGACGAGGCCACCGTGCTTCTCATCGGCACCCCGGGCGGGCTCGACGAATACTTCCTCGAACTTAGCCTGGCCGCAGACCCAGCCGCCAGAACGCAGGTCGCCGAAAAGTACGGCATCACCGTCGTCACGGACGCGGCAGGTGCCTAAACGAGATGACCGGCCCAGCCGGTTACTTGCGCGCTCCGGGGTAGTTATATTCAGCATGAGCATCGTGGATCTTGGGCCAGCGGCCCATCGACTGGCTGATCTGGTCGCGCGCGTCGAGGACAATGAGCTGGGCAAGCCGACGCCGTGCCCGGCGTACGCGCTCGGCGATCTGATTGATCACGTGGGCGGCTTGGCGCTCGCGTTCACCGCCGCGGCGAACAAGGACAGCGGCAAGTACGGCGACCAGGGGCCGTCCGGGGACGCCTCCCGGCTGGGTGAAGACTGGCGGAAGGGTGAGCAAATCCGGATGGCCTCCGGATGACGCCCTGCCCTATGCGGCGCCGTCCTGTGGTTCGATGCCGTGCTGGCGAAGAAGATCACGAACACGCTCGACCTCGTCGCTGAGGGAGGGAAGGTCCAGGTGCGCAGTCGCCCATTCCTCCTGGCGGGAAGCCTTCTCACCAAGCAATTGCCTTTCCCTGTCGCGCAGCACCGCCGCGTTCTCGAAGTCCTGGGCGTCGATAGCGAGTTCTTTGTCGCGGCGGACCTGCGCGATGTCCTGATCCAGGTCGCGCACATCCGGTCCGGTACCCACGCGCTGCTCGAGGGCCGACAGCCGCGACTCCATTGCGTCGAAGCGGTCGAGGAGCTGAGACAGCAGCCAGGACCACAACCCGCCGCGCCCGGTCGGTGAACCTCTCGAACATGCTCCGCCGCTCTCCTCAGCCTCGTCTTGGGCTGTACCCGTGGCTAACACGATACATCTCGTTAGCAGATTTCGGCTGGGCTGCGTCCTGGAATCTTTGAGGGCGCTTGAACGCTGCCATCGCCCAGCGGCTGGTGATCACCGAGCGCGCCGTCGCCAAGCACACCGCCTGCATCTTCCTCAAGCTCGGCCTGCAGCCCTCCGACGACGACAACCGGCGCGTCCTCGCCGTCCTCGCCTATCTGGGCAGCTGACCCGGCACAGCGGCGTGGCCAGAGGTTCCCCGGCCGCGTCAGGCGCCGAGGGATTCGCGGGCGGCCTGCGCGACATGACTGGCGGAGATCCCCGCCGCCTCCATGAGCTCCTCGGGGGTCCCGGAGCCGGGTAGGCCGCGCACCGCCAGGTGGACGATGCGGACCGGGTGACCTGCGTCGTTAAACGCTTCGAGCACCGCGCTGCCGATGCCGCCCGCCGGGTAATGGTCCTCGACGACGATCAGCCGGTCCCCTGTCGCGGCCGCGGCCGCGACGAGCGTCTCTGTGTCGATCGGCTTCACCGAGTACAGGTCCAGGACGCGGGCGCGGATGCCGTCGCGGCCGAGCTGCTCCGCCGCGGCCAGGCAGTTGTGCAACGTCACGCCGGCGCCGACCAACGTCACCTGGTCGTCCGGGCTGGACCGGACGACCTTCGCGCCGCCGACCGGGAAGGCCTCATCCGGTTCGTACAGCACCGGGTACGCGCCGCGGGTCGTGCGCATGTAGACGATGCCGCTGTGCTCGGCCATCTCCTGCACCAGGCGGGCCGTGCTCGTTGCGTCGCTCGGGTACAGGACCGTGGACCCGTGCACGGCCCGCATCATCGCGAGATCTTCGAGGGCCATCTGTGACGGGCCGTCTGCGCCGATTTCGACCCCCGCGTGGGAGCCGCACAGCCGGATGTTCGCCGCGGAGATGGCCGCCATCCGGATGAAGTCGAAGGCGCGGGTGAAGAACGCGGCAAAGGTGACGGCGAATGGGATGTATCCGCGGACGGACATGCCGACGGCGGCGGCGACGAGCTGCTGCTCGGCGATGAACATCTCGAAGTAGCGCTCGGGATGCGCCTTGGCAAAGTCCTCCGCGTGCGTGGAGTTGCCCACCTCCCCGTCGAGGGCGACGACGTTCGAACGGGCGCCGACCGCGGCCAGCGATTCGCCGAAAGCCTTCCGGGTGGCGACCTTGGCGCCCAGCTCGTAGCGGGGCAGGGTCACCTCGCCACTGGGCCTGGTCCGCGCGGATCCGCCTTCCGGCCGCAGCCCGTGGACCGTGAGGTGGCGTTCCCCGCCAAGCTCAACGATGGCCCGCTCGGCCATCTCCGCGGGCAGCGGCTTGCCGTGCCAGTTCTCATGATCTTCGATCTCGGAGAACCCGCGGCCCTTGCGGGTGCGAGCCAGAATCACGGTGGGCCGGTCCGCGCCGGCCGCATGGGTGAGCGCCTTTTCGATTTCGCCGAGGTCGTGTCCGTCGATGGGGATGGCGCGGCAGCCGAACCCGTCAAGCCGTCTGGCGTACGCGTCCAGGTCCCAGCCCAGCTCGGTCGGGCCGCGCTGACCGAGGCGGTTCACGTCGACGATCGCGGTCAGGTTGTCCAGCCGGTAGTAGGCGGCTTTGTCGAACGCCTCCCACATCGATCCTTCCGCCATCTCGCTGTCCCCGCAGAGCACCCAAACGCGGTACGGCAGCTCGTCGAGATACCGGCCGGCGAGGGCGACGCCGACCCCATCCGGCAGCCCCTGACCGAGTGAGCCGGTCGCGACGTCCACCCACGGCAACACCGGGGTGGGGTGGCCCTCCAGCCGCGAACCGAATCGCCGGTATCCGTTCACCAGCTCGTCGTCGGAGACGACGCCCGCCGCCTTGAACATCGAGTAGAGCAACGGGGACGCGTGTCCCTTGGAAAAGATCAGGTGGTCGTTGGCCGGGTCGTCCGGCCGCTGCCAGTCGTAGCGGAGATGCCGGGCCAGCAGCACTGCCATCAGGTCGGCGGCCGACATGCTCGACGTCGGATGGCCGGACCCGGCGGCGGTGCTGCAACGGATCGAGTCGACCCTCAGCTGCTGGGCGAGCTCGCGGACGTCGTCCAAGGTCTGCACGGTCATGGCGGTCTCCTCCCCACGCCCACGTCAAGGCACGGGTTACGCGGTGCCGTTGCGGGCCAGCCACTCGCCGCCAGATCGCGTCCAGCGCCAGTGCCGCGCCGACGGCTTGAACTCGCCCGGGTCTCGTCGGCTAGCTCCGCGTCCTCCAGGTCGGATATCCCAGACTCTACCGTGCGGGCCAGCACCAAGTCCGGGCGGGCGGACAGTGGCCACGACGAGCAGGCTCCGGTCATGTGGCTGGCTCGCCCTGTTCGCGGAGGCGCTGACGTTGCGGCCGGACGGTGTACTTGGGGTCCCGGGCGGAAGCCCGCCCGGCCTCGAAGACGCCGAACCGGGTCAGCGCTGAGGCAGCCATCAGTGCCGCCCCGGACAGCGCAGCCGCGGCGCGGCTCCGGCCAGCCAGCACCGCGCCCGCCAGGCCGGCGGCGGTCAGCACCTCACCGGCCTCCATCATCGTGCCCGCCCGCCCCTTCTGGTACGGTTCGGCGGCCGGGCCCAGGCGGCGCAGCAGCAGGCTCTTGGCGGTGAGCTCGGCCGCAGCCCCCAGTACGGCGAACCTGACGGCCTGCCCGGCGTGCTCCGGGCGGACGGCTAGCATGCTGAGGCCGCCCGCGGCGGCCGCCGCGGATCCGGCGAACACGAACGGCATCTCGCGGTGACCCTCGTGCCAGGCGGGCACCGCGGTGTCGCACAGCAGCACCGATGTGTATGTAGCGACGGCCGCCGCCGCCGGCCTTCATGCCCGCCGCGAGGGCCGCGTTGCGCCACATGCGCGCCAGATCACGCGTTGTGACCACCGGGTCCGGCGGCAGGCCATATACCTCGGGCTGGTCAAGCAGCAGGAAGAACGCTCCCGCGCCGCCGATGCCGTCGCCCGGATCCGCGCCGTACAGTTGCGCCTCCGGCCGGCCCGCGTCGTGGAGTTCGGCTACCCGCTGCTGCGCCCGCTCCCGCAGCTCGTCCAGCGGCCCGAACTGGATGGATTCGGTGGGGCAGGCCTTCGCGCAGGCCGGCGTCAGCCCGTCACCGATCGGGTCGTAGCACAGCGTGCACTTATGCGCACCCCCGTCCGACTCACGCCTGGCGATCACGCCGAACGCGCACGCCGACACGCAGTAGCCGCACCCGTTGCAGACATCGTCCTGCACCACCACCGTGCCGAACTCGGTGCGCATCAGCGCCCCGGTCGGGCAGACGTCCAGGCAGGCCGCCTCGGTGCAGTGCTTGCACACGTCGCTGGACATCAGCCAGCGGATGTCACGGCCCTCATCGGCGGGAGGCTGCTCGATGAACGCCACGTGCCGCCACGTCGAGGCACCGAGGCCCTGGGTGTTGTCGTAGGACATGCCGGTCAGCAGGAGCCCGTCCTCGGGCACGGCGTTCCATTCCTTGCAGGCGACCTCGCAGGCCTTGCAGCCGATGCACACCGAGGTGTCGGTGAAGAATCCCAGCCGCGGCGGGTGGCCGGAATGGCCGGCCCGCGCGGCCGGGTCGAGGCCGGGTTCGGCACGGCCGGTGCTCAGGTCAGCCGGCGGGATGTCCATCTCACATCTCCGTCCCGGTCTCGCGGGTGATGCCGGCTCGTTCCTGATATGTCCGTACGAGTTCGCGCAATGCGGCTCCCCTGGGCCGCCGCCCAGGGCGGATGTCGCAGGCCATGGCCTTGACCTCCTGGATGTGCACGTTCGGGTCCAGCGCGAGGTGGGAGAGTTCGTTGGCGGCGTCCCCAGCGGTGTAGCCGTTCGGTCCCCAATGCCAGGGAAGCCCCACCTGGTGCAGCGTCCGGCCTTGTACGTTAAGGGGCCGGATCCGTTCGGTGACCAGCACCCGGGCCTCGATGGCGTTGCGCGCCGTGATGATCGTCGCCCAGCCGAGGTGCGCAAGGCCGCGGTCGGCGGCGAGCTGCGGTGAGACCTCGCAGAAGAACGCCGGCTGCAGCTCGGACAGGTAGGGCAGGAACCGGGACATGCCGCCGGCAGTGTGATGCTCGGTCAGCCGGTAGGTGGTGGTCACGTACGGGAACACCTCTGATCCGGGCTGGTCCCCGCTCGGCTGGTACCGGTTCTCCCGGTGCCGGACGATCTGCCGGACCGGGTTGTGCTGCTGGCCGTAAAAAAGGTTGCGGAACGGGGATTCCTGCGGCTCGTATCAGCCGAGGCAGGTAGTCGTAGCAGAACCCGTTCCCGGCCGCCGCCGCGTCGCCCCACCATGCCTTCAGCAGGCTGACCAGGTACTCGCGGGTGTTCGCCCAGAATCCTTGCGGCACGGACTCGGCCGCCGCGTAGGTGTCGAGATCCTCATTGCCGTACGCGTACGGCATCGGCAGGTAGCCGGGCAGCAGGTCAAACAGCGTGGGGATGCCCGTGGACCCCTGAATGGAGGCGTGGCCGCGCAGGGCCAGGATCCCGCCGCCGGGCCTGCCCATGTTGCCGAGCAGCGCCTGCAGGATCGCCGCGGTGCGGATGTACTGCACGCCGCCGCGCCCAAGCCGAGCCAGTCGCGCTGCTGGACGGCCGCTTGCCGCTGGCCGGCTGCGTCTTGCTGGTTAGCGGCCGGGCCTCGTTCGAGCTGGTCCAGAAGGCCGTGCTGGCTGGCATCCGCTGCTCGCGGCCGTCTCCGCGCCATCCTCGCTCGCCGTCGATCTGGCCGGGGAGGCAGGCCTCACCCTGGTCGGCTTCCTGCGCGGCCCATCGATGAACGTCTACACCGGAATGCACCGGCTATCGCCGTGACCGGGCCGGGCCTGAGCCCATGGCCGCCCGTCACTGCCCGCGCTATGCGGCTGCCTGCCCCGGGGTGCAGCCGATAGCCGGTGCACTCCGATGACCGGCGCAGCCTGCGCGAGCAGCCGAAGTCGGCCCGCCGAGCGGCTCCAGCCGGCCTTCCGCCTGGTTACCCGGCGCCCTGCGGAGGTTGAGCCCTCCGGCCGCCGGGCGCCCGGTCAGCGGCGGCCGGCCACCCGGCGGCGAACTGCTGGAGCCTCGCGGCCGTTTCCGCCAGCGGCTGCCCGCGGCCGACCGCGATACCCAGGAAGTAGGCGGTCAGCGGCGCGGCCGGCCGGTCCACCTTGTGGGCCACGACCCTGGCCAGGTTAAGCACGGTCTTCTGGGTGGCATCCGCTGGGTCAAGGCCAAGCTCGGCGCATAGCGCATCAGTCCAGTCGTCCAGCGTGCTCATCGTCCTCCATTCGACGTGCGTGAGCCCTGCGGCTCGCGCATGATCCTGCGATCATCAGCCAGCCGCCGGGTGATTCCCTCCCGGTCTAGCCACTCAAGCAGCGGAATCACGACCCGCCGCGTCGTGCGCAGCGCCTGCCTCGCCTCGGCCGCCGTGAACGGCTGCGGCAGGCGGGCCAGGATCCGTGCTGCCTGGCCTGCCGCGTCGGGATCGCGGAGCAGCACCCGGTCGCCGACGTGCAGCGGCAGCGGGTAGTCCAGGCTCAGCCTGGCGACCCGGCTACCCAGCATCCGTATCCGGGCCACGGTGCGTGCCGCGCCCATGTGCATCATGAGGCTGGGCGGCAGCCGCGTCCCGCGCGGCAGCCGACAGCGGCGCGCGGCCGAGGTTGGTGTGCACGAGAACGCCGGTCGCGTTGATCACCGGGGTCAGGGTGGCGGCAGTCCGCGGCAGCAAGGCTGCCGCGGTGTCGGCGACGCTCGCTGGGCCGATGGCGCCGGAGCGAGCCAGATCCTGGGCGCGCGAGACCGCCGCCTTGACCAGCGCACCGCCGAGCGACTCCCGTGCCGCGACGAGGCGAGGGTCCGCGAGCACGACGTCAGTTCTTGGCACATGACGGCGCGGGTCCACAATCGCGACCCTACGCCGCTGTGGCCGGCGGCCATGTCCAGGGCCGAGCCCGCGCGGAGGCCGGCGTGCGGAGGCGGACGGGAATCGAACCCGCCGGCGACGCGACGCGCCGCCCACCGGTTTTGAAGACCGGGGGGGCCACCAGGCACCCGGACGCCTCCGGGGCCGACGTTACCCGCGCCCGGGCGGCGCCCGCCATCCGGCCCCGCGGCGCGCGCCCGGCCCTTACCCGCCCGAGCCGGCCCGCGGCCCGGCCCACCCTTGTTGCGCCGGACGCCGCACTACATTTGAGCGCGTGATCGATCCGGATGCTTTCCGACTCACCCACTACGCGCGCGGCGGCGGCTGCGCCTGCAAGATCCCGCCGGGCGAGCTGGAGGAGGCCATCGGCAGGCTCGTGCCCGATGACCCGGGAACGGACCTGATGGTGGGGGTCGAGCATGGCGACGACGGCGCGGTGGTGCGGGTCAGCCCGGCCATGGCGGTAGTGGTGACTGCCGACTTCTTCACTCCCGTCGTGGACGACGCCTACACGTTCGGGCGGATCGCTGCGGCCAACGCCCTGTCCGACATCTACGCGATGGGCGGCGAGCCGCTGGTCGCCCTGAACCTGCTCGGCTGGCCACGCGACAAGCTCCCGGCCGAGCTGGCGGCGGAAGTGCTGCGCGGCGGCCTGGACGTGGGACGCGCGGCGTACTGTCACGTAGCTGGCGGGCACAGCATCGACGATCCCGAGCCGAAGTACGGCATGGCGGTGACCGGCGCCGCGGATCCGGCCGCGTTGCTGCGGATTGACGCCGGGCGGCCTGGCCTGCCGCTCAGCCTGACAAAGCCGATCGGCACCGGCGTGCTCAATGCCTGGCACAAGGCAACGGGCGAGATCAGCGCGGCAGCTATCGACGTGATGACCACGCTGAACGCTGACGCCAGCCGGCAGGCGCTTGCCGCCGGGATCAGGTGCGCGACCGACGTGACCGGATTCGGCCTGCTCGGCCACCTGTTCAAGCTTGCCAGGGCCAGCGGCGTCTCCGCGGTCGTCGACCGCGCCGCAGTGCCGCTCATCGAGGGCACGCGGGCAGCGGCACGTGCAGGGCATCTACCGGGCGGGAGCCGCCGGAACCTCGAATGGGTGCTCCCGCACACCGACGTGGGCGCGGTGGGCGAGGAAGACCTGCTCCTGCTCGCGGACGCGCAGACGTCGGGCGGGCTGCTCGTGGCCGGAGAGCTGCCGGGAGCGCCCGTGATCGGGGAGCTGGTCCCGCGCCGCGACAGCGTTCTCATCATCCGGTGATCAGCCGTCCCGGAACGGATTCGTCCGCTTCGGCGTAGCCCCGGCGTACCTCAGCATCGCCGGCATGTGGCAGGACCGCGCCCTGTACCAGGTGCTGAACACCGTCTCGCGTGACGGCGCCCGGGCCACGGCCCGGGAGTTCCGGAAGATGCAGCAGGTCCGGCACAGAAGGAGGGGGCCACCCTTCCCGACGGGCGGCCCCCTTGCGTCCCCTGGTCGCGACTGCGGTTGCCGACGTTAGCCGCCCGGGAAGAAGGTCCCCGGAATGCTTACCGAGTCGTTGAAGGTAGTGTCGGTGACCACGAGGTCCGTCCAGGCGATCACCATCGGCGGCGAGCAGGACGGGCTTATGTTGGTGGCAGACATTGTCAACGAGCCAGTGGCCTGGCCGTTGCTGACGTTGAAGGTGCCGGACGCAGACTCGGACGACTTGTTCGAGGCCTTCGGGTGCTGCGAACCGGGGTTGATGCACTCGGCGGTCCCGGTGAGCGAGATGTTCACCGAGCTCAGGCTGTTGCCGAGCCCAGCTTCCTTGAACGCCACGGTGATCGAGTCGGTGGTCACATTTGTGACCTTGGCGGTAACGAAGTGTGCGCTCACGGCGAGCGCCGGCCCGGCGGCAATCACCACCGCCGCCAGGGCACCGAGAATCGAGAATAGAAGCCGTCGCATTCGTTCCTCCTCTTGCTTTCACCCGAGTGGGTGACGACTTACTTTCGGAACGAGCCTTCTATCGCGTCACCTCCTCCCACGGAGCATCCGCGAGCGTGCGGGCCGGATGGCACTCAGTCGTGATCTCTCTGATCACCGCTGGCGTGGCCCTTGATAGAGGCATCGGCGTCGTCGCTGAGTCACACGCATCTGGCCACCGGCAGCACGCCGGGCCGGTCCTCGTGACCTAGCCGCCTGAACCCCGGGCAGATAGCATGTGCATGATCTTCAACACCCTGCACAACTGACACATGACCCGCGCACGTTCACATACCGACCCTAGGGCCAATGCCAGGGAGTTAAGGCCCGGTGGCCTGTGTCAAGGATTGCTGCCGGCGTGTCGGCGTGTGCGCGTGGTCCTGCCGGATCTCAGTGGTGATGCTGGTGACCCGCAGGCAGGTCCGT
>Ga0070698_100000232_pt1 | contig 55170 bp, 57 predicted proteins | sample KBSK1502metaG_FD_65477 | JGI IMG/M metagenome (GOLD analysis project Ga0070698, IMG submission 65477) | Corn, switchgrass and miscanthus rhizosphere microbial communities from Kellogg Biological Station, Michigan, USA - KBS K1-50-2 metaG | ecosystem: Host-associated > Plants > Roots >...
GGTGGTGTCCTGTTCCTCGACGAGCTCCCCGAGTTCCGCAAGAACGTGCTCGAAGTGCTGCGCCAGCCCATGGAAGACGGCGTCGTGACCATCGCGCGCGCCGCCATGAGCCTCACCTATCCGGCGCGCTTCATGCTGACCGCGGCGATGAACCCGTGTCCCTGCGGCTACTTCGGCGATCCGCAGCATACCTGTGTCTGCGGCCCGCTCGGCGTCGAGCGCTATCTCGCGCGCGTCTCGGGACCGCTGCTCGACCGGATCGACCTCCATTTGGAGGTGCCGGCCGTGAAATACCGCGCGCTCGCGGACCAGGGCGGGGGAGAGCCCAGCGAGGCGGTGCGGGAGCGGGTCGACCGGGCCCGGGTGGTGCAGCGGGAGCGCTTTGCGACGCGCCCGGGCGTGTACGCCAACGCGCACATGGCGGCGCGGGACATCCGGACGTTCTGCCGCGTGTCGGACGGCGCGGACGCCCTGCTACGGACCGCGATCACCCGGCTCGCGCTGTCGGCGCGCGCGTATCACCGCATTCTCAAGATCGCGCGCACCATCGCCGATCTCGCGGGAGCGACGTCGCTCGAATCGTGTCACGTGAGCGAGGCGATCCAGTACCGCAGCCTCGACCGCCGGGGCCTCGCCTAGCGGTGCGCGCTTCCGCCGCGCCGGATGTATCTTCTCCGTCCTTCGGTATGCCCCGCGCGAACCCTGCGACCCCTACCCTCATCGGCCTGCCCTACGACGCGAGCTCGTCCTTCCTACGGGGCGCGGCCGCCGCGCCTCCCGTCATCCGCCAGGCGCTGCACTCGGCCGCGGGCAATTCCTGGACGGAAACGGGGGTCGATCTCGGCGTCGATGGGGCGCTCGCGGACATGGGGGACGTCCCGCTCGCGGGGTCGAGCGCGGAGGTGCGCACCAAGATCGAAGCGTCGGTGCGTACGCTGCTCGAGTCGGGCGGACGGCCCATCGTACTCGGCGGTGACCACTCCATTACCTACCCGGTGATCCGGGCCGTGCGGTGGTTCCACCCGCGGCTGAGCGTCCTGCACTTCGATGCCCATCCCGATCTGTATCCGGAGTTCGCAGGCGATGCGTACTCCCACGCCTGCCCGTTTTCGCGGGTCATGGAGGAGCGCCTCGCCGATCGCCTGGTGCAGGTGGGCATCCGGACCATGAACGCGGTGCAGCGTACCCAGGCCGAGCGCTATGGCGTCGACGTGATCGACATGCGGGCGTGGGTCGCGGGACGGCGACCGCACCTCGAGGGCCCGACCTACGTGTCGATCGACCTCGACGCGTTCGACCCCGCGTGCGCGCCCGGGGTGTCGCACCGCGAGCCCGGAGGACTCACCGCGCGCGACGTGCTCACCGTGCTGCACGGACTCGAGGTTCCCCTGGTCGGCGCGGACGTGGTGGAGTTCAACCCGGCGCAGGATGCGAGCGGCGTGACGGCGGCGCTGTGCGCCAAGGTCGTCAAAGAGCTCGCCGGAATGATGATCGCTGCGCGCTAGTTCGGGGGGATGGTCAGGCGAATCACGTCCCCCGGCCGCACCGAGATCGTCTCGGTGATGGGATTGCCCCGACCGCCGATAGGATGGACCTCGAACTGCACCTCCGTGCCGTAGCCGATCAGCTCCGGGCGGACCATGAGAATGCGCGACGAGATCCCCGGCACCATGCCGAGGCGGAGACGCTGCCCACCGCGGATGATGAAGACGTCCATGTCGAGGAAATTCTGGTTGTCGACCGTGACCGCGACCTCGGCCCGGGGATTGAGCGGCGCGGCCGCTGGGCGGTGGCAGGCCGTGCCCACAGCGAGAACGACGAGGGCCGCAGCGGCGGGCGCGCGCATGACCAACCAATCTACACCGCACCCGCTGGCGCGGCGCCGGGCGAGCGTCTAGCTTGTCCCCGCATCTCACCACACGCCGCATGATCGACTGGCTGCAGACGCACCTCGGCTTGAACCCCCAGCTCCAGACGAAGCTGGTCGTGACCGTCGGGACGATCGCCGGGCTCTGGCTCGTCCGCCACTTCGTCCTGGGGTTCGTGTACCGCCGGGTGCAGGACCCGTGGGGGCGGTACCGTTGGCGCAAGGGCCTGACCTACGCGCTCGTCGCGGTCGGCGTGATCCTTGTCAGCCAAGCGTGGTTCGTCGGAACCACGGCGCTCACGACCTATCTGGGGCTGGTGTCCGCAGGGCTGGCGATCGCCCTCAAGGAGCCGCTCTCGAACGTCGCCGGGTGGGCGTTCATCATCTGGCGTCGCCCGTTCGAGGTGGGTGACCGCATCCAGATCGGCCCGCACGCTGGGGACGTGATCGACCTCGGCTTGTTCCAGTTCACCCTCAACGAGATCGGTGCATGGGTGCAGGCGGACCAGTCGAGCGGGCGGATCATTCATGTCCCGAACGGCAAGGTCTTCACCGATCCCGTCGCCAACTACAACAAGGGATTCCGCTACATCTGGAACGAGGTGCCGGTGGTGGTCACCTTCGAGAGCGACTGGAGAAAGGCCAAACACATCCTCGGCAAGATCGCGATCAAGCACGCGGAGCACCTCACCCAGCAGGCGGAGCAGGAGCTGCTCGCGGCCTCCCAGCAGTATCTCATCAACTACCGCAAGCTGACCCCCATCGTCTACACGAACGTCGTGGACTACGGCGTGCAGCTGACCATCCGCTATCTGATCGAGCCGCGCAAGCGCCGCGGCACCGAGCATGCCATCTGGGAAGACATCCTCACCGAATTCGCCGCCGCGCCGGACATCGACCTCGCCTACCACACGACGCGGGGATTCAAGTACACGGAGGAAGGAAAGCCGGCGCTCCGGGCGACGCCGATCACGCATCTGCCGACCGGTATTCCGGTCGACGACGACTGACGGCTACTGCTCCAGCACTTCGTAGTGCGTGACCGTCGGTTCCAGCTCGACGAGATACTCCCGGTCCTCGGGGTAGTAGCGCGCGCGCTCGACGTCGTCGCCTGCGAACGTGCGGATCGCGTCCATCGAGTCCCAGAACGAGACGAACAAGAAGTGCGTCGCACCGCCCGCGGTGCGGCGTAGCACGTCGACCCCGCGGTTCCCGGGCGTCGCCCGGCACTCGGTCACGCCCGTGCGGCGCAGGTAGGCGGCGTAGGCATCCCCCTTGGCGGCCGGGACGACGCCGTGCCACAGCCGGGCAATCATCCGGTGCTCAGATCCGGTCGAGCTCGCTGACCGTGCGCTCATTGCGGACGTTCCCCGTGTTGAGGGTGGACTTGGGCTCGAGCAGTACCACGTGCGTCTCCTCGGTCGCGACCGGCAGATGTTCGACGCCCCGGGGCACGATGACGAATTCGCCCTCCTCGACCCACACCTCGCGGTCGCGGAACTTGAGCAGCAGCCGGCCTTTCACCACGAGAAACAGCTCGTCTTCGCTGTCGTGGTGGTGCCACACGAACTCGCCTTTGACCTTGACGACCTTGATGTAGGAGTCGTTGAGCTCGCCCACGATCTTGGGGCTCCAGTGGTCGTCGAACTGCCGAAACTTCTCGGCGAGGTTCACGCTGTGCATGGACCCTTCCCTAGGTGGCGGTCTGGCGGACAGGTGGACTGGCGGTCTGTGGGGTCGGCGTGTCCGCGGAGCTACCGTCCGCCCGACCGCCCGTCCGCCCGACCGCCAGCTTGTGCGAGAACTGGATCCACACGACGGCGCCGACGATCAGCGCCATCGCGACGAACGTGCGCGCCGTCACCGGCTCCGCGAGGATGAGCCAGCCCAGCAGCACGGCGATCACCGGATTCACGTACGCGTACGTGCCCACGATCGTGGGCGAGGCGTGACGCAGCGCGTACGTGTAGGCGCTATAACCCAGGATGGAGCCGAATACCACGAGGTAGGCCATCGCCCCGGCGCCTCGGGGCGTGAGGTGCCAGCGACTCCATTCCCCGAGCAGCGTGGCCACGAGGGCGATCGCGGCGCCGCCGGCGATCATCTGGATCGCCGCCCCGACGTAGGGGCTGGTCTCCGTGCGATGGCGCTTGCTGTACACCGAGCCGAGCGACCACGCGGCGCTGGCGCACGTGAGGGCAATCGGTCCGCGCAGATCGGCTCGCAGGATCTCGGCGGGGCTCGCACCCACCAAGAGCGCGGTGCCGAGGAAGCCGAGCAGCAATCCCGTCACGACGCGCCAATTCAACTCGCCCGAGCCGCCGGGAATGATCGCGTCGAAGAACGCCATCCACAGCGCCACCGTGACGACGAAAATGCTGGCGACGCCGGAGGGCGTGTACTGCTCGGCCCAGACGACGAACGCGTTCCCGCCGGCGAGCAGCAGGACGCCAACGATCGCCTGGGTCCGCCAGTCGACCAGCCGTTTCGGTAGCGTGTCGCCGAGCGCCAGCACCACGCTGAGCAGCAGCAGACCGGCGATGAGAAAGCGCAGGCCCGCGAACAGGAAGGGGGGCAGAACCCCGACACCGACCCGGATCGCGAGGTAGGTCGAGCCCCAGATCACGCACACGACGAGATAGGCGATGAGCGCCTTGCCGCGCAGCCCGGCCATCAGTCCGGCTCCACCGGGACGAATCCCGGCTTCTCGAACACCGTGCCCAGCACGATCGTCGTCCGTGTGCTCATCTGGGTCTTGGACGAGCCGCGGAGATCGCGCAGCACGCCCTGCAGGCTTTCGAGGTCGTGCGCCGCAACCTTGAGGATGTAACAGTCCTCTCCGGCCACGTGGTGGCACTCGAGCACTTCGGCATGCTTCTCCATGTCCCGCATCCGCGGCTCGTCGCCGACGTAGTCGGAGTTGGCGTAGCGCACGGCGACGAAGGCCGTCACCGGAAAACCGGACTTGGCGCGGTCCACCCGCGCGCCATAGCCGGTGATGTATCCCGCCTCTTCCAGCCGCTTGACGCGCTCCATCACGGCCGGCCGCGACAGTCCGACTTCATCCGCGATCGCCTGATAGCTGGCGCGGCCGTCGGTCGCGAGCTGCCGCACGATCTTGCGGTCTACGGCGTCCAGCTCGGTCTTGTGTGCCATTTCGGAGCCTCGATGTCGTGTCAGCCTACTAGACGTAGACAATCTCAGCAGCACGACAACGTATGATAAGAGTAATCTCTTCCGGAGCTACGATCTATCCGGTTCGTGCTCGCGAAATGTCCTTTGATGGAGACAGTGTAAGTCATTACTATTCCGCGGTGTCCGGCTCCCTTCCGGCCCTGCGCGCCCTGGCCCGGGGCATTCCCTCCACCCTGGTGGGGTATTCGGGCGGGGTCGATTCGGCCCTGCTCGCCGTGGTGCTGCGCCAGGAGCTCGGGCCGGAGCGGATGCTCGCCGCGGTGGGGAGGAGCCCCTCCTACCCGGCCGCCCAGTGGGCCACGGCCCGTGCGGTGGCCGAGCGCTTCGATGTACCGCTCGTCGAGCTCGACACGTACGAGCTGGACGACCCGAGCTACCTCGCCAATCCCACCAACCGCTGCTTCTTCTGTAAGACGGAATTGTGGAGCCGGCTGATTCCAGAGGCGCGCGCGCGGGGCCTGGCGGTGGTATGCGATGGCACCAACGCCGACGACCTCGGCGAGCACCGGCCGGGGTACGCTGCGGGCGTGGCGGCGGGCGTGCGCTCCCCGCTCGCCGAAGCGGGCTTGACGAAGACGGACGTGCGCGCGGCGGCGCGCGAGCTGGGGCTTCCCATATGGGATGCGCCCGCGGCACCGTGCCTCTCGAGCCGCGTGGCCTACGGCATCGCCATCACCCCGGGGCGGCTCGCCCAGGTGGAACAGGCGGAGGCGTACCTGCGCGAGCTGGGAGTCACCGGGGATCTGCGGGTGCGCCACCTCGGTGAGCGCGCGCGCATCGAGGTCGAGCCGCGTTTGATCCCGTGGCTCGCCGAGCGGCTGCCCGCCGTGGAGCGGCGGCTGGGGGAGCTGGGGTTCACGGCCGTCGAGCTCGATCCCCGCGGCTACCGCCGCGGCAGCCTGCTGGCCGGGCGCGCGCACACCGCGGGCGCGTGAGGCTGTTCGTCGCGTTGAATCTTCCTTCCCCCGTGCGCGAGGCGCTGTGGTCCGCAACGAGCCCGCTACGGGAGCTGGGGCTCCCCGTGAATTGGGTGCGCGGAGACGGCATCCACCTGACGCTCAAGTTTCTCGGTGAGGTGGCGGACGACCGGGAGGCGGAGATCACGGCGGCGCTCGAGCGGGCGGCGGCGGGTGCGCGCACCCTGCCGCTCGCGCTGGGAGGGTTCGGCGTATTCCCCGATTTCGGCCGGCCGCGCGTGGTGTGGGCCGGGATCGCGCCGGAGCCGGGGCTCGAGATCCTGCAGCATCGGGTGGAGCAGGAGTTCGCGCCGCTCGGGTTTCCCACGGAGGCGCGCCCGTTTCGTCCCCACGTGACGCTGGGGCGCGCGAAACGGGAAGCCCGACCCCGCGACTTCGCCGGGCTCGAGTCGGCGCTCGCGCAGCTCGAGTTCGCGCAGACGGCCGTGGTGAGCGCGCTCGACCTGATGCAGAGCACGCTCCAATCGGGAGGTGCGGTGTACCACGTGAGACACAGTGAACGGCTGCCTTAAGGGACTGGTCCGGCTCGCTCTCTTCGCCGCCGCGCTCGTGGTGGCGCTCGTGGCGTGGTGGTTCCGCGAGCCGCTCCTGCACGGCGCCTCTCGCTGGCTCGGGCCCCATTCGACCAAGCTTCCGCCCGTCGCCGATACGGCGGTCGGCGCACCGACGCCCAAGGCGCTCTCGTCCAGTCAGACGAAGGTGGACCGCCTCAAGCGCAGCGAAGGTCCCGATTCGGTGGTGCTCTCGCCCAACGAGATCGCGGCGATGATCGGCAGCGGGATCGATTGGTCGGTGCGCAAGAGTTTCGACTCGCTGCGCGTGGAGCTGCTCGAGGGTACCCTCGCCGTGTACTGCCGTCTCGACACGCGCGTCATTCCGCCGGACGCGCTGGGGCCGCTCGCCGGGATGCTGCGCCCGATGGAGCCGCTGCGCATCGCCGGCCCGCTCGCGATCGAGCGGCCCGGGGTCGGTCGTTTCACGGTAACCGAGCTGTCGCTGCGCGGCTTCCCGTTCCCGGGACCCCTGGTGAAACAGCTGGCGCGACGCGTGGCGGGGGCCGACTCGACCGGCGCCGTGCCGTTGCGGGTCTCGCCCGCGTTCACCGATGTCGCCATCCATCCCACCGGGGTCGTGCTGTACCGCTTGAAGCGGAGGAAGTCGTGAGCCGGCGCGTGCTGGTCGTCGACGACGAAAAGGGCATTCGGGAGGCCCTGACCCAGCTGCTCGAGTATGAGGACATCGAGGTGCGGGCGTGCGCCTCGGGCTTCGAGGCGCTGAGCCTCTACCCCGAGTTCCGGCCCCACCTCGTGCTGCTGGACGTGAAGATGCAGGGAATGGACGGCCTCGAGACCCTGCGCAAGCTGCGCGAGCTCGACCCGCGTGCGCAGGTCGTCATGATCTCCGGTCATGGTACCATCCAGACCGCGGTCGAAGCGACCCAACTCGGCGCCTACGATTTCCTCGAGAAGCCGCTCGACACGGACCGCATCCTCCTCACGCTGCGCAACGCCCTCGAGCACGTGGACTTGGCCAGCGAGAACGCGCGGCTCAAGGCCGAGGTGCACGCCCAGTACGAGATGGTGGGCTCGAGCCGGGCCGTGAAAGGCGTGATCGAGCGCATCGAGAAGGTGGCGCCGACCGCGGCGCGCGTCCTCATCACCGGCGAAAACGGCACCGGCAAGGAGCTGGTCGCCCGCGCCATCCACACGCTCTCCCCTCGCGCGGCGCAGCCGTTCGTGGAGGTGAACTGCGCGGCGATCCCGACGGAGCTGATCGAGAGCGAGCTGTTCGGGCACATGAAGGGCAGTTTCACCGGAGCCTTCGCCGACCGCGCGGGGAAGTTCGAGCTCGCCGACGGGGGCACGCTGTTCCTCGACGAGGTCGGCGACATGAGCCTCTCGGCGCAGGCCAAGGTGCTGCGGGCGCTCGAGGAGGGCGTCATCTCCCGCGTCGGGTCGGGCAAGACGTTGGCGGTGGACGTCCGGGTTGTCGCCGCCACCAACAAAGACCTGCGCGCCGAAATCGCGGCGGGACGGTTTCGCGAGGATCTGCTCTATCGGCTCAACGTGGTGCCGATCGAGGTGCCGCCGCTGCGCGCGCGGCGCGGCGACATCCCCCAGCTCGTCGAGCACTTCGCCGCCCGCTTGATCGATCGCGGCGGCCTCCAGGCCAAGGGCTTCGACGCCGATGCCCTGAAACGGCTCGTGGCGCACGACTGGCCCGGCAACATCCGCGAGCTACGGAACGCCGTCGAGCGCCTCCTCATTCTCGCCCCCGGTGCGACGGTCACGCTTGCGGATGTAGAGCGCGTCGCCGGTGTCGGAAGGGGGGACGGGGGCGGAGGGACGGGTCCGGTCGACGTGTCCACGGCGCCGTGGATGCGGGCCGCGACGTTCGAGGAGTTCAAGCAGGTGGCGGAGCGGACCTATATCCTCGCGAAGCTGCAGGAGAACGACTGGAATGTGTCCGAGACGGCACGCACATTGGATATGCCGCGCAGCAATCTCTACAAGAAGATCGAGCGCTACGGGTTGGCCCGGGAGGCGTAGTGGCGGGAAGCGACAAAGAGCGCGACTGGGACAAAGAGATGGCGGAGGTCGATCGGCTGCTCAAGAAGCTCCCCAACGCGGACCCGACGCTGGGCCGCGGAGCGAGTGACGAGCCGACCGCGAAGCGGCCGTCGCTCTCCACCGTGACGCCGCGAAGCGGCGTCGCACCGCTCGGTGGCGGCGGGCGAGTCGGCACGTGGGCCAAGGTCGTGCTCGGCGTGCTCGTCGCGGTCGGCGTCGCGCCCGGCGTCTGGCCCTACACCCACGGCTGCGGCCTGCACCTGATCTTCTATCTGGCGGGTGTCACCACGGTCATCGCCGCGGGATTGTGGTCCAGCATCTCCTCCTGGAAGCGGCGGCTCGGCGCGGCGCACGTCATCTCACAACTCTTGATCATCTGGGGTATCCTGTTGCTCACGCGAGAAGTGCTGCCTCGGGTCGGCGCCCGGGCGACAGCCGTCTGGATCTGCCCCGATGTCACGCCCACGCCACGCTGACCACGCATGACCGAGACCTTCAAGAACTTCATTGGCGGCCAGTGGGTCGCTCCCGCGACGGGCGCGTACTTCGAAAACCGCAACCCGGCCGATCGCGACGACGTCATCGGCTGCTTCCCGCGCTCCGGTCCCGAGGACGTGGCCCGCGCCGTCGCGTCGGCCCAGCGCGGGTTCGCCCAATGGTCCAGGACACCCGCGCCGGTCCGGGGCGAGGTGCTGCACCGCGTGGGGGATCTGCTGGTGCAGCGCAAGGACGCCATCGCGCGCGCCATGACGCGCGAGATGGGAAAGGTGGTGGCCGAGACCCGCGGTGACGTGCAAGAGGGGATCGACACCGCCCACTACGCGCACACGGAAGGCCGGCGGCTGTTCGGGCGCACCGTGCCCTCCGAGCTGCGCAACAAGTGGGCGATGAGCTTCCGCCGGCCGATCGGCGTCGCGGGACTGATCACGCCGTTCAATTTCCCGCTCGCCATCCCGACGTGGAAGATGTTTCCGGCGCTGTTGTGCGGGAACGCGGTGATCTTGAAGCCGGCCGAAGACGTGCCCCACACGGCGCACCTGCTGGTGGAGGTGCTGCTCGAAGCGGGTCTGCCTGCCGAGGTCGTGCAGCTCGTGCACGGGGAGGGGTCGGTCGTGGGTCGGGCGATGGTCGAGCACCCGGACGTGCCGGTGATCTCGTTCACCGGCTCGACCGAAACCGGAGCGATCATCGGGGCCACGTGCGGCCGGATGCACAAGCGCCTGTCGCTCGAAATGGGCGGCAAGAACGCCATGATCGTGATGGACGACGCGGATCTGGACCTGGCGCTGGAAGGCGTGCTGTGGGGCGCGTTCGGCACCACCGGCCAGCGCTGCACCGCGACCAGCCGCCTGGTGGTGCACGAGCGTGTCCACGACCGGCTGGTGCAGATGCTGTGCGATCGCGCCGGCCGGCTGCGGCTCGGGCCCGGCCTGGACGAGAAGACCGAGGTCGGACCCCTCATCAACGAGGACGCGCTGAAGAAGGTCGAATACTACGTCGGCGTCGGCCGCCAGGACGGCGCGCGCGTGCTGATCGGCGGCGAGCGGGCCACGGGCAAGGGGCTCGAGCGCGGCTGGTTCTACCAGCCGACCGTGTTGACGGGCGTCACGCCCGGGATGCGGGTCGAGCAGCAGGAGATCTTCGGTCCGGTGCTCGCGGTGATCAAGGTGGGCTCGCTCGACGAGGCGATCCGCGTCAACAACGATGTGCCCTACGGGCTGTCCAGCTCGCTCTACACGCGGGATGTGAACGCCGCGTTTCGGGCGATGGGTGAGCTCGACACCGGCATCACCTACATCAACGCCCCGACCATCGGCGCCGAGGCGCACCTGCCGTTCGGCGGCGTGAAGCAAACCGGCAACGGGCACCGCGAAGGCGGCTGGGAAGTGTACGATTTCTATTCAGAGACGAAGGTTGTCTACGTCGACTTCTCCGGGCGGCTGCAGCGCGCGCAACTCGACACCGAGGCGTAGTGTAGCGCGCGGGATTGATCCCGACCGCAACAAGACGGTGACGCCCCTCACGCCGGACGCGTTAGCGTGCGTCCGGTGGATCACGAATCGCTGGTGATCATTCTGTCGCTCGGCGGCTCGCCGCTCGAGCGGACGGCGCTCGGCGCGCTGAGCGACGTGGTGGTGTCGTGGGTCCGCGTCGAGCGCGAGGGCGAGACGGCGTGCCTGGCGGCCCGAGTAATGCATCGCGACCCGCCGGACGCGTTCCGCGATCGGGTGCGGCGCTGGGGAGCGGCCCGCGGATGGGCGATTACCGTTGCGTCCAGCGGGCGGCGTGGGTAAAGTAAAAGGCATGCTGGACTTGGGGGCACCGCGGGGAGGTCCGGGCGCGCGCACTGCGTCGGTACCCGTCGCCCCCGCTGAAAAGCGCCAGTCGCGACTCGGTCGCTGGTTCGACAACTGGCTGCGCTCGGTCGGCATGGCCGTCATTCTCTTCGTCATCATCAAGACCTTCCTCGTTGAAGCATTCCAGATCCCGTCGGGCAGCATGGAGCGAACCTTGCTCGCCGGGGACTTCCTGTTCGTGAACAAGGCGGTATACGGCGCGCAGATTCCCGGGACCAAGGCCCGCCTGCCGGGCTTCGAGTCGCCGCGGCGCGGCGACGTGATCGTTTTCGCGTACCCCAAGAATCCCGAGCTCAACTACGTCAAGCGCGTGATCGGTGTCCCGGGCGACACGGTGGAGATGCGTGGCGGGGAGGTTCGCGTGAACGACGACCCCCTCGCCGAGCGCTACGTGCAGCGCGTGGACCCGGGTCACGACGTGTACGATCCGGAGTTCAACTGGCAGCGGGACTATCTGCTCGGCGGTGGGAGCGGGGCCCGCAACTATCACCCGACCCGCGACACGTGGGGTCCGCTGGTCGTTCCGGCCGGGAGGTATTTCGTGCTGGGGGACAACCGCGACAACTCGGCGGATTCCCGCTACTGGGGCTTCGTCGACGCCGCGGCGATCAAGGGACGGCCGCTTGTCGTGTATTTCAGCTACGACCGGGAGGCGCACGACGCGCTGCCCTGGTTGACCGATATCCGCTGGCACCGGCTCGGCTCGATCATCCGGTGAAGCCGTCGTCGGACAACGTGCGGCGTTGTCCGCGCCTGGAGGGTGACTAGGCCATGCAACTCAACACCGCGAAGCGAGCCTCGTTCGACGAGGGATCGCTCGATCAGTACCTGCGTGAGATCAGCCAGTATCCGCTGATCACGCGCGAGGAAGAGGTCACGCTGGCCCAGCGCATCAAGCGCGGGGACGAGGAGGCGTTGGACAAGCTCGTCCGCTCCAATCTCCGGTTCGTCGTCTCCGTCGCCAAGAAATACCAGAACCAGGGCGTCTCCCTCTCGGATCTGATCAACGAGGGCAACCTCGGGCTGATCCGGGCGGCCCACAAGTTCGACGAGACCAAGGGGATCAAGTTCATCTCCTACGCGGTGTGGTGGATCCGCCAGGCGATCCTCCAGGCACTCGCCGAGCAGTCGCGTATCGTGCGGGTGCCGCTCAACCGGGCGGGCACCCTGCATCGCATCGGGAAACGGTCCTCGGCCCTGCTCCAGGAGCTGGGACGCGAGCCCACCGTGGAAGAGATCGCCGAAGGCATGGACATCTCCGAGGAAGAAGTCGCCAAGACACTGTCCATCTCGCAGGCGCATCTGTCCCTCGACGCGCCCCTCACCCCCGGTGAGGACAACAAGCTGCTCGACTACCTGCCGGACACGACCAACCCCGGGCCCGACGATCAGATCTTCGAGCACGCCCTCACCGAGTCGATCGAAGAGGTGCTGGCGACGCTCAAGGAGCGCGAAGCCAAGATCCTCAGGCTGTATTTCGGCCTCGAGGGGCAGGAGCCCATGACGCTCGAGGAGATCGGCTCGCTGCTCGGCATCACGCGGGAGCGGGTGCGACAGATCAAAGAGAAGGCGCTGGCGCGCCTCCGCCACGTCTCGAGAGCCCGGGCGCTGGAAAGCTTCCTGTTCTAGGAACGAACGGCGTGGTGAGTGGTGCGTGGTTGCCTGCGGCGTAACCACGTACCGCGCACCACGCCTGTATATTGTCTCCCCATGGCCAGTCTCGCATCCTTCGACATTTCCACCGGTGCCGACCTCCAAGAGGTCGACAACGCGGTGAATCAAGCCACCAAAGAGGTCGCCCAGCGCTACGACTTCAAGGGCTCGAAGGCCTCGATCGCGTTCGACCGCGCCAAGGCCGTCCTCCTCCTCGTCGCCGACGACGACTTCAAGATGAAAGCGTTGTTCGACGTGCTCCAGTCGAAGCTCATCAAGCGCAACGTGCCGGTGAAGAACCTCGAGCTCGGAGCCGTCACGCCGGCGGCCAACGACACCGTGCGGCGCGAGATCAAGCTTACCCAGGGGATCCCCCAGGAAAAGGCGAAGGCGATCGCCAAGGCGATCAAAGAGAAGAAATTCAAGAAGGCCCAGGCGTCGATTCAGGGCGACGAAGTGCGCGTCCAGTCGCCGTCCAAGGACGAGCTGCAGGAGGTGATGACGTTCCTGCGCTCGCAGGACTGGGGCATCGAGCTCAGGTTCGGGAATTACCGCGGATGAAGCTCGGTATCATCTCGCTCGGCTGCGACAAAGCGACCGTGGATTCCGAGCGCCTGGTCGGCGACCTCGTGGGGCACGGCGCGGTCGTGACCTCGGACCTCCCGCACGCCGACGTGATCCTCGTCAACACCTGCGGGTTCATCGACGCCGCTAAGCAGGAGTCGATCGACGCGATCCTCTCGGCCACCAGTCTCAAGGCGCAGGGCGACGTGAAGGCGGTCGTCGCGGTCGGCTGCCTGGTCGAGCGATACAAGCAAGAGTTGCAAACGGAGATTCCGGAAGTCGATCTGTTGCTCGGATTTTCCGATCTCCACCACTTGGTGCCGGCGCTCGCCGAGCGCGGGTTGATCGACGACCCCGTTGCGGCTCACCCTGGCGTGCGCCAGTTCCTGGGCGACCAGGCCCACGTGCGCTACCTGAAGATCTCCGAAGGCTGCGATCACACCTGTGCGTTCTGTGCCATCCCACTGATGCGGGGAAAACACCGCTCGGAGCCGCTGGAGCGTCTGGTGCGCGAGGCGCAGCTGCTCGAGGCGCAGGGGGCGAAGGAGATCAACCTGGTGGCGCAGGACCTGGGGCACTACGGCCGCGATGCGGGGCGGGGCGCGCCCACCCTGCCCGATCTGCTCGAGGCCCTCCTCGCCGGAACCGGAGTGCCCTGGTACCGGCTGCTCTATGTCTACTCGGCGGGGTTGACCGAGCGCCTGGTCGAGCTGGTCGCGCGAGAGCCCCGGATCGTCCCCTACCTGGACATCCCGATTCAGCACGCCTCCGACCGGATGCTCGAGCGCATGCGCCGCCCCGAGCGCCGGCACACCCTGCGCGACAAGCTCGGCTGGCTGCGCGAGACGATCCCCGACGTGGCACTCCGAACCACCTGCCTCGTGGGGTTCCCGGGCGAGGCCGACGAAGACTTCCGGCAGCTGCTCGAGTTTCTCGAGGAGGCGCAGTTCGACCGGTTGGGCGCGTTCGCCTATTCGCCGCAGGACGGGACGCGCGCCACCGCGTATCCGGACGACGTACCCGATGGCGTGAAACGCGACCGGCTCGAGGAGCTGCTCGAAGTGCAGCGCGCCATCTCGGCGGAGCGGCTCGGCCGGTTCGTCGGGCGCGACGTATCGGTGCTGGTGGACCGCGTGGCCGACCCCGACGACGACGCAGGGTCGACCCACGTCGGACGCGTGCCGTGGCAGGCGGACGACGTCGACGGCGTGACCTACCTGGCGCAAGGCGGCTGGGCCCGCCCGGGGAGCTTCCTGGCGGCGCGATTGATCGCAAGCGAGGATTACGACTTCAAGGCAGTCGCTCTGACGTGAGCCGCTCGCAGGAGCTCTTCGCCCGGGCGCAAGCGGTGCTCCCCGGGGGAGTGAATTCGCCTGTACGGGCGTTCCGGGCGGTCGGCGGGACGCCCTTTTTCGTGGCGCGGGCCGAGGGCGCGCGCCTCACCGACGTGGACGGGAAGACCTACCTCGACTACGTCTGCTCCTGGGGGCCGCTGATTCTCGGGCACGCCCATCCCGCGGTGCTCCACGCGATCCAGGCTGCGGCGGCGAATGGGTGGAGCTACGGGGCGCCGTGTGAGTTGGAGGTCCAGCTCGCGGAGCTGGTGCGCGGGCGCATGCCGTCGGTGGAGCTGGTGCGCTTCGTGAATTCCGGGACGGAAGCGACCATGGCGGCCGTGCGGCTCGCCCGGGCCGCGACCAAGCGCGATCTCCTCCTCAAGTTCGAGGGCTGCTACCACGGGCACGCCGACGGGTTCCTCGTGAAGGCGGGGAGCGGCGTGGCCACGCTGGGCCTTCCCGACAGCCCCGGCGTCCCCGCCCCCGTGGCCGGGCTGACGGCGACCGTGCCGTTCAACGACACCACGGCGGTCGAGGACCTGTTCCGGCGCCGCGGGCCGGAGCTGGCGGCGGTCATCGTCGAGCCCTACATGGGCAACGCGGGCTTCATCGCCCCCGAGCCGAATTTCCACGCGACCCTGCGCAGCCTGTGTGACCGGCACGGCGCGCTGCTGATCTTCGACGAGGTGATGACCGGATTTCGAGTCGCGGCGGGCGGGGCGCAGGAGCGGCTGAAGATCCGCGCCGATCTCACCACGCTGGGAAAGATCATCGGGGGCGGGATGCCGGTGGGCGCGTACGGCGGGCGTGCCGACCTGATGCGGCTGATCGCGCCGGAGGGGCCGGTGTACCAGGCGGGGACCCTGTCGGGAAACCCGGTGGCGATGGCGGCGGGGCTCGTCACGCTGCGCGAGACCGCGCGGCCGGGGTTCTACGAGACGCTGGAGCGGCGAACCGCGCGACTGGTTGCGGGTATAGGGGACGCCGCGCGCCGGCGCGGGGTCCCCACTGCGACCGGGCATGCGGGGTCGATGTGGGGGCTGTACTTCGCCCCCGGACCCGTGCGCAACTTCGGGCAAGCGAAGGGGGCGGATACGGCGTTGTTCGCGCGCTGGCACCGGGCCGCGCTCGCGCGCGGCGTGTTCCTCGCCCCCTCGGCGTTCGAGGCCGGCTTCGTCTCCAGCGCGCACACCGATGCCGATATCGACTTCACCATCGCACAACTGGACGCGGCGCTGGGCGAGGCGCGGGCTCGCTAGCCTGCTCGCCGCGGTCGGGACCGCCTGTGCCCGGCCGCAACCGGTCACGCCCGGGACCGAGCCGGAATTGCGCATCGGCCTCGTGGCCGGCGCGCCCGGCGTCACGCTGGGCGGCGACGGCGAGCTGTTCGTCAGCGACGACTCGAACGGCGAGCCACTGGGCTCGATCCCGGCGGGCACGACATGGACCGTGGTGGTCGACACGCCCGGCCTGCGGCTCGTGAAGCCCGACGGCTCCAAGGGCCAGCGGCGGCCCGGCGTCTCCGCGGTCAACGTCACTGAGGGACGGTTCGCCATGGCGAACGGGCGCCGCTACCGCGGCCGTGTGAACGTGATCCGCGACCCGGCCGGGCTCACTCTGATGAACCGCGTGCCGGTCGAGGCCTACCTCGCGGGCGTGATCGGTGGGGAGATGGGCCCCCGCCGGCCCGACGAGCGCCAGGCCATGCTCGCGCAGGCGGTGGTGTCGCGCACCTTCGCACTCAAGAACCGGGGACGCTGGGAGGGACAAGGGTTCGACGCCTGGGCCGACGTGCGCGATCAGGTGTACACAGGCGTGGCCGGAGAGACCGGAGAGGTGTGGGACGCCCTGCGCGTCACCCGCGGGGAGGTCGTCTGGTACGGGGGCGCGTTGATCGAGGCCTACTTCCATTCTACGTGCGGATCCCGCACCGCCGGGGTCGAGGAAGCATTTCGGACGGCGCGCGGCCGGCCCTACCTCCAGTCGGTCTCGGACGAGTCCGGCGGCGGCCACGCCTATTGCGACCTCTCGCCGCGCTTTCGCTGGCGCGAGGAATGGGACGCCGCCACCCTGCGCGCTATATTGTCGCGAACGCTGCCGACGGTGATGAACGCGGGCGGGGGCGGGCTGCAGCGCATCACCGACGTCGCGGTGACGAGCACCACGGCCTCGGGGCGCGTGGGTGAGCTGCGGATCGCGTTCGAGCACGGCGACGTGCGGGTGCCGGGGTCCGATGTGCGGGCCGTGCTGCGGCCCCGGGCCGATCAGCTGCTGGGGAGCGCGGCGTTTCAACTTTCCGTGACGAAGGACGGTGGTCAGGTCACGCGCGTGATCGCGGTCGGCGCGGGGTGGGGCCATGGCGTGGGTTTGTGCCAGTGGGGCGCGGTGGGCCGCGCCCGGGCGGGCCAGGACTACCGTACGATTCTCACCACTTACTTCCCGGGGACCAATGTCGAGCGCCTCTATTAAGGCGGTCGGGCGGCCAGGCGGACCGGCGATCGGCCTGATCGTGCTGTTTCTGTCCGTCAGTCCGTCAGTCCGGCTGTCCGCCCAGGGCCTGCTCTCGCAGTTCTCCTACGACAACCTGACGCCGAGCGCCCTGCAGCTCGACGTCGGGCCGCTCGGAGGCAACAACATCCGGGGCGCGCTCACCGGCGGCATGCGGCTCGATTACGGGCTCATCGCGCCGCACGTGCGCGTGCTGCTCGGCCTGTCGTACTTCAAGGCGGACTTCGGGTCGGCCGCCCGCCAGCGTTTTGTCGATCGGCTCCGTTCGATCGTGCACGATCCCGACTCCAACTACACCATCGATCTGGGGAGCATCACCTGGAGCGACGTGACGGGCGACTTGGATTTGCAGTACCTGCTCCCGCAGGGGCACGCCGTCACGGTCTACATGGGGATCGGCCTCGGCGCCCATTTCCGCCACGGCAGCGGCGCCGCGATCGACGGCACCTTCGTGCAGGACGCCCTGAACGAGATCACGGCCGGGCTGAACGGCACGCTCGGCGCCGAATTCGGCGCGAAGCGATGGCGCTTCACGCTCGACGGACGCGGCGTACTCTCGAGCGGGCTGTCGACGGTGTCGCTGCGGTCGGGCGTGATGTACCGCTGGGCCGGGAAGTGAGCGACCCGATCCGCATCGCCGTCGTCGGGGCAGGAGCGATCGCGCAGGTCGCCCATCTGCCGTCGCTGCGCCGGCTGCCCGGCGTCGAGGTGGCGGCGATCTGCGACAACGATCTGAGCAAGGCGCAGGCCCTGGCCGGCCGGTTCGACGTCAAGGAGACGTTCGACGACATCGAAGAGGTCCTGAAGTACGCCCACGCGGACGCGGTGGCGATCTGTACGCCCAACCACCTGCACGAGATCCACGTCGTCTCGGCGCTCGCCGCGGGCGTGCACGTCCTGTGCGAGCGCCCGCTCGCCCTCACCGTCGCGGGGGTCGAGCGCGTGCTCCAGGCGAGCGAGAAATACGGCAAGCGGGTCATGGTCGGCATGAACCATCGCTTCCGGTCGGACGTGCAGGCGGTGCGGGGGTTCCTGGCCGGGGGCGACATCGGACTGCTGCAGGCGATCCGGGGCGGGTGGTACACGTTCCAGCCGAGCCGCCAGGTCATTGGCTGGCGGCTGCGGCGCCAGGAGGCGGGGGGCGGCGCCTTTCTCGACCTGGGCCTGCAGCTGCTCGACTTGGGCCTGTGGCTCGCGGGCTGGCCCGCGGCGAAGCGCGTTGCCGCGCATACCATCGGTCAATCGAAAGACGGCGTGGAAGACATGGCGACCGCACTCGTGGTGTGCGAGAGTGGCGTGTCGCTCTCGATCGACGTGAGCTGGCGACACATGGGGGAGGCCGAGCGCTTCTGGTTCGACCTGGTGGGGACGAAAGGGTCGGCCAGCGTTCAGCCGCTGCGCATCTTCAAGGAGATACACGGCAACGTGAGCGACGTGACGCCCACCGGCGCGAGCGGGCGGGAGACGGCGTTCGTGCAATCGTATCGCGCCGAATGGACGTATTTCCTGGCGGTCATCAAGGGTGACGTGAACGCGCCGCCGCCGCGCGACCAGCTGGCCCTGCACCGGGTGCTCGAGGCCGTCTATCGGTCCGCCGACGAAGGGCGCGACGTGCTGCTGTGACGACCCCCACCCCCGGCCGCCGGGTGGTCGCACTGGTCGCGCTGGGCGCCGCGCTGCTCACGGCGAGCTATCCACCGTTCCGCCTTCCGATCCTGAGCTTCGTCGCCGTTACTCCCGCGGTCGTGCTGCTACGCGCGCTGGAGCGGGAGCGCGCCTTCGGGGCCGCTCTGCGCTACGGCTTCTGGTACGGGTTCGTCACCAATGGCGCGGTCTTGTATTGGCTGGTGGTGGCGTTGTGGCACTTCACGCCGCTCGCGGGGCTCGGCTACCTCGCGACCATCGCGATCTTCGGTCTCTGGACTGCCGCGCTGTTCTGGTTCGTCGTACGGGTGCGCGTCGCCGTGCCGGTCATCCCGCTGTGGGTGGTGTTCCCCGTCGCGTGGACGGCGGTGGAGTGGGCCATCGGTCACCAGGGGGACATTCGCTTTCCCTGGCTCGGGCTCGGGACCTCGCTCGGCGAGGCGCCGGTCCTGGTGCAGTGGGCCGACCTGGCCGGGGCGCGGGGCGTGACCCTCTGGCTCGCCTGGTGCAACGTGATGCTCATGGCGGGGCTGTGGGACGACGCCGGTCGTGAGGTACAGCGCGCGCCGGTCCGTTGGCGGCCGCTCGCGGCGCTGGCGTTGACGGTTTGCGCCGCGTGGTGGTACGGGGCATGGCGCATGCGCACGCTGCCGCTGCGCGACCTCGGGATGGTTGGCCTCGTCCAGCCGAACGAAGGCTTCCGAGAAAAGTGGGATCCGCGGCACGCCGACAGCGTCATGGCGAAGCTGGTGGACCTGTCGCGCCGGCTCGAATCCGGCGCCCGGCTCGACCTGCTGGTGTGGCCCGAAGCCGCCGTTCCCGGCTGGCTGGCGGAGACGCCCGCATGGGACGCACAGCTCGCCGCGCTTGCGCGCGACGCGCACACACCCATTCTCACGGGCGGCCTGCACGCGGTGACTCAGGACGCCTATTACAACGCCGCCTTTTTCTACGACTCGACCGGCCAGTGGCGGGCGTATCCCGTGTACGGCAAGCACTATCTCGTGCCCGTCGTCGAGCGGGTCCCGTTCGTCCCGGTGCGACTTTTTCGCAACGTGCCCGGCCTGGGCCATTGGTCCGGCGGGTTTTCGCCGGGGTCCACGCTGCCGCTCTACCCCAGCCCCCTGGGTCGCTTCGGCGTGGTGATCTGTTACGAGTCGGCGTTCGAGGACCTGTCGCGCCGCTACCGCGCAGCGGGAGCCGACTTTCTCGTGAACATCACGAACGATGCCTGGTACGGCCGCACCGCGGGCCCCTACCAGCACGCGACCCACCTGGTGATGCGAGCGATCGAGACGCGGGCGGGCATCGCGCGCGCCGCGAACGACGGCATCTCGGAGTTCGTTGATCCGCTGGGCCGGACTGCGTCGGCCACTGGGCTCGAGGTCGACACGGTGATCGCGGGACGCGTGCTCACGAGTGCCGTGATCCCCCTGTACGTGCGGCTCGGCGACTGGGTCGGTACGCTCTGCGTGCTCGCCACGCTCGGGTTCGCTGGCGTGCTCGCACTGCGGGCCTGGCGCGAGAGAGGTGGGGAGGGGTGAGGGTCGGCGTCGACGTGGGAGGCACGTTCACCGACCTGGTCGCGCTCACCCCCGACGGCGCGATCGAGGTCCGCAAAGTCGCCACCACGCCGGAGGATCCCACGGTGGGGATGTTTCGGGCCCTGGACGCCCTTGCCGGAGCCCCCCACGCGCCGGCCATCGAACTCCTGGTCCACGGCACCACGATCGCGACCAACGCGCTGCTCGAGCGGCGCGGCGCGCGCGTGGTACTAGTCACGACGCGCGGGTTCGAGGACCTGCTGTGGCTGCGACGTCAGGACCGCGCCGCACTCTACGATCTGGCGCGCCACCATCCACCGCCGCTCGTGGCTCGGGGTGACGTCGTGGGCGTCACGGAGCGCATCGGCCCCAGCGGGGTGCTCGAGCCGCTCACCGAGGGGGAGGTGGCGCGTGTGGTCGCCGGGGTGCGCACGCTCGCGCCGGAAGCTGTCGCCATCGCCCTGCTGTTCGCCTTTCGCGACCCGACACACGAGCGGCGTCTCGCGGGCGCCCTGCGCGACGCGCTGCCGCGCGTGCCCGTTGCGGCCGGCCACGAGGTGCTTCCGCTGTTCCGCGAGTTCGAGCGCACCAGCACGACCACGGTCGAGGCGTACCTCCGTCCCAAGGTCTCGACATACCTCGAGCGGCTCGACGGCGGCGTGCGCAAGCGGGGGATCGGCGCGCTGCGGGTGATGACCTCGAGCGGGGGGACGCGCGCGCCCACCGCCGCGGCGGCGCACGCGGCATCGCTGGCGCTGTCGGGCCCGGCGGGTGGCGTGGTCGGGGCGCGCCTGGTCGGCGCCGCCGTCGGCCAGTCCGATCTGCTCACACTGGACATGGGCGGGACGAGCGCCGACGCGAGTCTCGTGGTCGCGGGCGCCCCCCTCGCCGACGGCGGAAGCACGGTCGGCGGCGTCCCGCTCGCGTTGCCCGCGGTGCTGATCGAGACCGTGAGCGCCGGCGGCGGCAGCATCGCGCGCGTGGACGAGGGTGGAGCCCTGCGCGTCGGGCCGGAGAGCGCCGGGGCGGTCCCGGGCCCGGCGTGCTACGGGCGCGGCGGCGAGCGGCCCACCGTGACCGATGCTTGCGTGGCGCTGGGGTGGCTCGACGCGGACAGCCCGCTGGCCGACGAGGTGCGGCTCGACCCGGCGGCCGCGGAGCGGGCTCTGCGTCAGCTGGGCCCCGCCGCCGGGAGCGATTCCGCACGGATAGCCGCGGGGATCGTCGCCGTGGCCGGCGCCGTCATGGCCCGCGCCCTGAAACGGGTGAGCGTCGCGCGTGGCCTCGACCCGCGCCGCATGGCACTCCTGCCGTTCGGCGGCGCGGGGGGCCTGTTCGGGTGCCAGCTGGCCGAGGCACTGGGGATGGGCACGATCGTCATCCCGCCGCATCCGGGCGCGCTATCCGCGCTGGGGCTCGCGGCGGCGGACGAGCGCGCCGATCTGCTCGCGTCGTTTCACCGTCCGGTGGACGGTCTCGAGCCGCGGGCGCTGGCCCTCGCGTTCGGACCGCTGCTCGCGGAGGGCGCGCGACAGATACCGGGTGGCGCGCTGCCGCGCTTTGCCGACTGTCGCTTCGCGGGCCAGGGCTACGAGGTGACGATCCCGGTCGACAGCGACGACCCGGCACGGATTCGTGACGCGTTCCTGGCGGCGCACCGCCGGCGCTACGGACACGCAGGCGGCGGCCTCGCGGTGGAGATCGTGAATCTGCGCGTCGTGGCCCTGCGCCAGGGACCGCTGCCGCGCTTCGCGGGCGAGACCCGCACCGGCCGGCGCCCGGTCGGGCCGCGCGCCTTCGTCGTGCGCGGGGAGCGGGTCACGGGTGCCGTCTGGTCGCTCGACGAGCTGGCAGCAGGCGTGACGATTCAGGGTCCTGCGATCCTGGCCGGTCGCGACGCGACCGCGCTCGTCGAGCCCGGCTGGTGCGGCACGGTGCACGCGTCGGGCGCGGTGCTGCTGGTGCGCACATGAGCCTCGACGCCGTGGGCCTCGAGGTGATGGGGCACGCCTTCGCCTCCGTCGCGGAGGAGATGGGGCTGGTGCTGATTCATTCGGCGGTCTCGCCCAACATCCGGGAGCGACGCGACTGCTCCGCGGCCCTGTTCGACGCCGCCGGCGAGATGATCGCCCAGGCGGCCCACATTCCGGTGCATCTGGGCGCGTTGCACGAGTCCGTCGCGGCGGTGCGGGCACTGGCCCCCGCGCCGGGCGAGGTCTTCATCTTGAACGATCCCTACGCCGGCGGGTCGCACCTCCCGGACATCACGCTCGTCGGTGCGGTGGAGGTGGACGGCGCGGTGGGCGGCTATGGCGTGGTGCGGGCGCACCATTCTGACGTGGGCGGCATGCAGGCGGGGAGCATGCCCGCGGGGGCGCGCGACATCTTTGCCGAGGGCGTGGTCGTGCCGCCACTCCTTCTCACGCCCGAGGTGGAGCGTTTCCTGCTCGCCAACGTGCGGACCCCGGAGGCGCGCCGCGCCGATCTCGCGGCCCAGCGCGCCGCGGTGGAGCGCGGCGCGGACGACCTGCGGGCGCTCGCGGCGCGCCACGGCTGGGCCGTGCTGCGCGAGGCCGCCCGCGACCTCCAGGCGTACGCCGAGCGCAGGGCCCGCCAGGCGCTGGCACGGCTCGAGGCGACCGGGCTCACCGCCACCGACTGGTTGGAAGGCGACGGCGTCGATGACCGAGACCTGGCGATTCACGTCCGCGTGGACATCCGGGACGGCGTGTTCCACGCGGATTTCACCGGCACCGCGCCCGCCGCGCGCGGCAACGTCAACTGCCCGCTCGCCGTCGCGCGCTCGGCGGTGCTGTTCGTGGTGCGTACGCTGTTGCCCGAAGACGTGCCGACGAACGGCGGCGTGACCCGCGTCGTGCGGGTCACGGCGCCCGAAGGCTGCCTGGTGCACGCCCGCTTCCCGAGCGCGGTGGCTGCGGGCAACGTGGAGACGTCGCAGCGTATCGCGGACACCGTGTTCCTCGCGCTCGCGAACGGCGGTCTGTCCGTTCCGGCGCAAGGGCAAGGGACAATGAACAACGTCACCTTCGGGGGGATCGGGGTTCGGGGGTCGGGGCTCGAAGCAGGCTGGACCTACTACGAGACCATTGGCGGCGGCCAGGGAGCGAGCCCCGGCGCTCACGGACCGTCGGGCGTGCACGTCGGCATGTCGAACACGCGGAACACCCCCATCGAGGTGCTCGAGATGGAGTATCCCTTGCGGATCCGGTCCTACGGCGTGCGTCGGGAGAGTGGCGGGGCGGGCAAGTGGATGGGCGGAGCAGGGGTGACGCGGGAATTCGAAGCGCTCGCCCCCATGGACGCGAGCTTTCTCTCGGAACGGCGGCGCCACGCCCCTTGCGGCGCGGGCGGAGGCGGCGCGGGCGCCCCGGGTCGCACCCTCGTCAACGGCGTCCCGCTTCCGCCGAAGGTGAGCACGCCGCTCGCGCCCGGCGACGTGGTGCGCGTCGAGACACCGGGCGGGGGCGGGTGGGGACAACCTGAACCAGGAGGCGAGCGATGACGTGGGTGCTCGTGGCGATGATCGGTCTCGTGGCCGGTGTGGTGTCGGGCCTGTTCGGCGTGGGTGGGGCGATCGTGATCATCCCGGGGCTGGTGCTCGTCGCCAAGCTGCCCCAGCACACCGCCAACGGCACCTCGCTCGCCGCGCTGCTGCTCCCGGTCGGATTGCTCGGGGCGATGGAATACTACCGGCGGGGCCAGGTGAACGTGCCGTACGCGGCGATCATCGCCGCGGGGTTGTTCTTCGGCGCCCTGCTCGGGGCGAAGCTGGCGGGGCCGCTGTCGGACGCGGCGCTGCGGAGGGCGTTCGGCGTGTTCCTGATGATCGTGGCGGTCCGGCTCCTGGTCCGCTAGGTGTTCGCCTCGAACACCTTGGCATCCACGAACAGCCGGAACAGCTCCTGGTCGAGCTGGCCGGCGCGCACCTCTTCCACCATGATGTCGAGGGCGCGGACGGGCGCCACCGCGGACTTGTAGGGGCGGTCGGCGGCGGTCAGCGCGTCGTAGATGTCGCTGATCGTCATCATGCGGGTTTGAATCGGGATCGCCTCACCGGTCACACGCCGGGGATAGCCTCCACCGTCGAGCTTCTCATGGTGCCCGTAGGCGATCATGGGCACGTGCTGCAGCTCGCGGGTCCAGGGAATCTGCTGCAGGAAGCGGTAGGTGTTGGTGACGTGGCTTTCGATCTCCTGCCGCTCGCCCTCGTCCAGCGACCCCTTGGGGATCGTGAGGTAGCGCGTCTCCTCGTCGCTCAAGTAGGTCCGCTGCTCGCCCGACAGATCCTGATAGGTGCAGCGGGCCAGGGCGAGCAGCTCCTCGAACCCCTCTGCCGGCAGCACCGTCGGCTCGTTCGCCCGCAGCACGGCGTCGAGAAAACGGTCCGGGATTTCGACTTCGCGGGCATGCTCGGCCGCGAGCTCTGTGAGGAACTCCTCGTACCCCCGGCGGCCGTGCGCCTCGAGAAACTCGGCGCGCCGCCTCCAGAACTCCCGCTCCGCCGTGCGCCGCACGAAGTCGTGACGCTGCCGGATGAGCTCGAGCTGGAGTGGATAGAGCTTCTTCGCTTTGACGAGCACCTGCTCGCGCACACCCACCTTCCCGAAGTCGTGCAGCAGCCCGGCGTAGCGCAGCTCGCGGATCTGCTCGCGCGAGAAGCGCACGCCCTGGTAGGCGCCGTCGCCTGCGCGGTCCACCACCACGGCGAGGCCCACCGTCATGTTGGCCACGCGTCCCGAGTGGCCGAAGGTGGTGGGGTCGCGCTGCTCGATCGCGTGCACCGCCGCCTTGACGAACCCTTCGAACAGGCGTTCGATCTCCTCGTACAACCGGCTGTTCTCGATGGCGACCGCGGCCTGGCCGGCGAGCGCGGTCACGAGCTCCACGGTGCGCTTCGAGTACGGCACGACCTGACCGTCGACGTCCGCGGGAGTCGCGAGCACCGCTTCGGGGTTGCGCTTGCGGTTGATCAGCTGCAGCACGCCGATCACGTCTTCCTTGTGATCCTTCATGGGGATGACGAGCATGGACTTGGTGCGGTAGCCGTACCGCTCGTCGAACGAGCGATTGATGCTGTACTCCACGTCGGGCGGCAGAAAGTACGCGTCATCGATCACGAGCGGCTCACCCGTCACGGCGGTATAGCCCGCGAGGCTCGAGCGGTCGACGGGAATCGTGAACTCGATGAATGGCGCTTCGGGCTTGGAATAGGTCTGTGCCAGCCGGAAGCGCAGGCGCTTCTGACCCTGATCGCCGGTTTCGACGAGGTAGAGGCTGCCGGCGTCGGAGGACGTGATGCGGCGGGCCTGCGTGAGGATGAGGTCGAGCAGGGACTTCACGTCGCGCTCGGTGCCGAGCGCGACGCCGATGCGGGTGAGCTCCCCGATCTCGCGGCTGCGGCTCGCAGCCTCGGCCCGGGCCCGGGCGGTCTCGACGCGGGCGGCGGCCTCGCGATACCCCGCCCGCAACGCTACCAGCAGCTGCCGGGGGCCGACGGGCTGGCGCACGAACCCCGAGAGCAGCTCAGCCGGCATCTCCGCCGGGACGTCCGCCTCGCCGTTGCGGCCCAGGGCCACGATCGCGCCACCCGCGTCGACGAAGGCGCGCAGCACGTCGAGTGGAAACGCGGAACGGCTTTCGGAGTCGAGCACGAAGACACTCGGCCGCTCGTCCACCGCGAGGTCCCGCGGCAGACGCGCCTGGCGCGTTTCGATTTGAGCGCGCTCGAGCGCGGGCCCGACACTTGTCGGATCCCACGCGGAGGTGTGGAGCAGCAGGTACCTCATGACGTGGAGCCCGCGCGCCCGGTCACCCGGCCGTCACGAGGTCTTGACGCGCTGCAGTCCCTGCTGCGCCTCGGTGTACTCCGGGAACACGGCCAGCGCCTTCTGGTACATCTCCACCGCCTTGTCCCGTTGCCCGCGGTCCTGATACAGCAGCGCTTTGGAGTAGAAGGTCAGGGCCTCCGTCGGCACCTGACGGCCCATCCGCTGGTCGGAGGCCCGCTTCGGCAGCGGCGGCAGGTTGGCGTCCTTCATGAGGCGGCCCGACACGTTCCGAATCAGGTCGAATAGGTGGTCCCGCTGCATGCGGTCGGATTCGACCTTGACGATCTCGCTCGTTTCCACGTTGATCATCCGCGCGTCGAGGCGGAAGTCGCCGTAGAAATCGATGAACGCGCCCGTGATCACGTAGCGCGCCCCGACGAGCTTCCCGACCTTGGCCGCGGTTTCCGGACTCACCTTGCCCGAGGCGCCCAGGTTCTGTTCCGCGACGAGCTTCTCGATCTGCTCGCGCTCCACCACCCGGGCCGAGGGATTCGCCGCCAGCTCGGAAATCATCATGCCAGCGATCCCCTTCTCGAGCGCCTCGAAGTTCTCCTTGTCCTGGCCGTACGAGCCGCTGTTGTCGAACGGCAGGACGGCGATGCCCGGCCGCGTGTCCTGGCCGCGCCCCTGGCCGGAGAGTCCCGCCCCCGCGGGCGCCAGCAGGACGAGAGACATGACGGCGGCTAGCGAACCCGAACGCATACGCTGAGCTCCCGAATCAGAGTGGATCACAGGGTCAGTGTCATCCCTTCCTGCGCCGCCACCACTTCGGCCGGCAACCCCTTCACCCGGGCTTGGCGGCGGGCCGCGGCGACCAGCGCATCGATGGCCTCGTCCCCGTGCTCCGGCTCGTGGTGGAACAGGACCAGGCGCTGCACACCCGCTTCGCCCGCCAGGGCGACTGCTTCTTCGAACGTCGAATGGCCCCAGCCGCGATGCTCTTCCAGCTCCTCGGGGGTGTACATGGCGTCGTGAATCAACAGCTGTACCCCGTCGAGAAAGGCCACGAACTCCTTGCGCCACGATGCCGGTGTGCTGTAGCGGCCGCCTGCGCCGAGCTCGTTGTCCGTGATATAGGCCATGCTCGGGCCCCCTGCGGCCGGCGTCAGCCGGTAGCCGAGCGTCGTCCCCGGATGGCGCAGCCGGATGGCCCGGACGCGGAACGTGCCGACCGTGAACTCTCCGGGCTCGACCTGCTGGACCGTGAGCTTGGCCGACAGCGCGTCGAGCGGCACCGGGAACACCGCCGGATCCATTTGCTGGCGCAGGATCGCCTCGAGCGAGGTCGTCCCCTGGCGCGAGCCCCAGATGCGCACCGCGTTCCCCGGGGCGAAAAACGGCTTGAAGTGCGGCAAGCCCTGGATGTGGTCCCAGTGCGCGTGCGACAGCAGGATCTCCGCTTGCACGGCGCCGTTCTGCCGCTCCACCAGCTCGCGCCCCAGCGCCCGGATCCCCGTACCGGCGTCGAGGATCACGAGCTGGCCGTAGGCGTCCCCGCCCCCGCCCCCGGTGCCCTCCACCGCGACGCAGGGGGTGTTGCCGCCATAGCGTGCGGTGTGGGCGCCAGGGGTGGGGATCGACCCCCGCGTTCCCCAGAAGGTTACCGTGTAGGCCATGCCTCCCGACACCGCCGCACCTGTGGCTAAGTTATGGAAAATTCGAGAGCTACGAGGTGACGCACCTCACGACCGGCCGGCTGAGGCTTCCAGCGCGGCGCGGTCGCGAATCAGGATCTCGCGACGGCTGATTTCGATGAAACCCTTATCGACCAGCTCGCGCATGGTGCGGCTCACCGTCTCGCGGGAGGACCCGATCATCTGCGCGATGGTGTGATGGGTGAGCCGGCGCGTGATGCGGTCCGAGCGGGCCTCGTCGGCGAGATCGAGCAGCAGCTGTGCCACGCGCCCGTTCACGTCCAGCAACACCAGCGAGCCGACCTTCTCGTCCACGCGTCGGAGGCGGCGCGACAGCTCGCGCAGCAACCCCATCGCGATTCCCGGCGACTGCTGGAGAATGGCCTGAAAGTCCTCGCGCCGGATCACGAGCAAGTTCGAGTCCTCCATCGCGATCACGTGCGCCGAGCGTGGCTCCTCGTCGATGAGCGACATCTCGCCGAAGAAGTCGCCTTCGCCTAGGACGGACAGGATGACCTCGCGTCCGTCCTCACCGATCAGCACGACTTTCACCTGGCCGGTGGCGACGATGTACAGGGCGTCACCCGGGTCGTCCTCGAACAGGATCACGGAATTGCGGGGATAACTCCGCTCGCGGGTGATCTCGGCCAACCGGTCGAGCTCCGGGGCTGCGAGCTGGCTGAACAGCGGCACCTTCTGGAGGATGGCCGTTACCGACACGATGGGTTTCCCCTTGCGAGTGGGGGGTGGATGGTGGCGCAAGCTTACGTCCAAGCCTAGGCGCTGTCAATTCGGCGCGCGCTCGACGCTTGCCGCCAACTTGCGGCGCCAGTTATATTTCCACACTTCGTGCCGTTCGACTTCCAGTCAAGGATCGTGTGCAGTGAAACCCGGAATTCACCCTGCCTACAACCGAGCGACCGTGCAGTGCGCCTGCGGTAACAGCTTCGTGACGCGCTCCACGGTGCCCGTGATTCACGTCGAGGTCTGCGCCAAGTGCCACCCGTACTTCACCGGCAAGCAGAAGCTGATGGACACGGCCGGGCGGGTGGAGCGCTTCCGCCAGAAATACGGGACGGAGAAGGCCGCCGGGTAACGCGTGGAGGCCCGACTCCGCCAGGCGCTCGCACGGGCGGAGGAGGTCGCCCGAGAGTTGGCCGACCCCGAGACCGCGCGGAATCCGGCCAAGCTGAGGCAGCTGGGCCGCGAGCACGCCCGTCTCGACCAGATCCGTCAGGTCCACGACCGGCTCGACCGGCTGGGGCAGGAGCTCGCGCAGGCGCGCGAGGTGCTGCAGGACCGCGACCCCGAGCTGTCGCAGCTCGCCCGTGCCGACGTGGAGCGGTTGCGTCCGGAGATCGCCCGCCTCGAGCAGCGGCTCGCGGACCTGCTCACTCCGGCCGACCCGCTGGATGACCGCGACGCGATCGTGGAGATTCGTGCCGGCACGGGAGGCGACGAGGCGGCGCTCTTCGCCGCCGAGTTGTTTCGAATGTACACGCGGTTCTGCGAGCGGCGGGGGTGGAAGGTCGAGGTCGTCTCCCTCTCCGGGGGAAATCTCGGGGGTCTGAAGGAAGCCATCTTCGCCGCCCGGGGTCCCGGTGTCTACGGCACGCTGCGCTACGAATCGGGTGTTCACCGGGTGCAGCGCGTCCCGGTCACGGAAGGGCAGGGCCGGATCCATACGTCGGCCGCCACCGTGGCCGTGCTCCCCGAGGCGGAGGAGGTCGACGTCAAGATCGAGGAGAAGGATCTCCGGATCGACGTGTTCCGTTCCCAGGGACCGGGCGGTCAGAGCGTCAACACGACCGACAGCGCCGTGCGCATCACGCACCTGCCCACGAATCTCGTGGTCCAGTGCCAGGACCAGAAGAGCCAGCTGCAGAACAAGATCAAGGCGCTCGAGGTGCTGCGCTCCCGCCTGCTCGACAAGGTGATCGCCGAGCACGAGGCCGCGCGCGCCCGCGAGCGCCGCGCGCAGGTGGGCACCGGCGATCGCTCGGCCAAGATCCGGACCTACAACTTTCCCCAGAATCGCGTCACCGACCACCGCATTCACTACACGGTGCACAACCTCTCCGAGGTGCTGGACGGCAACCTCGACGATCTGATCAACGCGCTCCGGGTCGCCGGCGAGAAGGAGCGCCTCAGTGCCTGAGCGCGCTGCGCACCCGGCCTCGATCGGTGAGGCGCTGGACGAAGCGATCGCGCGCCTCGCGCGGGCGCGGATAGGCGATCCGCGCCGTGAGGCTTTGGCCATGTGGGCCGCCGTGACGGGCGGCGGGATGAAGCCCGGCGCCGTATGGCTCGAGCGGGCGCGCGAGCCCGCCGCCGACGTGGCGCGGCGCTTCGAGGACGCGCTCGATCGGCGCTTGGCCGGCATGCCGTTCGCATATGCCGTGGGCCGAACCGGGTTCCGCACGCTCGACCTCGAGCTCGATCGGCGCGCCCTGATCCCGCGCCCGGAGACCGAGGGGTTGGTGGACCTGGTCCTGCGAGAAGCCGGGAAAGGGGAAACGGGAAAGGGGAAACGGGGGTCGGCGGCGGACATCGGCACGGGGTGTGGATGCATCGCGCTGGCCCTGGCCGTTGAAGGCCCCTTCGAGCGTGTGATTGCTGTGGACTCGTCGTCCGACGCGGTGGCCTTGGCGCGCGAGAACGTGGCGCTGGTGCGACCGCCGGTCCCGGTCGAGGTGCGCGAGGGCGACCTGCTCGCCCCGCTCGCGGGCGAGCGGTGTCGTGCCATCGTCTCCAACCCGCCGTACCTGACCGAGGCCGAGTACCTGCGCCTCGACCCGTCGGTGGGGCAGTTCGAGCCGCGCGACGCGCTGGTGAGTGGCCCGGACGGGCTCGCCGCGACGCGGGCCCTGCTCGTGGGGGGTCGCGGGGTGCTCGAGCCCGGCGGACTGCTCGCCCTGGAGGTGGATGAGCGGCGCGCGCAGCGCGTCGCGCGGCTCGCCCGGGAGCTGGCCTGGTCGCGGGTGACGGTGTACGACGACTTGTTCGGCCGGGCGCGCTACGTGCTGGCCATCCTCGAGGAGGACGCGTGATCGACGAGAAGGCGCAGGAACTGGGGCGGCTGCTGGGCCAGAGCGACGAGTACAAGACCCTGCTCCGGGCCAGCGACCGGATGAAAGAGGATGCGACCTGCAAGCAGCTCCTCGCCGACGTCGAGCGCATCGGGCAAGAGATCGAACGGGCGACCCAAGACGGCCGCGAGCCCGCGAAAGAGCAGGTGGAGCGCTACGATCGGGCGCTGCAGAGCGTCCAGGCCAATTCGGTGTACCAGCAGGTTGTGGCCGCGCAGGCCAACTTCGAGAAGCTGATGGCCAAGGTCAATGCGCGCATCTACGACGGCATGAAGCAGGGGGCGGCGAGCCCCATCATCACGCTGGGGTGACGGTGTTCATCGTGGTGGAGGGGCCCGAGGGCGCGGGGAAGTCGACGCTCGTGCGCTCGCTCGCGGCCCGCCTGCACGCGGAGGGCCGCCCGGTCGTCACGGTGCGGGAGCCTGGGGGGACGCCGGTGGCCGAAGCAGCGCGCAAGGTGGCGCTCAAATTTCCGCACGACGTGGCCCCGGCGGCCGAACTGTTCCTGTTCCTGACGGCTCGCGCCGATCTGGTCCACCGGATCATCCGGCCGGCGCTCGATGCGGGCGACGTCGTGGTGGCGGACCGCTTCGACCTCTCGACCCTGGCCTACCAGGTCGCGGGCGGCGGGCTGCCACGCGAAGAGGTGGCGCAGGCCATCCGGCTGGCGACCGGGGGTCTCGTGCCGGACGTCACGTTGGTGCTCGACATCCCGGTCGAGGTGGGACGAGAGCGGCAGCGGGCGGCGCACAAAGTGCAGGACCGGTTCGAGCGGCAGGACGATGCGTTTCATCGGCGCGTGCTCGACGCGTACCGCCGTGCCCAGGGTCCCGGCGTCGTCCATCTCGACGCCATGCAGTCGAAAAAGGCCGTGCTGGACGCCGCCTGGAAGGAAGTGCTCGCGGCGACGGCCCTACCAACACGAGGCTCGTCATGAAGCTCCGCAAAATAGTGATCGTCACGGCGGTGGCCGGCCTGGCACTTGCTACGGGTGGGTGGCTGTTGCAGCACGAAGCGGCGCCCGCGGGCTCGGTGTATCAGCAGGCCCGCCTGTTCGAAGACGTGCTCGCGCACGTGGCCGACTATTACGTCGATTCGATCGACGAGCGGCGCCTCTACCAGCTCGCCATCGACGGCATGCTCGACCAGCTGCACGACCCGTATTCGGTGTTCCTGAAGCGGGACGACTTCAAGGCGCTGAACGAGGCCACCACGGGCAACTACGGCGGCCTCGGGATCCAGATCGAGGTCCGCGACGGCTGGATCACCGTCGTGGCGCCCCTGCCGGACACGCCGGCGGAGCGCGCCGGCATCCAGACGGGCGATCAGATCGTGGGGCTCGACGGTCGCTCGACCGAGGGCTGGAAGCAGGATCAGGCGGTGAAGGAGCTGCGCGGCGAGGCGGGGTCGGCGGTCGAGCTCAAGGTGCGCCGGGTGGGGATCGAGCAGCCGCTCGCGTTCAAGCTCAACCGCGCCTTGATCCACGTCCGCTCGGTGCAGGTCTCGATGATGCTCGACGACAAGGTGGGCTACGTGCTGCTCACCCCCGTGAGCGAGACATCGGCCCCGGAGCTCACCGACGCGGTGACGGCGCTGCTGCAAAAGGGCATGAAGTCCCTCGTCCTCGACCTGCGCGGCAATCCGGGCGGACTCTTGGACCAGGGGGTGGCGGTGAGCGAGCTGTTCCTCGACCCGGGCGAAGAGGTCGTGGCCACGCGGGGCCGGGCGCCCAACAGCACGCGGATGTATCGCGACGCCAAGCCGCAGCCCTGGCCCAACCTCCCGGTGGTCGTGCTGGCGAACGGGGGTACGGCCAGTGCCGCGGAGATCATCACGGGCGCCCTCCAGGACCACGATCGCGCCGTGGTCGTCGGGACACCGACGTTCGGCAAGGGGCTGGTGCAGTCGCTCTGGCAACTCACGCCCGAGACGGCCCTCAAGCTGACCACCGCTCGCTGGTACACGCCCAGCGGGCGCACCATCCAGCGCAAGAGCAAGAACGAGGACGACCAGCTGGCGCAGGCCGAGGCGGCGGAGCTCGGGCGCGACACGACGAAGGTCGACTCGTCGTTGGTGTTCCACACCGATCACGGGCGCACCGTTCTGGGCGGCGGCGGGATCCGACCGGACCTGTTCATCAAGCCCGATACGTTCACCACCGCCGAGCGCGTGTTCCTGAAGGCGCTGGGGAATAAGATCCTTACGTACCAGGACGTACGGGCCAGTTACGAGCTCGAGGTCAAGGGCTCCGGGCGGGTGAAGAGCCCGACGTTCAGCGTCACGCCTGACATGGTGGACGAGGTGGTGCGGCGGTTGCGCACCCGCGGCGTCGTGGTGCCCGACAGTGTGCTGGCGGGCGCTCGCACGCTGATCGCGGACGATCTCGGCAATGAGATCACGCGGTACGTGTTCGGCCGGCCCTTCGAGGTCAGGCGGAGGATGGACGAGGACCGCCAGGTACAGGCGGCGCTGGCGCTGGCGCGTCGGGCCAAATCACCCCAGGATCTGCTTTCGCTCGCCGCCGCCCAGGCGCCGGCCCCCCCCCCGCGCAACTGAACCGCTCGGTCGGCATCATCGGGCCGGGCCGGGCTGGGGTGGGGCTCGGGCTCGCGCTGGCCGAGGCCGGCTACGCGGTGCAGTTGCATGGCCGCAGCAAGAAGGCCGTGCCGCGGCCGCTCACCCTGAGCGTCGGCCGCGGCGACGAGGCGCCTCCCTGGATCGCCCAACCGGCCGTCGTCATCCTCGCCGTGCGCGACGACGCGATTCGCGCGCTTGCCGGCACGCTCGCCGACGCCGGCGCGATCGGTGCCCACCAGGTGGTGCTGCACCTGTCCGGGGTCCACGGTCAGGAGGCGCTGGGGCCCCTGGTCGGGTCACGCGCCGCGCTGGGCTCGCTCCACCCGCTCCAGACCATCTCCGAGCCGGAGCGCGCCGCGGAGCGCTTGAAAGGCGCGTGGGCCGCGGTGGAAGGCATGCCGCGCGCCGTCGAAGCCGCGGAGCGGCTGGCGCAGGACATCGGCCTGCGCCCGTTCCGGATTCCGTCCCAGGCCAAGCCGATATACCACGCCGGCGCCGTCTTCGCGTCGAACTACTTCGTGGTGGTGGAAGCCGTGGCGCAGCGCCTGCTGCGGCACGCTGGGCTCACGGACGCCGAAGCCTGGCAGGCGCTGCGGCCGCTGGTGGAAGGCACACTCCAGAATCTGGGGCGACTGGGGCCGTTGGGCGCGCTCACGGGCCCGGTAGCCCGGGGCGACGAAGCGACCATTCGCCGCCACGTCGAGGCCCTCACGCAGGACGACGCGGCGTTGTACCGAGTCTTGGGGCGGGCCGCGCTCGAGCTGGCGCAGAAGCGGGGGATGGACGAGGGCACGGCGGCGCGGATCGCCGCGGCGCTGGCGACCGACCTGCCGCCCGTGATTCGGAAGGCGTAGGTCTACTGAGAAACATTACTAAACATCACCAAAATTGACAAAACAGTAGTACACTGGTAGCTTGGGCTTCAAACCCCCAGGGCCTGGCCGTGGCCACCCATCAGCCGATTACGAGCTATTCCGCGTTCCTCAGGGCGTTGCTCAGCGATCGAGAACGGTTCTTCGAGGAGGTCGTCGACGGCGTCGCGCTCGGTAGCAAGCTGCGCGACGCGGTCGTCACGATCATCACCCTGTCCGGCTTCTTCGGCCTGGTCGCGGGCGCCTATTCGGGTCCCGCGCAGGCGGTCTCGGCGGCCGTCAAGCTGCCGTTCCTGTTCTTCGCGACGTTCGCGGTCTGCTTTCCCGCGTTCTTCGTCGTGCAGGTCCTCGTCGGGTCGCGCTTGCGCCTCCTGCAGGTGGCCGTGCTCGTACTCGGCTCGCTGGCGCTCACTTGCGTGCTCCTGGCCGCGTTCGTGCCGATCACGGCGTTCTTTCTCGTCACGGGTGCGAATTACTACTTCCAGCACCTCCTGAACATCGTCCTCGCGGGGGTGGCCGGGCTGTTCGGCATGTACGCCCTGCATGAGGGGCTGAGTGTGGTGTGCGAGAAGCGCGGCGTCTATCCCCGCAAGGCGCTCACCATCATGCGCGCCTGGGCGCTGTTGTTCGGATTCGTCGGCATCCAGCTGGCCTGGACGCTTCGTCCGTTCCTCGGGGATCGCAACGAGCCCTTCCGGGTGTTCGGCACGTACCGGGGGAATTTCTACGCGGCGATCATGTACGCCGTGAACCAGTTGATGCAGGGAGACGCGAAGCCCGCGACGCCACCGGCCCAGCACGACAGCCTCGCCCGGTTTCGCGGTCTCCCCTTTTCGCCGATCGACACGGTCGCCGACTCCTCGCATCACCGCGAGCGCCCATGACGCGGAACGGCGACGAGTCGCGTGGACACTCTCCGGGCAACGAGATCTTGACCATCGAGGAGGTCGCCGCCTACCTGAGGCTCACGCCGCAGACGATCTACAAGTGGGCCCAGGAGAAACGCATTCCGGCCGCGAAGCTGGGAAAAGAGTGGCGGTTTCGGAAGAGCATCCTCGACCACTGGTTGGACGAGCAGATTCTGAGCAGCGAATCGGGTTTCGAGTACTTGAAGCGCGAGGAGTAGGGTGGCCTGGGCGCGCCACAGGGCGATTCTGCTGGTGTCGGGTGTGTGTTCCGTTGCCAGCGGTCAGCAGCCGCGCGGCGGCCCCATTCGCCTGGTCCTCGGCTTCGGGGTCGATACCGCGCGAGCGCCGAACCGCGAGGTCTTCGCACTCTTCCAAGCCTATCTCGCCCATCGCGCCGATACGCTCACACCCAATCCCTACTGGTCGGCGGCCGAGCAGAAGCGATGGCGGGTCTTCGATTTCGTGAGCGGATACGTCTACCAGGGGTTTTCCCATTTCACGGTGGTCCACCTCGCTCCGGCAGTCGGTCTCGACAGCACGTTCTTGATCCGGACGCTGGTGTCGGCGGTGGATGACTCGACGCCTGCCGTCAGGCCGCTCGCCCTGTAGCGGGTGTATGCGATACGCGAAGCGGGGCACTGGGTCCTCGCCAACGCCTTACCACGTCTGACCCGCGCCTGGCGGCATGAGACTCTCGGCCGTGTGACGTTCGTGTACCCGCCGGGTCATGGGTTCGCTCGCGAGCGAGCGGAGGCGAGCGCCGCGTTCGTCGACTCACTGGCTCGAGCCTTCGAGCTCCCTGCTCCCGTCAGCATCGAGTATTACTTCACCGACGACATGATCGACACCTTCGGTGGGATGGGCCTGGACTTCTTTCCGATCGGTTCGGACACCGTCGGTGGCCGGGTCAACGCCGTCGACGGTCAGGTGTTTGTGGGGTCATCGACGAACGGCGAGGGCTATCATCACGAGCTCGCCCACGTCGTGCTGCAGCCGCTGGTCGGTCGTGGCCTCACCGCGCCTCCCGTCCTGGAGGGACTCATGACGTGGACGGGTGGATCGGCCGGCCTCGACTTCGCGCACCTGCTGCCCGGACTCAAGGCCTACGTGCAGGCCCACCCACAGCTCACGCTCGAAGCCGCGCTGACCAGTCCGCCTGCTCGCGAAGGCAGCCTCGACGTGCGGTACGATGGTGCGGCCGTGTTGTGCGCGATGCTGCACGAACAAGGGGGACTCGCGGCGATCCGCGAGCTGGCGAGCGCGGGGCTCGACGTCGACGACGTGCTTCGTACGGCGGCCCGCTTGCTCGGTATTCCGCGCGAGCAGCTGAACGGGGCTTGGCGGCGCCGCGTGACGGCCTACTGATCGACCACCCGTACTCCGGCCGGGGGAGAAAACGTGAGCTCGCGGCCGGGCACGCCGCCGTTCACCCGGATGTCGCGCAGTATCACGATGCGTCGCTGGCCCGACGCCTCCACGATGTCGAGACGGCGCACCAGGCCGTCGTCCCGGCTCACCGAGATCGTCGCCTCGCTGTAGGGCTGGTCGCCCGCCCTGGGCACGAGCACCACCACGTCCGCCACGCCTTCCGGGAGCGAGTCCGCGCGGAGGTAGCGTGCCGTGTAGCGGTCCCGTGGATGCTCGACGAACTGTCCGATCAGGTTGGGGCCGGTCGAGCCATACTCCGGAATGCGGGAGCGCAGCACCTGGCCCGGCGTGGTGCTGGGCGTGTACAGCCACAGGAAGCGGCCGTCGGCGACGATGCGGTCGCCTCGGGGGTCGGTAAACCGCATCGCGAAGCGGCTGGGGCGAAGCTGGTACAGCCGGCCGCGCGTCGTGTCGGGCGCGCCGAGCATCGGATTGGCCACGACCTGCGTGAAGTCGGCCGAGAGACTGGTGACGGTCTGATACACGGCGCTGGCGCGGTCGAGGATCGGCCAAGGATCGGCGGATTGGCGGACCGGCGGACTGGCGGACAGTAGCGCCAGGATGGGAAGCAGTATCAGTCCGCCCGACCGCCCTTCCGCCCGTCCGCCGCTCTTCACGCCCCCACTCCCGCCGGCTCCGCCACGCGTCTCCCGATCACATCCGCGATCACCCGGATCTCGCGCATCAGCTGAGCGAACTGCTCGGGATAGAGTGTTTGCGCGCCGTCCGACAGCGCCTGCTCCGGATTGGGATGCACCTCGACCATGATCCCGTCCGCTCCGGCCGCCACCGCGGCGCGGGCCATGGGGATCACCTTGTCCCGCAGCCCGGTCCCGTGCGACGGATCGGCGATGATGGGGAGGTGCGACAACTTGTGCACCACGGGGATGGCCGTGAGGTCGAACACGTTGCGCGTGGCGGTGTCGAACCCGCGGATGCCGCGCTCGCACAGGATCACGTCATGATTCCCTTCGGCGAGCAGGTACTCGGCCGAAAGAAGCAGCTCTTCGATTGTCGCCGACATGCCGCGCTTCAGGAGCACGGGCTTCTGCGCCCGTCCGGCGATCTTGAGCAGCGAGAAATTCTGCATGTTCCGGGCGCCGATCTGGATGATGTCGGCGACCTCGGCGACGTAGCCGATCCCGTCGGGGTCCATCGCCTCGGTGCAGATGAGCAACCCGGTTTCCTCGCGCGCCTTGGCCAGGAGCTTGAGCCCGGGTCGGCCCAGGCCCTGGAACGCGTAGGGCGACGTGCGCGGTTTCCAGGCCCCGCCCCGGAGGATCACGGCGCCCGCTTCCTTGACGAGCCGCGCCGCGTCGATGATCTGCCGTTCGCTTTCGACCGAGCACGGCCCCGCGATCGTGACGACCTCGGTTCCGCCCACGGTCACACCGCCGCCCAGCCGAACCACCGTGTTCTCGCTTTTCCACTCGCGGCTCACCTGCTTGTAGGGCTTGGAGACGTGGATCACGTCCTGCACGCCGGGGAGGCCTTCGAGCCGCGAGGCGTCCACCCGTCCGTCGTTGCCGACGAGGCCGACGGCGGTGCGCTGCGCGCCCGGCATGGGCCGCGCCTTGTAGCCCAGCTCTTCGATCACGGCGATGACGCGCCGGACCTCTGCTTCGGTCGCGCCGTGTCGCATCACGATCAGCACTGCTAGGCGCCTCCCCCTCCGATGGTGAACCGATCGCCGTCGCGTGCGGCCGTCACCGGTCCGCCGAAGTGCGCCGCGGCGGTGCGCGCCGGGTCCGAATTCTCTACCGGCGGATAGAAGTGCGTCAAGACGAGGCGCCGGGCGTGGGCCTCGCGGGCCAAGTCGCCCGCCTGCTCGGGCGTGAGGTGGATCTCCATCGCCAGCTCGGCCGGCAGCGAGCACTCGGCGAGCAGCAGGTCGGCCCCGGCGGCCCAGCGCGCCAACTTGCTCGAGGGACCGGTATCACCGGTGTACACCAGCCGTCCCTCCGGGGAGGTGAGCGAAAGGGCGACGCTTTCTTCGGTATGCGGCACGGGGAACGTCTCGAGACTCACGTCCTTGTCGAGCGGGAACGGCTCGCCCGCCTGAACGTCGAGAATGCCGATGGGAAACCCCGGATCGAGCAGCCAGGGACCGTAGCCGTCGGCGAGTTTCTTCAGGAGTCGCACGACGCCCGGCGGTCCGAGGATCACGAAGGGCTCCTGCCGCGCCGGCACGGCGGTGTACTTGAGCGCGTACACCAGCATCGGCAGCTCTCCCCAATGATCGGGGTGGAAATGCGACACCACGACGTGCGTGATCTGGTGCCACGGCAGGCCGAATTGCGCCAGGCGATGCAGGGCGCCCGCGCCACAGTCGAGCAGGATCTTGAGATTGCCGCGGCCGACCCAGTGGCACGCCGAGGTCCGGCTCCCGGACGGCGCGACGGTGCCGGTCCCGACGGTGACGAGCTCCACTCAGGCCGGTTCCATCTCACCCAGCCGCACGCCCACGATGGTCGAGACGCCGGGCTCCTGCATGGTGACGCCGTACACGGCGTCGGCGGCCTGCATGGTGCGGGGGTTGTGCGTGATAACGATGAACTGGGTCAGGTCCTTGAACTCCGCGAGCAGGCGGACGTAGCGCCCGACGTTGGCGTCGTCGAGCGGAGCGTCGACCTCGTCGAGCAGGCAGAAAGGGCTGGGCTTGGTCAGGAAGATCGCGAACAGGAGCGACACGGCCACGAGCGTCCGCTCGCCCGACGAGAGCAGGTGAATGCGCTGGGTGCGCTTGCCGCGGGGCGCGGCGTGAATCTCGATCTCGCTCTCGAGCGGCTCGGCTTCACTCGCCAGCCGGACGTCGCATTCCCCCCCGCCGAACAGCGTCTGGAACACGGTGCGGAAGTTCTCCCGCACCTTGCCGAACGATTCCAGGAACATCGCCTTCGCCGTCTGGTCGATTTCGCGCGCGGCCTGCTGCAGGGACTGGCGCGCGGCCACGAGGTCGTCGCGCTGCGTCATCAGGAACTCGAGGCGCTTCATCTCCTCGGCGTGCTCGTCGACCGCGAGGGCGTTCACCGGTCCGACGGCGTCGATCGCCGCCCGCAGCCGCTCGTTCTCCTGACGCAACCACTCCAGATCGCCCGCCACCTCGGGGGCGTCGGCGAGCAGCTGGTCGAGCGGCTTGCGCCACTCGGCCTCGACCTGCGCGACGAGCCCGCGGCGACGGCCCAGAATCTCGGTCCGCTCGAGCTCGAGCTTGTGCTCTTGAGTCCCCCGGGCCTCCAGCGCCGCGCGCGCTGCTTCGAGTGTACCCTCGGCCCGAGCGAGTCGCGCGTCTGCCTCCGCCACCTGCGTTTCGGCGTCGCGCGCGGCGCCCTCCAGCGCGCCCACCGCGAGGCGGCGCTCCTTCAGCGTGTCCTCCCACTGCGCCTGCTGCCCCGTGAGCGTCGCGGTATCGTGGTCGAGCGCCGCGATCTCTTCCACGAGAGTCGCGACCTGGCGGCGGGCCTCGTCGGTTTCGGCGGCGGCGCGCGTGGCGCGCTCCCGCGCGGCGCCGAGCCGGGCCTCGACCTGGGCCGCATCCACCTGCCACTTCACCCGCTGCTCCCGCGCCGCTTCCTGTCCGGTCTCGAGCTCGACCAGGCGCTGCCGCTCACCGCCGAGGCGTCCGTCGAGCCGCACCCGCTCCACGTCGTGCGTTTCGACCTCACCGTGCAGGACGGTCAGGCGGGCCTCCACTTCCGACAGGCGCGTGGACAGGCGCTCGACCTGCGCGGTCGCGTCGGCGGCCTCGCGCTGCGCGTGAGCGGCGGCGCGCTCCGCGTCGCCCTTCAACGCTCCCCCCTCGAGCTCCTGGTGACGCGCCCGCTCCGACGCCTCGCCCGCCGCCGCGAAGGCGGCTTCCGCGGCGGCGAGCTCCGCGAGCGTGCGCTCGAGCGCGGCCGCGGCGGTCCCACGGGCCGCTTCGGCCTGCGCGACTTCCTGCGCCAGCGCCTCGAGATCGGCGCGCCGCTGCAGCGGTCCGCCGCTGCCCTTGCCGGACGTCCGACCCGCGAGGAACACGGCACCGTTGGCCCGGCGCAGCGCGCGGCTGCCCCGGCCTTCGCCGTCCAGCACCTCGTGTCCCGCGAGCAGCGCGCGCACCCACGCCGCCGCCGGCCCGTCCACGCGGAGACCCTCTTCCAGGGGATGGCCGTCGGCGGCGAGCGCCGGGCCGGGCACGCTGGGGAGCAACACGAGCGGACCGGGCTGCGCCTGCTCGTGCCAGCTGCGGACCGCGTCCACCGCCGCCGCGTCCCGTACGAGCACCGCGTGCAGCCATTCGCCCAAGAGCTGTTCGGCCAGCTCCGCGTCGCGCCGCCCGGTGCGCACGAAATCGGAGAGCGGGCCGATCACCGCGTCGCCGAACTGCGCCTTCTCCTTGAGCAGCGCCTGCGCCGCGGGGGCGAGCCCGACCCGCTGGCGCTCCAGCTCGGCGAGCGCGTCGCGCCGGGCCGCCACCTGCGCCAGCGCCTCTTCGGCCTGACGCCGCGTCGCGCGATGGTGCGTCTCCCGCTCCTTGAGCTCCGCCACCTGGCGCCGGGCCCGCTCCAGCTGCTCCGCGGCCTCCGCCGCCGCCAGCTCCAGCGCCGCGGCCTGCTGCGCTCGCGTGCCTACGGCGGCGGTCGCCGCCCACTCGGCTTCCGCGCGCGCGGCGCGCTCCTGCGAGGCGTGGGCCAGCTGCTGGCCCAACTCACCGCGTTCCCGCTCGAGCGCCGCGCGCTCGACCTCGAGCGCCCGGAACGCCTCCGCCCGGCGCTGGACCGCCTCTTCCAGCTCGTGCACCGCAGCTCGCTGGGTGGTCAATCGGTCGCGCACGTCCTGCTCGAGCGCCGTTCGACCCGCCAGCTCTTGGCCGACCGACCCGAGGTCGCGCTCCGCGGCCGCGCATTCGGCCTCGGCCGCCGCGCGCTCGCGTTCGGTCTGCAGGGCGCGCCCTGCCTCCTGCTCGCGCCGCCGGCCCGCGGTGGTGCGGCGCTGGCCCGCGTTGCGCAGCCGCTCGGCGGCGAGCGCGAGATCGCCCTCGAGGCGGCCCACCTCCAGCCTCGCTTCGTTCAGCCGGCGCTCGACGTCGGTGCGCTGCGCCTCCGCCGAGTGCCGGGCCTGGACCTCCGCCTCGCGCGCCCGCTCCGTGTCCGCCAGCTTGGCCCGCTCCGCTGGGAGCGCCGCCGCCAGCTGCTCCGCCCGCTGGCCCAGGCCCCCCAGCGCGAGATCGATGTCCTCGAGCTCGCGCCGCACGAGCGTGAGCGCGATCCCGAAGCGCTCCTCGATCATCTTGCCGTAGCGCTCCGCCTTGCCGCGCTGGCGCGCCAGGCTGCGCACCTGGGTCTGGACCTCGCTCACCAGGTCCTCGAGCCGGGCGAGGTCCGCCGCCGTCTCTTCCAGCCGGCGCTCGGTGCTCGTCTTGCGGTCGCGGTATAGCCCGATCCCCGCCGCTTCTTCGAACAGCGCGCGCCGCTCCTCGGCCTTCTCGGAGAGCAGCGCCTCGATCATCTTGGCTTCCATCACGACCGCGGCGTCGGCACCGAGGCCCGTGCCGCGCAGCAAGTCCTGAATGTCGCGCAGCCGCACCGGCGATCGGTTCAGCAGGTACTCACTCTGGCCCGAGCGAGACAGCCGGCGCGTCACGACCACCTCCTGGTACGCGATCGGCAGCGTGCCGTCCGTGTTGTCGAACACGAGCGACACTTCCGCCACGTTCACCGGGCGGCGGCCGGTCGAGCCCTGAAAGATCACGTCCTCCATCTTGCCGCCGCGCAACAGGCGCGGTGATTGCTCGCCCAGCACCCAGCGCACGGCGTCGGAGATGTTCGACTTGCCACAGCCGTTCGGCCCCACGATGGCCGTCACCCCGGCCTCGAACGGCAGCTCGACCGCGCCCGCGAACGACTTGAACCCCGCCAGCTCCAGCCGGGTCAATTTCATGGTGCGGTCCCCATCCGGGTGACGAGAGTGGCGCCAACGCCCGCGCGCTTGAGGCGGGCTTCGAGCACGCCCGCCTGCTCGGGCGTCTCGAACGCGCCCACCAGCAGGTGGCCGTCGCCGTCCCGCGCCAGGGCGGGGATGCCGCGCGCCCGCAGATCGTCTGCCGCCGCCGTGCCCTTCACCGCATACGAGTACGGCGCGCGCAACACGTCGCCCTGCCCGCGTTGGGCAAGCCGGCGGCTCCACAAGGTGGCCCGCACGGCCACCGCCGAGTCGCGCGTCCGATAGCCGCCCGCCAGCACGCGATACCACACGGTGCCCCCGCGCCGCGGACCGAGCGTGACCGGGGTGACGAAGGGCGTGATGCCGTCCGCCGCGAGCCGGTCGGCGAGCGCCAGAGCGCGGTCCAGGCGCGCGTAGGCCGCGAGTTGCACCGTCCAGGCGAGGGAATCGAGGCGCGGCTGAGGCCGGGCGGGCGGAGCGGCAGTGCGAGTCGCAGGGGCGGGCGCGGCGGGCACCGGCGCGCGCTGCTCCGCGCCGCGGGCCAGCAGCGCCCACCCGCCCGCCGTCCCGGCGGCGAGCGTCACGGCGACGACCACGGGCCGGGCTAGGCGGTGCGACGCTCCCGCCCGGATGCCTGGACGCGTCGCCGCCGAGATCCGTCCCGGCGGCGGCGCCACGGCGCGCGGGTCGGAGGAGGGGGCCGGTGTCGCGAGCGGCGTCCACCGCTCGCGCACCACGCCCAGCAGCGGGATGCCGCGCTCCATCGCGGCGGTGATCCCCTGACCGATGGACGATTCGGGCTCGTAGCCGTCGGCCGAGAGCACGATCAGCCCGTCCGGAACCGTCGACAGGCGCGCCAGTGCCCCGGCGGAGAGATACAACAGCAACAAGGCGTCTTCCGACCGGAAGCCGCCGTGCAGCTTGCGCCAGCGGGGATTGGCAAACAGGTCGCCCGCGTGTGCGGTGACCGTCCCGGCCGCGATGAAAAAGACGCGGTCGATCTCGTGCGCCGCCTTGGTGAGGGACACGTCGTACTCGAACGCGTCCACGATGCCCTCGGTGGGGCTGAGGCCGACGACCTCGTGGAGCGTCGGACGCTCGAGCCACAGGTCCACGAGCGCGACGCGCCGGTCGCCGCCCTTGGCCGCAGCGCGCGCCACGTCCCACGCCGCCCCCGCGGCCCACGCGTGGTCCCCGGTCGCCGGCACCAGGGACACGAGCGCCTGTCCGGTGAGGAGCGACGGCACGAGGGCGTCGAGCCGCGAGCGCGGCAGGGGACGACCGCTCACGGCGTCGGCTGGTAGATCCAGAAGGGGCGGCCGAGCTTGCGCCCGATCGCCTCGGCCTGCGCGCGCGTGGGATAGGGCCCGAGCACGACGCGGTAGCCGTCGTCCGGATTCTTGGGCTGAAGCACGCGCGCCCCGAGCCCGGCCCGCGACAGCTGCTGCGCCATCTCCGACGACCAGGCCTCGTTCTGCGACGTCGAGACCTGCACGTACATGGGACCCTCGGGCCCGGCCGTGTCGGCGGCAGCCGTCTGGTCCGCCGGCGCCGCGGCGCCGGCGTCCGCATCGGCGAACGCCCCGCGGTAGCTGCCCCGCGGCCGCCACGCCGTGAGCATCCAGAAGTCCGAGGCCCCGCCCTTCACGCGCCCCGTCTCGATCAGCGAATCGGGCCGGTACGAGACGATGTCGTCGCCCCGCGGCACGAGCAGCGAGCCGTCCGGCCCGATCGCGGGGAGATCCACGCGCCAGGTGCACGGCACCGACCCCACCAGCCGTTTCACGGGGAGATCCACCACCCACACCGAGTCCCCCGCGGTCGGCTTGGCCAAGAGCCAGCGTCCCAGCGGGTCGAGCCGGATCGCCTCGGCGGGAAGCGGCAGCGCCACGCCGTCGATCTCTTCCCGGTCGTAGCGATCGATCGCGGCCAGCCCCGGCTCCGTGCGCCGGGCGACGTAGATGCGGTGGCCCGACGGCGAGAACACGAGCGCGCGCGGGTGGTCGGCCAGGGCGATGAACGTCGCCTCGCGCCGGCCCAACGGGTCCATGAGGAGAACGCCCGAGTCCGTCGCCACGGCCACGAGGTCACCCCAGCGCGTCGCGGCGACGTCGCTGCCCGCCGGTAGCGGCCGACTGGTCGGGGGCTGGTCGGCGGCGGCGGTGATCAGCTTGGGCGGGTCGGCCGCGACGAGTCGCTGGTCCGCGGCCCCGAACATCTGGAGCGGCACTGCGGGAAGTGGCTGCGGCCACGCGACCCGCACGCGCCGCGCCGCGGAGACCACGCGGCCCTTTCCGTCCACCGTGTACAGCGTGCCGTCCGGGCCCAACGTCGCCTGCTCGATGGCCGCCGCGACGGTGTCCACGCGGGCGCTGCCGAGATCGAGCGCGAGCACGTCGCTCTTGCGCGTCGTGTCGCTCTTCGCCTTCGCCCCCTTCTTTCTGGTGGTCGTGTCCTTCTGGGGCGTGGTGACATACAGGAACTCCGCCTCCGGGTCGAGCCCGATCACGCGACGGACCTGGGGTAGCCGGCCGCGGATCGCGGTAGGGATCTCGGCCATGCTCGGCAGGCGGTACACACGGGGGACGCCCCCCTTGGCTGGGATGCGGATCGCGACCCCCGGGGTGCGGGCCGCTCCGGCGGCCGCTTTGCTAACTGCTTGTTTTGTTTGTGGTTGGGACGATGCCGCGGCGGGCGCCCGGGAGCGGCAGCCCCAAAGCGTCAGGCTGATGAGGAGGTACGATCCGCGGATACGCAAATGGCCTCGCCGGACAAGATAGGCAACCGGCGAGGCCAGGACAAGTGTTTTAGCCGTGCGGAGTTAGAACGTCGGCCCGAGGCTCACGGTCCAGTACGCGTTGGAGTGGTCCGGCCGATTGAGCGGCTTGGTGATGTCGAACCGCAGCACCACAAAGCCCAGGAAGTTCATGCGGATCGAGCCGCCCCAGCTGCGCACGGGCGCGCGGTAGACCTCGGGGTCCTGGCTTCCACGGTTCCACACGACGCACGACCCGATCGTGCCGTTGCACGACGTGCCGTACCAGGCGAGCCCCATGTCGTAGAACAGGGCGCCTTCGATGGGCGGGAGGCCTATCGGGAGGAACCCGAGCACCAGACTGCGGGTGAGCGGGAAGCGCACCTCCGCGTTGAAGACGGCGATTTTCGACCCGATGAGCTGGTCCAGGGTGCTGCAACCGGTCAATCCGCCGCTGCTCGTGTTGGGATTGAGGCAGTCGTTGTTGAGGATCGAGCCGGCGGTGTAGCCGCGCAGCAGCTCTGTGCTGCCCAGGAATTGGGGGAACAGGTTCGCGTCACGGCCGAAGCGGCCGAAGAACAGCCCGCGGACCGCCAGCGTGAACGGCCGAGCGAAAAAGTAGCGCCGCCAGTCGGCGGACACGCCGTTGAATTGCCACGTCCCGAAGGTGGGCTCCAGCTCGAACCGCGAGCGCGATCCGGCGAACGGCCCGACGAACCCGAACAGCGCGTTGTCGTGCACCAGCGCGACCTGGGGTCCGTAGTAGCTGATGGATCCACCGCTCACCGTCTCGGGGGGGTAGTAGGCGCCCCCGCCCCCCAACGCCGGCGAATAATAGACGACGTTCTGCTTCAGGGTATCCAACGAGATGTTCGCGAAGTGCCCACCGACCTCGAGCCGTGTAAAGCGATTGAACGGATAGTAGCCCTGGGTGAACACATCGCGAACCACGAACCGGATGAGCTGGTTCGTGACCAAGATGGAGTCCGTGCCTCCGCCCGTGTTCTGGAACTGCTGCCCGACGGTCGGCAGATAGAAGTACAGCGGTTGCTGGGACCCGCCGAATGCCCAGTTGAGCCGGTGCGCCTGGTTGATGTACGCGGCCAGGACCTGCGCCTCGCTCAACCGCCCGTTCACCGAGCCGGAGAATATCATCGTGTGGTTGCCGAGGATGTCCGACAGCGAGATCGCGGTGCCGCCGAAGAAGCCGCGTCCGAAGTTGTTGCGCTCGTACCCCACGGTCGGCGTGGCCACGTTATCGGCCGTGTAGCGGGTGTGGTAATCCTTGAACGTGAACTCGGTGGTGTCCGGTAGCGCCGGCGAGGAGTCGAGCAGCGCCTTCACCGACACGGGTGCGGGTCCGGCGCCCGAGTCGGACGTCTGCGGAGCGCTCTCGGACGGACGGAATCCCGTGGGGGCGCGGTACACGGAGCCGCCGCCGCGCTGTTCCGCCGCGGCCGGCGGCGTCGCCGCCTGCCCGGCCGGCTTCGCCGCCTGCCCCGCCTCGCGCTGCTGGGCGGCGAGCAACGATGTCACCGGCTGCGTCGCGGGCGCCTGGTACGGCTGCCGCCGCAGCGAGCGGGGGTTGTCCACGGCGTACACGTTGTATTCGCCCTCTTCGTAATAGGCGAAGGCGAGGCGGTCGGCCTCGTGCGCCCAGGAGAGGCACGGCGAGAGCGGCGTGATGCCCGACACGCCCGTGTACACGTCCGTGAGCTGGTAAATGTTCGTGTCGCCGAAATCGTACAGGAAGACGTTGCTGATGCCGGAGCGGTCGGACACGAACACGAGCGACTTGCCGTCGGGCGCCCAGGCGGGGTCGATGTTCTTCCCCTGATCCATGTGTCCCAGCAGCTCGATCGTGCCCTTGTCGAGATGGAACAGGGCGATCCGCATGTTGCCGAACTTGAGGGCCTCGAAATCGGTCTTGCCCCCGCGGTCGGTTGCGAAGGCAATCGTCTTGCCGTCGGGCCCCCACGACGGCTGCAGGTCGGCGTACTTGTCGTTCGTGAGCCGGTGCAGGCCCGAGCCGTCCGCGTTGACGACGAACAGGTCCGAGATGCCGCCGTCGTATCCGGTGAACACGAGTTGTTTCCCGTCCGGGGACCAGGACGGCGTCGTGAGCCCGTTCAACGGCAGGGGGATGCGGCGCACCTCCTCGTCCTTTTTCACGTCCAGGATCACCAGGTCGTCGCGATCCCGATGCTTGGCGGCGATGGCGAAGTAGCGGCCATCGGGCGAGAACGAGCCCGCCGAGTTGATGAAGCGCAGGCTCTCGAAGTTGTTCGACAAGGTGGACTTCACCAGGCGCCGCAGCACTCTCCCCGTCTCCGCGTCGGCGAGATAGAGATCGACGAAGAACGAGTTCTTCTCGCTGAAGTAGGCGATCTGCCGCCCGTCGGGGGTGAGCGCGGGGGCGATATGCAGCGTGCCCTCGGAGCGCTTGCGCGTGAGCAAGGGCTGCGCGATGCGGCGGGCGCGGTAATGGTCGGCGAGCTGCGGCAGGTAGGTCGTCTGCACCGCGTCGCGCCACCCGCTGATCAACTCGTCCAGCGTCACCCCGATCACGCGCTTGAACGCGCCCTCGACGCCCACGGACGTGCTCGCCTGCAGGATCTGGCCGACCGCTTCGTCGCCCCACTTCTCCCCGATGTAGTCCCAGATCGCGTGCCCGAAGTAGTAGGGGAACACCTCGTCGTAGCTCAACTCCTGCAGGGTCGGGAGGTGCCCTTCCACGGCCGCGTCCCGCAGCCACATGGCGGTGTGGTTGTCGATCGGCCCGACCGAGAGGTACTCCGCCATCCCTTCCATGAACCACAATGGCGGATTGATGTTCACGTACGTTTGGATGCCGGCACCGATGCGACCGCGGCTGAACACGTCGTACTGGAACTGGTGCACCATTTCGTGGCCGACGACGTGCTCTAACTCCTCGTAGGCCCCGGTGAACGGCAGCACCATGCGGTGCTTGAAGAACTCGGTCACGCCCCCTAAGCCCTCGCCGGTGGCGTCGACGATGTTCGTCTGCTGGAAGTCGGATTGCGACGCGTAGAAAATGATGGGCTTGCGACCCTGGAACTGGTGATGCAGCACCCGCGACAGCCGGGCGTACCACCGCTCGGCGATGCGCGCGCCATCGAGCGCGGCCGAACGTTCGGCGGGATAGTAATAGACTTCGAAGTGCTCGGTCTGGATGATGTGGAAGTCGAACGCCTGGTACTGCACCTTGTTCTTCCCGAAGCAGTACAGGCACTGCGCCACGAGCGGCGCCGCGCTGAACAGCGCGAGCGCCGCCACGATCCCGCCCAAACGTCGCATGACCGTCATCCTTTCGACCCGCCCTCGGGGGCGCCCGCCGCGAGCACCGGGGCGTCGCCCCACAGGCGCTCGAGCTGATAAAACTCCCGCAATGCCGGATGAAAAACGTGCACCACGAAATCCACGTAGTCGAGCAGCACCCACCGTCCCTGCGCCAGGCCTTCCACGTGATGCGGCACGATGCCGCGCGGCTCGAGCGCGCTCACCAGGTGCTCCGCCATCCCCCGCACGTGTGCGTCCGACGTTCCCGACACGATCACGAAGAAATCTGCTGCGGCCGTCAAGCCACGCAGGTCGAGCACCATCGGGTCGATCGCTTTGCGATCGGCGAGCGCCGCCGTCACGAGCTGCAGCGCAGCCAGCGCATCGCCGCCGGGGCGCTCCGCCGGGCGCCCGCTTCGCCTGCTAGTCATAGCGGTCCGGTCCCCGCTTTGTTCCGTCCGCTCCGCGGCGCTACGCCACCCTCCTTGAGCATTATGGCCATGCTCGGCCGGATGTTGAGCCTGACACCCTACTCCTTGACGACGCTCACCTGGATTTCGGGACGTACGTCGGGATGCAGCTTGATCCCGACGCGGAACTCACCCAACTCGCGGATCGGCTCTGGAAGATCCACCTTGCGCTTGTCCACCTTGATCCCGAGCTCCTCGAGCTTGCGCTGCACATCGCCCGCCGTGACCGACCCGTAGAGCTTGTCCTCCTCCCCGACCTTGACGGCGAAGCTGAGCCGGACCTCGGCGATGCGGGTGGCCTCGGTCTCGGCGGCGCCCTTCTCCTCGGCGCGCTGCCGGGCGATCCGCTCCGCCTCGTACGCGATCTTCTTCTTGTTCGCCTCGGTGGCCGGGTAGGCGAGCCCTTTCGGGAGGAGGTAGTTGCGGGCATAGCCGTCCTTCACCTTCACCACGTCGCCCGCGGCGCCCAGGTGCTGCACGGTTTCACGCAGGATCACTTCCATGGTTCCAGCTCCTCGTTTGCGCGGAAAGGGTTCACGCCGGCGCGGGCGTTGGCGTGCGGCCCAGCGCCCGCGTGACCCGCCAGGCGACCCCGAGGGCGACGAGCGTCTCGAGCACGAGCCACACGGGCCAGCCGCCGGCGAGCAGCCGTACCGTCGGCTCGAAGGCCGGGTACAGGCCTGGGGCGACCTCGATCACGCGTCGCACGGCGCCGCTCGCGTCGCGCGTCGTCTCCCACAGGATCTCCTGCCACACGGTCCGTCCCACGGTGAGCGGCCCGAGGATCGCGACGACGGCCGCCGTGTAGAGGCACGCCCGCAGCGCGAGCGGCCAGAAGCGCGCGCCGGCGGGGCGCACCGCGGCGCAGGCGGCGAAGGCCACCGACACCAGCACGATCCAGGCACGGTCCAGCGCGCCGAGTAATCCTGCCGTGGGGCCGAGCAGCAGCGCCACGCCGGCCCCGCCCGCGCCGGCCAGCACGACCCACTCTCCCCGGGATCTCGGTCGCGCCGCCAGCCGCAGCGCGGCGAACGACAGCGCCACCAGGCTGAGCCAGCGCCCCACCGTCAGCCGACGTATCCCTTGATGTAGGGCAGCAGCGCCAGCTGGCGCGCCCGCTTGATCGCGGTCGCGAGCTGTCGCTGGTGCCGCGCGCACATTCCCGACAACCGGCTCGGGAGAATCTTGCCGCGCTCGGTCAGGAACCGGCCGAGCGTGCGGTCGTCCTTGTAGTCGAGCACCCGCACGCCGGACTCGCACACGGGACAGGTCTTGGCGGGCCGTCTCACGCTTCGTCCTCCTCGATCTCATCGACGACATCGGCTGCGATGACCGCGGGCGCGGCCTCGGGTTTGGCCGGCAGGCCTTCGGACACGACCACCAGGAACCGCAGGACGCCTTCGTCGAGCTTCACGGCACGCTCGTACTCGGGGAGCAGCGCCCCCGCGGTCTCGTACTGCGCGACCACGTAGTAGCCGGAGTCCTTTTTCTTGATGGGGAAGGCGAGGGAGCGCTTGCCCCACTGCGCGACGTTTGTGATGGTGCCCTTGCCGTCTTTCGTCAGCAGGGCATGGAACCGCTCCAGCTTTTCGCTGATCGCGGGCTCTTCCAGCGCGGGATCGAAGATGTAGACGGTCTCGTAGCGACGAGCCATGCCACCTCCCTTTGGTCGTAGGCGACCCGACGCAGGTGCCGCGTCGAGTAGGGATTCAAGAGGGCCGAAAGATAGACCGCCGGCGCAGGGTGGGGAAGGGCGCGTCGCGCGCGTGATGTCCCTCACGCCTACCGTCCTGCAATGCCTGCGTTTTGAGGCCGCGCCGACACGGTGTGACGACCATCACGCTACCAGACTCCGCCCTCAATCATCCTTTCGATAAGGAGTTGCATCGCAGCGCGCCCTGGAGCGGGAGTTGGCACCGCTCTTGCCTTATCCGATGGCGGACAGACATCAGGAAGCGACGCATGCAAGCAGCGGGTCTCTGGTTTCTTGCGCGCGCCACGCGCGCGGTCGCGGCGGCCGCAGGGTTGATCACCCTGTTGGCGCTGCAGCCGGAGCCTGCCCGCTTCAGCGCGGTTGCGGCGCTGGGCGTTTCGCATGCGCGGGCGCTGGTGCTCTCCGAGCAGGCGCGTCGCTACCTGATGCTGCAGTATCGGTCCTTCCCGACCGAGTTCATGGGCTGCATGATCGGCGAGATGCACGGGAACGCCGTGATCGTGCACCGTATCGCGCCCGCGGACGTCGATCCGAAGCAGTCCACGGAAACGCGCGTCGTGCCGAACACCACCTGCGAGGACGCCGGCTGGACCGGGACGGTGGGGGTGATTCACAGTCACCCCAGTGGCGAGCGCTGCTGGTACTTCTTCCCGGGCACGCAGGTGGCCACGTCCGACGCGCAGTCGTTCGGCCGCCAGCCCTATCCGGTGGACGCCATCATGTGCGGTGATCGGGTGGTCTGGATCAGCCGCGACATGGTCCAGCAGCAGGTCCGGCTGGTCGAGGCGAGCCCGCATCCGGTCGCGCCGTAGCCAATTCTCCCTCGGCTCGCCTGAGGCGCCGTCCCGTTTCACGCAGTAACTTCCGTCGTGTGAAGCCCGTGGCACTGAGCAGCCTGTTCATCGTGTGTGTGGGCGTTTCCCGTTTGCCGGGGCAGGTCCAGCGCGACACCACTGCCCGGATCGCGGGCACGGTGCGCTCCTCCGTCGACGGTCTCCCGATGGCCGGCGTCACGATCACCGTGCGGGGAACGACGGTGGTCGGCGTGAGCGATAGCGCAGGGGCCTTTGCGCTCGCGCGCCTGCCGTCCGGACGCCAGACGGTGCGCCTCCTGTACGGCGACACCCTGTCGTACGATCAGGAGATGACGCTCGAGCCCGGCAAGGCGCTGATTCTCGCGGTGCTCCTGGACGTCGTCGAGGACGAAGCGTTGACCCCGATCGTCGTCGACACGACCAGTTTTCGCTCCTGGCGCGGCCTGGTGGGGTTCTACGATCGCAAGAAGTCGGCGCGCGGTCGGTTCTACACGCCCGCGGATCTGGATCGGTTCCGCGACGTCCCGCTGCAAACATTTCTCATTGTATCGGGCGTGGTGCTCCGGTGCCGGTTGCGCCACTGTGTGCCCCTGGCGTTCAACGGAGCCCGGCAATGCGTCATGGCCCTGTTCCTCAACGCCGTCCTCGTTCCCCCCGACTACCTGGAGGTCGTCCGCGTCGACCAGCTCGCGGGCGTGGAAGTGTACATGCATGCCGTCGACGTGCCCGCGCGTTTCCGGTCGGCCTTCGCCGAGGAATGCGGTGCCACGGTGATGTGGGGCCGGAACTAGACGTTGAAGCGGAACAGCAGGATGTCCCCGTCCCTCACCACATAGTCGCGGCCCTCGCTCCGCACCAATCCCAGTTCCCGCGCGGCCTTGTATGAGCCCACGCGCACGAAGTCGTCGTATGAAACGGTCTCGGCGCGGATGAAGCCGCGTTGGAAGTCCGAATGGATCTCGCCGGCGGCGTCGAACGCGGTGCCTCCCGCGTGCATGGTCCAGGCGCGCACCTCGTTCTCGCCCACGGTGAAGAAGGTCTGGAGGCCGAGCAACCGGTAGCCGGCGTGGATCAGGCGGTCCAGCCCGGGCTCCGTGACCCCGGCGCTCGCGAGGTATTCGCGCCGCTCCTCCCCCGCCAGCTCGCCCAGCTCGGCCTCAAGCTTGGCGGAAAACGGCACGATCTCCGCTTCCTCGTGATGCGTCTGCACGGCGGCGCGCAGCTTGTCGAGCCATGGGCCTCCGCCCTCGGCCAGGTCCTGCTCGTTCACGTTCGCCGCGTACAGGATCGGCTTCGCCGTGAGCAGGCCGAGCTGGCGGAGGAACCGGACGGCCGCCTCGCTCTCACCGGCCTCGCGCGCGCCACGGCCCGCATTCAGCTCCGCCATCACGCGCTCGAGCACCACCAGCTCCGCCTGCGCCTCCTTGTCGCCGGCGCGCGCGGTCTTGCGGGTCTTGTCGAGCCGCCGCTCCACGACCGCGAGATCGGCCAGCGCGAGCTCGCTGGTGATCACGTCGTGGTCGCGCACCGGATCCACCGGACCCATCACGTGCACCACGTCGGGATCGTCGAAGCAGCGAATCACGTGGACCACGGCGTCCACCTCGCGGATGTGCGACAAAAACTGATTGCCCAGCCCCTCGCCCTGGGAGGCGCCCTGGACGAGCCCGGCGATATCCACGAACTCGACCACCGCGGGGACCTTCTTCTTGGGCTTCACGAGCGCGTTGAGCCGTTCCAGCCGCGGGTCGGGGACCTCGACGACGCCGACGTTGGGCTCGACGGTGCAGAACGGATAGTTCTCCGCCGCCGCGGCCTTGGAGGAGGTGAGCGCGTTGAAGAGGGTGGACTTGCCGACGTTCGGGAGACCGACTATGCCGAGACGCAGCATGGTGTCACTGGCGTAGCCATTGCTCGACCGCCGCGATCATCTCGGGCTTGAGCGTCTCCACCTGATCGACCTGCTCAGGATCGAACGGCGCGAGCACGTACTCGGCCCAATCGGTCACGCCCTCGGGGAGTGGGCCCACCCCGATCCGCAGGCGCGGGTAGCTGTGCGACTGCAGCGCGGCCTCGATGCTCTTGAGGCCGTTGTGCCCGCCCGACGACCCCTCGCCCCGAAGCCGGAACGTGCCGGAGGGGATCTGAAAGTCGTCCACGAGGATGAGCAAGTCGCTCGCCGGGTTGAACGTGGGGTCGGCGCGGAGTGACGCCAGGGCGGCGCCGCTCGAGTTCATGTAGGTCGTGGGCTTCAGGACCCGGACCGGCACCCCATCCGCCTCACCCTCGGTGACACGAGCGCGCTCGCCGCGGCGAAACGGGGGAAAGCCCCAGTGCGCGGCGAGCGCATCGGCCAGCCAGAAGCCCGCATTGTGCCGCGTCGCCGCGTACTCTGGCCCCGGGTTGCCGAGGCCGACGACGGCGCGCAACGGTCAGCTCTCTTTGCCGCCCTTGGGCTTCTCGACCTTGTCGGTCTTCTCTCCCTTGGCGGGCGCGGCGCCGGCAGCTCCCTTGCCCTCGGGCTTGGCCGGCGCGCCGGCCTCGGCCGCCCCCTCGCCCTCTTCCTCTTCTCCCTCGCGGACCTTGCGGATCAGCTCGGGCTCGGCCACCTCGGTCGCGGCCTCGGGGCTGGGCGCCGCCACTTCCTCGGCGCGCGGCGGCACGACCGTCGCAATCGTGAGGTCCGCCTCGGTGAGGATCTTGGCGTTGGGGATGGTCAACTCCCGCACGTGCAGCGAGTCGCCGATCTTGAGCGCGGTGACGTCGAGCTCCACGCGATCGGGGATGTTCTCCGGCAGGACCTCGATTTCCACCTCGCGGGTGACCTGGTCGAGCACGCCGCCGGCGTTGCGCACGCCGTCGGGATTGCCCACGAGGTGCACCGGGACCTTGAGCTTGACCTTCTCCGCCGCGTGGATCTCGTAGAAATCCACGTGGATGATGTCGGGTCGTAGGGGATGGCGCTGGATCTCGCGGATCAGCGTCTTCACCGCCGCCTTGCCGTCCACCGCCAGCTCGATGATGGTGCTCGCGGGCTCGATGCCGGTGAGCGCCTTCTCGAGCGCTTTGGCCTCGAGCTCGAGCGGCTGGGTGTCGCGTCCGTGCCCGTAGATCACGGCGGGGACCTTGCCGCGGAAGCGGGCCTGGCGGGCGCCACCTTTGCCGGTCGCCTGCCGGGGGCTGGCGGAGAGCGAAACGATCTGGGCCATCTATCGGTCCTCAGCTGTACGTCGTAAGCGGCAAGTCATCGAAGAGCGAGCTCACCGACTGGTTCGAATGCTCGTAGCCGATCGCCTTCGCCATCAGGCCGGCGATCGAGAGTACCTTCAGCTTCTCGATACACCGGTCCTCGGGGATCCGGATCGTGTTCGCCACCACCACCTCGTCGATGCACGATGCGCGCAGCCGCTCCACGGCCGGACCCGACAGGAGCGCGTGAGTGGCGAAGGCGTAGATCCTGCGCGCCCCCAGCCCGTTCAGCGCCGCCGCCGCCTCGGTGATCGTCCCCGCCGTGTCGATCATGTCGTCGGGGATGAGGCAATCCTTGTCGGCCACGTCGCCCACGACGTTGACCACCTCGGCCACGTTCGCCGACGGCCGCCGCTTGTCGATGATCGCCAG
>Ga0070698_100000233_pt1 | contig 55119 bp, 45 predicted proteins | sample KBSK1502metaG_FD_65477 | JGI IMG/M metagenome (GOLD analysis project Ga0070698, IMG submission 65477) | Corn, switchgrass and miscanthus rhizosphere microbial communities from Kellogg Biological Station, Michigan, USA - KBS K1-50-2 metaG | ecosystem: Host-associated > Plants > Roots >...
GCGCCGGCCGGGCGCCGGCGAAGGCGCCACCCCCGGTTCATGGTTGCCTGGTTCGCTATGACCTCGGCCATCCCTGCTCCTCGGTGGACGTGCCGGTCGACGGGCCGGCGTGAGCGGCAGCGGGGCTGCCGGACCCAGGGTAGACCCGGCCCGCCCAGGCCGTCTTGCACGTAACCGCACGGCCTCTTGCCAGAGGACGCACACCGGCAGACCGCCGCTCGTCTCACAGGCTCGCCGCCGCCGAGTTCCTGAAGCTCGCGTGACCGGCGATATGACCGCCGCCCACTGCGCAGCTCAGGGTGCTCGCACTACTACACGTCGTAGTACAGCTCGAACTCGTGCGGGTGCGGGCGAAGCCGCAGCGGGTCGAGTTCGTTGGCGCGCTTGTAGTCGATCCAGGTCTCGATCAGGTCCGGCGTGAACACCCCGCCGTCGAGCAGGTACTCGTGGTCGGCCTCCAGCGTGTCCAGCACCTCCTCCAGAGAACCGGGCACCTGGGGGATGGACAGCGCCTCGTCCGGCGGCAGCTCGTAGAGGTCCTTGTCCACCGGCTCGGGTGGCTCGATCTTGTTCCGGATCCCGTCGACGCCCGCCATCATCATCGCGGCGAACGCCAGGTACGGGTTCGCCGACGGGTCCGGCACCCGGAACTCCAGCCGCTTCGCCTTCGGGTTTGCGCCGGTGATCGGGATCCGCACGCACGCGGACCGGTTCCGCTGCGAGTAGACCAGGTTCACCGGTGCCTCGAAGCCGGGCACCAGCCGGTGGTAGGAGTTCGCCGTCGGGTTGGTGAAGGCGAGCAGCGAGGGCGCGTGCTTGAGCAGGCCGCCGACGTAGTAGCGGCCGGTGTCGGACAGCCCGGCGTAGCCGACCTCGTCGTAGAACAGCGGCGCGCCGTCCTTCCACAGGCTCTGGTGGCAGTGCATGCCGGAGCCGTTGTCGCCGAACAGCGGCTTGGGCATGAACGTGACGGTCTTCCCGGCGGCCCGGGCGACGCTCTTGACCACGTACTTGTAGAGCATCAGGTTGTCGGCCATCTGCAACAGCGGGGCGAACCTGATATCGATCTCCGCCTGGCCGGCCGTGCCCACCTCGTGGTGCTGCATCTCCACATGGATGCCGCAGCGGATCAGCATGCGCACCATTTCCGAGCGCAGGTCGGTGTAGTGGTCCATCGGCGGGACCGGGAAGTACCCGCCCTTGTACCGCGGCTTGTAGCCGAGGTTGCCGCCCTCTTCATCCCGGCCGGTGTTCCAGGCGCCCTCCACCGAGTCCAGGTAGTAGTAGCCCGCTTCCGGCCCGGTCTGGTAGCGGGCCGAGTCGAAGATGTAGAACTCGGCCTCGGGTCCGAAGTACGCCACGTCCGCGATGCCCGTGCCGCGCAGGTAGTCCTGTGCCTTGCGGGCGATGTTGCGCGGGTCCCTGGTGTACGGCTCGCCGGTCAGGGGGTCGTGCACGAAGAACGTCAGGTTGAGCGTCGGGTGCTGGCGGAACGGGTCGACCACGGCCGTGGTGGGATCCGGCAGGAGCAGCATGTCGGACTCGTGGATCTGCTGGAACCCGCGGATCGAGGAACCGTCGAACATCAGGCCGTCGGTGAACACCTTCCCGTCGAAAGACTCGACCGGCACGGTGAAGTGCTGCACAGTCCCGGGCAGGTCACAGAACCTGACGTCGACGAACTCCACCTTGCTGTCGCCGATGAACTTCAGTACCTCGTCGGCGTTCGTGAACATCAACCCTCCCTGGAGGCTGCGGCCGCGTCCTGACCGCGCGGGTCTGCTCCTGCTGCAGGACCGCGGCTGCAACGCTAGGCGCCCGCCGTTTCGAAGTGGTGTCCCAAGTGTTTCACGCGTGTTACAGGCTTCCCGCCTCTGTCCTCACCTGCGGTTATACAGGTTCGGACCCTACCGTTGGCGGCCAATTAACCTCTACAGGATTGGGGCCGGGGTGTCAGGCGGGCTGACCACGTCCTGGCCTGGGAGTCCCCGCCCCGACAGACGCGCCCGACAAGCGAGGTTCTAGGCTGCCGTGGCCTGCCGCGCTGCCGCCCGGCCCGCGTTGTTCACCTTGACGGCGAACTTCTGCGCGCTGCGGTACAGCACTCGCGCTTGCGCGCCGGCTGCGGTGGCCTCCCGCAAGATGTCATCGCCCGAGGTACGCCTCGGCTTCCAGGCGCTCGGCTGGCCGACGACCGGAAGGAGAATCGGCAGATCTGTGTCGACGTTCTCAGCGCTGACCTGCGCCTTAGGTTGGGTCGTTCAACAGGGCCTTGCTTGGGTGACGCCGGGCACCAGGTGGCAGCGGGCTCATGACCATGAGCACTGGCCCTAGTGGCACCTGTAAGTAGTTGAACGCGTTGGTGAACGGGTAGGCGGCTGCATCATTGACGCCGAGTGATGTGAGCCTGAAGTTCTGCTCCACGTAAGCGAGGATGCCATTAAAGGTGGTTGGCGTGCTTTCGGTGTAGCCGGGGCGGGCATACGGAGAGACGATGACCAGTGGCACCCGGGGGCCTTCGCGCGTTCCGTCCGGGTTGAGGCGAGGGGGCACCTGGTCGTAGAAGCACCCGCAGTCATCATAGGTGATGAATAGCGCGGTGGATCTCCACTCGGGACCGTTCATCACGGCCGATGCGATCTGTCCGATCCAGTTGTCGCCCGCGAGCATAGAGGTGTCATTGTGCTGGGAATTCATAACATCCACGCCGCCAGGCGTTATGATGGAGAAATTAGGCAGGTGGCCGCTATTTGCATCAGTGACAAACTGTGAGGCTTCAACCTCGCTGTTCACCTGGTTGGTGTCCAGGCACTCTGCGAAGCTGGGGCAGATAGCCCAGCCGTATCCATGCTCCCCGTAGTGAGAACTATAGATCCGCCAGGTCAGCCCTGCCGCGCTGAGCCTGTCCATGATCGTGGGGGCGTACCTTACCGGAGTTGGCTCAAATGCACCCCCATTAGGCAGGCGGAGTGAGGGATCAGGCACACAACTAGGAACTGATTGCAGTTTCCCTCCTGGAGCGCGCCAGGTTGTCGTTAGGTTTGAGTCACATCCCCAGCCGGGATCGAACCCGCCCGCGATGGGAGACGGATTCTCACCGGTAAAACCGTCAAGCGACGCCATGACCGCATACAGATGTCCGCCAAATGAGGGGGACTGTGCCATGGAGAACGTATGGTCGCTCACCGTGAAGTTCTGAGCCAGGCGTGTCAGGTTGGGAATAGCTGAAGGCTTATAACCGGAAATGCAGGCATATCCAGTCGCCGCGCCGCATCCCTTGATTTTCTGCCAGCCATTCATGAGGCCGCCATTAACCGCTTCCTGTTGTGCAGAGGTCGAATGGTCCACCGCAGGAACTTTGTCCGGGGTCACACCGGGTGTGACAACTGTCCCGTCGGACAAGGTGACCTGTGATGGCATCCCGAGGCATCGGCCAGGGTGCTGGTCGCACCAGTACCCGAGCACGTTGTCGAAGGTGTGGTTCTCCAGGTAGAGGACCACGACGTGGTGGATCGGAGTGGTCTGCGCGTGTGCAGCAGCTGATCCGGTTACGTCCTGTGTGACCGCAGCGGTCAGTAAGAAAGCGCCCAGCAGAGCGCCGGCTGCTATCCTAAGTCTTCTCATCGTCCTTTTCCCCCTTTCCTTCACCCGTCACTGTGGCAGGCGCGGCCAGGTCCAGGACTTGACTGGGCGTGACCGTGCGCGTCAACGTGGCCCAATGTCTAAATCGAGGACCAGTGGATGAGCCGAAGACATCCACTGTCTCCCGGATTCTCACGCTGCCATACGCTCAAGGCTTCGGGTAAGGCCCGTGGCTGTTCCCTTGACAGAACGAGGCTGGGGGCAGAGCGCTTGCCAGGCTGCGGCCCCGAAGCATTCGTTTTGGACGCTAGCCCCGGCACGCGGGGCAACCCTACCGACCTTGGTCACCGCATCGCGAACCATCCTTCAGGCGAGATGAGTTCGTGACGACGGACAAGATCACGCCCTTCGATTCGCGGCGCCTTGCTGCGCCTACCGATACAGGCGGTGGACCCCGATCAGTCGGGGAAAGGCGGAGCTGCCCGGATGGGTCATGGGCGACGGCTCAGTGCTGGACTACGGCAACCGCCGCGATCCCGACACCGCGCTAGGTCAGGCCATCCTCTCTGTTTACGCGGATTACGCCTGGCTTCCGCCCAGGTCACGCTAAGTAGGCAGGTCAGGCGTACATCGCCGGCGCCGCAGGCGATACCGTGGGAGCGTGTCAGCTCCACCGGTGGACGGGGCCAAGGCCCCGGGGGACCGCCCGGCCTACCCGGGCGAGAGGTTCGGGCTGCCGGAAACAGGCCCGCGCTCGGTTGCGGGCATGGGGCGCCGGCTCGGTGCCTTGCTGATCGACTGGATCGCCTGCAGCCTGATCGCGGTGGCCGCGTTCCACGACCAGTATTGGGCGCTGGCTGTCTTCGCGGCCGAGGACTACCTGCTCACCGCGCTGACCGGGCTGACGCTCGGCAAGCGCCTGTGTGGCATCCGGGTCGCCCGGCCGGACGGCAAGCCGGTCGGCTTCGGCTGGGCACTGGTCCGCACGCTGCTGCTCCTGACCGTGATCCCCCCGCTGGTCACCGACCGCGACCTGCGCGGCCTGCACGACCGCGCCGCCAACACCGTCGTCATCCGCATCTGACCGGACAGCGGGCGGTCGCGGTCCGCCGGAAATGGCGGCCGGTCAGCGGGAACGGCGGCCGGTCAGCGGGAACGGCGGCTGGTCAGCGGGAACGGCGGCCGGTCAGCGGGGACGGCGGCCGGTCAGCGGGGACGGCGGCCGGTCAGCGGGGACGGCGGCCGGTCAGCCGGGGGCCGGTCAGCGGAATCGCGGTCTTGGGGGCTTGGGCATGCGGCCGGTCTTGGGCAGCGGGCCCTTGGGGGCCTGCAGGTTGGCGGGCAGCGCCTTGAGCCGGAAGTTCAGTTCGGCTACCGCCTGGCCCTTCAGGTTGCGCGGCAGGCGCATCAGCTTGCGCTGCAGGCGCCGGATCGGCACCTGGCCCTCCTCGTTGCCCACCTGCATGTCGTAGATCGGCACGTCGTAAGCGACCCGGGAGATGCGCTTCTTCTCGGCCGCCAGCAGGCTGGGCAGCCTGCTCGGGTTGCCCTCGCCGACCAGCACCACGCCGGGCTTGCCGACCGCACGGTGCACCACGTCCATGTTCCGGTTCGCCGACACCGCGGGGGTGACGGTCCACCCGCCGCGCATGCTCTGCAGGATGGCGGCCGCCGCGCCGGGCTGGCCCTCGATCGCCGAGTACTGGGCGGCCTGCGCGAACCGGCCGAACGCGAGCATCGCTCCCATCAGGCCGACGAGCACGCCAAGGGGTGCGAGCAGGGCGATCAGGCCGGTGAGCAGCCCGGCGATCACGAACACGGCGATCGCGCCGATCGCGATGAGCGCAACGATCGGCAGCGCCCAGGGGTTGGCCTTGCGGACCATGCCCGCCGCCATCCGGATTTGCTGAATGCGGCCGGCGCTGGCCGGATCGACAGCGCCCGGCCGGTTCGCCGCGCCCGCGGGCTTATTCACCATGGAGGGCAGGATACGAGAGCCAGCGCTCAGGGTGAAACCGGCGCAGCCCGGCGGGCCAATTCCTGAGCGGGAGGTTCCGGGATGTCGTCCCGCCGGGCCAGCAGCGCTTCTGCGTAGAGGCGGCCCGCGCGGTAGGACGAGCGGACCAGCGGGCCGGACATCACCCCGGCAAAACCGAGGCGGAGCGCCTCCGCGCGCCAGTGCTCGAACTCCGTTGGCGGCACCCACCGGGCCACCGGGTGGTGCCGCACGGACGGCCGCAGGTACTGGGTCACCGTCAGCAGTTCGCAACCGGCCCCGCGCAGGTCGGCCATGGCCTGGCCGACCTCGTGGTCCTCCTCGCCGAGCCCGAGTATCAGGTTGGACTTGGTCACCAGCCCGGCCGCCCGGGCCATCGCGAGCACCTCCAGCGACCGCTCGTAGCGGAAGCCGGGCCTGATCTGGCGGAAGATCCGCGGGACCGTCTCGATGTTGTGCGCCAGCACTTCCGGGCGGGAGCCGAACACCACCGCCAGCCGGTCGGGCCGGGCGTTGAAGTCGGGGATGAGCAGTTCGACGCCGCAACCGGGGACGGCCGCGTGAATCTCGGCGCAGGTCTGCCCGTACAGCCAGGCACCGCCGTCGGGGAGGTCGTCGCGGGCGACCCCGGTCACCGTCGCGTACCGCAGCCCCATCGCCGCCACCGACTCGGCGACCCGGCGCGGCTCCCCAGTGTCCAGCGGTTCCGGCTTCCCGGTGGCGATCTGGCAGAAGTCGCAGCGCCGGGTGCACGCGTCCCCGCCGATCAGGAACGTGGCCTCGCGGTCTTCCCAGCATTCGAAGATGTTCGGGCAGCCCGCCTCCTCGCAGACGGTGTGCAGCCCCTGGCTGCGGACAAGCTCCTTGAGGGCGGTATATTCCGGCCCGGTCCGCAGCCTGGTCTTGATCCACGGCGGCTTGCGCTCGATCGGGACCTGGCTGTTGCGGGCTTCGATGCGGAGCAGCTTGCGCCCCTCGGGTGCGAGTACCACGGTTCCAGGGTACGTCTGCGGGCCGGGGGCATAACGCGCGGCCGCGATGGCCGCCGGGGAAGGAACACGATGATTCTGTCCACCATGAACGACCTGCCGGGGTACGAGGTCACCGAGGTGCTGGGGGAGGTGTTCGGCATTACCGTGCGGTCCCGCAACGTGGGCTCGCAGATCGGCGCCAGCTTCAAATCGCTGGTCGGCGGGGAACTGCGCGGTATGACCAAGATGCTGGCCGACAGCCGGGTGGAGGCGCAGGACCGGCTCATCGAGGCGGCCCAGGCCAGGGGCGGCGACGCGGTGCTGGCCATGCGGTTCGACGCCAGCGAGTTCCAGGTCGGGCAGGAGATCTGCGCCTACGGCACCGCCGTGAGGATCCGCCGCATCGAGGCGTAGCCCGGGCACCGAGCGGTTAACCGATGTGCGCGCGCCACGGAAGTCGGGGAGCATAGGCACATGCCAACGCAGTTCGATCCGCCGTCGGGTACCCGTGACTTCCTCGCCGCCGACTGGGAGGTACGGGAGGACGCGTTCGCGCGGATCCGGTCGGTGTTCGCCGGGTACGGCTTTGAACCGCTCGTCACCCCGGCGTTCGAGCGCCTGGACGTGCTGCTTGGCAAGTATGGCGACGACGGCGACAAGCTGATCTTCAAGATCCTGCGGCGCGGCGAGCGCGAGGGCACCGGCGAGGCAGACCTGGCGCTGCGTTACGACCACACCGTTCCGCTGGCCCGGGTGGCCGCCGCGTACGGGAGCCAGTTGCCGGCCCCGTACAAGCGGTACGCGATCGGCCCGGTGTGGCGTGCCGACCGGCCCGGGCACGGCCGGTACCGCGAGTTCGCCCAGTGCGACCTCGACACGCTCGGCACCGCCTCGGTGCTGGCCGACGCGGAGATCATTTGCGCGGTGCACGACGTGCTCACCGAACTCGGGCTGCGCGGGTTCCGCTTCCTGCTCAACTCACGGCGGGTGCTCGCCGGGCTGCTCGAGGCGTTCGGCGTGCCCGCGGAACTCGGCCCCGGCGTCCTGATCACGCTGGACAAACTGGACAAGCTCGCGCCCGGCGAGGTGATCGCCGAGCTCACCGGGCGCGGCCTGGCGCAGGCGCAGGCCGGGACGCTGGTCGCCGCGCTGACCGCGGATGACGCGGTGGAGAAGATCAGGGACGCGCTGAAGACCAGCGACGAGGGCGCCGCCGGGCTGGACGAGGTGGACTCGCTGCTGTCCCTGGTGGCCGGGCAGGTGCCGCGCGGCGCGGTGACGTTCGCGCCCCGGCTGGTGCGCGGGCTGAGCTACTACACCGGGCCGATCTGGGAGGTCGCCGCCGAGGGCGGTGCCGGGTCGCTGGCCGGCGGCGGGCGGTACGACCACCTGATCGCCCAGCTCGGCGGGCCGGACGTGCCGGCCACCGGCGGGTCGCTGGGGATGGAGCGGATCCTGCTGCTGCTGCCGAAGCGGGAGGCCGGGCACACCCGGCTCGACGTGGCGGTGACGGTCATGGGCGAGCGGCACGCCGCGCGCAGCTTCGCCTTCGCCGCGGCCGCCCGGGCCGCCGGGCTGCGGGCGAGCGTCTACCTGGGCAACTCGGGCAAGCTCGGTCGGCAGCTCAAGTGGGCCAACGACGCCGGCGCCCGGTGGGCGGTGATCTACGGCGACGCCGAGGAGGAGGCGGGCACGGTCACGGTACGGGACATGGCGTCGGGGGAGCAGGTGCCGGTCCCGGCCGCCGGCCTGACCGCGTACTTCGCCGAGCTGGCCGCCTGATACCGGCAACGTTTGTCGTGATTGCGGCAACGACGCCCCTAGAAGGGCGTCGTTGCCGCAACGACGACAATTGAGCGGCGTGTGGCCGGGCACTGGGCAGGCCCGGCGTGTGGGCGGGCACTGGGCAGGCCCGGCGTGTGGGCGGGCACTGGGCAGGCCCGGCGGGGGGTCAGGGCGCCGCGGGGCTCAGTTCGGCGTCCGGGAGCAGGCCGGGCAGGCCGGCGCGGCGCCAGGACGGCGGGCGAACACCGCGGCGAGGTGGTGCTCGGCCAGGGGGACCAGCTCGGCCACGGTGACCGGCCGGCCTGCCTCGGTGGACAGCGACGTCACCCCGGCGTCCCTGATGCCGCACGGCACGATCTTGTCGAACCAGCCGAGGTCGCAGTCGCAGTTGAGCGCGAAGCCGTGCATGGTGACGCCGCGGGACACGCGGACCCCGATCGCGGCCACCTTGCGGTCCGGGCGGCCGCCCCCGGTGACCCACACGCCGCTGCGGCCCGCCACCCTGGTGGTGGCCACGCCCACGTCCGCGCAGCACCGGATCAGCGCTTCCTCCAGGGTGCGCACGTAGGCGACCACGTCCAGCGGCTCGCCCAGCGCCATGATCGGGTACCCGACGAGCTGCCCGGGGCCGTGCCAGGTGATCTTGCCGCCCCGGTCCACGTCGATCACCGGGATGCCGGGGTCGCCCAGCGGGCGGTCCAGCGGTTCGGTCCGCTTGCCCGCCGTGTAGACGGCCTCGTGCTCCAGCAGCAGGCAGGTGTCGGGGATCAGGCCGGACGCACGGCGGTCGTGCAGCCGCCGCTGCAGCTCCCATCCCGCCAGGTACGGGACGGCGCCCGCGCCGAACCCGGCATGGGCGAACACCAGCTCACCACTCACGTTGCCAAGCCTAACCCCGAGAACACGATCCCCCGGGCGGGCATCACGGCGGCCTGCGGGCGGTTAATGGTCATAGGTGCCAAAGCCGGCCGAGGGGAGGATCTGTGCTCGACGAGTCCGCGTTGCGGCTGATGAGCCCCGAGGAGCGGGCCGGGCTCGCCCGGTCGCTGGCGAGGCTGAACGCGCAGAGCATCGCGCCCACCCCGCTCAGCCAGCGGCGGCGCCGGCTGCTCATCGCGGCCTGCCTGGCGGGCGTGCTCGTGCTGGCGGTGTGGATCGCCGTGCTCGAGGGCACGCTGCCCCGGTACTACCGGGCCGGCGGCTGGCGCGCCGCCTGGGTGGGGTTCGACGTAGGCCTGCTGCTGGTGTTCGCGGCCACCGCGTGGGCCGCCTGGCGGCGGCGGCAGATGCTCATCGGCTGCCTGATGGTGCTGGCCACCCTGCTGTGCTGCGACGCGTGGTTCGACGTGACGCTGGACTGGGGGACCGGCGGCTTCACGGTCAGCGTGCTGTCGGCCGCCCTGGTGGAACTGCCGCTCGCCGCGGTGGCGCTGATCGGCGCGCGCCGGCTGCTGCGCCTGACCATCGGCCGGCTGGAACTGCTGTCCGGCTTCTCCGGCCCGGTGCCCGCGTTCTGGCGGGTGCCGCTGTTCGGCGACGCGCCGGTGTCTTACCGCACCCTGCTGCGCAAGGCGGCTGACCTGGAGGCCGACTGCGCGGGCCAGGAGCCCGGGGACAGCGGCCAGGACGCCGGGGACAGCGGCCAGGACGCCGGGGACAGCGGCCAGGACGCCGAGTTCGCCGGCCGCGACACCGCGTAGCCCCCGGCCGCGGCGCGGGCCAGCGCCGGCCGGCGCCGGGCCGGTCAGCCGAGTTCCGCGGCGAGCGCCCCGGCGATGCCCGGGTGGGCGAACCGGTAGCCCTCGGCCAGCAGCCGCCGCGGCATCACCCGCGCGCTGGACAGGATATCGCTGCTCACCCCGCCGACCGCGAGCTTCAGCGCGGGCACCGGCACGAGCATCACGGCGGGCCGGTGCACCGCGGCCGCCAGCGCCGCGGTGAACTCGGCGTTGCTGACCGGGTTCGGCGTGGTCAGGTTCACCGGGCCGGTGACGCCGTCGCGCCCCAGCAGGAACCGCGCGGCCGCCACCCACTCCGACAGCCCGATCCAGCTCATCACCTGGCGGCCGGAGCCGATCCGGCCGCCGAGGCCCAGGCGGAAGAGCGGCAGCAGCCGGCCGAGCATCCCGCCGTTGCGGGACAGCACCAGGCCCGAGCGCAGGTTGACCACGCGGATGCCCGCGGGGGCCGCCTCGCACGCGGCCGCTTCCCAGTCCCGCACCAGTTCCGGGAGGAAGCCCTGGCCGGCCGGGTCCGCCTCGGTCACCTCCCGGCCGCCGGTGTCGCCGTACCAGCCGATGGCGGATCCAGCCAGCAAAACGCCCGGCGGGGCGGTCATCGCCGCCAGCGCGCGCACCAGCGCCCTGGTGCCCCGGACCCGGCTGGTGCGGATCTCGGCCTGGTAGGCCGGCGTCCACCGCTTGTCGGCGACCCCGGCGCCGGCCAGGTGCACCACGGCCCCGGTGCCCTCCAGCGACCGTGGGTCGAGGGCGTCCCGCTCGGCCAGGGGGTTCCAGGTGACCGCGTCCTGGCCGGCCGGCCCACGGACCAGCCGGATCACCCGGTGCCCGTCGGCGCGCAGCGCGCCGACCAGTGCGCTGCCGATCAGCCCGGACGAACCGGTGACCGCAACCTGCATCGCAGCATGCCTACAGGCCGAGTTCGGCTTCGAAAGCGCCTTCTTCCAGCCTTTCCTTGATGGTGGTCAGGAACCGGGCCGCGTCGGCGCCGTCGATCAGCCGGTGGTCGTAGGTGAGCGCCAGGTAGACCATGGACCGCACGGTGATCACCTCGCCGAGCGCCGGGTCCTCCATGACCACGGGCCGCTTGACGACCGTGCCGGTGCCGAGGATCGCAACCTGCGGCTGGTTGATGATAGGGGTGTCGAACAGGGCGCCGCGGCTGCCGGTGTTGGTGAGCGTGAACGTGCCGCCGGCGAGTTCGTCCGGGCTGACCTGCCCCGCCCTGGTGCGCGCGGCGAGATCGGCGATCTTGCGGGCCAGGCCGCCGATGTTGAGGTCGCCCGCGTTGCGGATGACCGGCACCATCAGGCCGCGCTCGGTGTCGACGGCGACGCCCAGGTGCTCGGCGTCGTGGTAGATGATCTGGCCGGCCTCGGTGTTCAGCACCGCGTTGAGCTTCGGGTGCACCTTCAGCGCCTCGAGCGTGGCCAGCGCGAAGAACGGCAGGTACGACAGCCGGACACCCTCGCGGGCCTCGAAGTCCGCCTTGGCGCGCTCCCGCAGCCTGGCGATCGCGGTCACGTCCGCTTCCACCACTGTGGTGAGCTGCGCCGAGATCTGCAGCGACTCGACCATCCGGCGGGCGATGAGCTGCCGGGCCCGGGACAGCCGCTCGGTCGTCCCGCGCAGCGTCGACGGGACGATGGGCCGCGCGGGGGCGGCGGGGGCCGGTGCCGCGGCGGAGCCGGCCGCCTGCCCGTCCACGGCGGGGGCCGGCGCCGGCGCGGCCGGCTGGTCGCGGAGCACCCGGGCCGCTTCGAGCACGTCCTGCTTGCGGATCCGCCCGCCGACGCCGGTGCCATCCACGTTGGCCAGGTTGACCCCGTGCTCGGCGGCGAGCTTGCGCACCAGCGGCGTGATGTACGGGCCCTCGGCGGTGCCCGCCTGGGCGTCCGGCCCGGCCGGCGCGGCGGCGGGCGCCGTGAACGGCGGGGGCTGCGCGGGCGGGGCAGGTGCGGGTGGCTCCGGCCGGGCCGGGACGGCCTGCGGCACCGGCGCCTGCGGCACCGGCCCCGGCTGAGCCGGGGCTTCCTGAGCCGGCGCGGGCGGTGCGTAGGCCTGCTGTGGCGGGTACGCCTCGGCCGGAGAAGCGGCGTAGCCGGGTCCGGCGCCGGCCGGGTATCCGGCCTCGGGCCCCTGGCCGTACGGCGCGCTGTACTCCGCACCGAACGGGGGCACCGCGGGCCGGTACTGCGGCTCCGCCGGGGCGGCGGGCGCCTGGTAGGCGGCGGCCGGCTGGGCGTACTCCTGCTGCTCCGGAGCCTGCGGCGGCGGGGCGGGCTCGGATACCGCGTACGGGTAGCCGCCCGGATCCGGGCCGCCCGGCGCCGCGCCCTGGGAGGGCGGCTGCGGGGCCGGGGGCGCCGGCGGCGGCCCGGCCGCCTGGGCCTGCCCGTCGGGCGCCGCCCCGGCGCCGTCCGCCGTGTCGTCGATGATCGCGAGCTGCGCGCCGACCGCTACCGTCTCATCCTCGGCGACCGTGATCCCGCGCAGGATGCCCGACGCGGGAGAGGGGATCTCGGTGTCCACCTTGTCGGTGGAGACCTCGAGCAGCGGTTCGTCCGCCTCCACGCGCTCGCCCTCCTTCTTGAGCCAGCGCGTGACGGTGCCCTCGTTGACGCTCTCGCCGAGCTGGGGCATCGATACCGTGACCGTCATGGCTTGTCGTGCTCCTTCGCTGCTGCGCCCCCGTGGGCGCCGGTGGTGCCGGCGCGCTGATAGGGCTCCTGTTCTCCTGGTCAAGCGTGCACATGGAGTGGTTTCCCGGCGAGCGCGAGGTTCGCCTCGCCTATTACCTCCGACTGCGTGGGGTGCGGGTGGATCAGCTGCGCCACCTCGGAGGGCAGCGCCTCCCAGTTGTAGATGAGCTGGCCCTCGGCGATCAGCTCGCCGACCCGGGCGCCGACGAGGTGCACGCCGAGCACCGGCCCCGGCCTGCCGCTGCCGTTGGCCGCGCCGTCCTTCGCCGCGATGATCTTCGCCGCGCCCTGGGTCTGCAGGATCACGCTCTTGCCGTTGCCGCCGAGGTTGTAGGTGAACTCGGTGATCTCGATGCCGCGTTCCTTCGCGGTGGCCGAGGTGATGCCGACCGAGGCCACCTCCGGGTCGCAGTAGGCGATGCGGGGCACCCCGTCGTAATCGATCGGGGTCACATCGAGCCCGGCCACTCGTTCGGCCACCAAAATGCCCTCGCCGAAGCCGACGTGCGCCAATTGCAGCCCGGGGGTGAGGTCGCCCACCGCGGAGATCGTGGGGACGTTGGTGCGGCGGTACGAGTCGGCCAGCACGAAACCACGGTCCATGGCCACCCCGGCCTGCTCGTAGCCGAACCCGGCGGACACCGGGCCGCGGCCGACGGCGACCAGCATCAGCTCGGCGTCGAGCGTCTTGCCGCCCTCAAGCGTGACGGTGATCCCGTCCTCGGTGTCCTTGACCCCCTCGAACCTGGCCCCGAGCTGGTAGGCGATGCCGCGCCGGCGGAACGCCCGCTCCAGCAGCTTGGAGCTGGACTCCTCCTCGGCGGGGAGCAGGTGCGGGAGCATCTCCACGATCGTCACCTCGGCGCCGAACGAGCGCCACACGCTGGCGAACTCCACGCCGATGACACCGCCGCCGAGGATCACCACCGAGCCGGGCACCCGGTCCAGCTTGAGCGCGTCGTCACTGGTGATCACCCGCTGGCCGTCGATGGCCAGGCCGGGCAGGCTCCTCGGCTCCGAACCGGTCGCGAGCACCACGTGGTTGCCCTCGAACAGCGCGTCGCCGACGCGCACCGCGGTCGGCGACACCAGGCGGCCGTCGCCCTCGATGATGTCGATCTTGCGGCTGAGGATCGTGCTCGTCAGGCCCTTCCACAGCCGGTCGACCACCTTGTCCTTGTAGGCGTTGACCCCGGGCATGTCGATGCCGTCGAGCCGGGCCCGCACGCCGAACGACTCCGCGTCGTTCGCGTGGTCGGCGATCTCCGCCGCGTGCAGCAGCGCCTTGGTGGGGATGCAGCCGCGGTGCAGGCACGTCCCGCCGACCTTGTCCCGCTCGATGAGCGCCACCCGCATGCCGAGCTCGGCCGCCCGCAGCGCGCACGCGTAGCCGCCGCTGCCGCCGCCGAGAATGACGATGTCGTACCGGCCGCTGCTGTCCGCCACTGACCTGACTCCTTTTGCTTGCGAACCGTTGCCTGAACCAGCCCCCCGCGGGCGGTTATAGCCGCCCGTCCGCCATGTCCTGCGCGATCTGGATCAGCGTCCTGGTCGCCGCGCCCGTGCCGCCCTTCGGGGTATACCCATGCGGGGCGCTGTCGTTGAATGCCGGGCCCGCAATGTCCAGGTGCGCCCAGCGGACGCCCGCGGGCACGAACTCCTTTAGGAACAGCCCGGCGATCAGCATCCCGCCGCCACGGCTCTCCCCGGGCAGGTTGACCAGGTCGGCCACCGCCGACTCCAGGCCCTTGCCCAGCTCGGCGGGCAGCGGCATCGGCCACATCGCCTCACCGGCCCGGTGGGCGGCGTCGACCACCGCGTCGCGCAGGCCGTCGTCGTTGGCCATCACCGCGCCGACCAGCGGTCCCAGGGCGACGACCTGCGCGCCGGTCAGGGTCGCGACGTCGACAAGAATCTCGGGGGAGTCGGCGGCGGACGCGGCCAGCACGTCGGCGAGCACGAGGCGCCCCTCCGCGTCGGTGTTGGTCACCTCGACCGTGGTGCCGCCGAAGATGGTCAGCACGTCCGAGGGCCGCTGCGCGGCCCCGCCGGGCATGTTCTCCGCGGCCGGCAGGTAGCCGACCACCCGGACCGGCAGCGCGAGCGCCGCGATCGCCTGCATCGCGCCGAGCACCGCCGCGGCGCCGCTCATGTCCGACTTCATCGTCTCCATCGACTTGGCGGGCTTGAGCGACAGGCCGCCGGAGTCGAACGTGATGCCCTTGCCGGCCAGCACCAGGGTCCGGGCCGCGCCCGCGGGCGCGTGCTCCAGCCGGATCAGCCGCGGCGGGTGCACCGAGCCCTGGCCGACGCCGAGGATGCCGCCGTAGCCGCCGGCGGCGAGCGCGCCCTCGTCCAGGACCGTGACCGAAAGCCCCGCGCCCGCGGCGATCTGCTCGGCCCTGGCCGCCAGCGTCGCCGGCACCAGGTCGGAGGGGCCGGTGTTGACCAGGTCGCGCACCAGGCTCACCGCGTCCGCGATCACCTGCGCCCGCTGTACCGCCTGCGCGGCGTCGCCGGGGTGCGCCAGCACGGTCAGGCTGGCGCCGGCCCCCGGCTTGCTCCGGTACCGCCGGAACGCGTACCCGCCGAGCAGCCCGCCCAGCGCCACCGCGCCGGCCTCGGCGTCATCGCGGGCGGGCAGGGCCAGCGCGATGCGCATGTCCCCGCCGTTCGCCGCGCGGCGCCCGGCGAGCAGGGCACGCACCGCGGCCCCGGCGGCGCGGCGCAGCACCTCCGGGTCGAAGGCGGTGTCGCTGCCGGCGGCGGCCTCGCCCATCCCGACCGCGGCGATCATCGGCGCGGCCAGCCTGCCGCCCGACGGAATCCTGGTGACCTCACCGGCCTCGCCGGTGGCGCCGAGCGTGGCCAGCGTGTGCGCCAGCGCACCGCCGAGCGCCTCGTCCACGTCCTTGGTGCCCGGAACCGGCAGCGGCCCGCTGGCTTCCCTGGTGACCCCGATAACGATCGCGTCCGCCTCAACCTGGCGGGGGGAGGCCTCACTGATGTGCAACGTCATACCCACGGCCTCGATGCTAGTGCCTGGCAGAGCCGCACTGGCCAGTACCTGAGGACCGCGCCCGCCCGGCCCGCGGAACGTCATGGCTGGCCGCACACCGTCATCCGGGGGCGGCCCCCGGAGTCACGACGGTGCCCCCGGCCGGTGTGGCCGGGGGCACCGCCGTGCGAGCGCGGTCAGCGCTGGGTGAACACCACCGCGGGCAGGTGCACCGCGGCCGGCTGCGGCGCGGGCCGCACCGGCAGCTTGAGCGTCCCGAAGTGCGGGTGGCTGAAGTCGAACATGGTCATGAGGTTGCCGATCGCGGGCCGGATCTTCGGCACGTACGCCTCGGGCGTCGCGTTCGCCAGGTTGTCCTCGCTGAACGAGGTCAGCGGCTTCAGGCCCCAGTTGGCCTCGATGAACTTCAGGACCGACGCGTGGTCGTTGTAGGTGTGGTCCACGAAGCCCTGGCGGGCGTACGGGGACACCACGATCATCGGCACCCGCGGCCCGTCGCCGAAGAAGCTCACCGGCTGGATGTAACCGGAGTCGTAGTAGCCGCCGGTCTCGTCCTCGGTGATGAGGATCGCGGTCGAGCGCCACAGCGTCGGGTTGTCCTGGATCGCCGTGACGGCGCGGGCCACGAAGTTCTCCCACGCGTACATCGTCGAGTAACCGGGGTGGCCGTCGTCGTCGCCCGGCTTGAGGAACGACACCGCCGGCAGCGTGCCGTTTGCCGCCTCGGACACGAAGTCGGTCAGGCCGTGCTGGACGTTCTTCCGCAGCGTCGGGTTGGTCATGATCGACGACGAGTACTGCATCGGGTCGCAGATGCCGCAGTAGGAGAAGTTCGTCTGGCCGTTGTCGTAGCCCTCGCCGAAGTACCCCCAGCTGATGTGGTGCGCCGACAGTTCGTTGCCGATCGTCACGTAGTCGGTCTTCTGCGGCGGCACCGTGTACGGCGCGGTGTTGACGGTGCCGTCCAGGTTGTAGCCGGCGTTGTAGTTGTTCAGCAGGTAGTACCGGCCCGGCTGGCAGTTCGCCAGCGGCTTGTACGGCAGGGTGGCCAGGAACTTGTCGATCGCGCTGACGCCGGGCGCCGTGGAGTTGGCGCACTCGGAGTAGCTGCCGCCGGTGTTGGCCACGCTCCCGCTGCCGTACCCGTCCTGGGTGTAGTTGTTGTTGGTGCCCGGCTTGGGGTTCGGGTTCTCGATCTCACCGGCCGGCGGGGGCACCGCCTGGCCGCTGGCGTTCTGGAACGAGGCCGCGTAGCCGGTGCCGAGCGCGATGTGGTTCGCGCCGGTGCCGCCCATCACCGCCTGGTGGTAGTTGTCGCTGATCGCGTAGTTCAGCGCGAGGTCCTTGAGGATGGGCGCGTCGCCCTGGGCCATGTTGTAGAAGCCGGTCTGCAGCCCGCCCTGGAAGATGGTCGCCGGTGGGACGGTCCCGTTGTCGTCGCCGGCGGTGTTGGCGACCCAGGTGTTGAGCTGCCCGTTGTGCGCGGCGTACTGCTGCCACATCTGGTAGAAGCGGTGGATCGGGTCGCCGACGTAGGCGCCGAAGAGCTCGCACTGCCCGAAGCTGGAGTACGCGATGTGGTCATCGAAGTAGGGGACGTACTTCGTGATCTGGTACGGCCCGGCCGGCAGGTTCGCCGGGAACCTGGCGTCGGGGCTGTTGCCGTTCTGCCCGTCGCAGGCACTGGACACGTAGGTGGTGTTGGGCTGCGGCAGGGGCTTGTACGAGCCGGTGATCTTCGGCGTCAGCGTGTAGGTGTTGGTGTCGGAGGCGGTGAGCTGCTTGGCCGTGGCGAAGTTCGGGCCGGGGGCCCCCGACTTGGTGACGATGCCCTCGGACAGCAGGTTCCAGATCTTCTGCCCGCGCGGGGGCTGGTAGGTCGCGAAGACGTTGTCGAAGCTGTGGTTCTCGCCGATGATCACGACCACGTGCTTGATCGGAGTGGTCGTCTGCGCGGCCTGGCTGGTGCGCGGCGTGCTGCCCGCGGCCGCCGCGGTCATCATGACGGTCACGGCGGCCGCCGCGCCGACGGTCACCGCCGGGTAGATGAACCTTCTTGTCATGCGGACTCCCTTTCCCTCTCCCTGGGTGGGTGATCTCGCGCCGCGCCCCCGGTGCGGGGGCGCGCGTGGCATACCCCTCCGAAGCGTGCTGAGTCAGTTAATCGCTACACGGGCAATCAGGTGAAGTGCGGCCAAAGGGTTGGGAAATGCTGTGCGACACCGCCCCGGGGGTCGGCGTTCCTGCGACCCGGCGGGCACAACCCTGACGTAACAACCGTTAGATATGCTTGTTGATGACCGTTAGCCTGGGTAGCGGCCGGGCGCTGTGGGAGGGCCCGCCCGCGGTAGGAGGTGGCGCCTCAGTGGCCTTCGGCATCCTCGGCGTAGACCCGGGCGGCGTACTCCTCCAGCGACTGCGCGCACGCCGCGAGCGCCTTCTCCGCGGCCTGCCGGCCGCCGGCCCCGAACACGTCGCGCTGCCGGACCCGGGCGAACCACTTCTGCAGCTTGTCCAGGTCGACCTCGTTCTCCTCCAGTTCCGCGAACGTGTAGTGGCCGGCCACGTGCTCCTTCTTCACCTGCGCCAGGAAGTCCTCGCAGCGGTCCACGATCTCCGCGTACTCGTCGTCCCTGGCCGCCTGGAACGCCGCGTGGACGTCCTGCGCCCCGGCAAGGACCGCGCAGGACAGCAGCACGGCCGTGCCGCCCATGTCGAGGATCTCGCTGCGCAGCTTGCGCAGCGCCCGTTCCGCGCCCACGCCCGCCGGCAGGGCCGCCGCCGAGTTCTGCAGGTAGATCGCGCCCAGGCTCTTCAGCCGCCGCCACACCGCCGAGCGGAGCCTGGTTGGCTCGGGCGGAACGCGGTAGATGAGCAGCAGCCAGCCGTCGGCGGCCGGCTGTTCACCCTCGGGCACAGCCGCATTCTCCCAGACCCGCGCGACAAGCCAGAGCCGGCGACCCTCACCCCGCTGGAGGCCCCGTGAACTCCCTGCCCCTGGCCCTCACCGTTTTCGTCGCGTGCGCGGTCGAAGCGGTCGAGGCGCTCACCATCGTGCTCGCCGCGGGCCTGACCCGCGAGTGGCGGTCCACGTTGCAGGGGATGGGCGCCGCCCTGGTCGTGCTCGCCGCGGCGGTGGCGGTGATCGGCCCGGCGCTCACCCTGGTGCCGCTGACCGGGCTGCGGCTGGCCGTGGGCGCGCTGCTGGCCGTGTTCGGCCTGCAGTGGCTGCGGAAGGCGATTCTGCGCGCCTCGGGCTACAAGGACCTGCACGACGAGGGGGCCATCTACGCGCGGCAGGTCGCGGCCGCTCGGGCCGCGGCGGGCGGCGGCCGGCACGGCGTCCATGACTGGTACGCGTTCACGCTCTCGTTCAAGGGCGTGCTGCTCGAAGGCCTGGAGGTGGTGTTCATCGCCCTCACCTTCGGCAGCAACCAGCGCGACATCGGTGTCGCCGCCGCGGCCGCGGCCGCCGCGGTGCTGGTGGTCGCGGCCGCCGGGGTCGCGGTGCGGGCCCCCCTGTCGCGGGTGCCAGAGAACGCCATGAAGTTCGCGGTCGGCATCATGCTGACCTCGTTCGGGGTGTTCTGGGGCGCGGAGGGCGCCGGGGCGTCCTGGCCAGGCCACGACGCGGCGCTGCTCGTGGTCATCCCGGCCGTCGCCGTGATCGCCCTCGGTTTCGTGGCCCTGCTGCGCCGGGCCCGCGCGGCGGCGGGGCGGGACGCCGCTCCCCGCGTGGAAAGGAGCACGGTATGAGCCGGTGGCTGCGCTCGTTCGGGGCGTTCTGGTACGACTTCGTCATCGGCGACGACTGGCGCGGCGCCGTGGCCGTGGCGGCTGCGCTGGCGCTGACCGCGCTGCTGGTGCACGCCGGCAAGGTGAACGCCTGGTGGCTGCTGCCGGTCGCGGTGACCGCCGTGCTCGGCTGGTCGCTGCGCCGCGCGACGGCCGGCAGACCCTGACGCCGCACCGCGGGCACCGCGGCCCGGGAGTTCCACGCGGCCCCGCGCGCCGGTACGCCGGCGTCATCCTCGCGGGTACGCCGACGTCATCCTCGCGGGCGACGGCCCGGCGCTCTATCGTGCATCAGTGACCGACTGTGCCTTCTGCCGGATCGCGGCGGGTGAGGTGCCCGCGCACCTGGTGCTCGAGGACCCGGACACGGTGGCGTTCCTGGACGCCAGGCCGGTGTTCAAGGGCCACGTCCTGGTCGCGCCGCGGCAGCACTACGTGACGCTGGCCGACCTGCCGCCGGCCGGTGTCGGGCCGCTGTTCGAGCGGGTCCGGCTGCTGTCGGTGGCCGTGCCGGCCGCGCTCGGCGCGCAGGGCACGTTCGTCGCGGTCAACAACGTGGTCAGCCAGAGCGTCCCCCACCTGCACGTGCACGTGGTGCCGCGGACCAAGGGGGACGGGCTGCGCGGGTTCTTCTGGCCGCGGCAGCGCTACGCCAGCGAGGAGGAGGCCGCGCAGTACGCCCGGCGGATCAGGGACGCCCTGGCCAGCGTGGTGGCCTGAGGCCCCGGCCTGAGGCCCGCGGGGCCTCGCGCCGCCGGCGCCTAACCCGGTCAGCGCGCCACGCCGGGCCCTGCGTGCCTAATACCCGGGCAGGCCTAATACCCGGGCAGGCCGGCCCGCGGCGACGCGTAGCGCGGCGGCAGCGCGGTGCAGCCCACGCAGGCCGGCTTGCCGCGGAAGAACGGCGGCACCGACGGGGAGTCGGTCCCCGGGTTGGTGGGCAGCAGGAACGGCTTGCGGGGCGGCTGGCTGAAGTTGAAGTCCTTGACCAGGTTGCCGAGCTGCGGCGCGTTCTCCCGCACGTCCGGGCGCGGGTCGGGCCGGCCGTCGGTCTTCGGGTTGAGCCGGGCGCCGCCGAGGAAGTCGTCCTCGATGAACTTCAGGAAGGCGTCACTGCTCAGCGTCTGGTGGTCGACCACGCCCTTCCTGGCGAACGGCGAGATGATGATCGCGGGAACCCGCAGCCCGTAGCCGTTGCGGTCGATCTTCGGCGGCACCACGCCGTCGTAGAAGCCGCCCCAGTCGTCCCAGGCGAGGAAGATCGCGGTGGTGTCCCAGGTTGGGCTCTTCATCGCGGCGTTGATGACCGCGGTGACGTACGCCTGGCCCTGGTGGATGCTGGCCGGCGGGTGCTCGCTGTCCATCTGGGACGGGGTGACCCAGCTCACGTGGGGCAGGGTGCCCGCCCTGGCCGCGGCGAAGTACTGCGACAGCCCCTGAACGTTGCCCACCTGGTGGTCCTGCTGGACGTCCTCGAACAGCGGCAGGGGGTTCCAGATCCCCGGGGTCGAGGCCCGCTGCTGGACCGGGGAGCAGGCCAGCGCCGCGCTGTTGGCGCAGTCCGGCTGGGTGCCCTTCTGCACGTAGTACCGCCAGCTCACGTGGTGGGCGTGCAGCAGCCAGGTGCTGTCGGTCCAGGCCATGTCGATGGGGGTGCTGCCGATGCTCAGCTCCTGGTCCACCGCCTGCCCGACCAGGAAGCCCTTGTCCGGGCCGCCGATGTTGTTGACGCAGCTCATCGGGCTGCCGTTGCGGCACCTGGCGGACCATGCGGACACCATGTAGAGGTGGTCGGGCAGCGACCACGACTTCACCGGCTCGAACATGTGGTCGGTCAGCACGAAGTTCTTCGCGTACGCCCAGTAGTTCGGGATCTCGGCCGCGGTGTGGTAACCCATCACGTCCCTCGCGCTGCCCGGCGCGCACTGCGGGTCCTGGGGGAACTTGCAGGTGCGTGCCGCCGCCGCGCGCTGGGCGAGGAAGCCGTTCATCCTCCCGACGTTGATGTCGGCGATCGCGTTCTTCAGGCCGTGCGGGCCGCCGCCGTCGGCGTCGCTGGTGTCGTGGTAGGGCCGGAGGCACCCGCCCCCCGGGTTCGGCACGCAGACCGCCGGCACGCCGTTCCTCATGGGGATTCCGTCCGCGCCCGGGTAGGTGCCGAAGTAGTTGTCGAACGACCGGTTCTCCTGCATGACGATGATCACGTGCTGGATCTTGTGGATCCCGGTCAGGCCCGCCAGCTGCGCAGCCGGGTTGACGGGCCCGGTCACCTGGGCGCCCGAGGTGCAGGCGGCCAGCAGGACAGCGAGCAGGCCGCTGGCGGCCAGGAAACAGGGAAGATGGCGGTGGCTGCGCATAGTGAGAAGCTAAGCAGCGAGGGCTGGCCCGCCAGCCAAGTTCTGGTAAGGACACCCCAAAGAAAGCTGGGAATCCGCCCAGCAGGCCCGGGTGCCATCCGGGCGATAAGCACCTATCGTCAAGGTATGGCCGGATGGTGGTCGATCGAGGTCTTCCACGGCGAGTTCTCCGCGCGGCGGTGGCAGGACACCTACTCCAGCGCCCTGATCGAGTCGGCGCTGTCGCACGGCGCGACCGACTGGGAGTGGCACGAGCACCGCTCCGGCGTGGTCTTCGAGGTCGAGTTCGCCGAGGACGCCGGGTGGGAGGCGTTCCGGGCGCTGCCGCTGGTCCAGGCGGCGCTGGACGCGGTGCCCGACCCGGTGAACGGCCTGCTGGTCTACCGTGGCCGCGGCGGCGGCGCTGGTAGCGTGTCCCCCCGCAGGCCGCGGCCGAGCGCGGGCGCCGGCGCGCTGGCCCTGCCGGAACCCGGCGACGTGGCCGTCGCCCAGGTGACCGGGCTGACCCCGCCTGGCGTGCCCGAACCCGTCCAAGCCGGGGCGCTGTAGGCGACCGGCGGCCGCCCGCGGCCCGGGCGTTTTGCGCGCGGGTGCCGGCACAGGGCGGGGACGGTGCAGGATGGAGGCATGAGGGAAATCCGAGCCACGGCGGGCGGACTGCGGTCTGCGATCGAGCGGAGCGGCTATTACCCCGGGCTGGTCGCCGACGCGGTGATGTTCGCACTCGGCTCCGAACCGGTGGTCTCCTACGTGGTGCACCACGACGCGGTCTTCGACCCGGGGATGGAGGTCCGCCGTCACATGACGGTCCTCGTGCTGACCCCGACCCGGCTGGTGCACTCGCACACCGATGAGCACCCGGCCGAGGAGCCGGGGGAGCGGCCGCAGGCGGAGACCACCACCGAGGCCGTCCGGTTCTCCCGCATCTCCTCGGTGGCGCTGACCAGGGTGGTGCCCGACCCGGCGTCCTACGTGCCCGGTGTCACCATGCCGAGCGAGGTGGTCCTGACCATCGGCTGGAACGTGGTGTCACGGGTCGAGCTTGAGCCAGCCCAGTGCGTGGACGAGAACTGCGAGGCGGACCACGGCTATAGCGGCACCATCTCCGCCGACGACCTGGCGCTCCGGGTGAGCGAGGCCGCGGACGGCGAGGACGCGGTGCGGCAGGTGCTGGAGTTCTCGAGTGCCCTGGCCGAGGCGACCGCTCTGCCGCGCCACTGACGGGGGGGCGCATGCGAGCCGAGCCTGCCGTAGTCCCGGTCCTGCCGCACTACGGCGAGAGCACGCTGTCCGATCTCGCCGCCTCACTGCTCGCCTCCCTGGGTGTCGCCGGCGAGGCCAACGTGCTGGGCCTGCCGGCCACCTCCCGCGCCTGCCTGCTCGTGGTGGACGGCCTGGGCTGGGAGCTGCTGCGCGACCAGCCGGCCAGCGCGCCCTTCCTGTCCGAGCTGGCGGTCAACGGCGCGCCGCTGACCGCGGGCTTCCCCGCGACCACCGTGACCAGCCTGAGCTCGCTCGGCACCGGCCGCCCGCCGGGCGAGCACGGCATGCTCGGCTATCAGATCGCCATCCCCGGCAAGAACAAGCTGCTGAACGGCCTGCGGTGGGACAGCTCCGTCGACCCGCGCGCCTGGCAGCCCGGCAGCACGGTCTATGAGCGGGCCGCCGGGGCGGGCGTGCGCACCTACCGGGTGGCGGCGTCCGCGCTGGAGCGCACCGGCCTGTCGGCGGCGGTCATGCGCGGCACCGAATACCGGCCAGCGGACAGCATGGGCGCCCTGGTGGCGCAGGCCGCGGAGGCGCTCAAGGGCGCCGACCGCGCCCTGGTCACCGTGTATCACGGGCAGCTCGACGGCACCGGGCACACCTTCGGCGCGTCCTCGGACGCCTGGCGCTACCACCTCGGCCACGTGGACAAGCTGGCCGAGCAGCTCGCTTCCGCGCTGCCCAGCGGGACCCCGCTGTACGTGACCGCCGACCACGGCATGGTCGACGTGGGCCCCGACGACCGGATCGACGTGGACGAGCTGCCCGCGCTGCGCGAGGGGGTCGCGCTGCTCGGCGGCGAGCCGCGGGCCAGGCACGTGTACGCAAGGCCCGGCGCCGCGGCCGACGTCACCGAGGCCTGGGCCGAGCTCGCCGGCGACCGGGCCTGGGTGCTCGCGAGGGACGAGGCGATCGCCGCGGGCTGGTTCGGCCCGGTGCGCGCCGCGCTGGCCGCGCGGATCGGCGACGTGGTGGCCGCGCCGGTGGGCCCGTTCGCCATCGTCGCCACCAGGGCCGAGCCGCTGGAGTCGTCGCTGATCGGCATGCACGGCTCGCTCACGTCGGCCGACCAGCTCGTGCCCCTGCTGCGGCTGCCCGCGCTGTGACCCGGGCGGGCAGCCGCCGGCGGCCCGGGGTCAGCCCGGGCTGGAGGTCGGGGTGATAGACCAGGTCGCCAGCGCGGGCCCCGCGGCCATGCCCGCAACCAGCCCGTTTCTCATCGGCTTGACGGTCATCGGGGGCCCCTCCGTCCCGACGTGGCCCCAGGGCCGGTCCGCCCGGGTAACGCATCAAACCGGCGCCCGGTTCACCCGGGACGGTACCGCTTTTTCCGGCTGCCCATGCGGGACGGCTCCGCCCACAGCGGGGCATGCCGGTTATCCACAGCATCATCCGGGGAGACGCAAGAGTATGCGGCGCCTCGTCCACAGAATTCCGGGACTTACCCACAGGATGAACCCGACGTGGTAACCGCCAGTATGATGTCTCCCCGCGAACCCGGCGTTACGGGGCAAGCCGGGACGGAGGAGTGCCTGCCATGGAGCCGCGAGACGGCCGGACCTGCCCGCTGACCGACGTGGGCGCGCTCGCCAGGGCGCTGGCCGGGGCCGCCGCCCCCGTGCTGCTCGACGTTCGCTGGCGGCTCGGCGGGCCGCCCGGCATCGAGTCCTACCGGGCCGGGCACCTGCCCCGCTCGGTGTTCGTGGACCTGGACGCCGACCTGGCCGCCGCGCCGGGCCCGGCGGGCCGGCACCCGCTTCCGCCGGCCGCACGGTTCGAGGCGGCCATGCGCCGGGCCGGGGTCAGCGACCGCCGCGCCGTGGTCGTCTACGACGACGCGGACGCCACCGTGGCGGCGCGGGCCTGGTGGCTGCTGCGTTACTTCGGGCATCGCGACTGCCGGGTCCTCGACGGCGGATACCGGGCCTGGACGGCCGCCGGCGGGCAGGTGGCCACCGGCGATGGCCGGGAACCGGCCGGCGGCGACTTCACCGCCCGCCCCGGCCACATGCCGGTCCTCGACGCCGACGCGGCGGCCAGCCTGGCCCGCGAGGGCGCGCTGCTGGACGCCCGGGCCCGGGAGCGCTACCGGGGCGAGCGGGAGCCGGTCGACCGCGTCGCCGGGCACATCCCGGGCGCGCTGAGCGCACCCACCACTGCCAACGTCGGCCCGGAAGGCAGGTTCCTGCCCGCGGCCGGGCTGCGCGCCCGGTTCGCCACCCTGGGCGCGGCGGCCGGCGCCGGGAGGGTCGGCGTGTACTGCGGCTCCGGGGTCACCGCCGCCCACGAGGTGCTCGCGCTCGAGCTGGCGGGGATCCCCGCCGCGCTGTACGCCGGCTCCTGGTCCAACTGGGTGGCCGACCCGGCCCGCCCGGTGGCAACCGGCCCCGAGCCCGGATGACCGGCGGTATGCCGTGACCCATGCGGCTCTCCCGCGGGCCGTGGACTGACGGGATTGCCACATGGAACCTGCCAAGGCGATGTCTGCTTCACCGGCACCGGCACCGGCACCGGCGCCCGGGCGCGAGCCGGTGGCATTGCGGCGGCGCCGCCTGGCCGCCGCGCGCCGCCGGGCCACGGCGCTCCTCGTGGCGGTGACGGCGGTTTTTGTGGCGGTGACCGCGATCGGCGCCCACGGAACCCTCCTCGGCTACGTGCAGGCGGGCGCCGAGGCGGCCATGGTGGGAGGCGTGGCGGACTGGTTCGCGGTGACGGCCCTGTTCCGCCGTCCCCTGGGCCTGCCGATACCGCACACCGCGCTGATCGTCGAGCGGAAGGATCAGTTCGCCGCCACCCTCGGCCAGTTCGTGCAGGAGAACTTCCTCAACGCCGACGTTGTCGCCGAGCGGATCCGCTCCGCCCGCCCCGCGCCCCGGCTGGCCGCGTGGCTGGCCGACCCGGCGAACGCCGCCCGCTTCGCCGGTCATGCCGCTGACGTGGTGGTCACGGTGGCCGAAGCCATGCGTGATGAGGATGTTCAGCGCGTGCTCACCGCCGAGCTGACCCGGGCGCTGGACGCCGTCGACGTGGCGCCGCTGGCCGGGCGCGTCCTGCGGGCCGTCATCGCCGGAGGTCACCACGACGAGTTGTTCACCACCATCGTGTCCGGCGCCGATCGCTATCTGGCCGACCATTACGCGGAACTGCGTGACCGGTTCGAGGGCGAGTCCCCCCGATGGGTGCCCGACGCGGTTTACCGGCTGGTCTTCGACCGCCTGCACACCCGCCTGCGCCAGCGGCTGGCGGCGATGGCTGCCGATCCCGGCGACGAGACCCGGCGTCAGTTCGAGGAATGGATCGCCGGCCTCCCCGGCCGCCTCGAGACGTCCCCGGAACTGCGCAAGCGCGCCGAACGCCTCAAGCGCGACGTCCTCGGCAGCACCGTGCTGCGGGACTGGTCCTCCTCGCTCTGGCAGCAGGCCAAGGAAGCCCTGCGGGCCCAGGCAGCCGACCCGGAGTCCGAACTGCGCCGCCGGCTCGCGGATGCGCTGGCAGCGGCCGGCCGGCGCCTGGGGTCTGACCGCCGCCTCCAAGAGGGCATGGAGCGCCTGATCGAATCGGGAGTCAGGGCGCTCGCCAACCAGTACCGCGACGAGCTCGCCGGCCTTGTCACCGGGACCATCGAGCGGTGGGACGCCGCGGAGACCTCGAGCCAGCTGGAGCTGCTCCTCGGGCACGATCTGCAGTACATCCGCATCAACGGCACCGTCGTGGGAGCGGGCGTGGGGCTGGCCCTGCACGCCATCGCCCTGGCTCTGGGCTGATGGCGGCGGCGCCGGATCACGCCCGGCGGTGGACGATCCGGCCGCCGACGATGGTGTGGGTGACGGTGGTATCGGGGATCTGCTGTTCGGGGATCTGGTGCACGTCCTCGGACAGGACGATCACGTCGGCGAGCTTGCCGGCGCGCAGGGTGCCGCGGCCATGCTCGGCGAAGTTGGCGTAGGCGCCGCCGTAGGTGTATGCCCGCAGCGTCCTGTCGAGGTCGAGGGTCTCACCGGTGTTCCATGCGCCGCCGCCGCTGAGGTCGGCGCGGGTGAGCGCGGTGTAGATGCCGATCATCGGGTTCATCTCGGCGACGTTCCAGTCGCTGGAGAAGGCGAGTGTGGCGCCGCTGTCGGCGAGGCTGCGCATCGCCCAGGCGTAGCGCTCCCGCGCCGGGCCGACGTTGGCGCGCCACTCCGCCACCAGGTCGGGGGCGCAGTGGCGAGGCTGCATGCAGGCGATGACCGCCAGCTCGCGGAATCTGGGAATGTCGGCCGGGTGCAGGCATTCGACGTGGACGATCTGGTGCCGCGCGTCGCGCGGGCCGTGCGCGCGGCGCGCCGCCTCGACGCCGTCCAGCACGGTCCTGATGCCGCGATCGCCGGTCGCGTGGGTGAACGCCTGCAGGCCCAGCTCCTCCACCCTGACGATCAGTTGCGCGAACTCGCCAGGGGGCCAGTACAGGCTGCCGTTGCCCGGCGCGTTCGCGTATGGCGCCAGCATGGCGGCGGTGTGGGGCTCGATGACGTCGTCGATGTAGAACTTGACCGGCCCGGCCGTGAGCCAGTCGTCGCCCAGGGCCGTCTTGGCCGCGGCCACCTCGGTGAGCAGCTCCGGCGGGCTGTCCGGTGGGTAGAACGTCGCCGCGACCAGGCGCGACCGCAACTCGCCCGCCGCGCGTGCCCGGCTGAACAGCGCCAGGTCGTCAAGGCCGTTCTGCGGCTCGACGATCGTGGTGATCCCGAACCGGGCCGCGTCGCGCAGGTTGGCCACCAGCCGCCGGTACTGGGCGTCCGGATGATAGCCGGGAAGCACGCGCGCCAGCGCCCGCTCGGCGCGCGGATGGATGCCCTTGGTGGCGAAGTCATGCACCCAGCCGGTGGGCTGCCGGCTTACCGGATCAAGCTCGGCGGTGCCGAAGGGCAGCTCGTGCTGGGCCGCCGTGACACCCCACCGCCGCAGCCCCTCGGTGTTCAGCCAGACCGTGTGCACGTCGTAGGAAAACAGCCAGGCCGGCCGGCCCGCGCACACCTCGTCGATCATCGGCGCGGTCGGCCTCCCGCCCGGCACCGCCGCGTAGTTCCAGCCCTCACCTTCGATCCAGTCGATCTCCGGGTGCGCGCGCAGGTGACTGGCGATCCGGCCGCGGATCTCCGCCAGGCTGGCCGCCCCGGCGAGCGGCACCGCGGCCGGGTTGGAGCCAAGCCGGACGTGGTTATGCGCATCGACGATTCCGGGCATGACCGTGCGCCACCCGGCGCTGATCTGCTCCGTCCCCGGCCCGGCCAGCTCGGCGATCTCCGTGTTGCTGCCGACAGCCACGATCTTGTCCCCGGCGATGGCGATCGCCTCGGCACGCGGCGCGCCCGGCTCCATGGTGGCGACACTGCCGTGCGTGATGATCAGGTCAGCGCGCATCAACCGCCCTCCCTGGCGTTGGCAACGCACAGAGACTACGGCCGATCGTGACCCGTGACCCGCCGCAGGCGGCTCTCTGGCTGAGCTCCGTAAAAGGGGATAAGCCATGCCCGAACACCGCTCAGCTTCCGCGCGCCCCGGTACCGCCGGGGCGCGCTTGTCCCATGCCCGGGGCCGGTAATGGCCGCCGCCAAGCCCGCGAAGGCCGCCCGCCAGTCCCGCCCCGCGCCGGCCATCCCGTTCCTGTTCTTCGTGGTCCTGCTGGCGTCCCTCGTCACGCCCACGCTCTGGCTGATCATCCTCGTGATCACCTCCGTCAACTGGCTCTCGACGGCGCGGCTCGTGCGCGCGGAGGCGCTGTCGCTGCGTACCCGCGACTACGTGAAGGCCGCCGCGGGCTACGGGTCCCGGAGATCGCGGATCCTGTTCCGGTACATCACCCCGAACCTGCTCGGCGTCCTGATCGTGAACGCCAGCCTCAAGGTCGCCGACGCCATCGAGATCTACATCGCGATGAGCTTCCTGGGCCTCGGGGTGCCGCCCCCGGCGACCGACTGGGGCACCCTCCTGACCGAGGGGATCGACAACTTCTTCAACGGCTACTGGTGGCAGCTGTGGCCGACCGGATTCCTCATCGTGGTCACCGTGCTGGCGGTGAGCGTGCTCGGGGATGGCTTGCGGGACGTCACCGAGGGACGGCTGCAGCGGCGATGACGTCACGAGCATTGAGCCGGGCATCGCCCGTACCGCGACCGGGGCCGTGCGGGCCAGGTTCGTCGTGCGGGCCACGGAGGCCTACACGGTCAGCCTCTCCGGGCAGCGCCGGGTCATGCTGCCCCTCTCCAGTTGCATGATCGCCACGGAGGTGTTGAGCCCGGCGTGGGCAGCCCTTGGCTGGGACGGGGCCGAGACGATGCTCGATAGCGCCAGGCGCTTCGTCTACATTCAGCGGACCGGCGACGGGCGTATCGCCATCGGCGGCCGTGGCATCCCCTACCTGTACGGATCGAGGACCGGGTCCGAAGGCCCACCTCCGGGCCAGGCCGTCCGGTCCACCAGGAAATGCGCGCTGATACCCTGCGTGACTACGCTGAGTGGCGGCGCCTGATCGCCGACACCATCCGGCTCGGTGTCCGGGCCGGGCGCTTCACCACCACGCTCAGCCCGGAGCGCCTCGCGGTCCTCGCCGTCGCCCTGATCGACGGGCTCGGCATCCCGCTCGCCCTGGGCGACCCCGGCATCACCGTGGCAACAGCTTCCGAGGATGTCCTGACCGCGCTGGCCTCGGTACTGCGGCCCGCCAGGTCAGCCGGGGAATGAGCGATGGCGGCGGCGAACGCCGCTTGGGCCGTCCACCCGTAGGCGGCGAACTGCGGTGCTGCCTGCTGGGCCTTGGCGCGTGGCACCATCGGGTCCCGGTGATGAGGACGGAACCATCCGGCGCGCGGGGCCGTCGAAGTAGATGCGAGCAGGGCTGGGGCAGCCAGGCCGGCCCGCATCAGCACCGCAGCGGCGGGCGCGGGCGCAGCGCGCCCGGGCCCGCCCCGACACCGCGGGGCCGGCCCCGGGCGGCCAGGCCGGCTCCGCGGATTCCGCCCGGCGGGGGTCCGGGCGGCCAAGCCGGAGACGCGGCCCGGGAGCGCCCGGCGCAGAAGGGAGTCTCGATGAGAACGTTTGGCAAGCCGGGGGGCACGGCCAGGCGCGCAGCGCTGGCCGGCGTCGCCGCCGGTCTCACGATCGGGCTCGCCGCCTGCGGCACCACCGTGGCGGGGTCCGGAACCGCCGCGCCGGGGGGCACGGCGGCCAATGGGCCGGCTGCGGGGGCGGCCGCCTCCGCACAGCCCACCTCGAGCGGGGTCAACCCGGGCGGGGTGATGGTCGGGCCCGGCTCGGCCAAGGACGTGGCGCTGTGCCGGGCCATCCCGCAGCTGACCCGGATGGTCTTCATGCTGTCCACCAAGCCGCCGAACCTGCACGTGCGTGAGGTGCTGCCGGCCGGGTTCGCGATCAGGGACACGGCCACCGTGCGGCAGCTGGCCTCGCTGCTGTGCGCGCTGCCCGCGGTGCCCGCGGGGCAGATGATGTGCCCGAACGACATGGGCGCCAGCTACCGGCTGTTCTTCGCGGCCGGCGGGCGCAGCCTCCCGGTGGTCACCGTGGAGGTGTCCGGCTGCCGCGCGGTGCTCGGGCTCGGCCCGCCGCGGTCCTGGTCCACCGCCGCGCCGCTGCAACAGGCGCTGGCCCAGCACCTCGGCATCCACTTCCCGCTGGCTCCCTAGCCCGGCGGGCGGCGCGGTGCGGTCATCCGGGCGGGGCCAGGTCGTGCCGGCCCGTCAGGGCCAGCCAGGTCACTGCCCCGGTGATCAGGGCGGGGTGGCGGGCCCCGTACCGGCGACCAGTGCAGCGCGGGCCTGGCCGGGCGGCGCCGCACCCGTGACCACCAGTGCCGCTGCGTTAGACCGGCGGCCGGCCGCCATCGCCGTCTCTCCCCAGCGGCGGCCGGCCGCCCGCGGCGCTCCCCGGGGGCGGCGGCGCGGAGGCGGCGCCGCGCCCACCGCATCCGGCCGACGTCCAGCACTGATGCGGTGAACGAGCCATGGCCCGGCCGGGGATATCGCCCGGCCGGGCCATGGATGACGACAGCAGCGCCGGGTGCCTCCCGGCACCTGAGCGGCTAGGGCAGGACCCGCACGTGCCTGGCGCCCGAGTGCGACAGGCTGAAGGCCGAACTGCCGCTGTACACGGCGTTGACCGGGTAACTGTGCTTCCGGGCGGGCAGGGCCGTTGGTGACGGTGAGCAGCTTCCGGTGCCCGTGCTGGAGAGCACGATCGTGCACAGCACCAGCGAGTGGTACCCGACCGTGACCGTGCCGCTGGGCGTCCCGCTCCCGCGGTGCCTGGCCTTCACCCTGACGTTGAAGACCACGTTCTGCTCGCTGCCGAACGTCGTCACGTGCCCGACGATGGAAAGCCTGGTCAGTGATGGGCAGGTGCCGTAGCAGGATGAACCGGTGGTTCCAGCGCGCGCGGCCCCGAAGGCGACGCTGCTCACACCCGCCGCCAGGAATGCCGAAGCGACAACTGCGAAACCGAGCTTGGAGTGCCTAAAGCGCATTGAACCTATGGGTCGCATTGTTAAACCTCCTCGCGGAACCATAGCAGCGGCCACTTCGGCACGCAATCACGGGTGCAATTAAGCGCGTAGCCCGGATATACTTTATGTCCCAGTAAAGCCGAAAACATCTAGGCTTCTTCTAGAATGGCAGGCCGAGTCCGGTCCTGCGGTTGAAATTAGCAAATCAGGTCGCGGGCACTTAGAGCGACCGTAACCTCATCCAATCGTCTGTGAAACGCTATAGATGGCAGGATATGGCATTCCGTCGGCTATGTGAGTGATCGCTCGTGTCGGAGACGGCGCCTTTCCGCTTAATCCGGGCGGGTCGATCGCTGTGCCAGTAAATTCACCTGCGGACAGGACCGGAGATCGCTTCACGTGAACGATCTTCCCGATAACATCAACCCCCGCGGCCCTAAGGAGGAGTCGGCTATGCGCATATCCGTTAGCAGATTGGTTTATGTGTGCCGGTAGCGGGCGAATAGTGGCGTCCCCAAGTTCATTCACTCGACTCAGGGAAGTGAAGCATGCGCGTGGTCCAGCGGTCAGGGAGGCGGGTCAGGACGGCCCTGCTGTACCGCCGGGTTGGCGATCCACGGCGCGCGCATTATGACAAAGCCGGGAACGCGCTCGTACGCGAGCCTGAAGAGGCCGCCGGCCGGGCCCTGGTCCCCGAGGGCCGCCATCGCCGTAACCCACGACGGCGCATCCTCCCCGGGGTACTAAGCCGCGGTGGCTGGTCCTTCATGGTCGCCACGGCGGGGGTTAACGGTCTCAATTTCATCTTCCACCTCCTGATCAGCCGTCTGCTTGGCCCGTCGGGCTACGGAGCGCTCGGCGCTGTGCTGCAAGTCATATCTGTGCTCGCCGTCCCGCTCGGCGCGGTACAGCTCGCCGTGACGCAGGCCGTCACCGCCGGCACCGGCAATAAACGGACGTCGCTGCGCAGCTTGACTGTGAAGGCCACGCTCTGGGGACTCGGGGCGATGGCTGGTTACTGGATTCTGTCACCGCTGATCGATGGTTTCTTGAATCTGACGTCGCCCGTTATGGACCTGGCCGTGGCCGTTTGGCTTCCCGTCGCGGTCGTCGGCGCTGTCCTGCAGGGCGCGCTGCTCGGGGTGCTGCGCTTTAGGCCGGTCGCCGTCGCCACGTTCTTCGGCGGCGGTGCGCTGCGGCTGGCCAGTGGCGTCCTGCTCGTCTCGGCCGGCTTCGGGCTGGGGGGCGCCGTGGTGGCGACGGTGGTCGGCCAGGTATTCACTACGGCGGCACTCCTGCTGGTCGCGAGGCGGGAAGTATTCGCCAAGGGCCTTGAGCCGGTGCGGATCTCGCTGCGCGATGCCGTGCTGTCGATCGCCGCGCTCGCCGGGTACACCACGCTGACCGGAATCGATACTTTTCTGGCCCGTCACTATCTCGTGCCCGTCGCTGCGGGTCGCTACGCGGCCGCGGCGATCGCGGGCCACATCGCCTTGTTCCTGCCCGGAGCGCTCCTTACAGTGGCCTTTCCGCGGCTTGCCTCCGCTAACGCCACCGGCGTCAGCGCCCGAAAGACTCTCACAGAGACGCTCGGGCTCGTCACCATCGTCGGGCTCGCGGCCTTCGCTGTCCTTGCCGCAATGCCCGGCGTAGTCGTCGATGTGCTCTTCGGCCCGAACTATCGCGGCGCCGCGAGCATCGTCGGGATCATCGCCCTGATTTCCGTTCTCTACGGCATCGCCGGCGTGCTTGTCTACTTCCACATCGCCCGGCGCTCGATGGCCGCCTTGTACAGCTGGGCCGGGGTCGCACTCGTATGGGTGCTGGTGGCCGTGCTGCATGGCGGGATGGAAACCATCGCGGACGCCATGCTGGCCGCTAGCGGGTTCGTCGTGGTGGCCTTGTCTATTCCGGCTTTGGCAGCGGTCGTGCGGCAGGGGCCTGACGCAGTTGCGCTGAGCGACGGCTCAGTGCAACTGCCTCCTGCCGAGATCGACCTCAGCCTTGTCATTCCGTTCTACAACCCAGGACGCCGCCTGGGTTTCCACGTGCAAGCCGTCGTCGACGCACTCAGGACCGAGCGGGTCACCTTCGAGGTGATCGCGGTATCGGACGGCTCGACCGACGGAAGCCCAGCGTCGATCGCCGGGATCGACCAGGTCCGGATAATCGAGCTGGCGGAGAACCAGGGCAAGGGAGCCGCGCTGCGCGTAGGCCTGGCTCAGGGGAGAGGCCGCTACCTCGGCTTCATCGACGGCGACGGCGACATTCCGGCTCGGCAGCTGAACCACTTCCTTGCGGCGATCAGGGCGGGCGATCCGGATGTGGTCCTCGGCAGCAAGCTCCATCCGGGTTCGGATATCGTCTATCCGCCACTCAGACGGCTGTACTCGTTCGGTTACCGGCAGGTCACGAGGTTGCTTTTCCGGCTGCCGACCCGGGACACCCAGACTGGCATCAAGCTCATACGGCGCGAGACCCTGGCGGCCGTTCTTCCGAAGATGGTTGAGAAGCGCTTCGCGTTCGATCTGGAACTGCTCGTCGTCGCCCGCCGGATGGGGTACCGGAGTTTTGTCGAGCACCCGGTCGAGATAGCCGAGCGCTTCACGACCACCATCTCGCCGCGGGCGGTCTGGCGAACGCTCGTGGACACGTTCGCCATCTTCTACCGGCTGAGGGTTGCACACTTCTACGGGCCCCAGCTCGCGCCGGTCTCTGGCCACAGTCAAGTGTCCCGCTTCTGGCCACGAGCAGGCGCCCGGCCGCTCGCTGCTGGGGCACTGGCCGACTCACTGGCGGGCTCTGGGCCCACGGACAGGCCGCTGCGGATCCTTGCCTACAACTGGCGGGATCTCGCGCATCCCCGGGCAGGTGGCGCCGAGGTCTACCTGCAGTCGGTTGCGCGCGAGTGGGTGAAGTGCGGCCATGAGGTGACCATCTTCTGTGCCGCCGTCGACGACAGGCCCGCGCGGGAGCTCGCTGACGGAGTGGAGATCATACGACGCGGCGGACGCCTCGGCGTCTACCGGGAGGCCAGGCGCTACTGGCGGCGCGAGGGAGACGGTCAGTTCGATCTCGTGGTCGATTGCGTAAATACCAGGCCGTTCCTCTGTCCTCGCTTTGTGGGGGACGTGCCGATCGTGGCCGTCATCCACCAGGTCGCAAGGGAGATCTGGCGGTACGAGACTCCCTGGCCGATCTCTGTTCTCGGCCGTTACCTGCTGGAGCCGGCCTGGCTGCGGGCATACCAGGATGTACCGGTTGTCACGGTGTCCGAGTCAAGCCGTGAATCGCTCGCCGGATATGGCCTGCGACGCGTCACAGTCGTGCCGGAAGGATGGGTGTCGGCGTGACCGCGCGGACTGCAGTCGGGAAAGAGACTGTCCCGACCGTTGTTTTCATCGGACGGCTGAGCGCCAACAAGCGCCCTGAGCACGCCATTCGGGCCTTCGGCATCGTCCGCCGCCAGATGCCCGATGCGCAGATGTGGGTGATCGGGAGCGGTCCCGAGGAGGCGAGGCTTCGCCAGACAGCCGGCCCAGGCGTGACCTTTCTCGGGCACGTGCCCGAGAAAGAGAAGCATGAGCGTCTGGCGCGCGCGCACGCCCTGGTAGCGACGTCCGTCCGCGAGGGCTGGGGGCTTGTCGTGACCGAGGCGGCCGCGAGCGGCACCGTCGCGATCGGCTACGACGTGCCAGGCCTTCGGGACTCGATCGCAGCATCGGGAGGCGTTCTCACGCGGGCCGATCCGGCGTCCTTGGCCACGGGCCTGGTCAAGCTGCTCTCGTCAGTCGTCGGGGGCGATGGACCCCGGCCAGAGCCTGCAGGAGTGGTCCCGTGGACGGAGGTCGCCGCGGGCATCCTCGCGGTGGCGCGTCAGTCCGAGTCGCCCGCGCTCGAGGTTCTTGACCAGGCCGGATCGCCTGCTGGCGACCGGGCTGCTGGTGACCCGCAGGGGCTCTCCTTGGTGCGAGCCGGCCTCGTCGTGCTCGGCGTAGCGCTGCTTCCGTTCGGCGGCCTGCGCGATGTCGTACCGTCACCGATTCTCGCTGGCGCGGCGTTCTTGGCGCTGCTAGCGGCAACCCTCATCGGGGGTATCGAGGGCTGGTCGACGCGCGGAGGGCGCCGCAGGCAGCAGCGGGCCGCGGTGCCGTCTGACGCTCCGGGCGCTGGCATCTGGCCCTCGCGAATCGGCCTGGCAATCGTCGGGCTCATCGCTGCCATCGCAGCGCAATCCTGGTTCGACCCGGGTCGCCTGCTCGCAGGGGGCGACTTGTCGCCCGTGGTGGGCACGGCGTGGCTGGGGCGGCTCTTCGCTCCCTGGTCGTGGTCGGGTTCAAATCTCGGCGGCCCAGCAGCTAACGAGACCAACGCGCCGTTCGCTGCGGTCTACTGGCTCGTTCACGCGCTTCGCGGATCGTCGGCCTTGGCCGAAGACATCTGGTACACCGCGCTTTTCGTCGGCGCGGCGGCGGCCTGCTATCTGCTCCTGCGAGCCCTTCGCGTCGGCCCCGCAGGAGCCACCCTCGGCGCTCTCGCTTATGTTTTCAACGCCCACGTCGTCACCATTGCAACCAATCCTGTGTACCTCGCCGGCATGGTACTGCTAGCAGGGCTTCCGGCAGTCGTACTCTCTACCGCATCCGGCCGATGCGCGCATCGAAGGGGCATTCTCCTACTCAGCGCCAGTGCGCCCTTCGTGGGTTATATATCCCTGAACCCGCCACTCGTCTTCATGCTTGGCGCGGTTCTCGCCTCGATACCGCTCCTCGTGGGATGGCTCGACGGAGCGGCAGCCGCACGCCGGGCGCTAAGCACCCTCGCGCTCGGCATTCCGCTCCTCGCGCTCGCCTGCTCTTACTGGCTCCTACCGACCGTGTTGCGGCTCAAGATTGAAGCGACCTCAGCTCTCAACCTTCAGTCGAGCTGGACCTGGACCGAGGGCCGCGCCACCCTTGCCAACGGGTTCTGGCTGAACAACGGCTGGGGCTGGAAGTACGCCGCCTACTTCCCGTACGCTCACCTCTACGACGAGTTCCCGCTCGTGATCCTGAAGTTCCTCCTGCCTGTGGCTGCCTTCAGCTTTCTCGCGCTAGCCCGGTTCCGGGGAGCAGCCGGGGAAACGGCCCGCCGGGCGCGTCTGGGCATCGCCGCCTCGGCCACGGCGCTATTCCTCGTCCTGCTGAGCACGGGCACCCGTCTTCCGGGAGCCCTCGTCTTCGACCCGCTCTACCGGTTGCCACTTGGCTGGCTACTCAGGGAGCCCGGCCGGTTCCTGATGCTGGGAGGGCTTGCATACGTGGTCCTCCTCGCGCTGGCGACGGAGGCCGCCTGCGAGCGACTGAACGCGTTCATGCAGCGCGGCGAGTGGCGCTGGAATTCAGCATTGCGCCGCCCGGGACTCGGTCTCGCGGCAATCGGCGCAGCGGTGCTCGCACCCGCCTTCCCGCTCATGACCGGAGCCATCGCCCCCGATCACCGACCGCTGCTTCCGTCGGTCCACGTCAGCGTGCCCTCTTACTGGACCGCGATGGCGTCCTATCTGAACAGTCGGGCTCAGCCCGGCAATCTCCTAGTGCTTCCTGAGGACGACTTTTACCAGATGCCCTATACCTGGGGCTACTACGGAGCGGACGGCTTCATCACGGACCTGATAGTGCGAAACGTGGTGGACCCGGTTGCCCAAGGCTATGCTCCCGCACCGCGGGAACTAAGAGGCGCCGTCCGCCTCGTCCGGCAGGGGCTGCTCGCCCACGACTGGCCATCTGTGCGACAGACGCTTGCGGCTATCGGAACGCCGCTGCTGCTGGTTCGGGGAGACGTGAACGCCGTATTCCCCGGACGGCATATCACACCGCCAGCTGCGCTCTACAGGGCACTACGCGAAGACCCGGGCATGCGGCTTGTCCATCGTGCCGGAAAGCTCGAGCTATTCGCGCTTCGCGGAAGCATCAGCACGGCGGACTCGGTCACTCCATACGCCACTGTCAACTCCGCTGCGCCGGATCTGCGCGATCTGGCGCTCCTTCCCGTCGGGACCGCGCTGATATCAAGCCGGATGCGGCCGGCCGTTCCCGCGGTACTACAAGTTCCGCCTGTTGAAAAATGGCGGCTCGCCGACGACAGACTCAAGACCTCTATCGCCGAGCCGCCGGGTCGGCGCTACCATACCAACCTGCTGTCAGCCACCGGCGCGTTCAAGCGCCCCGGTGCCACTTCCTCGGGGCCCAGTCGACTAGAGACGCGTCGGGCAGGTCGCCAGAGGCGTCCAACAGGTCGCCCGAGCATGCCGACTCGTCGGCTTCCGAGTCGGCAGGCTGGTCGGACCGGGAAGCGTCCGGCCCGGCTCATTGCCCGCGTCCGCCATCGCAACGGCCAGGTGGTCGAAGATCTCAGCTACAAGTTGGGCGGCTCCTTGCTCAGCGACGGCGACTTCGCGTCTGGCACGTGGGGCCTAGTCGGCAACTGTGCGGCGTTTCCCGGGACGGTAGCGACGGCGCGGCTGGCCGCGCGCGTCCTGCCAGGACAAGGCCCGTTGGGACTGCCGGCGCTCGCGCTCTCCGCGAATGCGGACAGCGCATGCGAGTCGCGCTCGCTGGCATGGCGGTCAGGACCGATCTTCGTGAGCCTGTGGGTCCGCAACATCATCGGGGCTGCACCACGGATGTGCCTCTGGCAGACGCCTATCAAGGTGTGCGCCGCCATGTCGCCATTCCCGCCAAGCTCAGCACTTTCCCGGTGGTACCACTACCAGGCGATCGTGACACCTGATCCCGGGACCCGCAGCCTAGCGCTCTTCATCTACGCAGACGTGTACACACCCGGAGCACGTACTACTAACGACTACTCAGACGTCGTGGTCCGGCGCTCCCCGCAGCTTCTCCAGCCCGTAATTGTGGCGACTCCGCGGAGGCATGAGCCCCCGGCACCAGCGCTCTACACAGTGGACGAGAGTTTTTCGCCGGACTGGATCGGGCCGCCCGGAGATCAGCATGTGGAGGTCGATGGACTGCACAACGGTTGGGTCGGCCCGCACTCAAGGGATGTTCCGCTGCGCTTCGGCCCGTCATCGTGGTACTTGCTGTCGCGCTTTGCCTCACTTCTCGCTGCCGGTCTCCTGCTTGCTCTTGCGCTCTCGTGTTGGCCCGGAGGTCGGCATCGAATAAGCGCCACATTACGAACCGCTCTAGGAGGGCGAAAACATGAATGATATTTCCGCAACAGATGCGTCGGCAATGCAGGAGTGGTTTTCGCCGCTCCGGCAGAAATTTGGAATGACACCCACAACGGCGCGGGACGGCAACCTGTCCGGCGATTTGGACGTGCCGTGACTGGGGCCAGCGTCACAGTGGTCGTTCCGACGAAGAACGCTGGGCGGACTCTGCGGGCCTGCCTCGAGTCCATCCGCCGCCAGTCGGTGCGCTGCGGTCTTGTCGTCGTCGATTGCGGCTCTGTCGATGATTCGAGGGCCGTCGCGGCCGGCTCTGCGGATCTCGTGCTCAACGCGGCACCTAACCCCTCGCTGCAGCGCAATGTAGGGGCGCGAGCGCTCCCGGCTGACATAGTCGGCTTCGTCGATGCTGACATGGTCGCCGGCGAGCACGTGGTCGAGCAGGCGATCGAGCAGATCGCTGCTGGCGCCGGATCGGTCGTCGTGCCTGAGCGCAGCTTCGGCAGGAGCTACTGGGCGAAGGTCCGCGCCTTCGAGCGCTCTATGTATGTCGGGCACCTGGAGTCGCCGCGCTTCTTCTCCTGGGACATCTTCGAGGAGCTCGGCGGCTTCGACGAAGACCTGCGAGCGATGGAGGAGACTGACCTTGGACACCGTGCTAGCGCCCGTGCAAAGGTCGGCAGGACCTCGGATATTTTCCTCCACGATGAGGGCGCGTTGACCTTTCTCGCGGCCTGCCGGAAGAAAGCCGGTTACGCGACGTGGATTGCCGCATACCGCCGCAAGCACGGAAGCCATGCGTTGGCGGCTCACCTCAGGCGCCCGTACTTCGAGCACCCATCGTTGCTCCTGGCTCAGCCGACTCTCGGGCCGGGCGTCCTTGCGTTGAAGGGCGGCGAAGCAGCGGCCGTCGCGGGCCGTCTCCTGCTCGACCTGATCTCGAGACCTGAGTTGCGGCGAGGACTGGGAGGCCGGCCATCATGACCGGTCCGGAGACGGACCCGCGCCCGGGGCAGGCCCACCCTGCGCCCGCCCAGTGGTGGCCCGCCACCACTGGGCCACGCAGCCTCTCATGCGGCGGGAAGGCGCCAGTTCTATGGAGGGCGTGATTGGCAACGACTGAAACTATACCGATCTACGGAAAACTGTAGCGAGACTAGAAGATTACACCGCAGGAGGCGACACATGGGGCGACCGCTCGTAAGCATTGTCATCCCTACTTACAAACGCACCGACGAGTTGCTGCGCTTGCTACGCTCAGTTAAGCATTCAACTTACCCCCCAGAGGCCATTGAGGTTATTATTATTGACAATGCGCAGGATAGCCAACTCGAGAGACTGGTTCAAGAGGTATTTGAGAACGCACTGGTCATAACCCCGAGCACCAACTTGCACTGTAATGCCGCGAGGCGACTGGGTTCTCAAGCATCACACGGGGAGTATATATTCCTCATCGACGATGATAACACTCTCGAGCCTGAATGTATCGACGCGCTGGTTGAAGCATTTGCCAGCAACCCGAAGCTTGGAGCCGTTGGCCCGGTAATGCTGGACGGGAATAGCGATACTATTTGGTGCGCCGGCGCCCGTGTAACGAAATTTGGCACAGCGCGTCACCTATGGCATGGCCATGAACTACACAGAACGGATTTGCCCGAAATGGTTACGGGCGTTGATTACTTTCCAAATGCCTGTATGGTGAGCAGAGATGCCCTCTTGGAGGTTCCTTTCGACGATATTAACTTTCCACGTGGCTGGGCTGAGATAGATTTCGGGTTGCGAATGCTAGCTGCGGGATTTAGCGCAGCTAGCGCCGCAAGAGCCATTGAGCGGCACCACGTCGGGTATCATGGGGCACTGACACGGCCCGGCCCCCCAAGCAAGGCGTATGAGCAGGCAAAGTCTCGTATCCTATTTAGGAAGCGATATTTGTCCAGGATTAGCGATTGGCTGATCTTTTGGCTTGTTGTTTTTCCGGCATCAACCGTCGTCTACACCCTGCACATAATGCGCCGATCCCATGCTCGACTTGAGACTCTTGCGGCTTACTTCCACGGCACCTTCGATGGTATACGACAACCACTCGCCAGTCTTCCGAATGCTAACATTGAGCGTGATTGAGTCGTATGAAAGTACTTTTCTTCCAGCTGGCTGGCTCGGCCTTCTTGGCTGTGTGGGTCGCTGCAACCGCAGTTCGGGCAATCAGTGACCTCTAGAGGCAATGCCACTTAGCGACCAAAGATCGCTAGGCGCTGGAACGACGTGGTCCGATCGGTGGGAAATAGTAAAGGCCGGGAGAACCTGAGCAAGATCGACGCAGAGGATGTCATTATCATACGGCTGTGCGCGAGATCACTCGCTGCCTTGGGGGTCCTTTCCGCCTAATCCGGACGGACCGTCACGGCAACAGTAGATTTCCTCTGGACTTGATCTGAGATCGCCTTCGCACGGGCGAGCCTTCGCGATAACATCAACCCAGCAGTTGACCGCGGATGGCTTTTGCGATTTCCGCGGTGAGCCGCTGAGCGGGTGCCACTAGATAAAGGCTCAGAGGGACATGAGCGCGTCGCTGGCGAGGTACGTGGCAGAAATCGGCGCCGTTGATGATGGATTCTCCGAGCTAATTCAAACTCGACACAGGGAAGCGAAGGATGCGCGCGGTCCAGGCATCAGAGAGGCGGGTCAGAACGGCGCTGCCCCGCCGCCGAGTTGCCGATCGATGGCTCGCGCATTGTGACGACGCTGGGAACGTGCTCCGACGCGAGTCTGAAGAGGCCGCTGATTGCGCCCTCGTCTCCGAGGGCGAGGAAGTGCCTGGCGATGCCCGCGGCGAGGATAGCCAGGCTGTCGCGCCGCCGCGTCGGGCCCCGCATCGCTGCGCCCTAACCGAGCGTGACGGCCAGCACCAGAGCCGCGAGTATGGCGGAACAGCGGGGGAGATGTCCTTCGGCGCGGTCGTGCCCGGGCGGAAGAAGCCGTGGAGCCCGACCGCGTTCACTAGCAGCCTGAGTCGCAGATCAGCCTGGCTGCAAGGCGAGCTTGGCGACGCCAACGGCGACCGCCGTGTTCCAAGAGACGCCGCTTGGTGGCCATCGGGTCCGCTATCGTCACAGCCCACAACGGCGCAGCGTCACTGCGGATCCGGTTCGGCTCAAAATACTGCACAAGTTATCTGGCGAGATCCCTGCCCTCCTCGCCAGTGCCTATCCCGCGGCTCTCCGTTCCGGCATCTCGGACCCAAATCATTCCCGCCTCGAAGATTGCCAACGGATTCTATCCAACGCTTTGTTCTTCAGTTGAAGCAAAGGGCGGTTGACCTACTATGACGTCTCCAAAAGCATCGACTGTCTGTCGCTTGCTCGTACCCGCGTACAACGAAGCGGCGCGGATCGTCCGTTGCCTTGAATCCGTCGGGGCATCGTACCTGCCCGTCGGCTTCGAATGGGCGGAATGGGCGGTGCTGGACGGTGCAAGTACCGACGGCACTGCGCAGTTGGCGAAGTCGTGGGCGGCAAGTCGGCCGCTAATACCGCTACGAGTGGTGCATGCCTCTGAGCGCAGCGGCAAGGCAGCCGCGCTGGGTGCGTACCATGCCGAACTCATCGCCCAGGAACTGCCCGACCACCTGGTCGTCGTGCTAGACGCTGACTCGGCTGCGGCCCCCGGAGCGCTTGACTCCCTGCTACGGTCTTTCGCTCAGGATCCTTCGCTTGGCGTGGCATGGGGCATGGGTCAGATCGATTCCCGAAGCGTCGGCCACTGGGCCTCGGCCTACCAGATGGAGGCGGTGGCGGCTCTGACTCACAGACTTGGGACAAGCGCGCCGCGAGCCTACGGGCGGTTCTTTGCCTACCGGGTGGCTGCCCTGGCGAACTTTCGCTGGCAGGCTGGATTGATCGCCGACGACATCCAGTTGTCGGATTTCGTGCGCGAGCACTCGGTCCCAGCCCGGACTGTGGAGCAGGCCAGGGTGCTGGTGACCCCGGCGGCCAGCAGCGAAGACTTTCACCTCCAGACGCAGAAGTTCATCGCGGCGCGGACCCTCATGCCGAGCGGCGGGCGCGCGCCCGCCCTCGACCGGGTTGCCGCGGCCGCGATCACTGCCGCGCGTCACCCACTCTGGGCCGTCGCCTACGCGACAGCCCGTGCGGCCAGCGGCGCTCGCCAGAGGCTATCGCCGACCTCCTTCGGCGACTTGTGGGTACCTCCGGCCACGACGAAGCAGACGATCGGGGCGGGCTCGGCAAGACGCTCTGGCCCCGCCCCTGTCCTCGCTCTGGTGCGAAAGAAGTTCTGCTGTGCTTCCCAGGCCCGTCGGGCCTTTCGCAATTGGCCTGATGTATGGGGCCGGGTTGCGCTGTCATGGCTCGGTTACAGCGGCGGCGTGTTCACTGTTGAGACCAGATCGGGTCTGCGACTCCAGGCTCCCGCGGACCCGCTCGCTCGGGCACCGCTCTTGGAAGTACTTGCCGAAGACGCGTACCGGTTGGGCTCGATTGACTTGTCGAGTGCTGGCCAAGCGATCGTGCTTGACATAGGTGCCCACGTCGGATCTTTTGCTTGCGCCCTGGCCCAGCGAGCAGAGCGAGCGCGGATTGTGTGCGTAGAACCCTCGCCGGTGACATCCGACTGGCTGGCACGCAACATCGAGTTGAACAATCTCTCGCGACGGGTCACCATCCTGCGGGCGGCGGTCGCGGGTACCGACGGCGAAGGGACACTCTGGGAGTTGGGTGATGCGTCTCCCGAGTCTTCCACGATTGAACGGCGGGGCAATCCAGTGCCAGTGAGGACTGTCAGCCTGGAGAGCCTGGTGTCGCATGCCGGAGGGCCGCCAGAGGTGGTGAAGATCGACTGCGAGGGCGGGGAGTATGACGTTATCCTGAACTCACCGGATTGGTGCTGGAAGGGGGTCCGTTACCTGTTTCTGGAGCACCACCCGGTTTCCGGACACTGCTTCGACGAGCTAGGGGGCTACCTGCACCGCGTGGGCCTCAAGCCCCTGTGGCACAATGTCGGTCCGGACCCAGAGCTCGGCATGGCCTGCTTCGCCCGCCCCGGGCCTGGCGTCAAGTCCGGCTTATCGTAGAGGTCCAGACCTCATGGCTGCCCCACGGCGCTCGGGTGTGGTCGCCTTCGGCTTGGTGCTGCGGCTTCGCGGCGGACTAGCCACCAGGGCCTAGGTGATGGCAAAAGATCCCGCGCGACTGAGATGCTTGCATGTTACGCCGGGAAGCGCTTCTGGCCGCACCGCTCGACGGCGACTCGCTTCCGCGCAATTGGAGCGAATCTCGTTTGCCAATGCCCGCCAAAGGCCGTCTTCCACGTCGGCCGACCCAGTGAGGCGCTCGTGCAGGTGCGTGGGATCACAGGCCCGTTGGTGGAACAGCGCTCCCTTTAAGCGAGTGATTCGAGGCGCCAGAAGATGACTAACCCGCTCGTATCTGTGATTGTGCCAACTAAGAACAGTGCAGCTGGAGCGATCGTTTTATATAGGTGTGCCATGGATAGAAGCGGCGCGGTTCTTCGATAAAGTGGCATATGATGCTATTGATGGTTACAATGAGACATTGGTGAGCGGAGGGCTGGGACCTGTCGAAAAGACTTGAAGAGATCGGAAGTATCTCTAGGATCGGCGAAGTCATACGCCATAATGAGGGCCACGTAAGCCTTGGAAGACGCTCAAGAAGATGTACTATTACGCCCGCCATGCTAAAGCCTACTTGGTTCGCAATCCAGAAAAATCCAAGCTATTCTCGCGAGTTGGGCCGATCCAGCGCTACAAGTTGTTTCTTTCGGTGCCCAATAAATTGTTCGCGCGTCCTTTTCTCGGCGTGGCTATGCTGGTTATGAAGACTGCCGAGTTTGCTTCCGGTGGTTTGGGTTACGTATTGAGCGGCTCGCCGCCATCGGCGGGAGAACAGTAGTAGGGGTGGCAAGGATGACGGCACGACCACTGGTGAGTGCTGGCGTGATGGTCAAAGCGAAGGTTGCCTGTGCCGGGGGCGGCGCCGGTGCGGCACGGGCACGTGCAGCACTTGTGGCATGGGCGCCGTTTCTGCTTGGCGTGGTGCTGGCGGCGCTCGTCTGTTACCCGTTCGTCGGTGGTCGGCTGCTCCTCCTCGACTTCGTCTCGGGCCCGCACCAGCCGCTCCTGCCAGCGGCAGCCTTCGGTCTCGATGGCGGCCTGACCGGGGGAGTGCCGCTCGCGATCGGCTTCCACCTCCTCGATCGCCTCCTCGGGCAGGCTGGCTCGATCGTCCCGGCCGCGGTCTTCTTTCCGCTTGCCACGACCGGGGCGGCACGCCTGGCGCGCACCGCGGTGCTCCCCGCGCGCCTCGGCGCCGGACTCATCTACGCCGTCAATCCGTTCGTCTTCGACCGGCTCTACGCAGGTCAGCTGGGGCTTCTGCTCGGCTACGCCTTGCTGCCCTTCGCAGTGACCGCGCTCCTTGATGCCGCGCAACAGCCGCACCGCGTCGGCCGCGCCGCCTGCTGGGCCGGGGCCATGGTGATGATGAGCGAGCACTTCGCGTGGATTCTGGTGCCGGTGACGGCCGCGATCATCCTGACCCGGCCGCGCCGGTTGCTGGCCGCGCTGCGCCTCGGCGGAGCCGCGCTCGGAGCCGCGGCCGTCAGTGCCTACTTGGTGGTGCCGCCATTGCTCGCGGGGGCTAGCCCGGCCGGCCCGCTTACCCAGCTCGATGCGTATCGCACCCGGGCTGACCCGCGAGTCGGGCTGGTGGTTAACGTCGCCGGGCTGTACGGCTTCTTTCGCCCGGGGCCGACCGAGCCGAAGGACCTCTTCTCCCGCTGGCCCGCCATACTCGCAGCCCTGGTGCTGATCGTCGCGCTCGGTTACGTCGCAGCGCTGCGCGACGCGGCGCGCAGGCGCGACGGCCTGGCCATCCTCGCCGCGGGGGTCGCCGGGTACTTCCTCGCCCTTGGCAGCCAGGGCCCGACCGGCGGCCTCTTCAGGTTCGCCTACGAGCACATCCCCGGTTTCGTCATGATGCGGGAGCCGGACAAGTTCTCGGTCCTTGTCGCCCTCGCGTACGCCTACGGATTCGGCTGGGGGATCGCGTGGCTCACCACCGGAAGCCGCCAGAAGGCTGCCCAGCTCGTGCCGGCCGCGCTGGCGTTTGCCTTGCCCCTCGCCTATACGCCGAACCTGCTCGGCGGCCTCGGCGGCCAGGTCAAGGCCAGCGAAGTCCCGTCCTCGTGGGCCGCAGCCTCGCGCCTTACCGGGGACGCTACGGTACTCTTCCTGCCCTGGCACGAGTACTTCCCGACCCCGTTCACCGGCCAGCGGACCATCGCCAACCCGGCGGCGTTTTACTTCGCAGGGACCGTCCTCATTAGCCAGAATCCCGGTCCTGGTTACGCTTTCGCTGCCGAAGATTCCCAGCATGTCTTCCTCGACAACTTGCTCGGCCCGCCAGTGAACCTGCGACGGCTGCGTGTCGCACTCGCCGGCCTCGGCGTAAGGTTCGTCGCCCTGGCGAAGGTGGCCGATTGGCGGGACTTCGCCGGGATCGCAGAGGCTCCCGGGATCCGTCTTCTGTACTCGAGTCGTTCGCTGGATCTCTTCTCGGTCTGGCCGACCGCCACGGAGACACGCGACGCCCGGCGGGTGCGTTCCGTTGATCCCGTCGACTACCGGGTCCTTCCCGGCCGTCCAGGCGTTGTCGCCCTCCCAGTTCCCTACTCGCAAAGCTGGACATTCGACGGCCATCCGGCTGTACGGCTTGCCGACGGGCAGGCGGGTATCGTCGCGCCCGCAGGAGGAGGTGTCGTTCATTACAACCCGTCCGGCGGCATCATCGCGAGCGAGATCGCGTCCCTCGCGGCGGCTCTTGCTCTGGCGGGCATCACATTCCTCGAACGGAGAAGGCGGGTACGTGGCAGGACTGACCGGGGTCCCCAGCCGCTGGCAGGGCCGTCACGAGGTTCACCTGGTCGGTTTAAGCCAAGAAGGCGAGCGAATCCGGCAGTCCTGGCTGAATCGGCGCCACCACTTTCCCGCGATCAACCGGCGGCGGGCTGCATTACAGAGGATGAAGGGTTGAGGTCTACCGGGCTCGTGGTCGAAGGTGCATCGGCGGCCCGGCTCTGCCGAGTTGGACCAATCAGGAAGTGAAGCCGCCGCCTCGCACACCGGCAGAGCCCGGTCAGCGTTGCCCCGACAAGCCACTGGACCGGTGCCGCGCGTAGGGCGCCGCACGAAGTTGCCGCACGAAGTCCACTGCCGAATTGAGCCATAACTGAATCGAGTAGGGGGCGGGGTCGCCCCGCCCCCTCTCACACCACCGGACATGCGGGTCCGCATCCGGCGGTTCGTCAGGCCGCTGGGTTGAGACGCTGCCAGGTGTGGCTGAGGGTTTTCAGGCCGAGGTGGTTCCAGTAGGAGTTGGGCAGGGACACCTGGAGGATCTGGGAGCCTGCGACTTTCCAGTATCTCCTGGTGACGCCGGCCCATTTGCGGGCCTCGCTTTCGGAGATGCCGCGTATTCGCAGGTTGTGCCGCTTGGCGGCGGTGGTCTTCCATTCCTTCCAGCGGATCTGCCGCAGGCGGCGGCGCAGCCATCCGTCCAGCTTGCCGAGCACGCTGGTGCGCTCAGCGAGCCGGAAGTAGGCCGTCCAGCCGGTGATGAGCCGATTCAGCCTGCCGATGCGGTAGTCCATCGACACGCTCCAGCTCCGCCGGGTCAGCTTCCGCAGCTGGTCTTTCAGCCGCGCGATCGCCTTGGGGGCGATCCGGATGCCGGCCCGCGGGCCGTCGAAGAAGAACCCGAACCCCAGCAGCGTCGCCTGCGCGGCGTGCCGGATCGAGGACTTCTCCTGGTTCACCTTCAGCTTTAGCCGCCGTTCGATCACGCCGCAGGCGCTCTCGAACACTCTCTGGGCGGCGCGTTCGCTGCGCACGAAGACCCGCAGGTCATCGGCGTAACGCACGAACCGGTGACCGCGCTTTCCCAGCTCCCGGTCCAGGTCGTCCAGCATGATGTTCGAGAGGATCGGCGACAGCGGCGAACCCTGCGGGGTCCCCTCAACCGTCGGCTGTTTGACCCCATCCACCATCACCCCGGCCTCCAGGTAGTTCCGGATGAGCTTAAGGACCTTGCGGTCGTCCACCTTGCGCGCCACCCGCGCCATCAGCGCATCGAACTGGACCCGGTCAAAGAACCGGTCCAAGTCGATGTCTGCGACCCATACCAGGCCGTCCTGGATGCACCGCCGCGCGGCCCGCACCGCCTGATGGGCGGACCGGCCGGGACGGAACCCAAACGACGACCCGGAAAACCCTGGGTCGAACACTGGCGTGAGCACCTGCGCGATGGCCTGCTGAATCAGCCGATCCAGGCAGGTAGGCACCCCCAGCGACCGCTCGCCGCCCCCAGGCTTGGGGATCACCACCCGCAGGGCAGGCGAGGGCCGGTAGGCGCCCGCGTCCAGAGCCGCCCGGACCTGCGCCCAATGCTCGTGCAGCCACGGGCGCAATTGCCCCGTGGTCATGCCATCCACACCAGGCGTACCCCGGTTGGCCTCCACACGCCTCAGCGCCCGGCTCAGATTCTGCGGTGAGAGCATCTGCTCCCACAAGCTCACCTCCAAGCCGGGGAGGACAGCATCCCCAGGGCGCGCCGTCCGGCCACTACGCTCAGCTGCGGTGCTCAACGGAACTCACCGTCTCCTCCGCGCAGCTGGCCCGCGTTCGCGGGATGGCTGCGATCTGCGCAACCGGCACGAGCAACCCCAGCTCCTCCGTCCCACTTGACGTTCGGCCCTTCCCGGCCACCATCCGATCCCGGCCGGTACTACGACCTCTGCTGACTTCTGCCAGGTCAGTCCGCACCTCACGATGCGGGCCGTCGGCGCGGCGACAACGACAGCACAACCGACACCCCGGCAGACCTCCCCGGATAAGAACGACCACTTTCCCCCTACGCCCGCCGCGTTTACGTGACGACCCTGTCGGTGATGACGGGCTTAACCTTCTTGAGCAGGCTCACCCAGATCGCCCCGCCTTATACGCGGTTCGTGTTCCTCGGTGCAGGGTTACGCCTCGGGCTTCCTTCCCACCCCGCCTCACGACGACGCAGTTGCCTCCGGCTCGGAGTTAGCACCACCTCTTCCTCCAGGGGACTTTCACCCCCAAGCGATCGCCCATGCCGGGCGTACTCAAGACGGCGCCGCTACGCGGCGCCGCGGGCGCGGCGTCAGCGCTGGGCTCAGCCTTGGGGGAGGCCCGCCCGGCGCACGCCGGGCCACACCCGCACAGGGCGCAGATCCAAGCGACTCACCCGGCACACGGGCGGGTGGCTGCGCTGTCGTCTTTCCTCAGCGGCCGAGTGTCCCGCTCGCGGCCGTTGCGAACTTCCCCGCCAGTCCTTGACGCTAGCGTCAAGTCCGGGCAAAATTCGCCCCGACAGGGGCGGGTAATTCTCGGTTTCCGCGCAACGCTCCCCGCCGCTAGGCGCTGCTGCCCGGCTTATCCGCGGTCACCCGCGCTGCCGCGGTATTCCTGCGGAAGTTGGGGGGTAGCGATGCGTGGTCTGATGAGGCGTGTCGCGGTGGCGACCGGTGCCGTGGTGATCTTGCTGGCGACAGGTGCACCGGTCACGGCGGGCGTACGAGCGCTCTCGCCGCTGACCGCTGGATCAGGGTGGTCGATCACGCCGACCCCGAACCCTCGGGCTGGAAACGGCTTGCTCAACGCGGTTTCTTGCCCGACGAGGCCGGTATGCACGGCCGTTGGCTTGCATGTGCGGGAGTCTGGGCGCGGGGTGACGCTTGCCGAGCGGCGCAGCGGCGGCACCTGGACCGTCCAGTCAATCCCGAATCCCCCCGATGCGGCGGCCAGCGCTCTCAACGGTGTGTCGTGCCCGTCCAGCTCGGCATGTACCGGCGTCGGGCAGTTCGTCGTCAAGTCGGGCGCGCAGCTGACCCTGGCCGAGCGGTGGAATGGCCGGGACTGGCGCATCCAGCCCACCCCCAACCCGGCGGGCTCCCCGTCGAGCACCCTGTTCGCCGTGGCCTGCCCAGCGGCTGACACCTGTACCGCGGTTGGAACCGCGAACTCGAAGCTCCTCGTGGAACGGTGGGCCGGTGCCCGGTGGCGCATCCAATCCGCCCCGGTACCGCCCGGGGCGCAGTTCAGCGAACTGAACGGGGTCAGCTGCACCGCGGCTTCGTGCAAAGCGGTCGGCGACTACGTGAACAGCTCGGGCGCCGACGTGACCTTGGCCGAGCGGTGGAACGGCACCCGGTGGACGATCCAGCCCACCCCCAACCCCTCTGGCACGCAGTTCTTCAGTGCCCTAACCGGTGTCTCCTGCACCGCTCGCGATGCTTGTGAGGCCTCCGGCGCGTCAGACGCGGGCGCCTTTGCCGAACGGTGGAACGGCACGCGATGGAGCTTGCAACCCGTCCCGGCCCCGGCTGGGGCGCAGTTCGCTCTGTTGTTCAACGTCTCCTGCGCGGCGTCCGCGTGTGAGGCGGTCGGTATCTACCAGGACGGCTCCGGGGCGTTCGTGACGCTGGGCGAACGGTGGAACGGGGCAGCCTGGCACGCCCAATCGACCCCCAACCCGGCCCGAGCGAGCACTAACTACCTCGGCGGCGTGTCCTGCCCCTCGGCATCTGATTGCACCGCGGTGGGCCAGGGCAACGGTGATGGGACGCCTGTCACGCTGGGCGAGCGGTGGCGGGATGGCCGCTGGCGCTTGCAGGCCGTGCCGAGCCCGGCCGGGGCGGCCGAAAACCAGCTCAACGGGATCGCCTGCCCGGCACGCAATGCGTGCATGGCGGTCGGCACCGCGGGTCCGACCCGCGGCGTGCTGTCGGCCGAGGCCCTTCGGTGGAATGGCACCAGGTGGCGCAACCAACCCATACCCACGGCCCCGGGGGCGTCTCCCAGCGCCCTGGCATGCACATCCCCCTCGGCATGCATGGCGGTCGGGGGTTCGGATTCCGGGGTCCTCGCTGAGCGGTGGAACGGCACCCGATGGCGCATCGTGCCCGCGCCCACCCCCGAGGGGGCGGTATTCGCCGGCCTGGGCGGCGTCTCGTGCCTGTCGCCATCGTTCTGCATGGCCACCGGCGCCTACTCCACCAACTCGTCCCCGTCGGGCCCGGTGGAGTCGCTAGCGGAGCGGTGGAATGGGAAGAAGTGGGCGATCCTGCCCACCCCGAACCCCGCCGGGGCCATCCAGAGCTTCCTGGGCGGGGTGTCCTGCACCTCACCGTCGGCCTGCACCACCACGGGCGAGCAGCACTCCGCCACCGGGATCGTGCACAGCCTGGCGGAACGCTGGAACGGCACCAGGTGGCGCGTCCAGCCCACTCCCAACCCGCCAGGAGTTCAGTTCGCCTCCTTGCCGAGCGTGGACTGCACCGGCCCATCGGCGTGCCTCGCCGTCGGAAGCTCAGACCAGGGCACCCTGGCGGAGCGGTGGAACGGCACCAGGTGGCGCATCCAGCCCATGCCCACCTTGCCCGGCGGCCAGCTGACCGGGGTGGCATGCCCAGCCCCCGCCGCCTGCACCGCGGTGGGATTCACGTTCACCAGCTCCGGCGGGATGATCCTGGCCGAGCGGTGGAACGGCACCAGGTGGCGCATCCAGCCCACCCCGCTACTGCCCGCGGCCCACGACATCTCCCCGCCCGCCGTCGCCTGCCCAGCGCGCACCGCGTGCACCACTGCCGGCGGCTTCGAGAACGACGGCCCTGGCTCGGTAAGCCTGGCCGAGCGGTGGCAGGGAAGTGGGACGTCTGCTGCCCAAACGGCACCAGGCGCCTTCTCGGCCCATGCATATCGCGGCATTGTTGGCTGCATCCGCGCAGCCCTGGGCGAAGGCGTCGGGGCGGCGGCACCACACATCGGGCCGAGGTTCAAAGCCCCGACGCGGCAACGATCTCAACTGGCGGCCGAGATCGAACGGATCACTTCCCTCTGTACTGCGGCCTGATCGAGCAAGTGGTCACAGGAACGTGCGTCCTGCCGGACCTGAGCAGGTACGGTCGCGCAACCATGGCGAAACAGCAGGCCATTGGCGAGGCTGCTCAGAACATTGACGCCTATTAGGTTGAAGGCTGAGGTCTACGGCGGTTCGGGTTCGAGGGTGAGCCCGGTCTGGGCGAGGAAGCCGTCGATGAGGGCGGGCCGGTACTGGATTCTTTTGAGCCGGTTCTTGATGATCGCGCTGAGCTGGTCCACGTCGGCGGCGGCCAGGTTGCCCAGGCCATTCTTCATATTCGCCCAGGCGCCCTCCACGGCGTTGAGGTCAGGGGCATAAGCGGGCAGCCGGGCCTCGGTCAGCCAGTCCGGGTGGGCCTCGATGAAGGCGCGCATCGCGGCGCTGATGTGGGTATTCAAGTTATCCCAGACCAAGATGACCGGGGCAGACAGGCGCTGTAGCGGTGTTCCGAGCGGTGATCGCTGATCATGCACTTGTTCCGCGCCCAACTTCCACACCTAATCTGCGGGCGGGGCCAGGTCGTGCCGGGCCGTCAGGGCCAGCCAGGTCAGTGCCCCGGTGATCAGGGCCGGGGTGGCGGGCCCCGAACCGGCGACCAGCGCCACGGCGGCGCTCACCGCCGCGGTGGCGGCGATCCGCAGCGCGAGCCTGGCCGGGCGGCCCCGCCGCACCCGCGACCACCAGTGCCGCTGCGTTAGACCGGCGGCCGGCCGCCATCGCCGTCTCTCCCCGGCGGCGGCCGGCCGCCCGCCGCGCTCCCCGGGGGTGGCCGCGCGGGGGCGGCGCCACGCCCGCCGCATCCGGCCCGACCGGGCGGGGCGGGCCAGGTCGGCCACCGCCTCGGCACGGCCGAAGTTCGTCCGTAGCGCGGTGTATGCAGCGGCGGCCGCGGCGAACCTGGCGGCGTCCCCGCCGTCGGCCCGGTCCGGGTGGGTCGCGGCGGCTATCCGCCGCCAAGCGGCCCTGACCTCGTCGTCGGTCAGGCCGGGCCCGGCCGGCAGGCCTAACACCGCGAACGGGTCCGCCTGCCGCGCTGGCCTCATCGGTGCCCCTGCCGTGCCGTGTGGTTCAAGGGCCGAGTGTACGAAAGCCTGGGCCGGACGGGAACCGCAACGGGGCCCGGGGTGAGGCCGGCACCCGGGCCCGCAGGGTCCCCCAGAGGAACGCGCAGGGAGCGAACCCCCGTGCGCGCTCCCTGCCCGCGCCCCGGCCCACGGCCCTGCTTGACCCTGGCCCGCCTTCCGCGTAACCGGAAGCCCTCCAGCAGGCCATGCCCGCGCCTCACCCCAGGCTTGCCTGTAGCCAACCGTCCCGGGCGCCAGCGGGCCATCCCCGGATTCCGGGATCCGCCGGGCGCGAAGCCCAGACCTACACTTGCGCTACCACATCCGTGCCGGTTACCGCAGACAGGAAGGCCATGGGTCCTCAGCCCAGCAACCCGGCCGCCGCGCGGGTCACCACGCCTTCCGGCCAGGTCGTGGGGATCCCCGAGGGGGGCAGGCTGGTGTTCGGCCGGGGGCCGGACGCTGATCTGACGATCGCCGCGGGGCGAGGTCTGTCGCGCCGCGCCGGGGTGATCAGCGCCATGGCGGCGGGGGCCTGGATCGCCAACATCAGCCGCACCCACGCCCTCTACGCCGAAGGGGACGGCTACCGGATCCGGCTGCCCCGGATGGAGGAACGCGACGAGCCGTCCGGCGGTTGGTTCGTCCGCGACGGGACGGTGCTCGTCGGGTCCCGGGCCATGCTGGACGAGGGGCGCCCGCTGGCGGTGATCGTCTCCGGCGGCGACGGCCACTGGGGCGCCGGCGCGGACGGTGGCCGGGCCCGCGGCGACGGCGACGCGACCCTGCTGCCGATCTACCTGGACCCCATGACCAAGCTGTTCCTGGTGGCGCTGATGTGGTGCCGTCCCTGGCTGCTCGACCCCGGTGCGGTCACCCCGCTACCGCGCACACCGGAGATCGCCAGGGACGCGCTCCAGGCCACCGGGGCGTACCACGAACTGGAACGGTTCGACACCGACCCCGCATTCCGCGACCGGTTGTCCGCGCGGGTGGCCGAGCACATCAAGGTGCTGCGGCACAAGATCACCGACCGGGGCCTGGTCCGCGCGGACACGCGGCTGTCGGACGAGGTGGTGGTGCGGCTGCTCATCGAGCATGGCATCGTCACGGCCGCGGATCTGGGCAAGCTGAACGACCCGGCGTGGTGCTCCCGGCAGGAGGACCTCTGGTGGTCCCGGGACGCCTAGCGGTGCTGGCCTGGGGAGCGCCCGCCGGGCCAGCAGCGCGTTCGGTCAGGGCGTGGGGGAGGGAGGACCCCGGGGTGGGGGCGGCATGACCTGGAAGACCGCGCTGAGCCGGCGCCCGTCCCCGGTGACCACGACCTCGTGACGGCCCGTGGGTATCGGTCCCGGGTAGAACACGTGCCCCTGGTCGATCGTGTAGTTGAAGCTTCCGGCGCCGTCGACCACCTGCCGGGCCGAGACGCCGCCCCGGTCGGCCAGCGTCAGCGTGACGGTGCTCCGCGGTGGCCAGCCCGCACCGTGCACCACGAACCCGGTCTCGCCGTCGCCGGCCGGCTGGATCATCTCGACGCCGGGCCGGCCGCCGGACAGCGGGGGAAACGAGCTGGGCGGCGGCGCGTTCGGCGGCGGGGGGAAGCCCAGCGCTGCCGGGTTGGCCGAGGACGACGGCGAGGGCTGGCCGGCGCCGCCGTCCAGCGCCACCGCGATCAGCGCGCCGACCGCGACCAGAGCGGCGGCGGCCCCGGTCCGCCCAGCCAGGGTGAGTGCCGCGCCGCGGCGCCGCGTGCGGAGCAGTCCCGCCGGGGCGCCGTGGCGGCGCGGCGTGCCGGCCGGCCGCCCGGGCCGCGCCGGGATCGGCCCGCGGGACCGCCAGCGGCGGATCGCCGGGGCGCGGGGGGTGGACAGCGCGGTGTGCGACCCGAAGGTCGCCTCTTCGGCGGCCGCGTCCGGCGCTGGGGCCCGGGCCGCGAACTGGGGGCTGCGGGCGTAGCCACCGATCAGCGTCATGGCCGGGTCGGTGAGGTAGGCGTGCTGGCCGCCACGCGTCACGGGCCCGGACACGAACGGGCCGAGCTGGCTGAGCAGCGTGGCGGAACTGGGGCGCTGCCTGGGGCTCCGCTCCAGGCAGGCGGTGACCAGGCCGGTCAGCTCTGCCGGCAGGCCCGCCAGGTCCGGCGCCTCGGTGGCCAGCCGGACCAGCACGTCCATCACCGTCTCCCCCTGGTACGG
>Ga0070698_100000234_pt1 | contig 55039 bp, 49 predicted proteins | sample KBSK1502metaG_FD_65477 | JGI IMG/M metagenome (GOLD analysis project Ga0070698, IMG submission 65477) | Corn, switchgrass and miscanthus rhizosphere microbial communities from Kellogg Biological Station, Michigan, USA - KBS K1-50-2 metaG | ecosystem: Host-associated > Plants > Roots >...
CATCGATGTCGACGCGCAATACAAGGCGTACATCGCCACGCTCGAGAAGGCGATCGGCCGCTCGCTGTCGTGGGAAAAAGACGACATCACGCTGCAGAACATCCAGGCGCGCGTGCGTTCGCCTTCGATCTGGATGCTCGCGAACCTGCGCGGCGCCGTGCTGATCACGACCTCGAATCGCTCCGAAGCGGCGGTCGGCTACGCGACGATGGACGGTGACACCTCCGGCGGGCTCGCGCCGCTCGGCGGCATCGACAAATCGTTTTTGCGGCGCTGGCTGCGCTGGCTCGAGCACAAAGGGCTCGTCGGCCTCGAGCCGATTCCCGCGCTCGGCGTGATCAACTCGCAGCAGCCGACCGCCGAGCTGCGACCACCGTCCCAGTCGCAGACCGACGAGGCCGACCTCATGCCGTACGACTTCCTCGAAGCGGTCGAGGATTCGGCGATTCGCGACAAGCACACGCCGACCGAGGTGCTGCAACAGTTATTGCCGAGCTATCCCGATTACACGCCGGCGCAGCTCGCGATGTGGATCGAGCGCTTCTTCCGGCTGTGGTGTCAAAACCAGTGGAAGCGCGAGCGGATCGCGCCGAGCTTTCACCTCGACGATCGCAATGTAGATCCGCGCTCGTGGTGCCGGTTCCCGATCCTGTCGGGCGGCTTCGAGCGCGAGCTTGCCGAGATGCGTGCGTACGTCGCGATGGGGAAAGCGGAGCGATGAGCTTCTCGTACGAGTATCCGCGCCCCGCGCTTGCTGTTGACTGCGTGGTGTTCGGGCTCGACGAGCATGATCTTAAAGTGCTGCTGATCCAGCGCAAGCTGCCACCGTTCCAACACGTGTGGGCGCTTCCCGGCGGTTTCGTGCACATCGACGAAACGCTCGACGATGCCGCCCGCCGCGAGCTCGCCGAAGAGGCGGGCGTCACCGATGTGTATCTCGAACAGCTGTACACGTTCGGCGCACTCGATCGCGATCCGCGCGAGCGCGTCGTCAGCGTCGCGTATTACGCGCTCGCAAAGCTCTCCGATCATCGCATCCGCGCGGCCACCGACGCGATGGGCGTCGGCTGGTTCAGCCTCGATGATCTACCGAAGCTCGCATTCGATCACCTCGACGTCGTCGGGCGCGCGCACGATCGCCTGCGCGGCAAAGTGCGTTACGCGCCCGTCGGCTTCGAGCTGTTGCCGCCGCGGTTTTCGCTGACGCAGCTGCAGCGCCTCTACGAGATCATCCTCGGCACCGATCTCGACAAACGAAACTTCCGCAAAAAGATCCTCTCGATGGATCTCCTCGTCGAGACCGACGAGGTCGAGCAGGGCGTACGCCATCGCGCCGCGCGGCTGTTTCGCTTCGACCGCCGCAAATACGATCGGCTCGCGCGTCAGGGCTTCGAGTTCTCGCTCGGCTGACCCGTGCGGATCCACGTCGCGCGATGCTCCGACCACGCGGCCTCGTCGTCGATGCCGACGTCGCGCAACACCTTCGCCAGCTCCTCTTCGCGCGCCGCCGGATCGAACCCGATCGCGGCGTGAAGCTTGCGCAGGCACACAGGGCACGGGTGCAACGGGCGGCTATCCGCCTCCGCTTGATGATTCGATCCCGCGACGACGCACTTCCAGTACACGCAATGCGTGAGCCCGAACATGTGCGAGATCTCGTGGACCATCGTCCACGTCGCGCGACGCAGCGCCACGTTCTGCCATCCCGCCTCGCGCGCATCGCCGAAGAACGCCGGGTCTTGTCGCGCGAAGCTCTGCACGCCGACGCGCTCGCTCAGCGAGGCCATGCCGAACACGAAGTTCCACGATGGCTCTGGATACAGATCCTCCATCGTCACGGCTTGCAGCGCGAACGCATCGTCGGGCACCCGCTTCGTCAGCCAGCGCAGCACATCGGGCGCGAGCAGCTGGCGCTTCTTCGTCGATGGATTGATCCGCGTCTTCGCCGGTACATCCTTCACCGCGACCGCCGGCAGCACCTTGACCTCGAGCGTGAAGAACGCGTGGACGATCTTCGTCAGCGCCGGCAGCGATGGCGCGCTCGGCGGAAACTCGCCGATCGGCAGCAAATAGATGATGCGCCGCTGCGGGCCCGGCACGTTCGTATCCTTGTTGAGCCAATCGGCATACGACTGCGGCTTCTCTGGATGGTTCGCGAGCCAGTCGCTCGGGCCCGGGTCTGGCATCGGCTCGTAGTCACCGGCCGGATCGAACGCACGCCGCAGCTCCGGCGAGAGTCGCGATGTATCGCCGATCGCGGCGACGCGCGGTTCGACAGTTTTCTCTTCGTGCTTCGTCACAGCGGGTGGCGTCGGGCGTGGACGTTCATCATGGCTGCTGCACGCGATCAGCATCGCGATCAGGAGTAGACTGCGCGCATGGCGCGGGCGCTGATTCTCGTCGATCTGCAGTATGACTTTTGCCCCGGGGGCGCGCTCGCGGTCGCGCATGGTGACGAGACAATTCCCATCGCCAATCGGTTGCTGAAAACGTTCGAGACCGTCGTTGCCACGCAAGACTGGCATCCCAGCGATCATGGCAGCTTTGCCGTGAATCATCCCGGCAACAAGCCCTACGAGATGATCGAGCTAAACGGCCTGCCGCAGGTGTTGTGGCCCGCACACTGCGTGCAGGGCAGCCGCGGCGCCGAGCTCCACGCGGATCTCGATCGCGCCAAGATCACCGAAGTGTTCCGCAAAGGCACCGATCCATCGATCGACAGCTACTCCGGGTTCTTCGATAACGGTCATCGCAAATCGACGGGCCTTGGCGATTGGCTGAAGCAACGCGGCATCGATGAGCTGTTCGTGATGGGGCTCGCGACGGACTACTGCGTCAAATTCACGGCTCTCGATGCACGCGCGCTCGGCCTTTCCGTCGCGCTTGTCCAGGATGGTTGCCGCGGCGTCGAGCTGGCGCCCGGCGATTGTGACAAGGCGATCGCCGAGATGCGCGAGGCCGGCGTGAAGATCGTCGACAGCGCCGCGGTCGGTTAACGCTCGCGGGCCTCGTTCGTCTTTTCCGACGTGCAGCTCGCGTACAGTAGCGGCGTGGAGGATCTCCAGGCGGTGGTGGTCCGTGCGCGGCGAGGCGATCGCAAAGCGTTCGCCGAGCTGTACCGCCGCTTTCATCGCGCCGTCCACGGCGTCGTGCTCGCGCGCGTCGCATTCGGCGATGCGGCAGACCTCGTCCAAGACGTGTTCGCCGCCGCACTCGAACGGCTGCCACAGCTCGGCGAAGCGGCCGCGTTTCCAGGCTGGCTGATGACGATCGCCCGCAATCGCGCGATCGATCATCTGCGCGGTAAGAAACCAACCGACGAGCTCACCGACATTCCTGTCGCTGCGCCGCGCAGCGCCGAGGTCGCGCAGGTCCTCGCCGCGTTGCGCGCGCTTCCCGAGGCGTACCAGGAGACAATGATCCTCCGCCTCGTCGAAGGCATGACGGGCCCTGAAATCGCCGAGCAAACGGGACTGTCACCGGGCTCGGTTCGCGTCAACCTTCACCGAGGCATGAAGCTCTTGCGCGAGCACCTCGGTATTAATGAGGAGGCATCCGATGTCGGATGACTATCTCTTCGATCGTTCGGGTCCGCCTGATCCGGATGTCGAGCGGCTCGAGAAACTGCTCGCGCCACTCGCGCACGATGCGCCGCTCGACGAGCTGCGCATGCGTCGCCGCCGCCGTCTGTCGTGGTTCGTGCTCGGCATCGCAGTCGCCGCTGCGGCAGCGGTCGCGATCTACATCGCGCTGCCGACGTCGCACGCGAACACGTGCACCGGAACCGGATTCGAATTCTCCGCGATCGGAGGCGATGTCACGTGCGGTGGCGCGCATGTGGCAAAAGGCGTGCTCCCGGTCGGCGGCCAACTCGACACAGGCGCGCACGAAGCGTCGCTCAAGATCGCAGACATCGGTACGGCGAAGCTCGGCACGAACACGCGCGTGCGACTCGATCGCACGGATCCGAAGCGCCATCAGCTCACGCTCGATCGCGGTCACCTTCACGCGCGCGTCGTCGCGGTGCCGCGCCTCTTCGCCGTCGCGACAAAGCACACCAACATCGTCGATCTCGGTTGCGAGTACACCGTCGATGTCGATGCGTCGGGCGTCGGCCGAATCTGCGTGCAGAGCGGCCGCGTCGAGCTCGCGACGAAATCCGGCGCCGTTGTGGTCGCGCCGCTCGGTACGTGCGCGGCGATCCTCGCGGGCCAACGGCCTGGCCTTCCGCTCGGCGACGGCGCGAACACCGCGATGCAGAATGCTGTGCGCGCATACGATCGCGGCGAGGTCGGTGCGCTCGATACGTTACTGGCAGCGGCCGAGACGCGTGACGCGATCACACTCATCGCGCTTGCCGCGATCGACGCGAACCCAACAAGGGTGCTCGCGCGCCTCATGGAGCTGTCTCCGCCGCCCGATGCGGAGATCACTGTCGACACCGCTCTATCGGATCCCGAGAAGCTCGCAGCCTGGCGGACCGATATCATCGAGATCTGGGCGGGTCTGTACCGTCCAGGCGCGAAACGCCCCTAGACCGCTGCGCTCGGCGGGCGCATCCGCACGTCCAAGTAGCTGGCACGGCGACTGCTCACTTGGACGATATGAGCCAGGCAAAGGATCCAAATCAAGGCGAGGGCGACCGGCTTTCGGCGCGTCGCTACGATCGACACGTGCGCGAGTTCGTGGCCGAGGGCAAGGTGCCCGACGCAGCGAACGAAGCGCGCCTGTTTGTCGAGCGCGATCCGGATGACGCTCGCAAAGCAGAGGAGTCGGCCAAGCGCGGACCGCGTAGCGGTCGCTGGGCATCGGTCGACGAAATGATCGCGAAGGGCAACTCCGTGCTCGATCGCGTTCGCCCGATGGTGGATCGCCTGCGCGCAAAATTTGGGCGGAAGTAGGGCGGCGGTATCTAGCAACTATTAATGGAGCATCTGTATGGACATCCTCACTACTCTCATCGTTGGTCTCATTGTTGGCGCGCTCGCGAAGCTCGTAATGCCCGGTCGTGATCCGGGCGGCTTCATCATCACCATCTTGCTGGGTGTTGCTGGTGCATTCGTCGGCGGCTGGCTCGGACATGCGTTCGGCTGGTACCGCGCTGGTGAAGGCCCCGGCATCATCGTCTCCGTCCTCGGCGCTGTGGTCCTGCTTGCGATTTATCGCGCAGTGATCGGACGACGCCGAGTGATCTGAGGAAAGGGACCCAATGGCAACCAACCAACCGCAACTGCACCCGATCATTCGGCCGCCGGAAGACCACGAAATCGTGCAAGCACCTGTGCGCGATGACGACGCACTCGGCCCAACCGAGGATCTCGATCGCGAACCCGATGGTGTGCCTCACCACGTGATCGGCCTGACGGCGCTGTTCTCGGTGATGCTGGCGATGTTGGTTGCGTTCATGGTTCTCACGGGCGGGACCGTCAGCCGCATCGCGGCTGTCATTCTCGTCTTAATGGCGATCCCGGTTCTCGTGTCTACCCTGCGGGGTAAGGCGGACCGCGATCGCGACCGACTTCATCCTTCGAGGTGACTGTGATCGAGGCGCACGCTAGAGCGCTTGCGCACGGACTGTTCTTGACCTTGCTTGCCTCAGGCGGTTGTCACCGCACGCCACCTCATCGCCCCGGCGAAGAATGGCTCAAGGCTATCAAGGTCGAGGGCAACACCTCGATCAAAGACAAAGATCTCACCGATGGCCTCGCCCTCAAGCGTGTCCAGAAGTTGGGAGCCTCGCCCGATCCGTATCTCGTCGTCATCGATGGGCAGCGGATTCGCGGCGAGTATCTGCGTCGCGGTTACCTCGAAGTCGACGTGCGCTCGCGCGTCGAACGGCACGGTGAAGATACGACGGTGATCTATACGGTCATGGAAGGGCCGCGCGCGACGACGCGCGTTCTGATCACCGGCATCCCTCCGAAGGATCCGGATCTGTCGGTGCAGAAGGTGCGCGACGCGCTCCCGATCAAAGATGGCGAGTACTTCACGTACGAGCCGTACGATAAAGCGAAGGAGACGATGCTCGGCATCATCGAAGATGCCGGCTACGCGCATGCAGAGCTGAACGCGCATGTGATCGCCGATCGCGCGGCTCACATGGCGATCATCCACCTCGACTACAAAGTCGGGCCGAAGTGCAAGTTTGGAAAGGTCGAGATCAGTGGCATTCCCGATGACGAGCTCCTGCAAGCTGTGCGCGACCGCGTCGCGTTCGAGCCGGGAGATCAGTATTCGTCGGCCGCGATCGCCGAGACGCAGCGACGGCTCTACGAGCTGCGCCGTTTCTCGACGGTTCGCGTGCTCCCGGATAAGAGCGACGGGGATGTCATCAACGTTCGGATCTCGCTCTCGCGCAGCTCGCGCAACGAGCTTGCACTCGGTGGTGGTGTCGGCATGGATCCGGCGACGTACGAAATTCGTGCGCGCACCGGCTACTCGATTCTCGGGTGGCCGACGCCGTTAACCGATTTCAATCTCGACCTTCGACCTGCGTACGCGATGCTGCGCGATGGCAGCGGCTACGAGCCTCGCATTCGCGCGATGGCGAAGTTTCGTCGCATGGATCTGTTCCGGCCGTTCGTCGTCGGCGAGGTCGAAGGTGGCTACAACTATTTAACCGTCGAGGCGTACACGAGCTACGGCCCGCGCGCGCGACTCGGCGTCGAAAGCCCGATCGTCTGGAAGCAGCTGAGGCTGCGCGTCGGTTGGGAAATCGAGTACCTCGACTTCCGGCGCATCTCGCCGCTGATCGATCCGACGCTGCAGATGCAGCTCGGCTTGGATCAGCCCGAGCGCATCGGCATGTACACGCAGGCCGCGTCGCTGGATTTTCGCGATAACCCGGTCGAGCCAACGCTTGGTACGTACAGCGAGCTGCGCGTCGACGAGGGCACGACGTTCGCCGGCGGTGCGTTTAACTTTCTTCGCGTCACGCCGGAGCTGCGCGGCTACGTGCCGGTGCCGCTGACGTCGTTCGTCGTCGCCGCACGTGCCCGTGTAGGGCGATTTTGGGGCGACATTCCCGTCACCGAACGCTTCTACGCCGGCGGCGCGACGTCGCAGCGCGGGTTTGGCGAGCGCCGCCTCTCGCCGACCCTCACCGGCGAAGTCAACGGCACGCTTCGATCGATCCCGATCGGCGGCGGTTCACTCGTCGAGACGAACCTCGAGCTGCGCACGCGCATCGGCAAGATCAAAGGAATGGGCATTGGCGGCGTCGTATTCCTCGATGGCGGCGATGTCACCGATGAGATGGGCAGCGTCGAGGTCACGAACCTGCACTGGGCGGCAGGACTCGGGCTGCGCTTGTTCACGCCGATCGGCCCGGTGCGCGCCGATGCCGGCTACCGTTTGAATCGCTACGGACCGGGCGAGCCGTCGCCGGATTCGCGCTTCGCGTTCCACCTCTCGATCGGGGAGGCGTACTAATGCGCAAGGTGCATGGTTGGCGCCGCGCCGCACGCTGGGTCTTCGGAATCCTCGCGAGTGTGCTCGGGCTGGTCATGGTGACGCTGCTGGCGGTGTTCATCGTCTTTCAGACGGGCTGGGGACACAGCTTCTTGCGCGGCCAGATCGAGTCGCGCATGAACGCGATGTTCGTCGGCGGCGCGAAGATCGGTTCCGTCGAGGGCAATCCGCTCTCGGAGCTGACGCTCAAGGACGTCGTGATCAACGGGCCTGACAAGCAGCCGGCGATCTCGGCGAAGAGCATCAAGGTCAAGCTGCCCCTGATCCCGCTGATCTCGCATCAGCTGCGCGTCGATAAGATCATCGCGAACGACCTCGACGTGCGAATCAAACGCGATCGCAACGGCGAGCTCAACCTCGCGAATCTGACGAAGCCCGGCCCGAAGTCGACGTGGAACATCGTGCTGCCGAATCTCGAAGTGCATCGCGGTCACGTCGGCATTGATACCGGCAAGCAAGTGATCGATGTCGACAACCTCGAGGTGTATGTCGACGCGAAGATGCCATTTGCCGGGCCGCTCAAGGCAGCGGTGACCATCGATGCCAAGTGGCGTCAGCAAGCGGCGCCGATCGCGATCGGCGCGGTCGTGTACGGCGATCACGAGGTGTTCGCGATCCATAACGCGGTCGGTGGCATCGGCAAGGTGCACTTCGCCGTCGCCGGCGCGCGCATTCCAAAGGGTCACTTTGCGAAGCCGTACGCGGGAACCATCGTCGTGCACGCGCCCGCGGAGGAAGTGCATCGCTTGCTGCCGCAGGTGACGCTTCCCGACGACGTCTCGATCGCGATCAACGCGCTACCCGATGGTCGCCTGACGCAGCTCGCGATCAACGGGCGAATAGGTCCTGGCATCTTCCGTGGTTTCGCGCGCGGCGATGTGCAGGCGAAGTTCGTGAGCGGCGTCATCCTCGCGGACAATTTGCAGCTCGATAAGCTGACCCAGGGCAAGTTGATCGGCACCGGCGGCGCGCTCGCGTCGTTCGATCTCGATGGCAACGGCAAGGGCGAATTGCCGACGGCGAAGGCGGTGATCACGGCGTGGGCGAAGACGCAGCATGATCCGAACACGTACGCGGTGATCGCAGTTGAGAGCAAAGGCGATCGCGCGGTCGCCGAAGTCGGCGTGTCGAGTGCGGGCGGCATTCGCGCGGGCGTTGGCGCCGCGATCCGCAAACAAGGCAAGGTCATCGACCTCGAGCGCGGCGATCTGGTCGCGTCGACGGTCGATGTCAGACGCGCGAGCAAAGGCAAGTCGCCGGTCAGCGGCGTGCTGAGCGCGAAGCTACATGCCGAAGGCAAGCTCGCGCCCAAGGCGAATCTCGCGATCAACGGTTTTGCAAATGGCAAGCGACTGCGCGGCGCCGGTGCACGCGTCGATACGATGCGCTTCCGCATCGCGGCGCACGACGTGCCCTCGAATCCGATCGGTTCCGGTCGCGTCGAGCTTTACGGCCTGACGCGCGGCCAGCTCGATCTGGCAAAGCTCACTGTCGCTGCGGGCAACCGCCCCGATGGCAAGCTGCAGGTGTCGCTGCGGTCGCAGCCGAAGTCGGCCGCGTGGTTGGTCGATCTCGACGCGCTCGTCGCCGGTCTCGGCGATCCGACGATGACCGTCGATCTCCAGCGCCACTTCATTCGCTTGAGCGGCGGTTCGACGTGGCGCGGAAACACCGGCCGGATCACGATCGGCCCGCGCAAGGTCGAGCTGCGCGGCCTGCGCTCGGTGAGCGGCGATGGCCACATCGATCTCGCGGGCTCGTATATCCGCGCCGGTCGAGATAAGGGCGACCTCGCGGCGCGCGTCGATGCGTCGCTCGAGCTCAAGGATCTGTCGAAGGCGTACAAGGGCCACGTCGACGCGCACGTCGACGTCAAGCGCGACGGCAAGGAGCTCACCGGTCTCGTCGACGCGAAGGCGACCGGGATGAGTCTCAACCCCAAGTCGCCGATGCTGCTCGACGCGGCGGCAAAGATTCAGGCGCATCCCGATCAAGTGCTCGTCGATGCAGAAGTGCGGACGGCGAAGGCAGGCGCGGCGAAAGTCGCGATCGATGTCAAAGCGCCGAAGGACATCACCGACGTGCGCGCGTGGCGCAAGCTGCATCGCGGCGCGATCCGCAGTGCCGTTGTCGGGCTCAAGGACATCGATCTCGGTCAGGTGACGAAGGCCACCGGGACGACGCCGCTGCAAGGTCACGTCAACGGCGAGATCAAGCTGACGGCGACGGAGATCGGTGGCCTCATCACGTTGCGCGGGCTCAAGAATCAGCGCACGCAGGGCATCGGCACCGTCAATGCGGACCTCAAGTTCGAACAGCCGAGCCTACAGGGGCTACGCACGACGCTCACCGCGCAGCTCGTACCGACGCCAGCTGCGATCGCGGCGAAGGATGTGACCCAGAACGGCAGCGCGCGGCTTCTCGCCGACGCGACGTTCGTGGCACCCCAACATCTCTTCGATCCAACCGCGTGGCAGCAACTCGGGCCCAAGGCGTTCCGCGGCGCGACCATTCGCGCCGAGCGACTCGCGTTCCAGCCCGGCACGCTCGAGCTGCTCGGTATCGTATCGCCACTGCGCGGCGAGCTGGACGCCGGCGCAGAGATCGAAGAGGGCATGAGGGCGGTGCGCTTCAACGTCAACTTGCACCAGCTGCGCGGCGGTGTGCTCGCGCAACCGATCGCGGCGAACGTCGCGGGCGTTATCGATCATGACTCGACACGCGTGGTCGCGTACGTGCGCGGGCAAGGCGTGACGCTGCTCAACGTCAACTCGAAGGCGCCGATCACGCTCGAGGAGCTGCGCAGAAATCCACAGGCGGCGAAGAACGCGCCGATCACGGCGACCGCGCGCATCGATAACGTTCCGGCGACGAGCCTCATGAAGACGCTCGGCACGAGCCAGATCACCGGCGGCATCCTCGACGGCACGATCAAGGTTGCCGGCACCGCGCTCAAGCCCACGGTCGATGCCAAGCTCGTCGCTCACGACGTCACGGTGCCGAGTGGTGGCATGCATGCGGTCCAGAACATCAAAGTGCTGACGTTCAACGGCACGTGGGATGGCGCGAAGGGCAACGTCGCGATCGATGCCGACGAGACGGGCGGCGGCAAGCTCAAGATTCGCGCGGCCGGTTCGCCCGACGAGCTCGCGGCCGTCACCGCATCGCTGCAAGCGTCGAAGCTCGATGTCGCGCCGCTCGTCGCGTTCATGCCGGGCCCAGCCGGTGGCCTCGGCGGTCGCATGGACGCCACGCTCAGTGTCAAAGGCGCCGACCCACGCACCGCCGAAATCCTCGGCACGTTGCGGATGACGAACTCGCGCCTTCCGATCGCGCCCGCCGTCGGTACGTTGTTCAAAGGCGACCTTCGTCTGAACTTCATCAATAAGACGCTCCAGCTCAACCTCGTCGGCAAGCTCGGTCGCGGCGATATCAAGGTCGTCGCGAACGCGCCGCTCGAGGGCGTCACGCCGAAGAGCGGCAAAGCGCAGATCACGCTCCACAAGGTGCAGCTCATCGGCACGACCGAGCCGATCATCACCGGCGTGATCACCGCGGACCTCGCGCGCGTCGGCGAGGTATGGCGCTCGAACGTCATGGTCGCTGGCCTGAAGGTCAAGGTGCCGAAGGAGAAGGGCAAGAAGCTCGAGCCCGTCGGCAAACCCGTCGATCTCGTCTACGGCGGCGAGAAGATCCATCACGACGTGCACCACGGACAGGACGTGCCCGGCGGCATCGTCAAGGACAAGGACCAGACGCCGGTGGACTTCAAGCCGTCATCGCAAGTCGAAGGTGCGCCACCGAGGCGCAAGCTGCCGACTGATCCGGTCGCCGTCGCGGACGTGACGATCAAGAACGTGTTCGTCGAGTCCGAAGAAGTGCGTGGACTCCTCCATGGCAAGCTGACGCTGACGCTCGCCGACAACAACGAAGTCGGTGTCGTCGGTCACGTCTCGCTGTCGCGCGGCGTGCTCGATCTCTTCAACCGTCGCTATCAAGTCGACAAAGCCGTGCTTCACTTCGATGGATCGCCCGACCCGCGCCTCGAGGTTCGCATCACACACGATTTCCCCGAGGTCACCACGATCACGGAAGTGCGCGGTCGCATGAGCAAGCCGCAGCTGCTGCTGTCGAGCTCACCACCGCGCTACTCGCAGTCCGAGCTGCTCGGCTTCCTCCTGGGTGGCGAGCCTGGTGGCGATCCAGAAAATGCACCGTCGGCGAGCGAGCGTGTCGCCGGCGCGGGCGCATCGTTCGTCGGTAACAAGATCGGTGGCTACGTGAAGAAGGCGCTGCCGGTCGACATCGATGTCCTTCGCTACGAGTCGGCATCCGCGACAAGCAGCGCGGCCGTCACCGTCGGCACGTGGATCACCGACACGCTCTTCCTCGCATACCGCCACCATCTTGAAGCGCGGCCCGACGAAAACACCGGCGAAGGCGAGGTCGAGTACTGGCTCAAGCGCCGCCTCGTGATCGAAGGTGTTGTCGGTGACCGCGGCGTCAACGGTGCAGACCTCGTCTGGCGCCGCCGCTGGTAATCCGCTCCGTGAGCGTCGGCGCTCGTCGTCGGGTAGCCGTACGCGCGCGAGCGCTCGTCGTGCATGTGCCGCACGTTGTCACGAACGCGAGCCACAGCGGAGCTCGGGCATAGCGGAGGCGCCGCGTGCTTCGCCGTGGCACGCCGCCTGCTGCGGCGTAACGCCATGGCCAACGTAGACGTCGCGCTTCGCCCGACCCTGCCCACCGCGAGCGTGGCGGCGGCTCCGCAGCGCATCGTGGCGCTCGCGTTCGACTCCCCACTCCTGGCTCAACAAGCGCTGCTCGCCGCGCTAAGCCTCCAGGAGAACGGTGAGCTCGCGCTTCACGACGCCGTGTTCGTGAGTCGCACCGAGGAAGCGCCGGCGGAGGTCATCGAGACCATGGACCCGACCGCCGTCGCGGCCGCCGTGCCTTCGTCACTTTTCGGTGCGCTCGTGGGCACACTGGTCGCCGGGCCGCTCGGATTTTTGATCGGTGGCGTCCTCGCGGGCGGTACGGGCGCGCTCGTCGCCAAGCTCATCGAGACGGGCATCCCCGACCAAGTCATCCAGCAGCTGCGCGAGCTGACAAAGCCTGGCCAAACGGTGCTCGCGCTCCTCGTCAGCAATTGGGGTCCGGCCGCTGTCGTCGAGCAGCTCAACCGCTTCGTCGGCGCGCACGTTGTCTACGCAGAGCTACCGCCGGCATCGCTCGAGGTCGTGCGGCAAGCGCTACACGACCGCTAAGCAGCACTACTGAGCCGAACGCAGCCCGGAAAACGCCAAGTCGCCGAAGAGCCAAGGCGCCACATGAGGACAGTATGACCACGTGTGAGCGTTTCGAGAGACGACATTCGATGTGCGAGCGTTCGCAGAGAGACTGACGGCGTCGCGCGCGAGCCACCACACGCGCGCGCCATCGCAAGTGTGACCCTCGGCATTGACCAACCTTTGACTGGCGCCTTGGCTCTGCGGCGCCATGGCGATTCCATTCGTCGACGTGTGAGCGTCACCGACGAGATTTCGGCTCAGTAGAGCTGGCTACGGGTTGCACTCGCAGATCGCGGGCTGGCTCGTCATGCAGCGCTCGTCGTTGAACTTGTGCAGCGTGGTCAGCGCCTCGACGCAATCCTCGCCTTGACCGCCCGCTGCGTTGTCGGGCGCTGGCGGATCCCACGGCAAGAACGTTTGCGGTGTGTTGAGCACGGTGACCCACGTGCCTTCCGTGGTGATGTCGCTGATGCCGACCCAGTATTGGGTGATCGCGCCGGCGAGCGTGTCGAGCGCCATCAGCTCGGTCGCGTCGTCGGGAATCGCGAGGTACGCGGCCGGGCTCGTCAGCCTGCATGCGGCTTGCTGCTTCGTCCAGTCGTCGCCGACGGCGATGAGCTTGTACACGTGGCCGGTGATGCCGGGCAGTGGGTTGTAGCCCGAGGGGCAGCCGGCACTCGGCGTGTCGGTGCCCATGTCGGGACGCGGCGTGTCGATGCCGGCATCGCGCGTGCCGCCGACACATTGATCGGCGAGCTCACCGGCGGAGGAGCTGTAGCGATAGCCGCTCGCGCATTCGCCATCGGCGAAGCTGCAAAAGCCGGTGGATTCGCACACGCCTCCTGCGCCGCACGACGAATCGTTCGTGCAATGGAACTCGGTCTTGCGCAGACAGCTCGCGCAGAGCACGGAGAGTAGCAGCGGCCACCGCATCAGAAACCTCCACTCCACGTGATGAGACCACCACCTTGCGTCGGCGCGACGGAGACGCTGTGCGCTTCCTCGCCGGTGCTGCGCGTCGCGTAGCGCAGGATACCTGCCGCGATGAGCGTGACACCGGCACCCGCGACGATGATCGTGTACGTGCGTTTGTCGTGCGCACTATCGACGTACTTGTTGTAGTCGCTCAGCATCGACGATTTCTCCGCTGCATCGAGATCGTCGAGCGCGCCTTTGTAGAGAAACACGGACGCTACCGAAACACCGACGCCACCGATCACGAGGCCGTTGCCAAGCCAATCGCGATACCACGGCTTGTGCCCGTCGATCCGGAGCGTATCGCGCTCGGCGCGAGGCGAAGGCTCCGGCGCCGTGGGCGGCGGCAGTTCTTCCTTTGGCTCGGGCGCCGGCTCGGCCTTTGGTTCGGGCTTGGGTTCGATTTCCTTGGGCTCGGCCTTCTCGGTCGATTCGATCTTCTTTGGCTCGGCCGTCGGTAGGTCCTCCGCGGGCGGCTTCTTGTGCCGGAACACCGCGTCTTTGTCTTCTTTCTCGGGCTCCTTCGACTTGCACGCGGTGATCGCCTGCTTGACGACCTCCTGCTTCGCCTTGTCCTTCGTCGACGCGATGAACTTCTCGTAATGCGAGACGGCCGCCGTGCAGTTACCGAGCTTCGCGTGCACCTGTCCAATCGCGTAAAGCAGCTTTGGCTGCGGATCGATCGAATACGCGGTCTCGAGCTCGCTGAGCGCGACTTGATATTTGCCGTCCTTGTGCGCCTTCGCCGCGCGATCGATGTGGACCTTCGCGTTGCCCTTCGGCTTTGGCTTTGCGTCCGCGACGAGCGGAATCACCAGCAGCAAACCGAGAACGATTGGCTTGGACATGTCATTTCTCGTCGAGGAAGAGGTCGTCGGGATTCCACTTCTTCTTCGCCGCTGGCTTCTTTGCCGCCGGCGCGGGGGAGGCACGTTTTGCGGGTGCAGGCTTTGCCGGCGCGCGCTTGGGTGCCGGCGTTGCCTTCGCCGTGATCTTTTGCGCGACGGGCTTTTTCGGCGGCAGTTTCTCCGCCGTCGTCGTCGCGACCGTCTGGGGCGCTGGCTTCGCGACAGGCTCCTCGGGCTTCACGTCTTCGCCTTTCGCGGCGGCAGCGTCGGGCGACGTCTTTGCACTCTCGTAGTCGCGCATCGTCATGTCCATCGCGCTGCGCTGGACCTCGGGCTCGGGCTCTTTCGCCTTGTCGTCGTCTTCTTCCACAACCGGCGCTGCGGTCGGCGCCGCGAGATCCGTCTGCGGCCACCACAAGAACGCCGCGGCGCCACCGCCCACGAACAGGGCCACGATCACCACGACCCAGCGCAGCGTCGACGATTTGTGCTCGCGCTCGACGACGGGATATGTCGTCGGCAGCGGCGACACGATCTGCGTCGGATCGCGTCGCGGACGTTCGACGACGACCGCCGGCGATTCGCTCGTCGACGCCGGAATCGGCGGCGGCGGATGGCTCAGGCTCGTGCGCACCATCAGATCGGTCGGCGGCTCCGGATCCACATCGGTCTTCGCGCGCCGGAGCTCGGGCACCATCGCGCCGGGGTCGACCCGCGGCGGACGCGGCGGCGGCAGCGTTGGCTTTCGCAAGCGCGCCGATTCGACCGCCGGCGCGTGCACAGGTATCGGCGTCAGCGCTTGCACGCGCGCGACGACGATCGGCGAGCTCTTCGTCGCCGCGACGGCGCGTGGAATCGCCGTCTTTTGCACGGCCTCCGACGGCGGCGGCGCGAGGCCGCTCGCACCACCATCGAAGTCGACAACCGTTGGCTCGTTATCCTCTTCGACATTGCCGCTCATCAGCCACGGCTCTTTTTGTTCGCCGAACTGAAGGCGCATGTAATTCGCGAGCGCGGTCGTCGATGCGCCGACGCCGACGACGGTTGCGACCTTGTCGAGCGCCAGCGCCATGTCACCGGCGGTCTGGTAGCGCTGGCTCGGCTCGCGCGCGAGCGCCTTCATCATGATCGCTTCGAGCTCGGGTGGAATGTCCTGCCGATACTGCGACGGCTTCGGCACGGTCGCAGCGATGATCGCGCTCATCGTCAAGAACTCGGTCGAGCCCTTGAACAACCGACGCACGGTCGCGAGCTCGTACAGCACGATGCCGAGCGCAAAGATGTCGCTGCGTCGATCGACGGCTTGCCCGGCGCATTGCTCCGGCGCCATGTATGGCACGCTGCCGCGCAGCACACCTTGATCGGTTTTGATGCGACGGATCGCCGCCGTCGCGATACCGAAGTCGACGACCTTCACGTTGCCGTCGTAGCCAACGATAATGTTCGCTGGCGTGACGTCGCGATGAACGATGCCGAGCGGCTTGCCGTCGGCGCCGCGTTGCTCGTGCGCGTGATGGAGCGCCGCCGCGGCCGATGCGATGATCTGCACGACGTGCTGGAGCGGCAGCTGTTCGTTGCGCTTCGCGAGCCGCGCGAGCAGCGTGCGCAGGTCGACGCCGTGGACGTACTCCATCGCGAAGTACGGCTGGCCGCCGTCCTGCCCGATATCGTGAACCTGCACGATGTTGTGGTGGTGCAGTCGCGCCGCGAGCCGCGCCTCGTTGACGAACGCTTCGACGCACTTCGGATCCTTCGCGAACTGCGCGTGCAATCGCTTGATCGCGACGTAGCGCTGAAACCCCTCCATGCCGTCCGAGCGGCCGATCAGAAGGTCTGTCAGCGCCCCCTTCGCGAGCTGCCTGACGATTTCGTAGCGACCGAGTCTCGCCACCGTTCCATCATGGTACCGCGATGGCGAGCGCAGATGCGCATCAGTTTCCGCGTAGTACCGTATCTAGCGCCGATACAAGGCTGACGAGGTCCGCATGCAGGTCGCCTTGGTCCACCTCCTCGAGGGTCTCGCTCATGCGATCGCGAAATTCAGCGTAGTTTGGCGTGTCGGAGTTGGTCGTGAACCACATCGTCTGGTGGGGTGCAAACAGCGTGTTTTCGCGCCAAATCCACCCATCATCGATGAGGAGGCGCTTGAGCAAGGGCCAGCGAACGTCCTGCATGGCGGCCGTAAATTGCACGCCCCGTGCCTCGTCACGGACCCCTCACGGATCGCGTCGTTTTCGTAGAAGTCCGCGCATTGCCGACCGTGCGGTCAAGCGCGGCAACTGTGTCAGCGAGCGCGCAAGCGCGATCGCGAGCTGAATTGGGCTGTCCCCGCGCGCCTCGATCGCTACGCGCTCACCACGTTGCGCGTCTTCGATCGCACCGCGTGCGATGGTGCGCGAACCGTCACTGCGGATCTCGACAACGAGCCGTGCCACCACAGGTGGCTCGTCAGCACGCTCGAGCTCGTCTGGGGCGCTCGCGACGAGGTCCGTTTTCGACCGTTCGGCCACGCTTACATCTTACAGTGAGCCATGGACCTAAGCACGCTCCGTGATCGAATCGACGCCGTCGATCGTCGGATCATTGCTTTGCTCGCCGAGCGGCTGCGCATCGTCGAGGAAGTCGTGATGGCAAAACTCGACGCGGCGAGTCCGTTTCGCGATCGCGAGCGCGAAGAGCGCCTCCTTTTGCGTTTGCGCGAGCACGCGACCGAAGCGGGCCTCGACGCGCATCAAATCGAGCGCCTGTATCGCGTCATCATGGATATGTCGGTCGCGCACCAAGAAGCGACCGTGCGCAACCGCCCCGATGCGCCGCTGCGCATCGCCTACCAAGGTGTCGAGGGAAGCTACAGCCATCTTGCTGCGCAGAGGCGCTATGGGGGGCGCGCGGGCGGCGCGTTGCTCACTGGGCATGACTCGTTTCGCGGCGCCGCCGATAGCGTCGTCCACGGCGCCGCCGACCTCGCACTGCTTCCGATCGAGAACACGACGGCCGGCAGCATCAACGAGACATATGATCTACTTGCCGACGGCAAGCTGCACATCACCGGTGAAGTCGTCAGCTCGATCGAACATTGCCTGCTCGCATTGCCGGGCGTTCCGCTCGCGGAGCTGCGCATCGTGATGTCGCATCCGCAAGCGCTCGCGCAGTGTCACGCGTTCTTCGCGCAACATCCACATCTGACGCCGCGGCCCGAGCTCGACACGGCAGGTGCCGCGCGACGCGTCGCGCAGTCAGGCGATCGCACGCTCGCCGCGATCGCGAGCGCTGCGGCCGCGACGACGTACGGCCTCGCGATCGTCCAGCAGGGCATTCATTCGGCGGCGGGTAACGCGACGCGCTTCGTCGAGGTCGGGCTGCGCCCCGCGCCGATCCCAGACAATGCACGCGCGAAGACATCCCTGCTGCTCGCATTGGCCGATCGTCCGGGCGCGCTCGGTGAAGTGCTCATGCGGTTCGCCGCCCACGGGCTGTCGCTGACGAAGCTCGAGTCGCGACCGATTCCACATGCGCCGTTCACGTATCGGTTCTACGTCGACGTGCTCGGTCACGTCGCGACGGCGCCGTTTCAGTCGGCACTCGATGACGTGCGCCCGCTCACGACCGAGCTGCACGTGCTCGGCACTTATCCCGCGGATCCAGCTGCCGGTTAGGGCACAATGGTGGCATGCGCGCTGGTGTGCTCGCGTGCGTGTTGTTCGGTTGTAACTTTCATCCCGGCGTTCTCGACGATGGCGGGACCGTGATGATCGATACGCCCGATGGCTACACGTGCGAGTCGTACGCGTCGCTGTTCGACACGTGCACCGTCGGCACGACGCTGACGAAATCCGCGTTGACGCTCACCGCCGGCAGCTGGGAGTACAACACCGATAGCGGTACGCTGACGGCGCCGAACGGATCGACGGTCGCCGTGCCGCATCAGATCATCGGTTCGCTCGACGTCGTGTTCGTGACGTCGTTCACCGTCGATACAAACGCGACGCTTCGTCTCGTAGGCCCGAATATGGATCGCGGCTTCGGCATTGCCGCCGAGGGCGCGGTCGCGATCCGCGGCGTGATCGATCTTTCGGATAACGGCGCCGGTGCGCGCGACGACACGCCGTGCGACACGCTCGTCGGCACAAAAGGGCAGGGCAACAACGGCGGCGGTGGCGGTGGCGGCGGCGGCGCGTTCAAAGGCGCTGGCGGCAACGGCAGCAACGGCAACAGCGACGGCGCGAATGAGTCAAAGGGCGGCGGGGGTGGTCTCGCGATCGCGACGCGACCGGCGATACCGCTTGGAGGCTGCGACGGCGGCGATGGCGGCGACGGCATGGCGAGCGGCGGCGTCGGCGGTGATGGCGGCGGTGCGCTCTACATCGCGTCGGCGGTTTCGATCACGATCGAAAACAACGGGGTCATCGATGCCGGCGGTGGCGGCGGCGCGGAAGGCGGCGACAACGGCGACGGTGGCGGTGGCGGCGGCTCGGGCGGCATGATCGTGCTCGACTCCGCGATGGTGCGCGTCGCCGGCATCGTCGTCGCGAACGGCGGCGGTGGCGGCGAAGGCAACACGAACGGCAATCCCGGCCAGCCCGGGCAGCGCAGCGCGACACGCGCGAGCGGCGGCAGCGGCGGCGACACGAACGGCGGCAATGGCGCCGCCGGCGGTGCCGGTATCGACTTCGACGGACTGTCGACGACCGATGTCCAAACCGGCGGCGGTGGTGGTGGTGGCGGCGGCGTTGGGTTCATCGCGATCAAGTCCGTCGCGCTCAACACGATGGGTGCCGTGATTTCACCTTCGCTCGAAACTTGGCCGTAGAGTTGGCGCCATGCGCGCCGTTCGCGTTCACGAGCTCACCGGTCCCACTGCCCTTCGCGTCGACGAGATTCCCGCGCCCGAGGTGCGCGCGGGACAAGTGGCGATCGACGTGCGCGCCGCAGGCGTGAACTTTCCAGACATCCTGCTCACGCGCGGGCAGTACCAGTTCAAACCGACGCCGCCATTTTCGCCCGGCGGTGAAGCTTCCGGCGTCGTGCGCGCGATCGGCGACGGCGTGACGAGCGTGAAGGTCGGCGATCGCGTCGCCGCGACGGTGGTCTACGGCGCGTACGCCGAGCAGCTCGTCGTGCCCGAGCAAACGGTCGTGAAGCTTCCCGACGCGGTGAGCTTCGAAATCGGCGCCGCGACGCTGCTCACGTACGCGACGACGCTGCACGCACTCGTCGATCGCGCGCAGATCAAATCCGGCGAGACGCTACTCGTGCTCGGTGCCGCCGGCGGCGTCGGCATTGCGGCGGTCGAGCTCGGCGCATTGCTTGGCGCGCGCGTGATCGCTGCAGCATCGAGCGAGGACAAGCTCGCATTCTGTCGCGCGCACGGCGCAAGCGATGCGATCGATTACAGCCGCGAAGATCTCAAGGAGCGCATCAAAGCGCTCACAAAGGGAAACGGAGTCGACGTCGTCTACGACCCGGTCGGCGGCGCGCTCACCGAAGCTGCGGTGCGCGGCATGGCGTGGCAAGGGCGCTATCTCGTCGTTGGCTTCGCGTCGGGAGAGATTCCGAAGTTGCCGCTCAATCTCGTCTTGCTCAAGGGCTGTCAGATCGTCGGCGTGTTCTGGGGAGCGTTTGCAATGCGCGATGCTGCGCGCAACCGTGCTCATGCCGACCAAATTTTCAGCTGGGTCGCCGAAGGCAAACTGAAGCCCGCGATCGATGCGACGCTGCCCTTCACGGAAGCAGCCGAAGCGCTCGCGCGCCTCGAACGCCGGCAAGTAAAGGGCAAGCTCGTTCTCGTGCCGTGACGTGACGTGATTTGCGCCATTCGTGACGCATTTTGCGAAGGTGCAGTGCACCCGCGGAAGCGCTGCACTGTTGCACCTGCTCGCGCGCGACGTCGATCCGACGAGTTGCCGCGGCATACGCGTTGCTGTTGTGCCGCGGCCATGAGGAAGCTTTTGACGTTTCTTGTCGCGGCGACATGCGCCGCAGCCTGCAGCACCAGCAAAGCCGACAAGCCGAAAGGCTCGCCAGACGTCGAGACCGCCGGCAAGCAGGCAGTCAAAGTCGACACGCCGAAAGACTCGCCAAACGTCGAGGCCGGCAAGCAAGCCGTCGCGATCATGCAAGCGGGCGCGAAGGCAGCCGACGACATCAAGGACTGCACGGAGCTCGGCAACAAGCTCGATACGCTGCGTACGCCGCTATGGGATCTCGGCAAAGCGCATCCAGGATTGTTTCGCCAGATGACCGATGCCGAGCTCAAGCAAGTGCACGCGGCCGATGCGATGGAAGCGCTCGCGGAGCGGTTGCCGCGCTGCAAGGACAACGCTCACGCGAAAGAATTCATGTACGCGATCACGAAGCTGATGGACTAGATCCCGCAGGCCTTCGCGCCGCCTTGGTAGCCCTTCTTGAACGATGCGCTGCGCTGCGCGGACGAGCCGTGCGTCCACGTTTCCGGCTGCACGTAGCCTTGCGATTTCTTCTGCAGCGTATCGTCGCCGATCTGCGCCGCGGCGTTGAGCGCCTCGTCGATGTCGCCGACCTCGAGGAGCCCGCGTCGATCTGCGTCGCGGCCCCAGGCGCCGGCGAGACAGTCGGCTTGCAGCTCGACCGCGATCTGATCGGGTCCGCCGCCTTTACCCATATGTCCCGTCAGGTTTTGCACGTGGTGACCGACCTCGTGCGCGATCACGTACGCCTGCGCGAAGTCGCCGGGTGCGCCGAAGCGCGAGCGCAGCTCGTCGTAGAACGCGAGGTCGATGTAGACCTTGTGATCTATGGGGCAGTAGAACGGGCCGACGGCCGTCGATGCGGTGCCGCATGCCGAGCGGACGCCGCGTCGGAACAGCACGAGACGCGTGGTCTCGTAGCCATCGAATGCTTCGCGCCACGTCTTCTGCACGTCGTCGAACACGTAGCCGACGAAGCGCGCGAGCTCGTCTTCTTGCGGCGTGGTGGCAGGTTTGTCGGATGTGCTCGACGCATGGCGATCGTCGCTGCCGCCCATGCCCATGCAGCCATTGCCGCCTAAGCATGTACCGCCGCCGGCGAGCACCGCGGCGAGGATGAGGCCGACAAGGATGCCTTTCCAGCCGAACATTCCGAACAGGTTGATGAGGCCGCCGATCGGAACGCCACCGCCGCCTAGCGGCGCGCGCTCCCCACGTCGGTCCTCGATATTGGAACTTGAGTAGCCTCGATCCCAACGCATACCTAGAGCGAAGCATCGAGTGGTGGCGGCGCCAAGTGCATCTCGCGGACGATTTTCTCGGTGCGCTAGGGCGCACGCGTGTGCGCGCTGATCAGGTCCACGCGCCGGGGCGCCGTCGCGTCTCGAGCCAGCGCAAAATTGCATCAGCCTTCTCGCGCGTAAGCGCGGCGTCTTCCTTCTCGTGGTTCGCGCCGCGCTGCAGATCCCAGAGCACGTCCTGATCGCACGAATCGAGATATGCGCGCAGACGCCTCGCGGAGCGGTGAAATGGATTCCGATCGCCAACGAGGAAGTACGCCGGAAACGCACGGTCCGGACATTCCCGCGTGCGCGGCGGCACACCACCGCCGTGGATCACCGCGGCGGCGAACAACTGTGGCCAGTGCTGCATATGGGTGCCGATATATGTCGCGCCGCCAGACCAGCCGATGAGGTAGATGCGCGATGCATCGATCGCGATCTGATCGACCACGTCTTGCACTTGCTCGTGCACCCAGTCCGGATCGCCGTTCCACTTGTACCAGCTGCACGCGACTTCGTTCGGGCAGTCGAGCGCGAGCAATGCCCAGCCGCGATCGAGCACGGCATCGCGCCATTTCGCGGCGCGGTCGCGCGCCGTTTCGCGATCGCCATGCAGCACGACGACGAGCGGCACCGGTTCCGTCGAAGCGGATCCGACCTCGAGCGTGCAACCATCACATAGCGATGGAACCGGCATCGCATCTGCGCGCACCAGTACTGCAACGGTGGCTAAGACAACTACGACACGGTGCATATAGCGCTGCATTGCAGGAAGAACGCCGCAGTGCGTATGTGCGACGGGTTCGTACAACGAGACATGCGAATTGATCACGTGCCGTCGTCGTCGAAGCGAGGCAAATTAATGGGACGTGCGCATGAAGCCACTCGCGTTTGCAAGTTGTTTCGCGCTGGGTTGCGGCATCGTCGGAACCAAGTCGTCCGGACATCGGACGACTGGCGTTACGGCGGTTAAGCAGAACACCCAGGCCAGCTCGCAGCAGATCCGCCCACAGTTCACAGCCGAAGGAGAGTGCATCACCGCCGAGCGGTGGGAGGACGGCGAGGTGAAGGGCAAGATTTGCGTCGCCGATGCCGCGGCGAAAGGTCTGACCATCATCGACCTCTCCGACCAGTGGACGCCGACGATCCTCCAGCCGACGCGCGAGGGTCAGGCGCCTGCGTTCCGCAACAGCTATCTCGAGCTCGCGGCGGAGAAGGGCGATCGCGGGCTAACCGGCATCGATCACCTCGCCGAGCTCTATGGCGTGGTTCCCGCGCTTTCGATCGTGCGCGCGCGCCTCGCGGATGATGCGCGCCATGCGTGCCACGCGGCGATCGATCCGAAACCGATCCTGACGATCGATCGAACGCTCGCGCAAGATAACCAACGCGAGGTCAAAGGTTGGATCAACGGCCGTCAGTGGCTCGGCGTGCTGCTCGAGAAGGAACGCATCAAGCGCAAGCTCGCCGACATCAGCGAGCTGGAAACCGATGCGAAGTGGGGCCCGCAGTACAAGCGATGGAAGCGCCTCGGCGAGCTCACCGATGCGCTCAAGGTCGCGCAGCAGAAGTTTCACTGCGAGGGCTACCTCGGTGAGGATTACGTGAACGGTGAGTTTGGTTGGCGCGTGGGCAACGCCGTCGAAGCGTTCCAGCGTCGCAACTTCTTGATGCCGAGCGAGCGCATGGATAAGGAAGTGCGCGAGGCGTTGCAGCTCGATAGTCGCGAGCTCGACTTTCGGCTCGCGCTACGCATCCTGCGCGAGCGCGTGACCGAAGCGGCGGGTCTCATCGAAGACGGCACCGCGGGCAGTGGCCCGCAACCCGTGCTCGGTCGCCAGCTCGATCCAGAAGCGATGCGCGCCGCCCGCGGCCACAACAAGCCGATGAAGGATGCAGCACCCGACCTCGTTAACTCGGCGACCGACGCGGCCGCGAAACATCTCGGCTGGACGGGGCCGAACGAAGTGCGTGCGTGGCTCGAGCGCTATCCGAGCGGCACGCGTGTCGCGATTCAGCTGCCGGCGGTGCCGGCGTATCACAAGCCGCACATGGAGCTGTCGGTCGTGATCGATCGCGGCGATGTTTGGTACGAGGAGAAACCGAAGTGGCATCCGGTCGGCCATCGGCCGACGTTCGTCATTTACGCCGATGACGGCGGCAAGAAGATTCCGCTCGTGCGCTGGCCGACGACGATCGGCGGCTGGGCGGATCAGCGCCTGCCCGGTGGCGGCGTGGTGCAGAAGTGGAAAGAGTCCGACGTCGGCCCGCGCGTGTGGCACGCGGTGACCGCAGGCCCGACGTGGATTCCGCCGAAGACGACGCCCGATCGCGATCTCGTCAAGAACCTCTACAACGGCCACTGGGCGCTCAAGAGCGAGATATTCGGGCCGGGCCCGCGCTCGGCGTACGGCATCGTTCTGCTCGAGCACATGTATCCGGTGAAGCTCAAGAGTGGCGAGGTGCGGTACGACGATAACGGCATCGGCACGCACGGCTCGGCGAGCGTGACATCGATCGTTCACGGCACCAGTCACGGCTGCCATCGCTTGTACAACCAGCTCGCGGTGCGGCTCGGCGACTTCCTGCTGCATCATCGCGAGCACGTGGTGAAGGGCGAGGTCAAATCGGGATTCGTGCGCCGCGTCGTGCACGACGGCGAAGCGTTCAAGGCGGAGATCGATTCGCGCGGGTTCCAGTACGAGCTCACGCCGCCCGTCGACGTCATGGTGACGAAGGGCAATATCTTGTCGAAGCGCAAGATCCCGCCGCGCAACTCGGCGCCGGCGCGGCCCTAGTCGCGCATACACGTGCCCGCCTGGCACGCGCCGAGCTCGATGAGATCGCCGCTGATGTAGTACGAGCACGACGCGCCATCGGCGGCGAAGTTGTTCGTCTCCGTGTAGCACGCGCATTCTTCGTTCGTGCCGGCGAGGCAGAACGCGCAGTAGTCGCGCGCGGTCGACCAGCACGTATGCGACGCGGCGCACGTGAAGGCGGCGCATGGTGCGGCGCACGAGTCGAGCACCTCGACGATCGCCGCGTAGTTGTATTCGCTGGGGTGCGTGTCGAAGATCGTCGTGCGCAGGCGCAGCGTCGTATCGGTGACGGTGATCGCGCGGCAGACCATGAAGTCAAACCAGTACTCGGGCTCGACGCATTCGACGCCGGGGACTTGGTCGCGAAGCCGAAAGAAGATCTGCGGATTGCAGTATGGGCACGCTGCCGGCATGGCGAGGGCATCGCCGCGCACCGTGATCGTGCCGGTGACCGGAACGTCTTTCGATGCCGGCCGACAGCCGGTGGAGTATTCGCTGACCGCGAGCCACTCCGTGGTGCCGTTGATCATCGTTACGAGATCATCGGCGCGCGTCACAACGCTGCCGGTCTCGCATGCCTGCACCGGGCAGGCGTTTGGAAACTCGTGCGACGGCGGGTCGTCGCCGGGTGGCGGGTCGATGTCACTCGAGCGAGTGGTGCAGCTGACGAGAACTAACAACGTGATTGCGCGCTTCATCTGATCTTCCCGGTGAGGCGACGACTACGACATCCGTGTCCGGAACCGCGGACTTTGTCGCGGTCGCGAGATGTGCAAGTCGAACGGCGTCATGGCGGCGCGACCTACTGCAACGGGTAGACCTACGCCGCAATCGCCGGCGCATCGCCGAGCCTCGCAACAACGAACGCGTACAGGCCGAGCGCATCGAACGTGCCGCGCCGCGTGATGCGCCATCCAATTTGCTCGAAGTGATCAGCCTCGATCTCGGCGAGCGTCTCGCCCCAAAATTGCGACGACATCGGCACGATGCCGTCGTTGGCACCCGCGACGCGACGCAAGTACGCATGCGTTGGCACGAGCGTCAGCGGAATCGGCGTCGTCTTCTCGCGAATCGCACCGACGACACACGCGTATCGCACGCCGGGTACATCGCGCACCTCTTCATTGAAGCGCGCGGCAGCAGACGTCGAGAGCCAGTTCAGCGCCGCGATCACGCGCTTCGCACCGCTTGCGAGATCGGCGATCGGCGTACCGCGATGGGGCGTGCCCACCGTGACGAGCGACCGTACCTTCGTCGCGAGGCCGAGCCGCGATAGCGCATAGCGCGCGTCGAGGCCACCGAGACTGTGCGCAATGATGTCGACGCGCTCGTGACCGAGCGCCGTGATCTTCTCGACGAGGATCCGCGCGCGCTCGGGCACCGATGCGAACGCCGGCAACCGCACGGCATGCGCGTGGCACCCGAGCGATTCGAGGTGGCGCACGATGCCGCGGAAATAATCGAAGCGCGCGCCCGGGACGCCGACGCGATCGAAGCCGAACAGACCATGCACCAAGACAACCGGCAGCGGCTGGCCGCCCGGCGGCGGTCCCACCTTGGGCTCGACACCTTCGAGCGCCACCGGCACGGCGCGCCGCCGTCGCAGGACGACGACAGCGACTGCGAGACCGAGCAGCAGCGCGAGCAGCGCGATAGCGACGATGCTCACCTACGGAGTATAGAGTCGAAATGATGATGAGGCAGGTCGCCCTGCTCGCGGTGATCGGCTGTGGCCCGCGCACGCCACCACCCGGCAAACCCGGCCAGAGCATTCACGACGCAATGGCGCTAGTTTGCGACGCGCCGACCCGCGCAGAAGCGGATTCGGAGTATCGCGGTCACGAGGCCGACGTGATCGCCAAGCATCTCACCGATGGCGTCGGTAATAATGATGTCCTCGTCACCGTCGAGGGCTGGAAGACAGACGGCATCAAACGCGACGAGCTCGAAACACTAATGAAGCGCGGCGGCATCAAGAAGTGCCGCCTCCACGAGCTCGAGCACTGATCACTCGGGGACTTCGTCCTCCCACTTGCGCGCTAGCTTGAACAACCCGAAGAACACGCCCCACGCGAGCGCGAGGAACGTGACCAGCGCGAAGATGCTCGTCCATGACGCATCGGATGCGATCACCTTGACCAGCACGCCCGCCGATGCGAGCACGAACAAGAACACGAGAGCGAAGACAGCCGCCATGAGGTGAGTCATTGCGTCGCGCGTGCCAGCAAGGAGCGCCTCTCGCGGCCGAAAAACGCGAATTGCTTGCGGAACGCAAGGCCTGCACGAAGCGCGTGCGCGAAAGATCAAGATCAACGGCTGCGGCAGACGGTCGCAGGCGGCGTGCGGTGAATTGTCGCGTCACGCAACGCGAGCATCTTGCCGCAGCAATCGCGACGACGAGACATGCGATCACACGCATCGGAAGCAGCGGAGCAGATCGCTAGATCCTGCCCGCGCAACCTTGCGAGCTAGTTACGAATCGTGGTGAAAGCCGGCAGGGATTCAAAGTTACCGAGCCTTGGCGAGGTATTTAATGTCGAGATTCATCTTCCCGGAATGGACTGAGACCCTAAAAAAATGGGTCAACCTGCTGATCCTCGGAGCGCCGGTGTATCTGGTGGCGCTCATCGCATACGGCGTGACTCCGGAAGCGATCAGGATCGGTTACCAGCCGGATCAACCGGTCCCATACAGTCACGCGCTGCATGCCGGTGAGCTCGGCATGGATTGCCGTTATTGCCACACGACGGTGGAGCGCGCTGCGAAGGCCGCCGTGCCGCCGGCAGCGACGTGCATGAACTGTCACTCAACGGTGCGCAAGGACTCCGACGCGCTGCTACCGGTTCGCACGGCCTTCGCCGAGGGCGAAGCGGTGAAGTGGACGCGCGTGCACGATCTACCCGACTACGTCTACTTCAACCATCAGGCGCACGTGAACGCCTCGGTCGGCTGCGAGTCGTGCCACGGCCGCATCGACCAGATGGTCAAGGTCTATCAGTTCGCACCGCTCACGATGGAGTGGTGCATCAACTGCCACAAAGATCCGAAGCCGCACCTGCGCGACCCCGCGAACATCACGAAGATGGGCTACGTCGCGACGGCAGAAGAACGGAACCGCGTGTTCATCGCAAATCGTATCAATCCACCCATCGCTTGCTCGACCTGTCACCGCTGAGGAGCCGAGCATGTCCAAACACGAACACGAACATCAAGACACTGCTCCGACGCCGGAGCACGGCTATTGGAAATCGCTGCGCGAGCTCGAGGGCAAAGCGAGCTGGCAGCTACATCCACACACGCGCGAGTTCGAGCCGGGCAGCGACGAGCCGCCACCGGCCGATCCGATGTCGCGCCGCAACTTCTTCCACCTCATGGGCGCGAGCCTCGGCATGGCGGGGATCGCCGCCGGCGCCGGCTGCCAGCGCTACGAGGCGGAGAAGATCGTCCCGCTCGCGCGCCGACCGGAGAATCAGACGCCGGGCCAGACGCTGCAGTACGCGACGACGTTCGAGCTCGGCGGCAGCGCCCACGCGCTCGTCGCGACCTCGTTCGAAGGCCGACCGATTCACCTCGACGGCAATCCCGAGCACCCGTTCGCGGGTGGCGCGATCGTGCCGGGCACGAAGCGTCACGGCGGCGCATCGACGTTCGCGCAGGCGAGCATCCTGAACCTCTACGATGTCGATCGCTCGCAGACGCCGCTCAATAGAGGAAAGGGCGCGACGCTCGACAGCTTCAAGGCCGCACTCGCCGAGATCAAGAAGGGGCTCACCGGCGCGCGCATCTTGAGCGAGGCGACGTCGTCGCCAACGGTCGCGGCACTGCGCAAGAAGCTCGAAGCAGCCGGCGCGCAGTGGCTCGAGTACGAGCCGCTGTCGTGGGACAACGAGCGTACCGGCACGCGCACGGCGATCGGTCGCACGGTGCGGCCGCTCGCGAAGCTCGACAAAGCCGAGACGATCGTCTGCATCGACTGCGACATCTTCGTCGAGCACCCCGCGGCGATGCGTTACAACCGCGACTTCGCGCGCAGCCGTCGCAAGGATGGCTCGCTCGGCGTCGGCAAGATGAACCGTCTGTGGGCCGCGGAGAGCGTGTTCACGAACACCGGCGCGATGGCGGATCACCGCCTCGCAATGCGCGCCGAGCTCGGCTTGCCATTCGCGCTCGCGCTCGATGCGGCGCTCTCCAACCAGCCCGGGCCGCAGTCGGAATGGCTGCGCGAAGGCAAGGTGCAGCAGTTCATCAGCGTGCTCGCTGAAGAGCTCAAGGCGAACAACGGCCGCGCGGTCGTGCTCGCTGGCCGCCGCCAACCACCGACGGTCCACGCGCTCGTCGCGAAGATCAACGCGGCGATCGGCGCGCACGGCACGACGCTCGAGTACGTCGAGGATCCCGAGCCGAACCGGATGACGCACCTGCAGGCGATCCAGCAGCTCGCCGCCGACATGCGCGGCGGCAAGGTGCAGACGGTCGTCATGCTTGGCGGCAACCCGGTGTACGACGCGCCGGCGGATCTTGATTTCGGCGCTCTGCTCTCGAAGGTCCCGACCTCGGTCCACCTCTCGGAGTACGCGAACGAGACGTCGCAGCTCGCGACGTGGCACGTGCCGAAGGCGCACTTCCTCGAAGCGTGGGGCGATGCGCGCACGTGGGATGGCACCGTCACACTCGCGCAGCCGCTGGTGCAGCCGATCTACGGCGGCATCTCGTCGATCGAGTTCCTCTCGCTGCTACTCGGCGATGAGAAGGCGGGCGACGAGCTCGTGCGCACGACGCACGAAGGCAAGGGCAACTGGAAGCAGCTGCTCCACGACGGTTACATCCCGAACTCGGCCTACGCGCCCGCGCAAGTGAGCGTGCAAGGCCTCAGCACGGCGATGCCGCTCACGCCGAGCCAACAGGCCGGTAGCAAGCGCAAGAACGGCGAGCTCGAAGTCGTCTATCACTTCAGCTGGGCTAGCTACGACGGTCGCTACTCGAACAACCCGTGGCTGTGGGAAACGCCTGACTTCCTCACGAAAGTCACGTGGGACAATTACGCGCTCGTCGCGCCGGAAACCGCGACGGCGCTCGGCGTCAAGAACGACGACATGATCACCGTCAAGGTCGGTCAGCGCTCGATCACGCTGCCCTGCTACACGATGCCGGGCCAAGCGCGCTACTCGATCGGGCTCGTGCTCGGCGGCGGTCGCACGCAGTCGGGTCATGCCGGCGCGGTCGGCAGCATGCGCAACGGCATCGTCGGTCCTGGTTGGAACACGTATAAGGTCCGCGGCTCGGAGAACGACACCTGGGACATCGCAACCGGCTGCTCGATCGCGGGCGGCGGCGGCACGTACACGCTCGCGAACGTCCAGGAGCACTGGAACTACCGGCCCGGCAGCCAAAAGCTGATGGGCTACGACCCGACGGAGACGAAGTTCGATCCCGAGGTCGATCGCCGCGCGCACGAAATCGTCGAGGAAATCTCGAACGAGGATCTCCAGAAGAACAACGCCTGGAAGGCGGAGTCCGAGCACGAGTTCTGGGATGACGAGAAGGAGGCCGAGGTCACCAAGCAAAAGGCCCGGCACCTCTCGCTGTTCGAAGAGCACGACTATCACGGCCATCGCTGGGGCATGGCGATCGATCTATCGACGTGCACCGGCTGCAACAGCTGCATGATCGCGTGTCAGTCGGAGAACAACGTGCCGACGGTCGGGCGCAACCAGGTGATGCGCAATCGCGAGATGCACTGGATTCGCATCGACCGCTACTTCACCGGCACCGTCGACGAGCCGCACGTCGTGCATCAGCCGTTGCCGTGTCAGCAGTGCGAAAACGCGCCGTGCGAGCAGGTCTGCCCGGTCGGCGCGACATCGCACTCGCAAGAAGGCCTCAACGACATGGCCTACAACCGGTGCATCGGCACGCGCTACTGCGCGAACAACTGCCCGTACCGCGTGCGCCGCTTCAACTTCCTCGACTGGAACAAGGAATACCGAGAGGCGCGCATGAAGGTGCGCCGGCTTCTGTTCAACCCGGATGTCACGGTGCGCATGCGCGGCGTGATGGAGAAGTGCACGTACTGCGTGCAGCGGATCCAGAACGCGAAGATTCGCGCGAAGGCGCAGCTGCGCAATCCGAACCCGACGGTCGCGCCGCGCACCGGCACGATCGGCGGCCCCTTGCCGGATGGTGAGATCGAAACGGCGTGCCAGCAGGCGTGCCCGACGGAGGCGATCGTGTTCGGCGATTTGTCGGATCCGAACAGCCGCGTCAGCAAGGCGCACGCCGATCGTCGCTCGTACGCGCTCTTGCCCGAGCTCTACACGAGGCCGCGCACTCAGTACCTGACCCGCGTGTTGAATCCAAACCCCAAAATGCCGCAGCTGGCGCGTGAGGGGCACTAAATCATGAGCACCGAAGCAGCAGTCGTCCACGAACCCGGCAAGGCGCGCGAAGCATTTCGCGCGATCACCCGTGACGTCTCGTCGGTCGCCGAAGCGCAAAAGCCACACAAGCTGTGGCTGGTCGCGCTCGCGATCGCGGTGACCGCGTTCCTCATCGGCGTGTACAGCGTGTACGTGCTCGTCACGACCGGCATCGGCGTGTGGGGCAACCACAACATGGTCGACTGGGCGTGGGACATCACGAACTTCGTCTGGTGGATCGGTATCGGCCACGCCGGGACGCTGATCTCCGCCGTCCTTTATCTGACGCGTCAGACCTGGCGCGTCAGCATCAACCGCGCCGCCGAGGCGATGACGATCTTCGCCGTGATGTGCGCGGGCTTGTTCCCGCTGCTCCACACCGGTCGCCCGTGGTTCGCGTGGTGGATGCTTCCGCTACCGAACGACATGGGCTCGATGTGGCCACAGTTTCGCAGCCCGCTGATGTGGGACGTGTTCGCGGTCTCGACGTACCTGACCGTCTCGATCTTGTTCTGGTACATGGGCATGGTCCCCGACCTCGCGACGTTCCGCGATCGCTGCGCGATGCAGGGCAAGAAGATCCGCGCGATCATCTACGGCGTGCTCTCGCTCGGCTGGCGCGGCTCGGCCCGCCACTGGCACCGCTACGAGCGCGCGTATCTGATTCTCGCTGGCCTCTCGACGCCGCTGGTCTTCTCGGTGCACTCCGTCGTGTCGTTCGACTTCGCGACATCACAGTTGCCCGGCTGGCACACGACGATCTTCCCGCCGTACTTCGTCGCCGGCGCGATCTTCTCCGGCTTCGCGATGGTGCTCACGCTGCTGTTGCCGCTGCGGTTCTTGTTCAACCTGCAGCACATCATCAAGCAGGAGCACATCGGCGCGATGTGCAAGATCATGCTCGGCACCGGCATGATGGTCGGTATCGCGTACGCGACCGAGTTCTTCATCGCCTGGTACTCGGGAAATCCGTTCGAGCTGTTCGCGTTCCGCTCGCGCGCGTTCGGTCCGTTCTGGTGGGCCTACTTCGCGATGGTGAGCTGCAACGTGCTCGTGCCGCAGTTCTTCTGGGTCAAGTGGGTGAGGAACAACAACATCCTGATCTGGGTGCTCTGCATCCTCATCAACGTCGGCATGTGGTTCGAGCGCTTCGTGATCATCGCGACGTCGCTCGCCCGCTCGTTCCTGCCGTCGGCCTGGGCGCACTACCACCCGACTCGATATGACGTCGGCCTGTTCGTCGGCACGATCGGCATGTTCGTCATGTTCTTCCTCCTGTTCTTCCGCTTCCTACCGGTCATCGCGATGAGCGAGGTCAAGGGCGCATCGCCCGAGGCCCACGCAGGCGGCCCGGCGACGAAGGGAGGGCACCACTAATGGCCACGGAAATCGAAACCAACGGTAACGGCGAAGGCGAGCTCTACGGCCTGCTCGCCGAGTTCGATACGCCCGGTGAGCTCGTCGAGGCGGCGCGCAAAGTCCACGACGCCGGCATCACCGAGTTCGATTGCTACTCGCCGTTCCCGGTGCACGGCATCGATCCGGCGATGGGCATCAAGCGCACGATCCTGCCGCTGATCATCTTCGGCGGCGGATTTTCCGGCGCGATGGGCGGCCTCGCGCTGCAGTGGTACTGCAACGCGCACGCGTGGACATGGAACATCTCGGGCAAGCCGACCTGGTCGATCCCCGCGAACATCCCGGTCGCGTACGAGTGCGCGATCTTGATCGCGGCGCTGACCTCGTTCCTCGGGATGTGGATCTTCAACAAGCTGCCGCAGGTCTGGCACCCGTTCTTTCGCCGCGACCGCTTCGCGCACGTCACCGATGACGCGTTCTTCATCGGCATCGAAGCGCGCGATCGTCGCTTCGATCAGGACAAAACGACGAAGCTTCTGCAGGACGCCGGCGCGATCAACGTCGAGAACGTCTACCTCGATCCCGATCCGGCGAAGAAGCAAATGCCGAAGTGGATCACCGCGTTCATCGTGGCGAGCACGGCGTTCGCGCTCGTGCCGTTCGCGATCGCGGCGAAGGCGCGCAACTCGAAGTCGACCGAGCCGCACATCCACATCTTCCCGGATATGGATTACCAGCCGAAGTACAAGTCCGATCAGATGATGGACGTATTCGCCGACGAGCGCGCGAATCGCGGCGAGATCCAGGGCACCGTCGCACGCGGCTGGCTCACGACCGACGATTTGTTCTATCGCGGCCTCGAGACAAGTGAAGCCGGCGCGAAGTGGACGACGGCCTTCCCGAAGACGTATCCCGATGGCCGGCCGTTCGTCGTCGACATGGATCTCTTGCAGCGGGGCCGCAATCGCTTCGAGATCTACTGCACGCCGTGCCACGGCTACGACGGGCGCGGCAACGGCATGATTCCCGAGCGCGTGAAGCTCACCGGCGGGCTTTGGCAAGCGCGCAACCTCATTGAAGCGCCTGACAAGGACGGCAAGGGCGGCGTCGCCGTTCAGATGCCGAACGGCCAGCTCTTCAACACGATCTCGAACGGCTACAACACGATGATGGGCTACGCCGCCCAGATCCCACACGCGGATCGGTGGGCGATCGTCGCGTACGTGCGCGCGTTGCAACGCGCACAGAACGCAGCGCAGACCGACATCCCGGCTGATCAGCAGGGGAGCCTCCGATGAGCGCACTCACCAAATCACTTCACCCCGACGACAAGGTCAAAGCCGGCAAGCTCGGCTCGGGCATGGTCAAGGTCGGCATCGGCCTCGCCGCACTGTTCGGGATCTTGTCGATCATCCTCGGCGCAGTCCACGGCGACAACTGGAAGCGCTTCTTCTACGCGTACGTCATCGGCTGGATGTTCATCGTGTCGATTCCGATCGGCATGCTGTGGCTCGTGCTGCTTCACCACCTGGTGCGCGGCCGCTGGGCGACGGCGGTGAGACGCCTCTGCGAATGCATGACGCTCGCGTTCCCGGTCGTCTTCATCTTCGGCTTGCCGATCATCATCGCGCTGCTCGCCGGCTACAGCGACCTCTATTACTGGAACCACCCCGACGCGAGGAACGCGGCGCTCAACCCGCACATGCAGCACAAGCTGTCGGCGTGGCTGACGCCGTTCTGGTTCGCGTTCCGCTTCGTCGTCTATGGCGCGATCTACACCGGCATCTCGATGTACTTCGCGAAGAAGTCGCGCGAGCAGGACGACAGCGGCGATCCGAAGATCTCCGATCGAATGCGCATCGCCTCGGGCCCGGCGATGATCCTCTACGCGTTCACGACGTGTGCGCTCGCCTTCGATGTGCTGATGTCGATCGCGCCGAAGTGGTACTCGACGATCTACGGCGTCGGCTACTGGGCGACGTCGGAGGTCGGCGCATTCTCGGCGCTCGCGCTACTCGTGCTGTGGGTCCAGCGCAACGGCCGCCTCGTTCACTCGATCAACGAGGAGCACTATCACGACATCGGAAAGTGGAACTTCTCGTTCACGTTCTTCTGGGCATACACGGCGTTTTCGCAGTTCATGCTTCAGTGGTACGGCAACATGCCGGAGGAGACCGTCTGGTACAAGTACCGGATGTTCGGCGAGTGGCAGTGGGTCAGCATCGCGATCCTCGTCGGCTACTGGGCATTTCCGTTCGTGTTCCTGATGTCGCGTTGGACCAAACGCATCGTGCCGTCACTCGTGTTCTTCTCGGTGTGGCAGCTCGCATTCCACTGGCTGAATCTCTATTGGAACGCGATGCCGAGCTACGACTGGGAGGTCACGTACGAAGGCACACAGAAGCTGGTGCAGGGCCCGCTCATGGGCTCGCTCGCACACCACCACGTCGGCTTGTCGGCCGTGGATTTCACGGTATGGATCGCGCTCGTCGGCGTGCTCATCGCCGCGATCGGTCGCAACCTCACCGGCAATTTGATTCCGACCAAAGACCCGACGCTGGGCATGTCGCTCGCGCACGAGCAGCTCTAGGAGGCAGCGATGTCCGGACCAAAGCGCAATCCAGACAAGCTCAACACGATCGGTGTCGTCGTCGTCGGTATCTGCGGCGCGGTGCTCGTGTACGTCACGATCGTCGCGTTGCAGGCGTTCTACGTGAACGACACGTCGGAGCTGCAGACGATGGCCGATTACGGCGGCATGGATAAAACCGCGAAGGGCCACAAGGCTGACGAGCTTCGCAATATCACCGAGCCGGCGAGCAACACCGTCGGTCCCGGCATGACGCCGACGTATCGCATCAGGATCGAAGATGCGATGCGCCTCGTCGCCGAGGACGTGAAGAAAGATCCGGCGCACCTCATCCCCGCGCTTCCGAAGGCGGAGAAGGCGACGATCGAGCCCGTGTTCGGTCGGCCAAAGCCTGCTGCCGGGGGAGCCGGATCGGCCGCTGCACCGGGCGCTGGTACGGCGCCGCCGGCAGCAGGATCGGCGGCTGGATCGGCGGCTGGCTCGGCAGCACCCGCGGCTGGATCCGCGGCGGGCTCCGCAGAGCCCGGTGGTCGCGTGACGCCGCAGGTGCCGACCGGCGCTCCCGGTCAACCGCAACCGATGCCGGGCGCAGGCGGCACACCACCTGGCGCGACGCCTTCGACGGGCGCTCCGCCTGCGGCAAAAGGCGCAACGCCAAGTAGCTCGGGACCGGCGGGACAAAACACCGCGAAGCCCGGTCCCGCGACGCAACCCAAAACCAAGACAGCTCCGGCTGGATCGGCACAACCCACCAAGTGATCCGTAACGCGCTCTTCGTCATCGTCGCGCTCGCGACGCAGCCGGTGCTCGCGCACCCGGACGGGGAGACTGCACACACGCGCCCGGATGAGCAGATCGTCGCGCCACCGCCGACGTACAAGGCGAACAACGTCAACGTCAAGGAGAAGCTCGGCGCACGCGTGCCGCTCGACGCGCGGTTTCGCGATCAGAGCGGCCGCATCGTCACACTCGGCCAGGTGCTCGCGGGCGAGCTGCCGACGATCCTGACGTTCAACTATTCCGACTGCCCGATGCTGTGCAACCTGCAGCTCAACGGGCTGACGGCTGCGCTGCCCGCGATCGCGGAGCGCAGAGATAATCTCGCGTTCAAGATCGGCACGCAGTTTCGGATCGTGACGATCGATCTCGAGCCGAAGGAGTCGCTCGTCAAGCTCGTCGCGATGCGCGAGCGCTACGTCCAGCGTCTGCCCGAGGCCGATCGCGATGCAGCGCGCCGCGGTTGGACGTTTCTCGTCGCCGAGCATCCGGGTGATGCGAGCGGCATCAAGCGCGTCGCCGACGCGGTTGGCTTTTCCTATACGTACATTCCTGAGCGTGCCGAGTGGGCGCATCCCGCTGCGCTGATTTTCCTCAGCGCCAAAGGCACCGTGACTCGCTATGTGTTCGGCATCGAGTTCGAGCCACAGATCATGCGCGAGTCGATCATCAAGGCCGGTGTCAGCGAGCCCGCGACGGCGATCGGGTTCATGAACCGCTGCTATCACTTCGATCCCGACGCCAACAACCATTCGCGCGCTGGAGTGATGGCGCTGCGGATCGGCGCTGCGGGGTTCGTCGTTCTGTTGTTGTCGGGCCTCGGCTTGGTGCATCTGCTTCGCCGAACCCGACCAGGAGTGACTCGATCATGAAATCGATGATTCGATACTTGATCATCGCGAGCTTGATGCTTGGATGGTTAGGGCTTGCGATCGCGCAGCCGCAAACCGGCTCGAATGTTCCAGCGCCCGGCAGCGGTAGCGGCGTCGCGCCCGCGACAGGGACCGCGCAGGCCGTTCCTACCGGCACGGCGAATGCGCCGGCGACGAGCCCAACCGGCACCGCCGCACCATCGACGAACACCGGTGGCCAAGCTTGGTACGACATCCTCGCGAACAAACCGATCGAAGAGCAGGGCAACTTCTGGTTGCCGCGCGCGGTGAACAAGGCCGCCGATGATTCCGACCTCATGTATCTGTCGGTGCTCGCGCTCAGCTACTTCTTCTTCTTCGCGATCACCATCTGCGTCGTTTGGTTCTGCTGGAAGTATCGCCATCGCCCAGGTCACAAGGCGGAGCCGTCGGCGGCGCATAACGACGCGCTCGAGATCACGTGGACCGTGATCCCGACGATCATCGTCGTGTTCTTGTTCTGGTACGGCTGGCGCTCGTACATCCACGTCGTGACGCCGCCGAACAAGGCCGTCGAGATCCAGGTGCTCGCGCAGCGCTGGAACTGGACGTTCACGCACGCGAACGGCGTCACCGATTCCGATTTGCACGTGCCGTCGGGCACGCCCGTGCGTCTCGTCATGACCTCGACGGACGTGTTGCACTCGTTCTACGCGCCGGCGATGCGCGTCAAGCAAGACGTCGTCCCGCGGCGCTACACGTACGTGTGGTTCGAAGCGACGAAGCCGGGCACGTATCGCCTCACGTGCGCCGAATACTGCGGCACGTGGCACGCGCAGATGGCGTGTCAAAAGACCGATCCGCATACGAACGCGTGCTTGCGGCGCGCGGTCGTCGTCGTGCACGCGCCCGGTGATTACGAGCGCTACCTCGCCGACAAGCAGGCCGAGTCCGACAACCTGCCGCCCGCCGAGCTCGGCAAGAAGCTGTACGAGAAGAAGGGCTGCAACGCCTGCCACACCGTCGATGGCACGCCGCGTGTGGGCCCGACGTTCTTGCATGACTTCGGCACGAAGGTGCCGCTCTCAGATGGCTCGACGATCACGATGGACGAGAACTACATCACGGAATCGCTGATGACGCCGCAGGCAAAGGCGCGGCCCGGCTATCCGCCTTCGATGCCGTCCTTCCAGGGTCAGCTCAAACCAAAAGAGATCACGGGTCTCATCGAATACATCAAGTCGCTGAAGTGAGGAACGACATGGCGACCACTGCATCTGCAAGACAACACGGTCCGGTCAGCGAGCCGGACTTCCTTCACGTCACGCGCGGGCTGCGCAGCTGGCTCACCACGCTCGATCACAAGCGGATCGGCATGATGTATCTGGCCGGCATTTTGACGTCGCTGATCATCGGCGGCTTCTTCGCGCTGGTCGTGCGCACCGAGCTGTGGTCGCCAGGCAAGCAGCTCGTCGCCGGCGACACGTACAACCAATTCTTCACGCTGCACGGCGCGGTGATGGTGTTCCTCGTCATCATCCCCGGCATTCCGGCTGCGCTCGGCAACATCATCATGCCGATCCAGCTCGGCGCGCCTGACGTTGCGTTCCCGCGCCTCAACCTGATGTCGTTCTATCTGTGGGTTGCCGGCGCGCTGCTGCTCGTGCTGACGATTCCGTTTGGCAGCCTCGACACCGGCTGGACGCTCTACACGCCGTACAGCTTGAAGACGAAGACACCCGTGTTGCTCGCGGTGTCGGGCGTGTTCTTGCTCGGCTTCTCATCGATCTTCACGGGCCTCAACTTCCTCGTCACGATCCACAAGTTCAGGCCGCAGGGAATGGGCTGGTTCCAGCTGCCGCTCAACACGTGGGCGATCTACGCGACGGCGATCATGCAGGTGCTCGCGACGCCGGTTCTCGGCATCACGGTGCTCTTGCTCGCGGTCGAGCGCTTCGCCGGCATCGGAATCTTCGATCCAGAGCTCGGCGGCGATCCGGTGCTGTTCCAGCACTTCTTCTGGTTCTACTCGCACCCCGCCGTCTACATCATGATCATCCCGGGCATGGGCGTGATCTCCGAGATGATCACCGTCTACGCTCGGAAACCGATCTTCGGCTATCGGTTCATCGCGTATTCGTCGGTGTCGCTCGCGCTGCTGTCGTTCCTCGTGTGGGGCCACCACATGTTCGTGTCGGGCCAGTCGCGCCTCGCGAACATGGTGTTCTCGGCGCTGACGTTCACCGTCGGCATCCCGTCGGCGATCAAGGTCTTCAACTGGGTTGCGACCTTGTACAAGGGCGACATCCGGCTCAAGACGCCGATGATCTACACGCTGTCGTTTCTGCTGCTGTTCACGATCGGCGGGTTGACGGGCCTGTTCCTCGGCATTCTATCGGTCGACGTTCACCTCCACGACACGTACTTCGTCGTCGCGCACTTCCACTACGTGATGATGGGCTCGACGCTCGTCGGCTTCCTCGGCGCGCTCCATCACTGGTACCCGAAGTTCACCGGCAAGCTGTACCCAGAGTCGCTTGGCCAGATCTGCGCGCTCGGCGTGTTCTTCGGATTCAACCTGACGTTCTTGCCGCAGTTCGTGATGGGCTCGCGCGGCATGCCGCGTCGCTACTGGGACTACGATCCGCAGTACCAGATCTTCCACCAGCTCTCGACGATCGGCGCGTTCGTGCTCGGCATCTCGATCTTCATCTCGATCGTGTCGCTCGTGTGGTCGTTCAAGTACGGCCGCCGCGCGCCGCGCAACCCATGGGGCGCTAGCACGCTCGAGTGGCAGGCGCCGACGCCGCCGACGCTCTACAACTTCGAGAATCCGCCCGTTCTCCACGAGCTCTACAACTACGATGATATCGAAGAGGTCGAGCCCGACGTGTGGGAGCGCCGCACGCCGATCGAGGATTCGCCCGAGCGCGCCGACGAGCTCGCGCGCAAGATGGGGCAGGCCGCGGGTCATACGAAGGGTGCGAGCGAGACGGAAAAGGTGCTCGCGAAGGTTCACAACAAGGCGGAGGAAGCGAAGGCGGAGAAGAAGATCGACGAGTCGTCGCGCGGCGCGCCCGTTGGCAAGACCGTCGAGCAGGTGAAGGCAGAGACGGCAAAGCAGCCCGAACCGGCGGCGCCCAAGGTGATCGAAGAGACGCCCGGATCGCTGACGGGTGGCTGGGACGTTCCCGAAGTTCCCGACGACGAGAAGGGTAAGAAATGAGCAGCCCGCACGACGCTCATCACGACGAGCATGACCTAGGTCATCACGGCTCGCCGTTCATCCAGCACCACTACGACGACGCGCAGCACCAGTTCGATTCCGGCAAGCTCGGCATCTGGCTGTTCCTCGCGCAGGAGGTGCTGTTCTTCTCGGCGCTGTTCGTCGCGTACATCCTGTACCGCGTCCACCATCCCGAGATTTACAGCTACGCGCACAAGTGGCTCGACGTGAAGTGGGGCGCCATCAACACCGCGGTCCTCATCTTCTCGAGCCTCACCGCGGCGTGGGGCGTGCGCTGCGCGCAGCTAAGTCAACGGCGCGGCTTGATCCTGTGCATCGCGCTGACGATTGCCTGCGCGCTCGCGTTCCTCTGCATCAAGTACATCGAATACAGCCACAAGTATCACGAGCAGATCCTGTTCGGTAATCACTTCGATCCGTGCGAGAGCCCCGGCGGCAGCAAGCTCATCACGAAGAGCAACGACTGCCCGGGCACGAAGGACACCGTCAAGTGGGACATGGCGACGGAGAAGGCAAACCCCGGGCACGGCAAAGCGCTCGAGGGTTGCTACGAAGCCGGCCTCATCGATCAAGACTGGCGCACGAAAGAGATCGAAGCGGACTGCGCCGTCAGCGAGGTCAAGGTTGCGCACAGTCGCGACGCCACGGGTAAGGAGGTCGAGAAAGAGCTCTCGAGCCGACCGATCACCGAGCAGTGCCCGCCGCCATCACCGCATCACGGCGAGGAAGAGCACGAAGGCAAGGGACCGTGCTGGATGGTTTCCTACCAACCGGCGGTGTGCCCCGACTTGACCGATGCGATCAAGCGGTCGCAAGGCGCAGCCGCGCGCCCGCAAGTCGGCATCCTCGTCAACTACGGCGACCACGAGCTGCGCGGCCACGACATCAAGATCAAGGCCGAGTGCAAGCCGGCGCCGAAGAAGCCCGAGGCCGGCGACATTCTCGCTGAGCCCGAGCACAGGCCGCAGATCGGTCAAAAGCTCGTCAGCAAGCCGCGCGAGCTGTCGGCGCACGAGGCGCACGAGCTCGAGTCGCTCGGCCCGCCGCCCGAGCACACGAACATGTTCTTCACGATCTACTTCGCGATGACGGGCCTGCACGGCATCCACGTGCTGTTCGGCGTGTTCGTGTTCGTGTGGCTGCTGATCCGCGCGGTCAAGGGACAGTTCGGTCCCGACTACTTCGGACCTGTCGACTACGCGGCGCTCTACTGGCACATCGTCGACTTGATCTGGATCTTCCTGTTCCCACTCCTCTACCTGATTCACTGAGGCAGTTATGGCAACCGAACATCATGACGACCATGGACACGGCCTCGCGCACGTCGCCCAGATCAAGGTGCTCGTCGCGACCGGCGGCACGTTGCTGTTTCTGACGCTCATCACGGTCCTCGCGACGCGCATCGACTTCGGCGCCAACATCAACCTCGCGATCGCGATGGTGATCGCGGTAACGAAGGCGACGCTCGTCATCCTCTTCTTCATGCACCTTCGCTACGACCGGTTGTTTCACTCGGTCGTGTTCGTCAGCGCGATCCTCGCGGCTTCGTTGTTCGTCGGCTTCACGCTGATGGATACAGGTCAGTATCAGCAGACGAACATCTGGAACCCGACTGCACCGCCCGCGGCGCCGGTGGGCCCGCGCCCCGTTAGCGGGTAACTAATGTTGCTCGATCGCGTCGTGCGAAGAAGTGCTCGCGAAGTGCTCGAGCAATAAGCGGTAGCTACTCGAAGACGTACGCGGCGCCCGCAGCGCCGGCGCTGTTGTCGGTCTGATCGCCGTCGACGCCGGGCGCGGCGCTCGCTTCATGGTGCGCGGCGACGGCGATCGCTGTGCCTTCCGCGCTTGCGCTTACCGCCCGGCCGAACAGATCGCCGCCCTCGGCGTTCGATGCCTTGAGGTAGAACCGCTGGGTCCACGTTGTCTGGGCGCGCACGAACACGTACGCCGCGCCTGCAAGGGGCGCGGAGTTGTCGGTCGGGTCGCCGGTCAGGCCACGCCCGGCGCTTGCGTCGTCGATTGCACCGACGACAAACGTGTCGCCATCGGACGACAACGCGACGCTCATCCCGAACTGATCGCTGGGGTCGGAGTTCGATGCCTTGACGTACGCGCGTTGGGTCCACGTCATGCCCGCGCGCGCGAACAGGTAGGCGGCTCCGGACGAAGCTGCCGAGTTGTCGGTGCCGTCGCCATCGATGCCGCGCGATGCGCTCGCCTCGGTGACCGCGCCGATACCCGCCAGGTTGCCATCGGCGGAGAGCGCGACGGAGAACCCGAAGTTGTCGTTGACCTCTGCGTTGTTCGCCACGAGATGCGCCTGCGGTGTCCACGTCGCGCCGTGGACGAACACATCTGCTGCGCCCGTCGTATTAAGGTCACCGCCGACGAGCAGTGTCGCGCCATCGCTAGACAGCGCGATCGCGATGCCGAAGCTGCTATTGAGCGTGGCAACGGACTGCTTCAGATACACATCCTGCGTCCACGTACCGCCGCCGAGATCGCGAAACACGTACGCGGCGCCGCTCGTGGACGCCCCAGTGTCCTCGAGTGGCGCGCCGGCGGCGACGATCCTGCCGTCCGCCGAGACCGCGACGTCCCAACCAAGCTCATCGCCGGCAGTCGCATTCGATGCCTTGAGCGTCGCTTCGCGCGTCCACGTCGTGCCGCTCCGACGAAATACGACCGCGGCGCCGCTGCTGTTCGCGATCGACCCCTCGAGCGGCGCGCCCGCGACGATCGTGTTGCCGTCAGCCGAAATCGCCACGCTCAGACCGGCCTGGACGGCCTGCACGTCGCCGGTGCGCAGCGCGGTGTCGTAGCTCCACGTGCCGCCGCTCTTGTCGAACACGAATACAGCGCCGACGCCGCCTGCCTCGTTCGGAGTGCCGACCGCGAGCGTGCTTCCATCGGCCGACAGCGCGAGGTCGTAGCCGAACTGCTCGTTGACGGCGACATTGTCAGCCTTGAAGTACGTGATTCTCGACGGTGCGAAGCCGCCGTCGATGCCGGCTTCACCGACCGGATCGAAGTGGATGCGCCCGCAGGCACCAAGCGCCAGCGCCGCGACGAGTCGCATCTGACCAGCATACAGCAGGGCGGGCGGTCACTCCGCGAGTTGCTCTTCGATCGCCTCGGCGATCGCCGCGGCGATGTCGGCTTGCACCGAGGCGCTCGCGAGCTCTTTGCCTTCAATCGGATGATCGATGAAGCCGACCTCGACGAGCACCGCCGGCATCGTCGCACCGAGCAGCACGTGATGGGCTTCTTGCCGCACGCCGCGATCGCCGTCGTTGCCGCGCCGCGCGCGCAGTGCGCGCTGCATGCGAGCCGCGAGCTCGGCAGATTCCCACTGCGCGGCGCCGCGCTCGACGTCGTCGAGCACGAGCGCGATTTCGGGGTCGACGCCAGGGCGCGGCGTCATCGCATCGCTGCGCAGTGCGCGGGCATCGACATCGACGGCTTTCGCGGTCAATAGATACGTCTCGTATCCGCGCTGCGTACGCGTCGGTGACGCGTTCGCGTGGATGCTTACGAAGACGTCGGCCGGTAGGCGATTCGCGATCTCGACGCGCTGACGCAGGGTGAGTGTCGCATCGCCGGACCGCGTCAGAACCACGGTGATGCCGCGCTCGCGTAGGCGGGCCGCGACGAGGTTGGCAAGCGAAAGCGTCAGAGATTTCTCGCGAAGGGTACCTTGCGCGCCGAAATTCGACCCGCCGTGGCCGGGATCGAGGACGACCCGTGGGGCGGCCTGGGCGCTGCCGTATGCGAGCAAGAGGACTAACGCCCTAGACAACCTCACAGAAAAATTTTCTCGTGCCCTGACGCGGCGGCCCAGTTTTCGTGTGGCTTGACGCAAATAATCCACAACGCTACGTTTTTCCGGTTGTCTGTACGGCGGCTCGCAGGGGGCATAGCTCCCATCCACATTTTGTTGCTGGTCGCCTTCCTCGAGGTCGCCATCAATCGCGTCGCCGTGCCGCTGTTGCGGCCATCGCATGGCGCACCGCCGCTGTGGCACGAGCTCCTCGACTACGGCGGGTTGTTCCTCTTTTACTTCGCAGGCACGCTCGCGGCGGTGTTGATCGGCGTGCGCGTTGTCGCCGGTTTCAACGAAGCCCGCGATCCGCGCGATTGGCTCGCGCAGGGCGCGCTCGCGATCGCCGGGCTGCTCGCGGCGATTCCGCTCATCATCACGGCGCCGGAGTCCCTGAGCATGGCGCTCGAGCTCGCGTTCGCGGCTGCGGTAATCCTGCTCGCGGTGAGCGCGTTCGGGTTGCATCGCGATCTCGGCGCGCAGCTCGGCGTCCTCGGCATCGCGCTGCCGCTGTTCCTGCATTCGGTGTCAGTCTTCGGCGCGAGGTTCTTGTGGCCGGAGAACGCGTTCGATGGTCCCGGCATCATGGTCACGCGTCTCGGTGTGATGGGACTCTGCCTCGCGGCGCTGGTGTCGCCGTATGTCTTCGCGCCGCGGCCGTTCGCGCGCGCCGTCACGCGCCCGATGCCGATCGTGTTCGCGATGGCGATCGCCGCGCTCGGCGCGATCATCGCGCGCACGTGGTATCTCAGCGTCGCGAACGCGGCGTCGCTCGCGATCGGCGTCGAGATCACGCAGGCGCGCCCGGATCCGCGCCTCGCACTTTACCTGCTCGCGATCGCGACGCTCGCGTGGACGCTCGCATCGTGCGCGATCGCGGTGAGCCCGTCGCGGCGAATGATCGGCGCCGGCATCACGCTCGTCGTGCTCGGGGGCTATGGCTTCCGCTGGCCGAATCATTATCTGTTGCCGCTGCTCGGGCTCGCGCTCGTCGTCGATGCCGTGCGCCGCGTGCGCGATGAAGAGCTGTCGCAAATGCCTGTCGCGAGCGAAACGCCGCCGATCGCCGACACCGCGTGGTCGAGTTACATCGCCGCGGTCAAGGCCGGCCTCGAGCGTACGCTCACCGATGTGCACACGCTGACAACGCGCGGCGATGGCGGACTCTCGTCGACGGTGATCGTCGGTACGAAGGATGGGCTGCCGGTGCGCACGCGCGTCGAGCGCATCGAGGGCAGCGTGATCGCGCTCGATATCGTGCTCGGCCGCGAGATCGATGAGCTGCGCGGCGCGACGCTCACGCTGTGGGCGATTCCACCGCGTGCGCTCGGCGTCAATCCAGCCGGTCCGCCGGCCGCGCCGCTGTTCAAGACAGGCGATTCGGCGTTCGACGAGCGCTTCAAGGCGCGCGGTAGCCACGCGGCATGCTCGAAGCTCCTCGACGATGGCCTTCGCGCGGGCGTCGTCGCGACGCTCGACGGGTGGCTCGCGTACTGGGAGCCAGCCGGCATGCGCTATCGCGTCTACCCGGGCCGCGGCGCGCCGCTCGATCATCCGATGCCGCTCTCGGATCTCGCGCTCGGCCGTTCGGCGAGCCCCGATCGGTTGATCGGCATCGTCGAGTTGCTCGTCGAGATCGCGGCACGCGGCGTCAAGGTCGAGCCGCCGAGCGAGCCGACCACGTTAGAACCATCATGAGACCGGTCGCGTTGCTCGCGTGTGTTGCGTGTGCGTCGCCCGCGTCGCACGGACAGACATCACCGTGGGTCGACGACACGAGCTTGCCAGCCGGCGCGCCGACGCCGATCGCGAACCGCTATCGCGATGTCGCCGCAAAGATCGTCGCGACGGCGCGTGCCGATCGCGGCGCGTATACCAAGCTCGCGCACCTGACCGATCGCATCGGAAATCGGCTCGCCGGCTCCGCTTCGCTCGATCACGCGATCGCGTGGGCGGCGCAGACGCTCAAGGACGACGGGCTCGTCGTGCGCACCGAAAAGGTGATGGTGCCGCACTGGGTACGTGGCGCCGAAGAAGTATCGATCACCGCTCCGATCACGCGGCATCTGCGCGCACTCTCGCTCGGCGGCAGCATCGCGACGCCCAAAGCGGGCATCACGGCGCCCGTCGTTGTCGTGCACGACTGGAAAGAGCTCGAGACGAAGCAAGAGCAAGTCAAAGGCGCGATCGTCGTCTACAACGTCGCGATGCCGGCGTGGACGGCAGAGCATGGCTCGGGCTACGGCAAGACGGTCGAGTATCGCTCGAATGGCGCATCGCGCGCGGCGAAGCATGGCGCGGTCGCAGCGCTCGTGCGCTCGGTGACCGCGCACAGCCTCGGTACGCCACACACGGGCGCGATGCGCTACGACAACGACGCGTCGAAGATCCCGACGGCGGCGATCACCGTCGAAGATGCAGAGCTGATCGATCGGCTCTCGCAAAAAGGCGCGGTCACGATGCACCTTCGCCTCGAGCCGCAGACGCTGCCCGATGTCGAATCGGCGAACGTGATCGGCGAGCTGCGCGGGCGCGAGAAGCCCGACGAAGTTGTCGTGATCGGCGGCCACATCGATTCGTGGGATGTCGGGCAAGGCGCGCACGACGATGGCGCCGGTTGCGTGACGATGATGCAGGCGCTGCGCGTGTTGCGCCAGCTCGGGCTTACGCCGCGCCGCACGATTCGCGTCGTGCTGTTCACGAACGAGGAGAACGGCGTACGCGGCGGCAAGACGTACGCCGAGCAGCACGCGGCCGAGCTCGGCAAGACCGTGCTCGCGCTCGAGTCCGACTCCGGCGGTTATCCACCGCGCGGATTCACCGTCACGCACAAAGACGAAGCGGCAGGCAAACGCACGCGCGCTCGCATCGCCGACATCGCGACGATGCTGGCCCCGATCGGTGCGCAGCGCGTGACGGCGGGACACGCTGGCACCGACGTCGAACCGATGGAGCCATCCGGCGTGCCGACGGTCGGCCTCGAGGTCGAGAACCGCACGTACTTCGACTATCACCACACCGAGGCAGATACGCTCGACAAAGTCGATCCGGCGAACCTCGCTGACATGGTCGCGGCGGTCGCGGTGCTCGCGTATGTCGTCGCCGATCTGCCGGAGCGCATCGACGCACCGTGATCAACACGCTGGCTCGCGCGCTCGAAGCACCGCTTGTCGTCAAGCACGAGCTCGAGCCGCTCGATGCGATCGTCGTGCTCGGCGCGCCGCTCGCGCGCGGCGGCGTGCTCAGTCCGATCCTCGAGGAGCGCGTCGCCGCGGCCGCAGCGCTATGGCGTGCGAATGCGGCGCGCATCGTCGTCGCGACCGGCGGCGTGACAGCTTCGCGATCGCGCTCCGAAGCCGATGCGCTCGCCGAGGGCTTGCTCGCGGCGGGCATCCCCGAGGTGCTCGTCGAGCGCGTGTCGCGCACGACGGCGGAGAACGCGCGCTTCGTCGCCGAGCTGCTCGCGCCACATGGAGTGCGCTCGGTGTGGCTCGTCACGCAGCCGTTTCACGGCCGCCGCGCGGCGCGGCTATTTCGCGCCGTTGGCTTCGAGCCGCGCGTCTGGCACATCGCCGATAGCGTGCAATATCGCGATCGCGGTCGCGCGCTGCGTTGGCTCGTTCGCGAATACGCCGCGTGGGCAAAGTTGTTCGTCGGCCGTTAGCTCAATGACACGCGACTGCGGCCCAGATCTGCGTGACCCGCACGCGATCCGCCGAATACGCTTTGCGGACTCCGAACGAGAGCCCGTTCACATCGTCGACGGTCCATGGCGCGTTCGTCGCAGGATTGGTCGCATAGACGTTGCTGGAAAGATCGCTGTACGCCGTCCCCAGGTACACGTCATCCCACGGCAACGCCGAGCCGACCTGCATCGCGCCACCGACTTGCGCCGACGAGGGCAGCGTTTCGTTTCGCGCGCGTATCCAGACTGTCACCGAGTCGATCGTCACCGTGCTCGCAATCGGTAGGTGGGTGTACAGGTCGAGCTGACCATCGATCTTCGACGCGATGTACGTCAGATCGTCGTCGGGCTCAGACTCGGCGACATGATCGACATGCGTGCCCGTCGCGGGGTCCTGGTCCGCCCACTCGAGCCTGCTGATGTCGCTGGGCCGCAGGATGATCGGAGTTCTCGTGCAGTCGAGGATCGTCGGCGCGTCGGGTGGGGGAAGAACTCTGGTCAGCCCGAAGACGCCGTCGCATCCCACCGCCAGGAGCATCGCCAATCGCCACATGGCATCACGGCGCGATCGCGATCTCGAGCAACGGCGCTTTCGGCTTTGCGACGACGCCGACGACGGGCACCAGCTGTTTCTCCGCGACACCCTGCTCGACGAGGTACCACTTCACGACATCGGCGCGCTTCTTCGCAAGCTCGCTCGCCTTGCCGTTCGCCTTGTCGGGATGGACGGTGATCGCGACTTTGAGCTTCGGGTTATTGAGGATCGTGCCGAGCGCGCGATCGAGCGACGCCTTCGCCGCATCGTTCAGGCGCGGCTTGTTCGCTTCGAACTTCACCTTGCTCGCGCTCTGCAGTGCCGCAACGACAGCGGGCGGCACCTGATCGGGACAGCCATCGTCATCGGCGACGCCGTTGGGAGTCTCCGGATCGTTCGGGCACTTGTCTTTGGCATCGGCGATGCCGTCTTTGTCGTTGTCGTCGTCGGGGCAGCCGTCGTCATCTTGGAAGTTGTCGAAGTCTTCCGCTTTGTCGGGACATTTGTCGGCGGGCGCGAGCAGCTTGTCGCCATCGACGTCGGGCTCGGGGCAGCCGTCCTGATCGTCGATGCCGTTGACGACTTCCGCTTCCATCGGGCAGCCGTCGAGCTTGTCGGGAATGCCATCCCCATCGCTATCTTTGTCGCCCTGCGTCGGCGGTGGCGGTGGCAGCACGGCGAGCTTCTCGTGGTCGGGCTCGATCGGCCGCGGCTTGCCGAGCCTCGCGCCGACGCCGATCAGCAGCTCGAAGTTCGATGTCGTGTTGCCGGCCATCGACGCCATGAGCGACTGGCGCATGTCGAAGCGCAGCTGCCAACGATCCGCCATCGGAAACGTCGCGCCGACGCCCCACACGAACACCGGATCGGTGTCGTTTTTCATGTACGGAGATGCCGTCACGACGGTCGCGCCGCCGAAGCCGGCCGTCACATGCGGTTGCGCCCACGTTCCGCCGAGACGCAACATCGCATTCGCGCGATAGCCGATGACCGGCGCGAAATACGACGGTCGATCTTCGTCGAAGCCGTATCCGGTCCACGATGTCGTGAGCGACAGCTCGGGCTCGACCGCGAGATCGAGATGAAGGTCGCCGCGCGATTGCACGACGGTGTAGGTGAGACGCGCGCCAAACACCGGCGCGCTCTGCGGGCGCTGCTCGGCAGGCTGGCCCCCGCCAAGCCCGATGTCATCCGAAAAGTCCATCAATCCGAGAAATCCGCTCGCCTCGAGTCTGTCGACCGGATCGGCAAACGCGACTGCGCCCGGTAACACCGTTAGCGCGGTCAAAACCCCGAGGCGCACCAAATAATCATATCGCAGCCTGGAGCGTCACGCCCGCTTCCGGCAAGCTCGAACCGATGCTCACGTTCAGCACAGACCCGAACGTCGCCGAACAGCAGATGAACGCGATCATCTTCTACTTGACCGCGTTCGGCTATATCGATGGAGATTTTGACTTCACCGAGAAGACGTTCGTTCGCATCTATATCCGCCAGCTCGTCGCCGAACGCGCCAAGCTGCAGATGCCACATGCCGATGACAAGACGCGCGAAGAAGTGGTCAATAAGTTCACGACCCACTTCCACGAGGTCTTCGAGCAGATCGATCACCAGGTCCACGCGCTGTTCGATGAAGCAGTCGCCGATGGCGAGGACGTCGAAAAATTCGTTTATGCGAAGCTCAAGCTGCGCAGCTACGAGATCTTTCAGAGCTTCGATCGCGGCAACCAGCACGAGCTGCTCGCGACGATCGATGAGCTGATCTACGCCGACGGCTCTGTTCATCCATCGGAGAAGAAGTTTCGCGAAGAGATCGAAGCGCTGCTGCATCAGGAGATGCCGCTCTCGGAAGGCGACATCGAGGTCGTTCCGACGAAACAAGTCGCGATCACGAAGCAACCGACGCGCCCGCAAACGCGCCTCGACGATCACCCGTTCTTCCAGGTGTTCGAACATCACTACGCCGGCGACCCGGAGCGCATTCGTCCGCAGATCCAGGCCGACCTCGATTTGCTTCATCGCTTCGCGGCGAAGCTCACCGAGCATCGCTCGACGGGGCAGGGCAAGCTCGCCGGCAAGCATAGTGTCGCCGAGTTCGTCGGCCAGCAGCCCTTTCTCGACGGCCATGTCTACGTGCACCCGGCCAAACCCGATCGCATCTACGAGCTCACGGTGCTCGGCGATCTGCATGGCTGCTACAGCTGCCTGAAGGCCGCGGTGCTGCAGGCCGATTTCTTCGCGAAGCTCGAGGCGTGGCGCGCCGATAAATCCAAGCCCGAGCCGAAGCTGATCTTGCTCGGCGATTACATCGATCGCGGCATGTTCAGCTACAACGGCGTGCTGCGCTCGGTGATGCAGCTCTATCTGCAGGCGCCCGAGCACGTGTTCCCGCTGCGCGGCAATCACGAGTACTACATCGAATATCGCGGTCGCATTTACGGCGGTGTGAAACCGGCCGAAGCGATCAACACGTTGATCGGGCTCGTCCCGGGCGAGGTGTTTCAGGAGTACATGCGCATGTTCGAAGAGCTACCGAACATGCTGTTCTTCGATGATCTGATGTTCGTGCACGCGGGCATTCCGCGCGATGCCGATATCAAGGCCAAGCTCGTCGATATGTCGTCGCTCAACGATCCGGATCTGCGCTTTCAGATGCTGTGGAGCGATCCGTCGACGGCCGATTACATCCCCGATGATCTGCAGGCGCAGAACGCGCGCTTTCCGTTCGGCAAGAAGCAGTTCGAGGCGTTCATGACGCGGCTCGGCTGCTCGATGATGGTGCGCGGTCACGAGAAGATCGATGCCGGGTTCAAGACGATGTACGGCGAAGTCGCGTCGCTGCTCTCGCTGTTCTCGGCGGGCGGTGCCGAGAATCATGACCTGCCCGAAGACTCGAGCTACCGCTCGGTGACGCCGATGGCCGCGACGATTCGCCTCGAAGGCGGCAACACGCAGGTCACGCCCTGGCTGATCGATTACAAGCGCTTCAATGATCCGCGCCGCAACCGTTTCTTTGCCACGCCGCCGGAAATCGAGCACAAGGCTGGGTAGTGGCGTGGTTCGTTTATCTCGTCGAGTGCAGTGACAAGACGCTGTACTGCGGCGTGACGAATGATCTCGCGGCGCGCGTGGCGGCGCACGGCACGCGCCGCGGCGCGAAGTACACGCGACAGCGCGGCCCGGTGCGCCTGGTGTTCGCGCGTCGCTGCCGCGACAAGACGCACGCCATGCGGATCGAATACCGGATCAAGCAGCTCACGCGCCCCCAGAAGATCGCGCTCGTCGCAGAGCCGTCGCGTGTTCAGCGCATCATACGATACTGCCGGCAATGATCCCGGCGCTATCCAGGGCCTCGCGTGAGTCAGGGGTGGTGAGCAATCGCACTGCACTTTCGCCGTCGGTGCGCGATACGATCGGCCCATGCGTAGTGCCCTTGCGAGCTTGGTTCTCGTCGGCCTGTTAGCGGAGGCGCCGGCCTTCGCGAACGGTCGCGATCCGTACACGTCCACGATCAATTTCAAGCGCGGCAGTAACAACGACATCCTCGCGGGTATGACGTTTGGGCTGGTGATCACGCACGATGGCGGCGCGACGTGGGAATGGATGTGCGAGCGCGCCGTTGGCTACGGCGGCATGTACGATCCGGACTACGCGTACTCGAGCAGTGATGCGGTGTTCGCGACGACGTTCGATGGCCTCAAGGTGATGCGCGATCGCTGTTCGTACAACGCGACACCGCCGGGCATGACGTTCGTATCGAAGGTCGAGATCGGGCCCGACAACGCGGTCTACTTCGCGGCCGCCGACCAGAACGACGGAAAGATCTACAAATCGACGAACGACGGCATGACGTTTCCGACGTCGGCAGCGCCGGGGCAGGCGGGCGATTGGTGGTCCTCGCTTGCGGTGGCGCCGTCGGATCCGAGTCGCGTGTATCTGACCGGGTATCGCCTCGTCGGCACGAATCCGAAGCAGTTCCTGCTGTTCAAGAGCATCGATGGCGGCGCGTCGTTTTCCGCGATGTCGATGACGAACATCACGCCGACGTCGGCGAACTCGATCATCGAGGTCGTCGGCATCTCGTCGACGAACGCAGACGAGCTCTACATCAAGGTGACGTTCGAGAACGGCGCGAGCGGCGACAGCATTTACAAATCAACGAACGCCGGCGGCACGTGGACGAAGATCCTGACGAAGTCATCGAACTTCGGCCTCGCGTTCCTCAAGCGCAAAGACGGCACGTGCATCGCCGGCACGCGCGAGCTCGGCGCATGGCAGTCGAGCGGCTGCACGAGCACGTGGACGGATCTGACGACGGCGCCGCATATCGGCTGCCTCGCGCAAGACAGTAACGGCGTCGTGTTCGCGTGCACGCAGAACTACGCGAGCCCGCAGCTCGGCATCACCTCCGACGAGTACGGCATCATGAAGACGACCGACCTCGTCACGTGGACGGGCGTGTTGCGCTATCAGGACATCAAGGGCCCGGTGACGTGCGCTGCGACGACGGTGCAGGCGGAGCAATGTGTCGAGCCGTACAACGGGCAAAGCTCGGTATGGTGCTGCTTGGTGTCGCAGCTCGGCGTCACATCGATGCCCGTCGATTGCACGGGTGACCGCGCGTGCTTCGGCGTCATCGTCGACGGGCTACCGTCAGATGGCGGTACGGTCGTCACCAAACCGAAAGGTTGCTGTCAAAATAGCACCGCCGGACCGCCGACGCTCCTCACGTTGCTCGTGGCGCTGCCATTGCTACGACGTCGGAGAAGAGCCAAGGAGAAGTGATGCTCTCGCGTTTTGACCGCCTCGCATATCACTCGCAGCACCTGTCGTTTTTGATCAACGCAACCGTGATGGAAGAAGCCGCGCGGTTGGTGATGCGGAGAGCGCGGCCGAACGTCGATTACGCAGTCTGGAAGTGCCTACAACATCGCCGCATCGAGCTGCATCGCCACGATCTGGAGAACGTCGACACCGGGATGTATCCGCGTGATCTGTTGTTCGACTTCCCGGTCCGCCGCTACCTGCGCGAGTTTCCGCGCCTGTTGCGCGATGCGCCTCGCGTCGCGCGCCGCATGCGCAAGAACGACTACAAAGACATCCCCGCCGTCGATAAGCAGCGCTTCCCCGCGTATTACCGGCGGACGTTTCATTGGCAAACCGACGGCTACTTCAGCGAGTACTCGGCAGAGGTCTACGAGCTCGGCGTCGAGCTTTTGTTCCGCGGCACCGCGGACGTGATGCGCCGCCAGATCATTCCACCGATCACGCGCTTCATTCGCGAGGTCGGCAACGCCAGTCGCATGAAGCTGCTCGACATCGGCTGCGGTACGGGACGTTCGCTGCATCAGCTCGCGCGCGCGCATCCGAGCATGCGTCTGCACGGCGCCGATCTGTCGCCCGCGTATATCAAGCTCGCGCGCAAACGGCTCGAGCGCGTCGAGGAGCTGACGCTCGCCGTCGAGAACGGCGAGGCGCTACCGTGGGCCGACGCGACGTTCGATATCGCGACGAGCACGTACATGTTTCACGAGCTGCCGCGAAACGCGCGCCGCAATGTCGTGCGCGAGATGTTTCGCGTTGTACGCCCAGGCGGGCTCGTCGTCATCGAAGACTCCGCGCAGGTCTCCGAGAGTCCGGAGCTGGCGTCGGTGCTGCGCGGCTTCCCCCGCGACTTCCACGAACCGTTCTACGAGGACTACTTGGAGGACGATCTCGGAGCGTTGCTCGCCCAGGTCGGCTTCGATGTGCAGGCGACCGAGTCGCATCTCGTCGCTAAGGTCGTGTTCGCGCGTCGTCCCTAAAGGGAAATCTTAGAGCGTGTGCAAGGTCTTACCGAGCGCTGCGGCCCGTGCGCTCGTGACACGGCGAGCGGAAGCGCGCCGTTCGGAGTGAAGCAAAAGCGCATAACCGTGCGGATACGCGACACAGCTGTAATTGTACGTTGCTTGCAGCACAGGGCGCGCAATGGACGATCTACGGCTCCTCGCGCGGCTCAATGAAGAGACGCAGCCGCACCACGCGGATGCCGACGGAGACATCGATCGGTACCTGTTTGGCGCCAACGTGACGCCGGCGGATTACCGCACCTACTTGTCGCGCACGTATGGCTTCATCGTCCCGCTCGAGTCTGCGCTCACGATGGCGCCGGGTCTCGAGGAGCACATCGATGTCAAGGCGCGCGCGAAGGCAGCGCTGATCGTGCACGACCTGCTCGCGCTCGGGATGTCGTTACACGACGTGAATCAGCTGCCGCAGTGCCTCAGCGTGCCGACGTTCCGCGGCCCGGCAGCGGCGCTTGGTTGGATGTACGTTATCGAGCGGCCGCTGCTTTCGAGTGCGGTGATCCGCGGCCATCTCTCGAACTTTCTGCGCGCCGAGATGGCGTGCGCGTCGGCCTATCTCGCGTGTTACTCGGGACAGGTCGGGGCGATGTGGCGAGACCTCGGGCGAGCGATGGAGCGTGTCGCGTACACGCCCGCGATCGCCGATCGCATCGTATTCGCCGCGCACGACGCATTCCGCGTGCTCGCTCGCTGGCGTACGCACGATCTGCAGCAGCCATCGTCGGGCATCCGCATCGCGGGTTGAGATACCTTCGGACGTATGTCCGAAGACGCACGCACCAAGCTCGAGCCGTTGCGCAACGAGCTTGGCAAGATCGATCGCGACATCCTCGCGCTCGTCGCCAAGCGCCAGGCGCTCGCGCAACGCATCGGTCAGATCAAGCGCGATGCCGGTATTCCGACGCGCGACTACGCGCAGGAGCGCGATGTCGTCGAGCGCGCGCGTAAGGCGGCAGTCGAGCACGGCCTCACGCCATCGCTTGGCGAAGAGCTCGTGCTCGCGCTGATCCGCGGTTCGTTGACGATCCAGGAGCAAGATACCGTTGCCGCGAGCGGCGAAGGCTCGGGTCGACGCGTGCTCGTGATCGGCGGCTCCGGTCACATGGGGCGATGGTTCGTGCGTTACCTCGCCGCGCAAGGCTTTACCGTCGAGAGCGCCGATCCGATCGAGCCGCCGGTGCGGCACGACAACATCACGTATCACAGCGATTGGCGCGCGCTCGAGCTCGACCACGAGATCATCGTCGTCGCGGCGCCGATGCCGGCGACCGCAGAGATCCTC
>Ga0070698_100000235_pt1 | contig 54910 bp, 51 predicted proteins | sample KBSK1502metaG_FD_65477 | JGI IMG/M metagenome (GOLD analysis project Ga0070698, IMG submission 65477) | Corn, switchgrass and miscanthus rhizosphere microbial communities from Kellogg Biological Station, Michigan, USA - KBS K1-50-2 metaG | ecosystem: Host-associated > Plants > Roots >...
TTCGCGACGTGTCGACATGCGCAAGTTAGAATAGGACTTCCGAATGCAGAAGAACCGGCTTTCCTGGATGATCGGTGGCCCCCAGGGAAGCGGCATCAACGCCTCCGCCGAGGTCTTCGCGAAGGCCTGCAGCCGCGCCGGCCTGCGGGTCTTTGCCAACATCGAATACCACTCGAACATCATGGGGAAGCACAGCTTCTATCGCGTGCGGGTCGACGAGGATCCGATCCATTCCTACCGCGACAAGGCAGACATCTTGGTCGCGCTCGACCACGAGACGCTCGCCGGTGACGGCGACCATCGTCGCTGGCCCACGCACTACGGGCACATCGACGATCTGTCCGAGGGCGCCGGCGTCATCTACGACAGCGCGATCGAGTTCGACCCCAAGAGCGTCGGTCGCGCCGACCTCAAGTTCTTCCCCGTCCCGTTCATGGACATCATCAAGTCGGCGCTCGAGGAGATCGGCAAGGGCGAGCAGGCCCGCCGCTACGAGGTCATGAAGAACACCGTCGGCCTCGGCGCATCGCTCGCTCTCTGCAACTACCCGTTCGAGCTGGTCGCCGACGTGATCATGGGCCAGTTCAAGGGCAAGCGGAGCGAGATCGGCACGTTGAACGTGCGCGCGGCGCAGCTCGCGATGGAGTACGTCAAGAAGGACGTCGCGTCGTTCCCGTACACGCTCCAGCCGCACAAGAAGCCCGAGGCGCGGCTGATGGCGAAGGGCTACGAGGTCCACGCGATCGCGAAGCTGAAGGCCGGCTGCCACTTCCAGACCTACTACCCCATCTCGCCGGCCACCGACGAATCCGTGTACCTCGAGAAGAACCAGCGCGAGTTCAACCTCCTCGTCGTGCAGTGCGAGGACGAGATCAGCTCCATCAACATGACCGTCGGCGCGGCGCACATGGGTGTCCGGAGCGCGACCGCGACGTCGGGTCCGGGGTTCGCGCTCATGGTCGAGGGCATCGGATTCGCGTCGATCACCGAAGCGCCGGGCCCGGTCCTTGTCATGTACCAGCGCGGCGGACCGTCGACCGGTCTCCCAACGCGCCAGGAGCAGGGCGACCTCCAGTTCGTGCTCCATCCCGCGCAGGGCGACTTCCCGCACGTCGTCATCGCGCCCGGCGACCTGAACGACGCGTACCAGGACACGTTCTCGGCGTTCAATTGGGCCGAGCGTTACCAGATGCCGGTCATCGTCCTGTCGGACAAGAAGCTCGCGGCGGCGTACGTGACGCTCGACTCGCTCGAGCTCCAGTACCCCGAGATCGATCGCGGCAAGACCTTCACCGGTAGCGAATGGACGCCGATCACGGCGAACGGCGAGGGTCTCGTGCGCATGCACGGCAACGGGAACGGCAACGGCCACGGCGACGTGCAGGAGTACCTCCGCTACGCGCTCGCCGAGGACGGCATCTCGCCGCGCTCGCGCCCGGGCATCAAGGGCGGCCGGTTCTGGTCCACCACCGACGAGCACGACCCGGACGGCCACATCACCGAGGGCGTCGAGATGCGCATGGCGATGATGGACAAGCGCATGGGCAAGCTCGCGCTCCTGTTGAAGGCGATCCCCGCGGATCAGCGCTGCAAGCTGTGGGGACCCGCGGACGCCGACCTCACGGTCGTCGGCTGGGGCTCGACGAAGGGCACGATCCAGGACGCGATGGCCGTGCTCGCCGAGCAGGGCAAGAAGGTGAACTATCTCCAGGTCCGCTTGATGAAGCCGTTCCCCGTGGACGACATCGCGGCGCACCTTGCGAAGGCGAAGCGACTCGTGCTCGTGGAGGAGAACTACTCCGGGCAGCTCGGCTCGCTCATTCGCGAGCAGACCGGCGTGAAGATCGACCAGCGGATCCTCAAGTACGACGGCCGCCCGTTCAGCGAAGACGAGCTCGTGCGCGAGCTGAGCAACGTGCTGGCCGGTAGAACGCCCGAGCCGGTGGTGACGCATGTCCGTTGAGATGAAGCCGCCGGCGCCGATGAAGTTCACGATCAAGGACTACAAGTCCGACCTCCACAACGATTGGTGCCCGGGTTGCATCGTACCCGACAGCCGCGTCGTGATGGCTGACGGATCGAGCCGCCGGATCGCGGACGTCGTTGCTGGGGATCGCGTCCTCGGACACGACGGCGCGGCGCACGCGGTGCTCGCGACAACGTCCCACCACCACAACGACACGATGCGGCGCATCGAGGTCAGCGGTCACGGCAGTTTGACCATCACCCGCGACCATCCGATGTTCATCGTCCGCCGGACGGCTGCCCTCGAGGTCGATGCCGCCGAGCACGCCGAATGGATCCCGGCAGGCGACGTGGCGATCGGCGACTACGTCGCGTATCCGCAGATGTCGCTCGTCGCCGCCGGCCGGCCAAATTCAAGGCCCGAGTACTCGTTCCGTCCGATCCTCGCGAACGAACAGATCGCGTACGACGCGACGGTCCACAACCTCGAGGTCGCGGAGGCGAACTCGTACCTGACCGTCGGCGCCACGCTCCACAACTGCGGTGACTTCGGCATCCTCACCGCCGTCCAGATGGCCCTCGCCCAGCTCAACCTCGATCCGGACAAGGTGGCGTGCTTCTCGGGCATCGGCTGCTCGGGCAAGACGCCGCACTACGTGAAGGCCTATGGGTTCCACACGCTCCACGGTCGCGTGCTTCCGGTCGCGACCGGCGGGAGGCTCGTGAACAGCGGCGTGACCGTCCTCGCGATGGGCGGCGACGGCGACGGTTACGGGATCGGCGCCGGCTACTTCGTGAACTCGGGCCGCCGCAATCTCGACTTCACGTACATCGTTCACAACAACAACGTCTACGGCCTCACGAAGGGCCAAGCATCACCGACGCTCGCGAAGGGCAAAAAGACGAAGTCGATGCCCGAGCAGGCGATCCAGGACGGCATCAACCCGATCGCGATGGCCGTCGCCGCGGGGTACACGTTCATCGCCCGCGCGTACGCGCTCGAGCCGAAGTACCTCGCCGGCATCATCGCGAAGGCCATCGAGCACAAGGGCTCGGCCCTCGTCGACGTGCTCCAGACGTGCCCGACGTACAACGACCTCTACACGAAGGAGTGGTACGAAGGCGCGGACCTCCCGGAGAAGACCTCACGTCTCTACAAGCTCGAGGAGCAGGGCTACGACGGAAAGGTGAAGGACGTCACCGACAAGGCCGAGATCATCATGAAGAAGGCCGCCGCGGTCGCGCGGAGCTACGAGGCCGAGCCCATCCCCGTTGGCATCTACTACCAGGCCGAGCTCCCGACGTACGAGGACGGCGTGAACGCGCGCATCCCGGCGCTCGCCGAGAAGCCGCTCGTCGAGATCGACACCTTCCACCGCGACGTGACCTCGCTGCTCGACGCGATGCGCTAGCGGTTCACCACCGCGACCACCGTCGCGCCCGGACCCACGGTCGTCATCGTCTCCAACATCCCGCTCGTAAGCTCCACGTGGCGGACGCTGCCCCCGGTCGCGAAGTACGCGAACGGCGCCATCGCGATGAGCCCGAACTGCGGCGCGCCTTCGAGCCGGCCGCTGAGCCGCAGCGACTGGCGTTGCGCGAGGTTGTTCGACGCGAAGACCCGGAGCCACGAGCCGTCGTCAGCGAGCTGCGCGAGCACGACCGAATTCGAGCCGGTCGCGACGGACAGCGTGTCGGGTAGCACGCTGCCGCTCCACTCGCTCGGCCATGGAAGCGGCGAGAGCTTCGTCGCGTTCGGTGACACGACGGCGAGCCGGCGGTCTCCCGTGACCGCGTAGATCGTGCCGTCGTCGGCCATCGTCGCGCCAGCGAGCGGGCCGATGTCCTTCGGGCCATCGATCAGGACGGTCCCTCCGCCGCGCAACGTATCGACGGCGATCTGGCCCGCTGCCAGGCACACGATCGCGACGCGGCTGCCGCTCGCGAGGATCCGGTCGCCGCAGCCGGACTTCTCCATGACGGTGCCTTGCGGCTTCAAGGTGAGCGACTCGTACGCATCGACCCACGCGTGACGGGCGTCGGACTTGAGCACGAGCACCCGGCCATCGATCGCGATGGCGAGCGCGCGGTGCGTCGACGCGACCGAGCCGATATCGCTCCGACTTGCGCGCTCGACCCCGCTTGCATCGAAGGTCCGAAGACGCAGCGGGCCTGGGACGTCGACGATGCCGTCCAGCACGTAGATCCAGCCACCGGCATTCGTCGACGGCGGCGTGCCGAAGGTCGCGTAGCCATCGATGGCCACCTGGGCCTTGCCGTTCGTCGAGATCGTGTACCGCGTGAAGTGATTGAGCAGCGTGATGGCGCTGACCTTCTCGATATCGGCGACGAAGACGGTCTGCGTCGCGTAGAGACCCATCATGTCATCGACGTTGATCGTCTGGGTCGGCGTCGCGGCCGGCGATCGCGTCGGGGACGCGGGCCCGAGCCGGCTGGTATCGTCGCCGCCGCACGCGATCAACGCGATCGCGACGGCGGCGACGACAAGGAGGGAGCGCATCAGCCGGCCTGCACCGCCGTGCGACGGCGATGGCTACCGACGACAAGCGCGACGATGGACCAGAACGCGACGGCCGCGCACGCGAGGAGCGGCAGCTGGCCGCCCGGGATGAATGAGATCGGTGTGGCGCTGGTGTCGATCCGCTCGGCGGCGGGGAGATCTCCAACCGGCGCGGCGCCGGGCGCGCGGTCCTCGACGTTGAAGCGGACGTCGGAGACATCGTCGCCGATCGAGAGCTTGCCGTCGTAGCGGGCGGCGCGGAACGGGAAGAACAGGCCGGCGTAGATGCCGCTGGTGCCGTCGAACGACACGAGCTTCATCGGGATGTCGAGGCATTTCGTCCGGTCACCGTCGGTCTGCATCACGACCGCGACGGCGCCCTGCGGCGCTGCAACACCGACGGCGTGACTGGTGAAGTGAACGACGAGCGTCACCGGCGCGCCGTTCGCCCACGGCTGGCCATCACGGGTCTGGAGCGAGACGTTGTCGACGCAGAACGCGCAGTCGGCCGAAGCCGCCGAGGCCGTCACGCCGACCGAGGCGAGGATCAACAGAAGCGCGAGCGCGATCCGTACCACGGGAGCACCTCCCGGCCCTATCCGGCCGTGTCAGTCCCCCTACAACCGGCGCGGGCGTCCCGTTCCCGCGCGTAGAGTCGAGGCGTGGGTGCGGTGCGGATCCACCAGGCGAACGACCAGGCGTCCGCCGAGGTCATGGCCGAGCGGCTGCGGCTCGATGGCATCCCCGCGCAGATCGTGCAGGCCGACGCCGGTGCGCCGTACGGCGGCTTCGGGATGTCATCGGCCTTCGACATCCTCGTGCCGGAGGCGCTTGCGACCCAGGCGCGGCGGATCCTCGAGAGCAATCGACCCCGCTAGGGCATCGCCGCGATCGTGCGGATCTCCACGAGCAGGCCCTCGCGCGGGAGCACGGCCTGCACGGTCGTGCGGGTCGGGCCGTTCGTGTCGAAGTGCTTCCCGTAGACCGCGTTGAACGCCGCGAAGTCGCGGCGCACGTCGGCGAGGAAGCAGATGTTCTCGACCGCGTTCGCGAGCGACGTGCCGGCCGCCTCGAGGAGCCCGGTGATCCGCGCGATCACGAACTCGGTCTGCGCGGTGATGTCACCGTCAATCGCCTTGCCATCCGGCCCGAGCGCCACCTGACCAGACACGAACACGAGATCGCCGACCCGGACGGCCGGCGCATACGGCAGACCCGTCGTCGCGACCTTCGCGCTGCTGATGACCTGACGCTTGCTCATTGGATCCTCCCCCGCGCCGCGATCGGCCACACCGCTTCGACGACGCCCTTTCTGACGCAGACGTACCGGTCGTACAGGTTCACCGTCGTATCGCAATGGCTCGGCACGAGCTCGATGCGCTCGCCAGGGACGAACCGCGCGCCCTTCACCCCACCGTGCTCGTCGCCCTTCGGCGCGTACTCGAGCTCCGGCCGGCCCTTCACCACGGGCATCCCGCTGTCGGTGCTGAGCGCCTTCCACCCCGCGTCGATGACGGCGGTGTCGCCCCGTTGCCTACTGACGACGGACGACAGCACGGTGAGCGAGCTTTCGTAGGGCAGGCCTTCGACGCGCGCGTAGTCGCAGTCCATGAACGGGTACGAGCCGGCCTGCAGCTCCGTCACCTCGGGGAGCTCGGCCGCGAAGGCGCAGGTCCCCGTACCTGCGGTGCTCACGATCTCGACCGGTAGCCCGTGGCGAACGATGGCCTCGCGGGCGGCGATCATCCGATCCGCGCATGCGCGCCACTCCGCACGGCGTTCGGCTTCGACGTATATGTGCTGCAGGTGACCCTCGTACGCCTGGATCCCGCGAAGGCGCAGGCCGGGCAATGACCCCACGCACGCGGCGAGCTCGGCAGCACCGTCGGGCAGCACGCCCGTGCGGTCCTGTCCGACGTTCACGTCGACGAGCACGTCGAGGACGAGTCCTGCGGCGCGCATCGCGTCGCTGAGGGCCCGCGCGACGTCCATGTCGTCGACCGCCGCCATCACGTCCGCGCGCTTGCGAAGGGCGACGAGCCGCGACACTTTCGGCTCGCCCGCGATCTCGGTCGTGACGAGAAGCGGGCCCACGCCTGCATCCGCCATGACCTCGGCCTCGCCGAGCTTCGCGCAGCAGAGCCCGATCGCGCCGCGCTCGAGCTGCATCTTGGCGACGATCGGTGCCTTGTGCGTCTTCGCGTGCGGCCGGACGCCTTTGCCCGCGCGCTTGGCGAAGGCGGCCATCCGGTCCAGGTTCCGCTCGAGCGCGTCCAGGTCGACGACGAGCGCGGGCGTGTCGATCCGGTCGAGCGGCGTCCCGACCTCAGGCGATCGCAGGCGTCGTCCCCAGGTGCTTCGCCGCGAAGTCGAGCTGCAGCGCGAGCTGCTTCCACGCGGCGCCGCTCATTCCGTCCTCGCGACCCGCTCGACCCACGCGCTCAGCGTATCCGTGTAGCGGGGGAGAACGCTCGCGACGTCCGTCCCGCCGGGTGACGTCGGCGCGTGCCCGGTCTTGGGGATGCGCACGATCATCAGGTCGCGCGTTCCGGCGCGCTCCCAGGCCGCGACGCTCGCATCGGTCGGCTGCCACTCGTCGTCGTCGCCATAGAAGAGGAGCGTCGGCACGTGGATCGCGGCGATCACGGGCGCGGGATCGAAATCCATGTCCGGCAAGAAGCCCGGCTTCTCCGGCAGCTCAGGCCGCACGTGCGCGAGCTCGAACCACGGCTCAGCCTTGGCTCGATCGATGAGCGACTGGACCTCGGCGCGTGGACGCGCCCCACGCGCGTAGTCGGTGAACGCGTTCCAGAGCGCAACCAACGCATCCACCTCTGCCTCCGAGCGGCCGGCCGCCCGGGCATGCTTCGCTATCCCGAACCGCATCTGCTCGACGGGGCTCACGCCCGTCGCCGCGACGAGGATGAGAAAAGCGACGCGGTCCGATCGGGAGGCAACGAGCGGCGCGACCCAGGCACCTTGGCTGAACCCCCACAGGCCGAGCCGCCTCGCATCGATGTCCGGCCGCGCGGCGAGTGCGTCGAGAACGGCGTCGGCGTCGCGGGCCTGATCGGCGAAGGGCACGTTGTTGCCTCGGCGATCGAAGCGCGCCACCGCGACGCCGAGCGGCGGGAGCAGCGCCTCGAGGTGAAGGAAGAGGAAGTGATCGCGGCTCGGGTCATTCGCCGGGTGCAGGCAGACGACCGCGGGGAACGGACCGGCGCCGGCCGGCAGGGAGAGCTTCGCGGTGAACTCGCGGTCCGCGCTCGCCGCGGCGAGCCGCTCCGACCTCACCGACCGTCGCGGGTCTTGCGACCGATTGCGTGGATCTCGAGAGATACGCAGGTGCTGCCGTCCAACGCCTGCTCGCGGAGATCACGGCCACATTGCGGCCAGCCGGATCGCCGCGTTGGAAGCCGCCGCTTCCTCACGGCTCTCCCACAAGTTCATCTACAAGTGCCTGCCGGGCAAGTTTCAGATAGTTGGCAAGCAGCTCGAAGTGCGAGGCCTTCAACTCGCCGCCGCGAAAACGAACCTCGACCTGCATTGACTGTCCGAGCGGCCAGCTATAGACGCGTTGCCCGGCACCAGCTGGGGGCTGTCCGTACGAGACCTCAACGTCGCGGCGAGGCGCCGCGGTATCGACGGGGGCTTCCGCGACGCCCACGGCGGCGAGTGTCCCCCGATATGCAGAAATAACACGCTTCGCTGCGTCGTCCGTGAACTGCCTCGAGATCACAAGGAAGGATCGGATTGCGTCGTCCGATGCCTCCGCGAATTGTTCGTGGATCTCACGAAAGAGCTCGGGCGCCAGCGCCGCTTCCGACAGTGCTCCCGCCCGCTCCTCAGGACCGCCGATGAGGATACGGAGCGCACGTTCCGACACTCGGAAGCCCTTCCCCGAATCGTCAATGAGGCCGTACTTCTTGAGCGACGCGATCTTCACGCGCGCCAGTCCGTTCAGGCCCTTGTAGCCCCAGGCCTTCGCGATGATTTCCGGGCCAACGGCGGTCCGTTTTTCCTTCGTCCAAAGCACCTCCGTGTGCTTTACGGCATCAGGAAGCGACAAATACGGGTAGTTTGGGCTTCGAGTCCTAGCCACATTAATACCTCGTCGTTGAAGGCCTTGCCATTGGCTTCCCAACGGCAGGATGCTGATAATACCATAAGGATTGCGCCAAAATCGTCCGTAATCTGATATCGAGCCACCTCAGGGTTGACAGAACTTGGGCCCCGGGGGGAGACTGGAGCCCTACGGGCGACCGCCTTTCCAAGGCGGGGGACCCGATCCCATGGGAGGTTGGGGAGGCCTGGCTGGTTGGATCCGCCAGTCGGCCTCCACGACCATCCCCGCCATGGCCGGTCCGCTGGCCTAACGACCGTCGCGGGACACGGTGAATACGTCGCGCACGCCCTCGAGCCTCGCGAGCACGCGCGACAGCTGCTCGACGCTCGTGACCTGAAGCGTCGCGTTCACCGTCGCGGTCTTGTCCGGATTCGCGTTCGCCGACAGGCTCACCATCTGGACCTGGTTCTCGCTGATGACCGCCGCGACGTCGCGGAGGAAGCCGTCGCGGTCCCAGCCCTCGATACGGATGGCGACCGGATAGGTGGCGGCCGCGCGGTTCTCCCACTCCACCTCGACGGTGCGCTCCGGCTCCGCGCTGCCGCGCACGTTCGGGCAGTCGGCCCGGTGCACGGTGACGCCACGGCCGCGGGTGATGTACCCGGTGATCGGATCGCCCGGGACGGGGGTGCAGCACACACCGAAGCGGATGAGGAGATCGCCGACACCCTTCACTCGGACCCCGCCGCGCGACGTCGGCGGCGGCTGCGGCGCGACCTCGGGGATCGCGAGCTGCTGGTCGTCGACGATCCCGAGCCGCGTCACGACCTGCGCGGGCGTGAGCGCGCCGTAGCCGAGCGACGCGTAGAGCGTGTCGATGTCGTGCAGGTTCAGGAACTCGGTCGCGCGCTGGAGGTCGGCCTCGCTGATGTCCGAGAGCGCGCGCTGCGCGATGCGCTTCAGCTCGCGATCGAGGAGCTCCCGGCCGTGCGCGACGTTCTCGTCACGCTGCTGGCGCTTGAACCATTGGCGGATCTTCTCGCGGGCCCCGGGGGTGCGGACCATCGTGATCCAGTCGCGCGAGGGACCGCGCGCGGCCTTGCTCGTGACGATCTCGACGATGTCGCCGGACTGCAGCTTGTGGTCGAGCGGCACGATGCGGCCGTTCACCTTGGCCCCGATCGTCCGGTGTCCGATGTCGGTGTGGATTCGGTACGCGAAGTCGATGGGCGTCGCGCCGCTCGGGAGGTCCTTCACCTCGCCCTTCGGGGTGAACACGAACACCTGGTCCTGGAAGACGTCGACCTTCAGCGACTCGACGAACTCCGTCGCGTCCGCGACGTCGTGCTGCCACTCCATCAGCTGGCGGACCCAGGCGAGCTTCGACTCGTAGTTCGGATCGCCCTTGCCCTTGCCACCTTCCTTGTACCGCCAGTGGGCGGCGATGCCGTACTCGGAAAGCATGTGCATCTCATGGGTGCGGACCTGGATCTCGACCGGTTGTCCATCCGGGCCCATGACCGCCGTGTGCAGCGACTGGTACATGTTGTTCTTCGGCACCGCGATGTAGTCGTCGAACTGGCCGGGGATCGGCGGCCAGAGCGTGTGCACCACGCCGAGCACCGCGTAGCAGGACGGCACGTCGTTCACGATGACCCGGATCGCGAGCAGGTCGTAGACCTGATCGACGCTCACGTTCTTCCGCTTCATCTTCTGGGCGATGGACCAGAGGTGCTTCGGCCGGCCGGACATCTCGGCCTTGATCCCGGCCTTCTCGAGCTCGCTCGAGAGGACCTTCATCGTCCGATCGATGAACTTCTCGCGCACCGCGCGCCGGGACGCGAGCATCTCCGCCAGCTCCTTGTAGTGCTCCGGCTCGATGTATTTGAATGCGAGGTCCTCGAGCTCCCACTTGATCTGCCAGATGCCCAGGCGGTGCGCGAGCGGGGCGTAGATCTCCATCGTCTGCTTCGCGATGCGGTGCTGCTTCTCCGGCGGGAGCGCGCCGAGCGTGCGCATGTTGTGCAGCCGGTCGGCGAGCTTGATGACGACGACGCGGAGATCGTCCGCCATCGCGAGGAACATCTTCCGGATGTTCTCGGCCTGGTGCTCGTCGGACGTCTTGCCGGAGAACTGCGAGAGCTTCGTGACGCCCTCGACGAGCCGCGCGATCTCGTCGCCGAACTCGCGGCGGATGTCGTCGGTCGTCCGGCTCGTGTCTTCAGGGACGTCGTGGAGCATCGCGGCGGCGACCGTGGCCGGATCCATCCCGAGCTGAGCGATGAGGAGCGCGACGGCCGCGGGATGCTCGATGTACGGCCCACCGGAGACACGGCGCTGGTCACCGTGCGCCTCGGCGGCGTACGCGTACGCGCGGCGGACGAGCTCGGCGTCGCCATCCGGATAGTGGCGGAGCATCTCCTCGATCGCGGCCTCGGCGTCGAGCTGCTTGCGGTTCGGCCGGAGCTTGTCCGCCACGCCGACGATCCGCGCGGCGAAGCCGGCGTGGTCGGACGCCGCCGATTGCGCCATCAGGCCACCACCAGGTCGTCGGAGAACGTCGCGGCCGTGCCGACCGGTCCGAAGTCCCGGAGCTCGAGCTCGACGAACCCGGTGCGGCCCGCGCCGACCGTCACGACCGCGTCCACGCGGCCGGCGTCGGTCATCGCCTCCGCGCGGTCGCCGCGGCGGAAGGCCATCGCGTCGAACGTGAACTTGCCGACGGTGATCTTGCACCGCAGGTGATCCGAGTCGGCGCCCACCTGCCGGATGCCGTACACGCGGACATCGCGCAGCAGGAGGTGCGGCCGCGGGTTCAGCGCGCCGCACGGCTCGAGCATCGCGAGCTCGAGCGCGAGACGCGGCGTGAGCGCCGCGGGGTCGATCGCCGCGTCGACCCGCAGGGTCGGCACCGGCCGCACGCCATCGAGCATCTCGCGGACGATGCCGTCGAGCCGCTCGCGGAACGCGTCGACGTCCCTCGTCTTGATCGAGAAACCGGCCGCCATCGCGTGGCCGCCGTGCTTGGGGAGCAGGTCGCCGCACCGCGCGAGCGCCTCGGCGATGTGCACACTCGGGATGCTCCGGCACGAGCCCTTCCCGTCCTCGCCGTCGAGCGCGATGACGCAGGCCGGACGGCCGTGGTCTTCGACGAGCCGCGACGCGGCGAGCCCGACGATCCCGGCCGTCCACGACGGATCGGCGACGACGGTGGCCCACGCGTCGGGGTACGCGGTCGCGGCTTCGCGGGCGCCACGGACGACCTCGTTCGTGAGCCGCTGCCGTTCGACGTTGCGCTCCTCGAGCTTGTCGGCGAGCGCCTTTGCCTCGTCCACTTCCTCGGTGAGCAGCAGGCGCAGCGCGTCCTCGGCGTCGGTGATCCGCCCCGCGGCGTTCAGGCGCGGACCGAGACCGAAGCCGATATCCGACGCGTTGACCTTCCCGATCTTCACGCCGGCGCGCTCGGCGAGCGCGCGCACGCCGACCAGTGGCGCGCGATTGAGCGCGGCGAGGCCGGCGGCGACGATCGCGCGGTTCGCGTCGCGGAGCGGCACGACATCGGCGACCGTCGCGAGGGCGCAGAGCTGGAGGAGCTCGTCCTCCTTCACCGCGTACGCGAGATCGCCGAGGAGCGCACGAGCGAGCGCCAGCGCAACGCCGGCGCCAGCGAGCTCCTTGTCGTCCGAGATGTCGCCCGGCCGGCGTGGATTGACGAGCGCGTACGCGGAAGGAAGGACCGGCGGCGGGTGGTGGTGGTCGGTGATGATGAGGTCGATCCCGAGCTCGCGGGCGAGCTCCGCCTCCGCGACCGCGGTGACCCCGCAGTCGACAGAGACCACGACCTTCGCCCCGTCGGCCGCGAGCTGACGCAGCGCAGCCGCGTTGAGCCCGTACCCCTCCTCGTAGCGGTTCGGGATGTACGCGCCGACGGCGACGCCGAAGCTGCGGAACGCGCGCACGAGGATCGCGGATCCGGCGATCCCGTCAACGTCGTAGTCGCCATAGACGACGATGCGCTCGCGAGCGGCGAGCGCACGGCGGATCCGGTCGACGGCGCGGTCGAGATCGAGCATCGGCGGCCCATCTGCCGCGAGCTTCGGGGACAAGAACGCGGGCATGTCGGCATCGGTCAGGCCGCGCGTCCGGAGGATCTGCGCGACGAGGCCCGGGATACCATCGAGTGCATCGCCACCCGACGCGCCGACCGACCTCGGGATGATCCAGCGACGCTGCGGAACGAGGCTCATGACCATTAAGTATCCGGCATGGGTGTGCGCGTTCGCCCTCGTCGCGGTCGCGTGTACCCAGCAGACGGTCGTCCCGAGCCCGAGCCCTACGGCCGTCCCGTCATCGCCCACCGCTTCGCCCGGCCTCGACGCGCCGGTCTCGGCGACGACGGTCTCGATGCGACAGCGCTGGCAGCTGGTGCCCGACGGCTTCGTCCCCGACGCGCCGGTCGCCGCGCCCAACCAGGTCGGCGTGCAGTTCGCCGGCGATCCCCGGCCAGGACGGCCGGTCGCGCGCGTCCAGCCGGGCGGCCGCGAGACGCCACTCGTCGGGCCGACCACCGGACCGAACTTCTTCGGTGCGGAGATCGACCTGACCGGCCTCGTTCCGGGCGGCTACACGATCGAGATCGTCGAGCACCTGACCGGCGGTGCGGAGGCGATCGTGGGCCGGACCAGCTTCGTGCTCTCGCAGCCCGAGTACGTCGTCTGGACCCTCGACTTCGAGGGCGACGCGTCGGGCGACGCGGAGCTCGCGAACACCGCCGCGATCGCGGACGGGCTCAAGATCCCGATGACCGTGCTCTGGAACCCGCGGGTCTGGACCACGACCCAGGTGTCGCCAGAGCGACAGGACGCGATGCTCGCCTGGACGAAGGGCCGGATGGCCAAGGGCGACGAGGTCGCGCTGCACCTACACATGTGGACCGACTACGTGAGCGCGGCGGGCTTCGTCCCGCGCACCGCGCCGAGCTGGGCCGGTCGTGGCGACGGCTACGACGTGCCGATCACGGCGTATTCGCAGGCGGACCAGAAGGCGCTCATGACCTTCGGCATCAAGCTCATGGCCGACCACGGCCTGCCGAAGCCGACCTCGTTCCGGGCCGGCGGCGACTTCGGCGACGCGGCGACGCTTCGGGCGGCCGCGGAGGCCGGGTTCAGCATCGATTGCACCGCGGTCGCGAAGGACTACCCGCCCATCGGGCGCATCCCGTACCCGTGGACCCTGCCTACGGGCGCGCAGCCCTACCGGCCGTCGGCGACGGACGCGAACTCGACCGGCGATCTGCCGCTCCTCGAGGCGCCGACCATCGGCGGCAACACCTTCGGCTTCACGGTCCAATCGATCCAGCCGCAGATCCGCGCCAACCTCGCGTTGTTCGCCGCGGTCGGAGACGTCGCGAAGGAGCGCAAGGCGATCACGGCGGTGAGCCATCCCGGCACGATCGTCCCGGCGGAGCGCGCGGCGATCGAGGCGCTCCTCGGCGCGTTCGGTCCGCTCCGCTACGACACCGACAGCGGCCCCGTCCGGTTCGTCACGCTCGCCCAGCTCGCCAAGGCGTATCGCTAGCCGCGCGGCCGGGAACTTGGCCGAGACCTCTTCGTAGCGAGCGCTAGGCGGTCGCGCGCGCTCCCACTGGCCCGCGCCCACCGCGGTGCCGGATGCGATCCTCGATCTCCTGCCAGAGCGAGATGATCTGGCTGGCGTTGAAGATCGAGGAGTAGGTCCCGGAGACGATGCCGACGACGAGCGCGAGCGCGAACGTCCGCATCGAGTAGCCGCCGAAGAGGTACAGCGCCATCAGGGTCAGCACGACGGTGAGCGAGGTGATGACGCTCCGCGCGAGCGTCTGCATGATCGAGTAGTTGATCACCGGGTTCAGCGCCTCGCCCCGGTTCAGGTGCAGGTTCTCGCGGATCCGGTCGAACACGACGATCGTGTCGTGCACCGAGAAGCCGATGATCGTGAGGACCGCGGTGACGAACAGGCTGTCGATCTCGATGTTGAAGAAGTAACCGAGGATCGCGAAGAGCCCGAGCACGACGAGCGCGTCGTGGAGGAGCGCGATGATCGCGGCGATCCCGTAGCGGAAGGCGGACCAGCCGAACTCCTTGAACGCGTAGGCGATGAGCAGGACGATGAGGATCGAAGCGAACACGATCGACCGGAACGCGTTCGTCACGAGCTCGGCGCTGAACGACGGGCTCACCGTCGAGGCGTTGTCGTCGATGAAGTTGCCGGGGTACTTCGCCTTCAGCGCCGCGTCGATCTTCACCGTCTCGTCGGTCGTGAGGGTGAGCGTGCGGATCTCCATCCGCCCGCCCTCGGCTCCCTGGATGACGGCCTCGGGATGGCCGGCTGCGGCGATGACGTCGTGGAGCTCCACGGTCGTCGGCGGGTTCGTGAAGCGCGTATCGAGCAGCGTGCCGCCCTTGAACTCGATGCCCGGCTTGAGCCCACCGATCGCGAGGAAGAACACCCCCGGGACGATGAGGAGCGCGGACAGCCCGAAGTACCAGAACTTGCGCTCGACGAATCGGAACAGCATCAGACCGGCGCTCCGGCCCGCGCGCGCGGATCGGTCGCGTCCGATGGCCGCTCCTCGACGCCCCAGAGCCGCCGGCGCCGCAGGGACTGGTATTCGATGGCCGCGTGCAGGAGGAGCTGGGTCACGAACACGGCGGTGAAGAAGGACACCACGACGCCGACGATGAGCGTGAGCGCGAAGCCCTTCACCGTGCCGGTGCCGAAGTTGAACAGGATGAGCGCGGTGAGGATCGTCGCGAGGTTCGAATACAGGATGGACGGGAACGCCCGCCGGCGACCCTCGTCGAGCGAGACGCGGAGGGTCTTGCCGTTGCGCAGCTCCTCCTTCAATCGCTCGAACGTGAGCACGTTCGCATCGACGGCCATGCCGATCGAGAGGATGAAGCCGGCGACACCCGCGAGCGTGAGGGTGACCGGGATGAGCCGGAAGATCGCGTACGTGAGCGCCGTGTAGAAGAAGAGCGCCATTACCGCGACGACGCCGGGGAGCCGGTAGTACAGGATCATGAAGAGGGCGACGAGGAGCAGTCCGATGGCGCCGGCCACGAGACTGCGACGCACGGAGTCCTGGCCGAGCGTCGGCTCGACGCGGCTCGACTGCACGACGTCCAGCGGGACCGGGAGCGCACCCGAGTTGAGGAGCGTGCTGAGGTCCTTCGCGCTCTTCGGGGTGAAACCGCCTTCGATGACGCCGACGCCGTTGCTGAAGACCTGGTTGATCCGCGGGGCCGAGATCTCCTTGCCGTCGAGCGTGATCTGCACGGGCTTTTGAAGAAAGTCCTTGGAGAGCTGCACCCAACGCGCGTCGTCGGGCGCGCCGAACTCGAAGTGCACCACGGGCGCGCTCGACGTGCTCTGGAACTCGACGAACGTCGGCTTCAGGTTCGCGCCGGTGAGGGGCGGGGTGAGCGAGTGGTAGGTACCGGTCACATTGCCGCTCGAGTCGAGGTCGGGGACCTTGATCTCGAGGAACGCCTGCTGGGTCGCGATCTGCTGCGCTTCGGCGAGGTCGGAGATGCCCGGCAGCTGCAGGAGGATCTTGTCCGCGCCGAGCGACTCGATGACCGGCTCGCTCACGCCGAGCGAGTTGATGCGCCGGTCGATGACCACCCGGGCTTGCGTGTTCAGGTCGTCGATCGACGTCGTCGTCCCACCCGGGATCTTGTCCGGCCGGAGCTGCAGGATGAGCTGCGTGCCACCCTGGAGGTCGAGGCCGAGATGGGTCTTGATCTCGACGAACGTCGACTGGCCGCCGAGCCGATAGCAGATGCCCGGGCAGTCGAAGGGGAACGGGAACTGGTGCTTGGGGATGTCGACCCACACCGCCGCGATGGCGATGACGAGGATGACCCAGGCCCACGCGCGATTCATCTAGGGATGCGTCCTCCGGATCACGCGATCAGGCGAAGAAAAAGCGCGACCCGTTCGATGGGTGCGCTCGATGTCGAGTATAGGTCGACGGCGCGTGATCAGCCCGAGCGGTCGGAGGTCCCGGCTTCGTCTGTCGGGATCGCCCAGCCCTCGGCCTTCGCGCGCTCCATCCGCTCCGGATCGCGGAGCTTCTCGCGCGCTTCGCGGGCCTCCCGATCGAAGGCCGTCTCGTCCGGTTCGACCGGCACGTCGGTCGCGACCGCGGCTTCGGTGAGCGGAGGCTCCGGGGCACCCTGCGGCGCCGCGATCGCCGGCGGGGCGCTCGTCGCGGCTGCTTCGAGGTACTTGTCAGCGTTCAGGAACTCCGACCGGAGCTCGTCGCTCGTCTTCCGGAACTCGGCGAGCGCGCGGCCGAGATCGCGCGCGAGCTTCGGCATACGCTCGGGCCCGAGCACGATCAGGGCGATGAGCAGGAGGAGGAGGAGCTCGCCCGTCCCGATGCCGAACATCAGCGCCCGACCGCAGCGGCCCGCGCGTCGTTCGCCTGCCGCTTGAGCTCGAGGGCGACGCGACCCGCTGCCGTATCGAAGCCTTCGCCCGCCTCCGCGTACAAGACCGACCGCGACGCCGACGGCAGCACCCCGCCGCCCTTCGCGTCGAGGGCCGCGCGGAGCGCGTCGCCGACGTCCCCGCCCTGCGCCCCCACACCGGGCATGAGGAAGAGGCGGTCGGGCGCGAGCGCGCGGAGGCGCGTCGCTTCGGCGGGGTACGTGGCTCCGATCACGAACCCGCAGCGATCCGCCGCGAACGTCTCGACGCACCGCTCGACCACGCGCTCGTAGAGCGGCCGCCCGTCGACGAGCAGATCCTGGATGTCCTTCGCCCCCGGATTGCTCGTCCGCGCGAGCACGAGCGCGTAGCCCTTCTCGGTGAAGGGCGCGATGCCGTCCATCCCCACGTATGGCGCGACCGTCGCGGCGTCCGCACCGAACCGATCGAAGAGGGCCTCGGCGTACGCGGCCGCGGTGTTCGGCACGTCACCGCGCTTCGCGTCGAGGATCACCGGGATGTCCTTCGGGATCGCCTGCAGGGTGAGATGGAGGATGTCGAGCCCCGCGGATCCGTAGCGTTCGAAGAACGCCATGTTCGGCTTGTAACAGCAGACGTGATCGCTCGTCGCATGCACGATGCGCCGCAGGAACCGGACCGCGGCCTGCGGGCCGCGACCGAGGTGCTCCGGGATGCGCTCCGCTTCGGGATCGAGGCCGACGCAGATGATGCTGTCCCGCGCTCGCGAGGCGGCCGCGAGCTTGGTCAAGAACGTCATGGACACTGGCTATGATTATCGGCGCTTCCAGAGGAATAGGGAGGAACGCATGCTCAGCACACGTGGCCGGCTCGGGTGGGCGCTGGCCGCAGTCATTCTCATCGCCGCGTGCGGCGGCGGCACGAGCACGTCCGGCGGCACGCCCGCGCCCTCCAAGACGGTGCGCATCGGGTCGTTCGACCGGCCGATCATCTTCGCGTTCACACCATCGGCGGACGTCGCCCGGATCACGGCGAGCGGTAACGCGATCGCGTCGGCACTCGCGACCGCGACCGGCCTTCGCTGGAAGGTGACGGTCCCAACGAGCTACGCCGCGGAGATCGAGTCCGTCTGCGCCGGCCAGACCGATATCGCGGCGATCGCGCCGCTCCAGATGACGCTGCTGCTCGACAAGAGCTGCGGCACACCGATCCTCGCCGCCCTGCGCAAGGACGACACCGGCCAGCTCGCGACGACGTACAAGTCACAGATCCTCGTCGGCGCGAACAGCGGCATCACCGACCTGAACGGCCTCAAGGGCAAGAAGTTCGCGTTCGTCGACCCGATCTCGGCCTCCGGCTTCCTCTTCCCGACGCTCCTCGTGAAGAACAAGACCGGCCAGGACCCGAAGACGTTCTTCGGCTCGACGATCTTCGCCGGCAGCCACGACAAGTCGGTCCTCGCGGTGTACAGCGGGCAGGTCGACGGCGCCGCGTCGTTCATCGACGCCCGCACCGACGCCGGCATGCCGAGCGACGTTATCGCCAAGACCAAAGTCATCGACACCGCCGGCCCGATCCCGAACGACGGCATCGCCGTCGCCAAGGGCTTCCCGGCCGATCTGCAGAAGCAGGTCACCAAGGCGCTCATCGACTACTGCGCGTCCGACGCCGGCAAGGTCCAGTGCAAGGCCCTCTTCGGCTGGGACGGTCTCAAGGAAGTCACGCCGGACTTCTACAACCCGGTCCGCGACGCGGCGAAGCTCGCCGGCATCGACGTGGCCGCCGAGGCCGCGAAGACGCCGGCCCCGCCGCCGCCGACCCCGAGCCCGACCAAGGCTCCCTAACCCTCACGTCGCTTCATCGAACACGCCCGCCGGGTCAGTCCGGCGGGCGTGTTCATTTAGAGTCCCGGGCGGTGGCAGCGCTCGTCTCGGTGCGCGATCTGGTGAAGGTCTACCCGACGGGCACTCGCGGTCTCGACGGCGTCAGCCTCGATATCCAGCGCGGCGAATTCGTGGTCCTGATCGGCCTCTCGGGATCCGGCAAGTCGACGCTGCTGCGATGTCTCAACCGCCTGGTCGACCCGACCTCCGGCACGGTGACCTTCGACGGCGCCGACCTCACCCGTGCGTCGGGCGCCGAGCTCCGCCGGATCCGACGGCGGATCGGGATGATCTTCCAGCAGTTCAACCTCGTGAAGCGGAGCTCCGTCTTCGCGAACGTCATCGCCGGACGTCTTGGGTACCGCAACTCCTGGCGAACGATCGTTGGACGGCCGACGCGCGAGGACGTGGCACTGGCGTTCGAGAACCTCGGCCGCGTCGGCATCGTCGAAAAGGCGTTCGGCCGCGCGGACGCGCTCTCCGGCGGCCAGCAGCAACGGGTCGGCATCGCGCGCGCACTGATGCAGCGCCCGGAGCTCATGCTGGCCGACGAGCCCGTCGCGAGCCTCGACCCGGCCACGAGCCACTCGGTGATGAAGTACCTCGAAGAGATCAACAAGAAGGACGGCATCACCGTCGTCTGCTCGCTGCATTTTCTGTCGCTCGCCCGGCGCTACGGCACGCGGGTCGTCGCGCTGAAAGCCGGCACGGTCGCATTCGACGGCAAGCCCGCGGAGATCGACGACCGCCGGTTCAGGGACATCTACGGCGAGGACGCCGTCGAGGTCGAGATCGGCCTCGGGCAACCGACGGGAGTGACGGCGGAGCAGGCCGCGCTGCAGGCGTTGGTCGAAGACGCCGACCACCTCGCGGATCGCTGATTGGCCGAGTACTTCCGGTCCCGCGGTCTCCCGGTGCCACGCGAGCTCGAGCGCAGCCCGCTGACGGACTGGCGACGGCTCAGCGTCATCGCAGTCACGCTCGTCGTCCTCTACGTCGGCCTTCAGATCACCGAGATCGACACCAGCCGGGCCAATCCGGGCTACGCCGCGGAGGTGCTGCGGAAGCTCGTCAGCTTCGACTGGTCGGTGCTCGGTCCCCAGAACGAGTTCGAGACGTTCTGGGACGGCGCACTGGGACTCATGATCATCACGATCTTCCTCGGGATCATGGGGACCGCGTTCGCGATCGTCCTCGCCGTGCCGCTGTCGTTCCTCGCCGCGCGCAACATCATGGCCGGCAACCCGATCACGAACGCGATCTATGTCGTCGTGCGCCTTGCCTTCACGATCATCCGCTCGATCGACGTCCTCATCGTCGTCATCATCATGGTCATCCTGCTCGGGCTGGGAAACGCCGCGGGCGTGTTCGGCATCGCGTTCCACAACATCGGGGTCATGGGCAAGCTCTATTCCGAAGCGATCGAGGGTATCGATGCCGGCCCCCTCGAGGCGATCACCGCCACCGGCGCGAACCGATTCCAGGTGATCTGGACCGCCGTCCTGCCACAGCTCGTGAACCCGTTCATCTCGTTCACGATCTACCGCCTCGACACGAACGTCCGCCTCGCGCCGATCATCGGGTTCGTCGGCGGTGGTGGCATCGGCGTGGCGCTGTTCCAGAACATCCAGCTGCTGCGCTATCCGCAGGCCGGCACGATCATCCTGCTCATCGTGATCACCGTCGCGGCGATGGACTTCATCTCGGCCCAGGTGCGCAAGCGGCTCGTCTAGGGGCCGACGCGCTCTCGCAGCCACTCGAGCGCCGCCTCGGCTGAAGCGAGGACAGAGATGTGTCCGTCATCGGGACGGAGCCAGAGCTCCGCGGTGGGGATGCGCGCGGCGAGCCACCGGCCATGCGCCGCGGGGCAGATCCGGTCCGCGCCGCCTTGGAGCAACAGCACCGGCGCTCGGATCTCTGCCGGGTCGAAGCGCCACGGCGCCACGTACGCGAGCTCGTCGTCGATCTGCCCATCGGGTCCTTCTCGGATCGCCTTTCCAGCCACCGACCCAAGCCACCCCCACGGGCCGCGGAGCGCCGCATGGTCCTCGGGCGTGAACTCCTCAGGGTCGAATTCGGACGACGCGAGGTGCGAGGTCAGCGCGTCACGCCCGCGGACGGCGGACCGCAGCATCGCCTGCGCGGCCGGCGCCATCCCGGCGAACCAGTCGAGCCCGTCGGCGTCGATCGGCGCGATCGCGGACACGCCGACCGTGACGCTCACGCGTTCAGGCAGGAGCGTCGCGCACGCGAGCGCGTGCGAGCCGCCGCCCGAATGACCCATCACGGCGAATCGCGCGATGCCGAGCGCGTCGGCGACGCTCGCCACGTCGGCGGCCGTCGAGCCGATCGCGCGGCCCGGCTGCGGCGAGGATCCGCCGTAGCCCGGACGGTCGTGCGAGACCCAGCGGATGCCGAGCCGGTCAGCGGCGGCGAACAGCGGCGCGGGCGGCTCGCCGACGTTCGGAGTCCCGTGGTGCCAGAACACGACCGGTGAATGCCGGCCACTATTCGATGGCGGCACGTCGTACACGTGAAGCGTCCGCCCGTCGGCGAGCACGAGGTCGCGCTCCGTCAGCGACCCCAGCTCGGACGATCCGCGCCGTTCACGCCTTCGCCGTTCGTGATCCGCTGCATGCCTCTGGGCGCTCCGCCGGTCGTGAGCGCATTGCCGAGATCCATCACCCAGAGATCGATCGTGAAATTCACGCTCCGCAGGAACGCGAGCTGCGTGGCGTCGGGCGAGAACGCCGGGTTCCAGCTCTGGCCGTCGCTCGTGAGCGCGAGGTCGCGCGCCGTCGCCAGCTCGAAGAGATGGACATCGTTCTTCCCGTCGTGGCGCAGCGTGTAGGCGATCCACTTGCCGTCCGGCGAGAAGGTCGCGCGATACGGCTCACCATCCGGGAGCTTCGTGATCGCGGTCGACCTGGCGACGCCGTCCGCGGGTTTGAGCAGGAGCGTGGCAGCTCCGTTGTCGTACGCGGTCACGAGGATCGTCTTCCCATCCGGCGACCAGGCCGGATCCGCCCAGTCCGCGCCCTGCGACAGAATGTTGCTGACCTTCTTCGTCGCGAGGTCGAGGACGATGAGGTCCGCCGAGCCGTCGGGATCGGCCTCGATGGCCGCGAGCCGCTTCCCGTCCGGCGAGAGTGCCGGCGAGCTGTACCACTTGACCTGATGGAATCCGTTCGCGCTCTTGGTGAGCCCGGTGAGGAGGATCTCCTCGGTACCGCCGCGGCTCGGCTTGCGCACGATGTTGCTGAAGCCGAGCCGCGCGTTCACGACCTGCCCGTCGACCTCGCGCTTCCCGTCGATCTCCTCGACGCGTGTGAAGTAGAGCAGGGTACCGTCGGCGCTCAGCGTCGGGGTCTCGGACCGGCCCTCCTCGGTCCGTGACCCGTACTTGCCGCCCACGAGCACGAAGACGTCGCCGCGCAGGGTGAACGCGATCGTGCCGCTCACGGTCGGCGCGGACACCTGACCCGTCGGGCGCGCCGGCGTCGGCGTCGCGGCGGTCCCCGGAAGCAGCAACGGCGAGACGCGCTGCCCGACGACGATGTACCCGACGAGCAGCAGCACCGCGAGGGCGCCGAAGATCAGGTCGCGGACGCGCACACCCGCTCCAGCTCGACGGCGACCCGCTCGACACCGGCTGAGAGCTCGGGACCGTTCACGAGCTCGAGGTAGCCCTCCGCCGGCGGCTCGAACGGCCGGTCCCGCATCCGCTCATAGACGCGCTCATCGGCGTCGGAGTGATCGTCGGCCGCACGCGCGGATCGCCGTTGCGCCAGCCGCGCCCGGATCGCGGGCTCATCGGCGACGACCCTCACGAAGACGATCGGGGCGTTGTGCCGGCGCGCGGCACCGACGCTCGCGGATCGGTAGCGCTCGAGGAGATTCGTCGCGTCCACGATGACCCGGTGTCCCTCCGCGAGGAGGCCATCGACGAGCGCGTCGACGCACGCGAAGAGCGTGGCGTTCTCGTCGATGGAGTAGGACGGCGCGATGAACAGCCGGCTCCGCAGCTGATCGCTCGCGACCTGGGCGGCGCCGAGGCGCGCGGCCAACAGGCGCGCGCAGTGTGATTTGCCGACACCGGGGTACCCCATGAGCACCACGAGCGCCGGAGCACCGGCGGGGGCAGCGGGGGCGCCGATCTCCTGACGTAGCTGCGCGACCAGGACGTCCACGTGATCCGCGTACATGCGCGTCTGCGCCTTCGTCGCACTGGAGGGACGCGTCACGCCGCGAACCCGCGAGCGCGAAGCGCCGCTCGCGCGGTACCGGCCTCGTCCCAGGGCCGCTTCTCTTCGCCGACGATGATCGAGCCTTCGTGACCCTTCCCGGCGAGGAGCACCGTGTCCCCCTCCGCAGCGACGGCGATCGCCGCGTTGATCGCCGCGGTCCGATCGTCGATGACCTGATAGTCGCGGTCGCGCCGCTTCCCCGCCTCGAGCGCTCCGGCCTCGATCTCCGCGAGGATCGCCGCGGGGTCCTCGAGCCGTGGGTCCTCCTGGGTGATGACGAAGTGGTCCGCATACCGCGCCGCCGCCGCCGCGAGCTTCGGCCGTTTCGTGCGATCGCGCTCGCCCGCGCTCCCGAAGACCGCGATGAGCCGCCCGGCGGTGATGGGCCGCAGCAGCGCGAGCACCTTCTCGAGCGACTCGGGCGTGTGCGCGTAGTCGACGATGACGCTGAACGGTTGCCCGGCGTCGATCCGATCCATGCGCCCGCGCACCGGCGTCGCGCGGGCGAGCGCGTCGCGCACCTGCGCGAGCGTGACCCCGGCCGCGAGGCCCGCTCCCGCGGCGGCCAGCGCGTTCTGGACGTTGAACCGACCGACGAGCGGGAGGCGAAACTCGACGTTGTCGTCTCCAGCCACGATCCGCACCCGCGAGCCGTTCGCGTCCTCGGAGAGGATCGTCGCCTGCACGTCGGCGAGCGCGTCGATGCCGTACGTGATGACACGCGCGCCCGCGGCTCGGTCGGCAAGATACTGCCAGTGCGGGTCGTCCGCGTTGACCACCGCCGTCTTGCGCACGCCCTTGTCGCGTCCGAGCGACAGCATCTCGAAAAGGAGGCCCTTCGCCTCGAGGTACGCCTGGAGCGTGCCGTGGAAGTCCAGGTGCTCGGGCGAGAGGTTGGTGAAGACCGCGATGTCGACGTCGACGCCGCGGAGCTTGCGTAGCGCGAGCGCGTGCGAGGTCGCCTCGAGCACGCCCCACGTGCCTCCGGCGACGAGGAGCTCGGCGCAGAACTCCTGCAGCTCGACCGCCTCCTGGGTGCTCTGGCGCGTGTCGTTCTCCCACCGATGGTCCGCGAGCTTGAAGTCGACCGTGGTCGCGTAGCCGGTCCGCTCGCCGGCCGCCTCGAGGACATCGGAGACGAGGTGCACGGTCGTGGTCTTGCCGTCGGTACCGGTCACGCCGACGACCTTCAGCTTCGACGTCGGACGGTCGAAGAACTCGACCGCGAGATCGGCGAGCGCGGCGCGGACGTCCGGGACGACCGCGACCGGAAGCTTCGAGCGGACCTTCTTCTCGGCGACGACCGCGACGGCGCCGTTCTTCGCCGCGTCGGCCACGAAGTCCGCGCCGTCGCGGTGGAACCCGGGGATCGCGACGAACAGGGACCCCTCTTTGGCAGCACGCGAGTCGTACGCGATGGCCCGCACGACGAGATCGGCCGCGGCCGCCGGCACGGGGATCTTCGCCTGGGTCAGGAGCGCGCCGAGCTTCATTCGTGCCGCCGCCGGCCCGCGAGCTGGAGCACGCGGGTGTAGGCCGGCTCCGCGAAGCGGAACGCCGCGTAGGCCAGGGGACGCGGCACGGCGTCGTGCGCGCCGACCCACGTGGTCACGGTGCCGCCGAATCCCTTCTTGAACAGATACGGGCCGTGCATCGGATCCTTCGCGTCGTTCGGATCCGTCGGGATCCCGCCGAAGTCGAAGACCTGGGCGCCCCGGGCGCGCGCTTCCGTGATGCAGCGCCACAGCAGGCCGTACGCCGCGTACACCTTGCGGCCGGCCTCGTTCGTCGCGCCGTACTGGTAGACCTCGCGCTCGCCACAGTGCCAAGCCATCGCCCCCGCGACGGGCGCTCCGGCGTGCTCGGCGAGCCAGAGCGTCGCGAGGTCCGCGTCGATGAGCGCGCGCCACACGGCCCGGTAGTACGACTCGGTCCGGGTGATGAAGCCGGCGCGCCGGCCGGTGAGCGCGTAGAGGTCGTAGAAGACCCCGAGGTCTGTATCGCTCGTCCCTTGATAGAGCTCGAGGCCGCGCTTCTCGGGCTGCCGGATGCTCCACCGGGTGTCTTTTTCAAGACTCGCTAATAGGTCGTCCTCCGTTCTGTCGAGACGAAGGACGAGTGTCGAGACCACCGGCTGGATATCCGGGCCGCGCTTGAAGCCCGCGGCGGCGAGCGCCGTGCCGGCTTCATCCGCGGTCCGCTCGGGATCGACCTTCAGCACGAGCGCGCCGGCCGTGCCCTTCGCATGCGCCGCCAGCGCGCGCAGGGCGTCGGGCAGCTGCGGCGCGGACGCGACCGGGCCGCGGGGGCAGTAGCCGAAGCGCATCCCTCCGGGCAGCGGCCGCCAGAGCACGAGCGCGTACGCGCCCGCCGGGCGGAGATACTCGGCGCGCCAACCCTGTGCCTCGCGGAGCGCGGCCCACGTGGCCGACTGCATCACGTGCCCGCCCGGCCCGCGGGCGGCGCCATCGTCCCATCCGGCGGGCGCGTCAGTCATCGCGCCGCGGTCGCGAGGCGGCGACGACCCACGATCCGCCAGAGCGGATAGAGCGGAGCGACGACGGGCCGGTCGTACGCGCCGATCCAGGTCGCGACCTCGCCGCCGAACCCGAGCTTGAAGTTCTCGATCCCCGCGAGCTCGTCGCCCTCGTGCTCGGACAGTCCCCACATGTCGTACCGCGCCGCCCCCCGCTGCTTCATGCCGAGCAGCGAACGCCATTTGAGCAGATAGAAGGGACGCGACTCGCCGTGCGCACCGGACCAGCCGCCGTAGAGCTCCCAGGCGCGATCGCCGATCCGCACCGCAAGGAGCGCGCCGTCGTCCTCGGCACCGACGCGAGAGATCGTGAGATGCGCCGCGTCGCCGAACGCCGCGAGGATCGTCTGGAAGTACCCGCGGTCGTGCAGCGCGAACCGATCCCGGGCCGCGACCTTCGCCAGCACCGCGAGGAACCGGTCGACATCCCGCGTCTCCTCGGTGATCACGCCCTCGCGCTCGGCCTTGTGGATGTATTGACGGGTCTTCTTCCGCATCGCCGTGAGCAGCTCCTCGGCCGGACGCGTCAGGTCGACGAGCAGCGTGCGCCGCGGTTGCACGAACACGCCCGCCGGGCGCGCACCCGAGCGCGCGAGCGCGGACTCAAGGTCCGGGCTCGGTGGCTGTTCGGGATCGGCGAGGAGGCCGGCGCAGCGCTCCGCCGCGAGCGCCGATGAGAGCGCGCTCAACGCCGCCGGGAGATCCGCCGCCTCGACGAGCGGCCCGCGCGGCGCGTACGCGAACGTGACCCCGAGCGGACCTTTCTTGAGCAGCACCTGTGCGAGTCCGGCATCCCGGTCTCCATCCGTCAATCGGAATCGCCGTGGCTCCCAACCCGTCGCTTGTTTCACCGCGGCCCACCGGGCGGTCTGGAGGAGATGGCCCCGTCCGGTCGCGCGCACGAGCTCGTCCCAGGCGGTCCCATCGTCGATGGGGACCGCGGTCGCGCGCAGGGTCAGGCCGATTCCGCCGCGCCCGCGGGCACGGCCGGTTCCTCCGTCTTCCCCGGCAGCTCGCGCGCCGTGAACGTGCAGTCGGGGTAGCGCTCGCAGCCGTAGAACACGGAGCGACCGCGGCCCCGGCGGCGCACGAGCTCGCCCTGGCCGCAGAGCGGGCACGTCACGCCGGTCTTCACCACGGTCTTCTTGATGTACTTGCAGTCGGGGTAGCCGGTGCAGCCGATGAACGGCCCGAACCGGCCGCGCTTCTTCGCGAGCGGCTTGCCGCAGTCGGGGCAGATCTCCCCCTCGAGGATCTCGGGGCCCTGCTCCTCGCCCTCGAGCGGTGCTGAGTAGTCGCAGCCACCGGGTGGCGTGGGTTGACCCTTCTTCCCCTTGACGAAGCCGGTGCACGAGTAGAAGCGGCCGTAGCGGCCGAGCTTGATGATGACCGGCCGGCCGCACTTCGGACAGATCTTGTCCGTCGCCTCCTCGGTGACGTCCGACTTCTTCACCGACGCGGTCTTTTCCTTCACCAGCTTCTCGAACGGCACGAAGAACTCACGGACGACCGGCGCCCACTCCACCTCACCCGCGGCGACGCGGTCGAGGTCGAGCTCCATCCGCGCGGTGAAGCCGAGATCGACGATGTCCGGGAAGTGCTCGGTGAGGAAATCGACCACGGTGAAGCCGACGTCCTCAGGCACGAGGGCGCGGGCCTCGCGGCGCACGTAGTGGCGGTCGATGAGCGTCGAGATCGTCGGCGCGTACGTCGAGGGCCGGCCGATGCCGTGCTCCTCGAGGGTCTTCACCAGCGACGCTTCGTTGAACCGCGCCGGCGGCTGCGTGAAGTGCTGCGCCGCATCCAGGCCAAGGAGCTTCAGCTCCTCGCCCTCGACCACCGCGGGCAGCGGCGCCACTTCCTTCTCCGGCTCGTCCGTGCCTTCCTGGTACGCGCGGAGGAAGCCATCGAACGTGACCCGGCGGCCGTTCGCGCGGAGCGTGTAGCCGTCCGCGTTCACGTCGAGGCGCGTGTTCTCGAACTTCGCGGGTGCCATCTGCGACGCGAGCGTCCGCTGCCAGATGAGCGTGTAGAGGCGCAGCTGGTCCTTGTTGAGGAAGCGCTTGATCCGGTCGGGCGTGCGCGAGACGTCGGTCGGACGGATCGCCTCGTGGGCCTCCTGCGCGCCCTTGCTCCGGGTCTTGAAGTGGCGCGGGTGCTCGAGCGCGTATTCAGCCCCGAACTCCTTCGTGATCACGTCCTTCGATTGCTTGAGCGCGGTCTCGGCGACGTGGAGCGAGTCGGTGCGCATGTAGGTGATGAGACCGATGGGCGTGTTCGGCCCGAGCGAGACGCCTTCGTAGAGCTGCTGCGCCAGGACCATCGTCCGTTTCACGGAGTAGCCGAGCTTCCGCGACGCGTCCTGCTGCAGCGTGGACGTGGTGTACGACCCGCCGGCGCTCCGAGACGATTCGCGCTTCTCGATGGACGCGACCGTGTAGACGGCATCGGCGAGCGCCGCGCGGTGCTTCTCCGCGGCGGCCGCGTTGCCGATGACGACCTTGTGGCCCTTGTGGAGGATGACCTCGGCGTGGAAGGACTCGCCGGCATGGTTCGCGAGGAGCGCGTCGATCGACCAGTACTCGACGGGCGTGAACTTCTGGATCTCGCGCTCGCGGTCGACGATGAGGCGCAACGCGACGGACTGGACGCGGCCCGCGGAGAGGCCGTAGCGGATCTTCTTCCAGAGCAGCGGCGACATCGTGTAGCCCACGAGCCGGTCGACGACGCGGCGGGCTTGCTGCGCGTCGACGAGGTCCTGGTCGATCTGCCGGGGCTTGCGGAACGCCTCCGCGATCGCGTCCGGCGTGATCTCGTGGAACGTCACCCGGCGGAGCTTCGAGGCCGGGACGTTGATGATCTGGGCGACGTGCCACGCGATCGCCTCCCCCTCGCGGTCGAGGTCGCTCGCCAGCCAGACCCGGTCGGCGAGCTTCGCCTCCTTCTTGAGGAGCCGGGCGTGCTTCTCCGAGTCCGGCGGGATCACGTATTCGGGGGCGAACGTCTTCGGGTCGATCCCGAGCTTCGACTTCGGGAGATCCCGGATATGGCCGAAGGAGGCCTCGACCGTGTAGCCGGAGCCCAGCATCCGACCGAGCGTCTTGGCCTTGGTCGGGCTTTCCACGACGACCAGGTCGCCGCCTTTGCGGCGCTTTTCGGGCTCGGTCGCGAGCGCAGCCGGGGATACGGCGTGCGCCTTCGGCGCCGCCTTGGCCCGTTTGACTGGACGCTTGGCTGCTTGCTTCGTGACTGCCACGTTCACCTCGGTCAGAGAAAAAGGCGCCCTTCCAGGCGCCTCCCCGCATTCCACGGTACCAGCGGCGGCAACCTGGGCCCCCGCTCTGTCTCTAACTAGAGCAGATGTTCCTTTTCTTCCCGCGCCAGGCGATCGACCACCGCCTTCACTTCTTCGGCCCGGTCTTTCGCGGCGATGAGGAGCACGTCGTCGGTCTCGACGACGATGAGATCGTTCACCCCGATCGTGACCGTCAGCTTCCCGGGGGCGTAGATGTAGTTCCCAGCGCTGTCGAGCGACACGTCGTCATCGGCCGCGCGCGCGGCCGAGCCCGCGATATCGGCGAGCCGGCTCCAGTTGCCGACGTCGTGCCACCCGATGTCGGCAGGCACGACCGCCACGTTCTTCGCGCGCTCCGCGATCCCGTAGTCGATCGTCGTGCGGTCCGTCTCCTCCCACACTTCGGCGAGCACGCTCTCGTACCGCGGAGAGCCGATCGCATCCGCGAGCGCGTCGAGGGCCTGCGCGGTCTTTGGCAGGTGCTCGTGGTACGCGGCGAGGATCTTGTCCACGCGCCACACGAACATCCCGGCGTTCCAGTAGTGCCCGCCCGCGGCGATCATCTTCTCGGCGGCCTCGGGCTTCGGCTTCTCGATGAAGCGCTTCACCTTCAGCACCGGCACCGGTGCCTTGAGGTCCAGCGGCTCGCCCGCTTCGATGTAGCCGAAGCCGGTGTCGGGGCGTTGTGGCGCGATGCCGAGGGTGACGAGCCAGCCGGCCTCTGCCGCGGCGGTGGCCGCGACGAGGACGGTGCGGAAGGCGCCCTGCTTCTCGACCACATGGTCGGACGGCAGCACCGCCACGACCGCGTCCGGATCGAAGGCGTGCAGCGCGGCCATGGCGAGGCCGATCGCCGCCGCGTTCCCGCGCGGGTACGGTTCGATCACGACGTGATCGGCGCGGAGCTCGCTCAGCTGCTCGTGGATCAGCGCGCGGTGCTCGGGCGGCGCCACCACGAAGATCCGCTCGTCCGGGATGATCTCCGCCACGCGAGCGACGGTGTCCTGGAGCAGCGTTCGGTCACCGACGAGATCGAGGAACTGCTTCGGCTTCCGCTTTCGCGACCGTGGCCAGAGCCGTGTGCCGGAGCCGCCCGAGAGGATGAGGGCGTAGAGCCGGGGCACCCGCTACCGGCCGAAGTAGTCGAGCTTCATGGCGTGCCGCACCTCGCGCAGGGTCTCCTTCGCCTCACGGCGCGCGCGCTCGCTGCCCGCGGCGAGGATCTCATCGATGAGGCCTGGCTTCGCGGCGATCGCGGCCCGGCGCTCGCGGATCGGAGCGAGGAAGGCCTCGAGCACGGCGACGAGCTGCCGCTTCACTTCGACGTCGCCGACCGTGCCTTCGCGATAGCGTCGCTTGAGGTCGTCGACCGCGGCCCGGTCGGGGTTGAAGCTGTCGTGGTACACGAAGACCGGATTCCCTTCGACGGTCCCGGGGTCGGTGGCCCGAATGCGCTTCGGGTCCGTATACATGCTCATCACCTTGCGCTCGACGGTCTTCGCGTCGTCGCGCAGATAGATCGCGTTGTCGAGGCTCTTCCCCATCTTCTCGCGTCCGTCGATGCCGGGGAGCAGCCCGACGTCGGGGATCAGCGACTTCGGCTCCGGGAAGATCGGCGCGAAGAGCTCGTTGAACCGCCGCGCGACCTCGCGCGTCAGCTCCACGTGCGATTCCTGGTCCTTGCCGACCGGAACGAGCTCGCCCTTCACCACGAGGATGTCGGCCGCCTGCAGCACGGGATACCCGAGGAGCCCGTACGTCGGCTGGGCCAAGCCGTGGTCGCGGAGCTGCTCCTTCAGGGTCGGGATGCGCTGCACGCGTGGGACCGTGACGAGCATCGAGAAGTAGAGGTGCAGCTCCGGGATCTGGGGGACGAGCGACTGAAGGACGTAGGTCACCTTCTCGGGATCGACGCCGACGGCCAGGTTGTCGATCACGATGTCGCGGATGTTCCCCTCGATCTCGGCGAGCCCCTCGAGCTTCGTGGTGAGCATGTGGTAGTCGGCGACGAGCAGGAACGTCTCGTACTCGTCCTGGAGCTTCACGCGGTTCGCGAGCGTGCCGATGTAGTTCCCCACGTGCAGCGGGCCGGTCGGCCGGTCGCCCGTGAGGATCCGCTTCCGCGTCCGTTTCGGCGCGGAAGACATGGTCGGGGCCCTCGTTTCTGCGGTCATGGAAGGCGTCAGTCTAACCGGAGGTCGCGCACCAGCTCGTGCGCGATGAGCGTTCCGACCTCGTTGTGCTTCCCGACGAAGAAGTGATCGACCCCGGTCACCTCCGCGACCCGCGCGCGCGGGAACGCGACACGGAGCTCCGCCGCGGAGCCGTACTGGTCGAGCTCGGCCGCGACGATGAACGTGCCGTCCGGCACCGGAGGTAGCTCCTGCGGCGTGAACGCGACGGATCGGAGCGGCACGCCGACGAGCGCGACCGCATCGGCGCGCCCGCCGTTGGCGAGCCACCGAAGTGTCGTGACCGCCCCGAAGCTATATCCGGAGAGCGCGAGCGGGAGACCGGGCGCGATCGCGCGGGCGTCCGCGATCGCGGCGTCGAGATCGGCGACCTCGGCGATCCCGCCGGTCCATTCCCCGGCGCTGTCGCCGACGCCGCGAAAGTTGAAGCGGAGCGCGTACAGATCCGCGCTCGCGATCGCCCGCGCGATGGCCGCGACGACGGGATTCCGCATCGTCCCCCCGTGCGTCGGGAGCGGATGGCTGACGACGGCGATCCCCCGAGGCTCGCCGTCGGGGATGCGAAGCGTCGCCTCGAGACGCCCCGCGATGCGTCGGGGGGCCTCTCTCATGGCCGGAGCGTCCCTCTCAAGAGGGACGAGTGTCGCAGGTCGGGTGGGACAATGGCGGGTGGTGAGCGGGATGCGCGCCCTCGGGCGCGTGCTGTTGTTCTGCCTGTTGCTCGCGGCCTGCACGGCCGGCCGCGGCGCTGACGCGACCCGCCCGGCCGGTGCCCCCGCCCTCCTCGACACCGTCATCCAGACCGACCTCTCGGTGCCGTGGGACATCGCGTTCGCCCCCGACGGCCGCATGTTCATGACCGAACGCATGGGCAACATCGTGATGTTCGAGAGCGCGAAGCCGAAGGCGAAGCGCGCGGCGGTCATGACGGTCCCCGACGTCCGCTCGATGGGAGAGGCCGGCCTCATGGGGATCGCGCTCGATCCCGACTTCGCGACGAACGGATTCCTCTACGTGTGCGCCTCGCGCCTGGACGGGGCCGATTGGCGCAACCAGGTCCTCCGGTACCGCGCGACGGCGGACGCGATCTCGTTCGACGGATACGTCATCCGCGGCGGCGCGCAGGCGGCATCGATCCATGACGGCTGCCGGCTCCGGTTCGGACCGGACGGCAAGCTGTGGGCAACGATGGGCGAGAACGGGAACGGCCGGCTCGCGCAGGATCCGAACGCGCTCAACGGGAAGATCCTCCGGATGAACGGGGATGGCTCGGTGCCGGCGGACAATCCGATGCTCCCCGGCGCGGCGGCGCGGACGTACGCGTACTCGATGGGCCACCGCAATCCGCTCGGCCTCGCGTTCCAGCCGGAGACCGGCGCGCTCTTCGAGATCGAGAACGGCGCGACGGCGAACGACGAGATCAACGTCATCGCCGCCGGCAAGAACTACGGCTGGCCCGACCAGGAGGGGTTCGGCGGGACGGCGAGGGGTTTCGCCGATCCGATCTGGACCTCCGGGAACGTGACCTACGCGATGACTGGCGCGACCTTCGTGACCGGCGACCAGTGGGGCTCGTGGGCGGGATCGCTCTTCGTCACGACGCTGAAGGAGCAGGATCTTCGCCGCTTCACCGTCAGCGGCACGACGCTCGTCCCCAAGGAGGTCCTCCTCGATCAGAAGTACGGCCGCCTCCGGTCCGTCGTGCAGGGGCCTGACGGGGCGCTCTACGTGACGACCAGTAACGGCTCGGGCGACCGCATCGTCCGCATCGCGCCGCGATAGCCGACGTTTACCGAACGTTGACCGAGAGCGCCGGCTTGCCCGCTCATCCTTCCGACGACGTGGAGGAGCGGCAGGCCGCGCGGGCGGAGGCACTGGCCGCCGAGGCGGCGTATCGCAAGCGCGTCCGCACCGCGGGCCTCGCGATCGTGTTCGGTGTCGCCGTCGTGCTCGCGGTCAGCGCGGTGCTGCCGACGACACCCCTCGCCGATCGCGCGAGCCTGCTCTTCACCGCGGCGATCACGACGCTCGGCGGCCTGTTCTGGTTCACGTTGGTGCCGAAAGCCGCGTTCGGCAAGGGCCGCGTCTTCGTCGCGGCCGCGATCTCTCAGGGCGTCATGCTCATCATGCTCGGGCTCACCGGCGATTCGGGATCCATCTACTTCGCGTACTACCTCCTGCCGATCCTCGGCGTGATCCTCTCGGGCAACTGGCGCCAGGTCTCGGTGCTCGGTGCGCTCGCCGGGTTCGGGGTCATCGGTCTTACCCTCTCCTCACCGTTGACCGACGCGGCCCGCGATCTCGCGGTGACGCGGGTCTTCCAGATCGCGGCGATGACGTTCTTCGCGGCGGCGACCGCGCGCGCCACCGGAGAGACCCGCCGGGCGCTCGCGGACCGCACGGCCACGCTCGCGACGCAGCGGGATGACGCGTTCGCGATGGCGAGCACGGACGAGCTCACCGGCCTGTACAACCGTCACTTCATGCGTGATGAGCTACGGCGGATAACCGCGCGTGCGGCGCGCCGCGACCGATCGTTCGCGGTCGTGTCGCTCGACGTCGACGGGCTCAAGTCGGTGAACGACTCGCGTGGACACCAGGCGGGCGACGCGCTGCTGCGGGGGATCGCGGATGCGCTTCGCACCGTGCTCCGCACCGAGGACATCGCGGTGCGGACCGGCGGCGACGAATTCGTCGTCCTCCTGCCCGATGCCGATCGGACCGACGCGGTGAAAGTCGCCTACCGGATCCGTCAGCGCGTCGCCGCGCTGGGCGAGGACGGTGGCCGTGGGGTGAGCACGGGCATCGCGGTGTGGAAGCGAGGCACCGATCCGGACGAGGCGCTGCGTCAGGCGGACGAGGAGCTGTACCGCTCGAAATCCGCGCGACAGGCAACACCCGACTAGCCCGCTCCGCGCGCGAATCTGCCGTCGCCCTGATCGACGATGGCGCCCGAGAGCACGAGCGTCACCAACCGAGGTCGCAGCACCGCGCGCTCGAGACCGAGACGTCGCGCCAGCGTGTCGAGATCGAGCGGTCCCGAGGCGAGCGCATCGAGCAGCGGATCGGTCATCGGGGCCGCTGACCGCGGCGTGAGCCCGACGGCTCGCGCGACGTCATCCGGCCCGAGGCACGTCCGCGCGGCGCCGGACGCGATCAGCGCGTTCGTGCCCTCGGATGCGCGAGCGCCGAGCGGCCCCGGGACCGCGAAGAGCGGCCGGCCGAGCCGCGCGGCATCGGCGGCGGTGATGAGCGCACCCGATCCGATCGGGGCCTCGGCCACCACGACCGCACCGGCGAGCGCCGCGATCAGGGCGTTCCGCTTCACGAACATCCACCCCTGGGCGGGCACGGTGGGCGCGTACGGCGAAACGAGGGCGCCGCCGGCACGCAGCTCCATCGCGAGGATGCGGCGCCGGCCCCGCGCGTTCGCGAGGAACGACGTGATCCCCTCCCCGAGGACCGCGACGCTCGATCCGCCGGCGGCCAGGGCGCTCCGATGCGCCGCGCAGTCGATCCCCTGGGCGAGCCCCGACACGATGACCGCCCCGGATCGCGCGAGCGCCGCCGCGACCTCGCGGGCCACGCGTTCGCCGTACGGCGTCATCCGGCGGGTCCCGACCACGGCGACGCAGGGTCGTTCGAGGACGGCAGGATCACCGTCGATCCACAACGGATCGGGTGCCGGCCGCAGGTCGCGGAGCGCCGCCGGATACCCGGCGTCCTCGGGATGGAGCGCGATCACGCGGCAGCGCGCAGGAGCAACGCGGTCGCGAGGTGGTCGCCCGTGATGCGCTCGCTGCGATCGAGGTCCGCGGCGGTGCGCGCGACGCGCAGGACGCGGTGGTACCCGCGCGCGGACAGCCGCCGCAGCCGCATCGCGTCGCCGAGCAGGGCCTCGGCGCTGTCCTCGAGCCGGCAATGCCGCTTCACCTCGGCGATGGAGAGCTCGGCGTTCGTGCGCCGGCCGCGGGCGCGCATCCGCTCGCGCGCGGCGCACACGCGCTCACGGACGACGGCCGACGGCTCGCGGGTCCGTTCGTCGCGAAGCTCCTCGTACGCGACGCGCGGCACGTGCACCCGCAGATCGATGCGATCGAGCACCGGCCCCGAGATCCGCCCGCGGTACCGCTCGATCGCGTCGGGCAGACAGGTGCACTCGGTCCCGGTGTCGCCGGCGTGTCCGCACGGGCACGGGTTCATGGCAGCGACGAGGACGAATCGCGCCGGATACGTCGCGGCGCCGCCGGCGCGCGAGATCGTGATGGACCCTTCCTCGAGCGGCTCGCGGAGCGTGTCGAGCACCTGCGGCTGGTACTCGGCGAACTCGTCCAGGAAGAGCGCGCCGGCGTGTGCGAGCGAGACCTCACCCGGGCGCGGGGGCGTGCCGCCGCCCACGAGCGCGAGGTGCGACGCGGTGTGATGCGGCGCGCGGAACGGGCGCGCGACGAGCAGCGGTCGGTCGGGATCGATGAGCCCCGCGACGCTGTGCACCGCACTCGCCTCGACGGCCTCGTCCGGATCCAGTGGCGGGAGGATCGACGGCAACGCGCGCGCGAGCAACGTCTTGCCGGTGCCAGGCGGCCCGACGAGCAACAGGTTGTGGGCGCCCGCGGCGGCGATCTCGAGCGCGCGCTTCGGCGTCTCCTGGCCGACGATGTCGCGGAGGTCGGCGATCGGCGGCGGTACCTGCGCGGGCGGAGGGACGTCGACCGGCACCTGACGCGTGACGCCTTCGAAATGCGCGACCGCGTCGCGTAACGAGCGGAACGCGATCGTCTCCGCTCCGAGGGCTGCGGCCTCCCCCGCGTTCCCGAGCGGTACGTACGCTCGCGCGATCCCGGACGAGAGCGCGCGCCGCACCCGCGGCATCGCGCCGCGCACGGGTCGGAGCGCGCCGTCCAGCGCGAGCTCGCCGAGGCACAGGCCGTCGGGGTCGACCGTGAGCTGGCCGGTGGCGCGAAGGATCGCGAGGGCGATCGGCAGATCGAAGCCGGTGCCTTCTTTCCGCCGTTCGGCGGGCGCGAGATTCACCGTGACCCGGCGGAGCGGGAACTCGAAGCCGGCGTTGCGGATCGCGGCGCGCACCCGCTCGCGTGCCTCCTGCACGGCGGTGTCGGGCAGGCCGACGATCGCGAAGTGCGGCAAGCCGTTCGCGACGTCCACCTCGACCGTTACGAGCGCGGTCTCGAGGCCCCAGAGGGCGCAGCTCAGCGTCCGCGCCACCGCGCCCACCGCGCGATCGTCCGGTCGAAGCGAGCGAGCGAGCGATGGGACCATCAGCTGGGACTTCGGTCCCGGTGGGTCATTGACCGGACGCCTCGGCCGCGCGTAGGGTCGGCCTCGGCGACCGAATCCGGGTGCAGCGCGGTCGGGACCGCCACAACAAGGGGGAGCGAAGGGTGACCGAGCGGGAGTCCACGGACGAGCTTGCCGCCCTCTTGCACGGGGCCCTGTCCCTGAGTCGATCGGGCAACCGCGTCGCCGCGATCGCCGCGCTCGTCTCCGCCACCGGCCTCGCACCCGACGACCTGACGGCGCACCGCCGGCTCGCCGCGGCCTACGCCGTCGCCGGCGACCGCGCGAGCGCGAGGGCGGAGTACGACCGGTTCATCGCGCGGCTCGAGGCCAACGGTTCCGTCGACGCCGCGAGCGTCGAGCGCGCCTACGCCGCCGTCCTCCTGCCACCGACCGTCGCGCTCGTCGCGGCACAGCGCTTTACCGCAGATCAGGTCGTCGCGCTCCGCCGCGTCGCGGTCGCGGTCGTCGCGATCGTCGCCACGCTCGCCGCGATGTTCGCCGCAGGCGCACAGATCTTCGCGAGCGGCGGTCAGCTCTAGCTAGTCGGCGACCTCGATGAGGTCGACCTCCGTGCCCCCGCGATCCACCGTCACCGCCGCGACCACGAGCCGGATGCGCCCGCGCACCCGATGCTCGCTCGCCCACGCGAGCGCGAGCGCCTGCAACCGCGCGAGCTTGCGGGCGTCCACCGCCTCGGCCGCGCTCACGAACGACATGCGGCGCCGCGTTTTCACCTCGACGAAGAGATGACCGCGCGCGTCCTGTCCGATGAGGTCGAGCTCGCCGTACCGGGTGCGCGCGTTGCGGGCGACGATCGTGACTCCGCGCCGCTCGAGGGCGCGAGCGGCGGCAGCTTCACCGAGATCGCCGAACGCACGCCGCGGGTCGGGCACGCCTAGGTGATCGACAGGTCCTTGCCGTACGTGATCCACGCGGGCTGCTTCACGAAGCCGAGGGCTTCGTTGATCGCGAGCATCGGCCGGTTCGTCGAGTCGTTCCAGGTGCGGACCTCGCGGAAGCCATGCGCCCGCGCGTAGTCGATCGTCTTCAGCTTCAACGCCAAGGCGATGCCCCTCCCACGCTCGTCCCGCAGGACGGCGGTCAGCTGCTGGTAGATGACACCGGGATCGGTGCCTTCCTTCCCGAGCGACGATTCGCCGACGTAGCGCCCGTCGCGTGTCGCAATGAAGTACGCATCCGGGACCGAGGCCGGCGCGTGAAGCACCTCGTGCTCGAAGCGCTCGTACGGAGACGGGGTCGGCGCATCGAGGTTCGGCACGTCCAGCCGAGCTACCTCATGTAATGCGTACGCTTTGCGGATCGCGTCGGGATCGCTCTTCATCTCGTCCGACAGCGTCGTGATCCGCACGCCCGCCGTCGCCGCGCGGGCCGGAGCGCCTGCGAACGGTGCTGGGTCGAACGCGGCCAGGTCGAGCCGGGACTCCCAATCGCGCTTCAGCTCCTCGGCGCCGATGTTCTGAGCGAATGCGACGCTCGCCAGGTCCGACTCCTTGATCTGGGCCCGGATCCAGTGGGCGGCGCGCAGCCGGAGGGCGGCGACGAGGTCGTCGAAGAGCACCGTCCCGATCCCCCGCCGGCGCACCGCCGGCCGAACCACCAGATCGACCCGGTAGTTGGCGGGCACGAACTGGCCGCGGGCGTGCGAGGCCTCGGCGTAGCCGACGGGGACGCCGGCCTGTTCCGCGAAGAGCCGGCGCCGGAAGAAACCCTCGGGCTTCCAGTCGTCGTCCCAGAAGCGGACCTCGTCGACCGTCCATTGGTACTCCGGGTAGGCCTCGTTCGACAGACTCACGAAAGCGCCGTAGTCCGCGGGCGTGAACGGCCGAAGCGTGACCGAGGAGCGCGAGACGGTCGTCACGCGGTCGCGACGTCGAGCTCGAGCTGCTCGCCGAGCAACATGATCTTCACCGTCCCGAAGTCCTGACGGTGGAACGGCGTGACCCCGAGCTCGCGCAGCGCCTTGCGATGGTCGATCGTCGGGTACCCGCAGTTGTGTTCCCAGCCGTAGCCCGGGTACCGCGCGGCGAGCTTCTCCATCAATCGGTCACGGGTCACCTTCGCGATGATCGAGGCGGCGGCGATCGCGAAGCACTTCGTGTCGCCCTTCACGATCTCGGTATGCCGGCCCGGCGCGAACGCCGGGTCGACGATGCGCCGCCCGTCGACGAGCACGTGGTCGTAGTCGCCGATCTGACGGAGCGCACGCATCATCGCGACGTGGCTCGCGTGGTAGATGTTCAGCCGGTGGATCTCGGCGACCGACGCGGCGCCGATGCCAATGCGCGTCACGCGGGCCCGGATCTCGGGGACGAGGTCCTCGCGTTCCTTGCGGGTCAGGAGCTTCGAATCGCGAACCGCTCTGATGAGCCGCACCTCGGGTGTGACGAGGCACGCGGCGGCGACGACGGGACCCGCGAGCGTGGCCATCCCGACCTCATCGACGCCGACGACCCGGGTGAGACCCTGGGCCCAGAGGGCCTTCTCGTAGTTGAGGCTAGGCATCGGGTCGATTATCGCGGGCCGGCATTCGCGGCCTTCAGCACGCGCTTCGCGTCGTAGAGCTCGCGATCGGCGGACCCGAGGAGGTCCGCGGCCGATTGCCCCTCGGTCCATTGCGCAACGCCCCAGCTCACGCCAACGGCGACATCGGGAGCGCCCCACGCCGCGGCATGCGCTGCCGCACGCAGACGGTCGGCGACGAGGATCCCCTGTGCGCGACTCGTGCCCGGCAGGAGGACGAGGAACTCGTCACCGCCCATTCGGACAGGGATATCGGCGCCGCGGAGACCGGCGCGCAGGACCCTGGCGAAGTCCACGAGCACCGCGTCGCCGGCCGCGTGGCCCCGGCTGTCGTTGAGCCGCTTGAATCCATCGAGGTCGAAGGCCGCGATGCAGAAGGTGCGCCCTCGTTGCGCGTCAGCGACGAGCCGCGCCAGCGCATCGTCGGCGAATCGGCGGTTGTAGAGACCGGTGAGCGTATCGGTCAGCGCGAGCGCCTCCGCGCGGCCGCGGAGGTCGTCGAGCTCGTCGGCCCGCGCCGCGATCGCCGCGCGTGAGGCTCGGAGCGTTCGTCCAATCGACGCGGCGATGAGCCCGAACGCGACGGTCTCGAGCACGCGTGTGCCGAATTCCGCAACGAACGCGGCCGAGCTCACTGGCGGGACCAGGATCACGACGACGGCGAGGCTCGCGAGGGTCGCCACCGCCTCGACGAGGGTGTGCCGCACGCGGGGTGAGAAGACCGTCGCGACGACGAGCAGCAGCGCGAACGGGAAATACGGCGAGCCGATGCCTCCCGTGAGGGCGAGGAGCACCACGCTGCAAGGCTGGGCGAGCAGCCCGAAGACGACGACCCGGCGATCGCCGAACGCCTGCGCCGGAAGGACGCGGAACCAGAGGACCGCGACACCGAAGAGGAGCGCGCCGCAGGCCAGCACCCCGGTCCGGTCCGCCTCGCGCGTCACCGGCAGAAACGACGTCAGCATCAGGAAGGCAGCCACGACGAACGCAAGCCGCTCGTTCTGGCGGCGGATCCGTGTCGCGTAGTCCGCTTGCTCGCGGGCCGCCTCCGGCCGTGCGCTCACTCGGAGAACGCTAGCGGCGAGGAGAAGGCCCCTTGCGGGTGCGACAGAGCGGCCGGGGCCGCTACTTCGGGTCAGCGACGATTTTCGCGAAGGGTCGCGGCCTTGCCGACGCGGTCGCGGAGGAAGTAGAGCGCCGCGCGACGGGCGTGCCCGTGGCGGACGACCTCGATCTTGTCGACGCGCGGCGAGTGGATGAGGAAGGTCCGCTCCACGCCGACGCCGCTCGCGATCCGGCGGACCGTGATCTGCTCGTTGGCCCCGCCGCCGCGGCGGCGGATGACGGTGCCCTCGTAAGCCTGCAGCCGTTCCTTCGTGCCTTCGACGACGCGCACGGAGAGACGGACGGTGTCTCCGGGCCGGACCTCGGGGAGGTCGGTCTTCAGCTGTTCGGAGGCAAGCGTCTTCAAGACGTCATTCATCGGCATAAGGATTGTGCTCACGGGGTGAGCGAATGATAGCTCATTTCGCTGCCTTCTTCAGTCGGTCGAGGATCGTCACGTGCGACACACCGTAGTGCCGGGCGAGCTCGCGCACCGTGAGACCCGTCGCGCGCATGCGCGCGACCTCGGCCGCGGTCGGTCCGCGTAGCGCGCTCCGCGCGGAACGGAGCCGAACGCCCGCGGCGCGAAGCCGAGCGCGCACCGTGGCCGGCGAGATGCCGAATCGCGCGGCGATCCGGTACGAGCCGACGCCCGAGCGATACGCCGCGACGAGATCCGCGTCGCGCACCGCGGCCTTCGCGGCCGGCCGCGGCAGCCGCGCACGCTCGGCCGGCGTGAGCTCCGCCGCGTCGATGAGCTCGGGCCGCCGTTCGACGGTGCGCCTGATGGCCTCGGCCCGCTGCCACTTCGCGATCGACGCGTGATCGCCGGAGAGGAGCACGGCCGGTACCTTCCGCCCCTCGAACTCCGGCGGTCTGGTGTACTGCGGCCCTTCGAGCAGCCCGGCGGTATGCGATTCCTCGCGAAGCGATGAGGGGTCGATGACCCCGGGCAGGAGGCGCGCGACCGCATCGATCACGACCATCGCCGGCAACTCGCCACCGGTGAGGACGTAGTCGCCGATCGAGAGCTCTTCGTCGACGTCGGTCTCGATCACCCGTTCGTCCACGCCCTCGTAGTGGCCGGCGACGAGCACGACGTGGTCGACCTTCGCGAGCCGCCGCGCCGCCGCCTCATCGAATGGCCGGCCCTGCGCGGAGAGGAGGACGACGTGCCCGCCCGACCGGAGCGCGCGGATCGCGGTCGCGAGCGGTTCCGGAGAGAACACCATCCCCGCTCCGCCGCCGTACGGGACGTCGTCGACAGTACGGTGGCGGTCGGTCGCCCAGCCGCGCAGGTCGTGGATCGCGAGCTCGAGCTTCCCCGTCGTTCGCGCGCGGGCGATGATGCTCTCGGCGAACGGGCTCTCGAACATCTTGGGGAAGAGCGTGAGCACGTCGATGCGCATCGCTTAGAGCTCTTCCTGCGGCGCGACGACGACGCGACCGCCCGCGACATCGACCTCGCGGACGACGGAGGCAATGGCGGGCACGAGGAGCTCGCCGCCTCGCTCTCGATCCAGGACGAGGACGTCGGCCCCACCCGCGCGGAGGATGTCGCGCACCGTCCCGATGGGCTCGCCCGCCGGCGTCTCGGCGCGCAGCCCGACGAGGTCGGCCCAGAGATAGCTGCCCTTCGTCGCGCGCCGTGCCTCATCGACGCTCACGCGGAGGAACCGGCCGCGGAGCGGCTCCGCATCCGGGCGGGTCGCGTAGCCCGCGAAGCCGATGATCGGCGCCGACGCGGTGCCGCGGATCGAGCGGATCGTGAGCGGACCGAGGCCGTCGCACGCGAGGACGGCACCGACGCGGAACCGGCCGGGGACATCGCTGCGGGGATCGACGCGGACCTCGCCTCGCACGCCGTGCGGCACCGTGATGACGCCGACGACGAGGCCTTCAGGCGCGCTAATCGATCTCGAGGTTGACCTTGGTCCCGTCACGTGTGGCCATCACCTTGAGGAGCGCGCGGATCGCCTTCGCGATGCGACCACCGCGACCGATGACCTTCCCGACGTCGGCCTCCGCGACCTGCAGATGCAGCTTGAGGAAGTCGCCGTCCTGCTCTTCCTTCACCACGACGCCGCTCGGGTCGTCGACGAGCGCCTTCGCGACGTGCTCGAGGAGCTCGGCTTTCTTGCTCACCGGACGACGGGCGGGACTTCGGCGTCGGGGATGCCGCCGCGCACGAGGAGCGCTCGCGCGGTCGACGTCGGCTTGGCGCCGTTCTTGATCCAGTGCTTCACGCGCTCGGTGTCGAGGACGAGGGCGCCCTCTTCGGTGCGGGGGTTGTAATGACCGAGGATCTCGATGAACTTGCCGTCACGAGGCGCACGCGAATCCGCGACCACGACGCGGTACGTCGGGGCCTTCGTCTTGCCGGTACGCCGCAGGCGGATATGCACAGCCAAAGTCAGACGTTCCTCCGTGAAAGATGTGCGCGGGGAGAACAGAAGTATACCGGAGGGACGCCCTAGATGGAGATCGTCTTCGGCGCGGTGGTCTTGATGAGCCCATCGATGCGCTCGCGATGACGCTGGGCGAGCGGATCGCTCCAGAACGCGCGGGCCCTCTCGAGCTCGGCTCGCGCTTCAGCCACGCGTCCGTGACGCAGGAGGAAGCGGGCGTAATGCTCGCGGGTCTCGGCCAAGGCATTGCCGATCCCGCTCGGCTCCAGCAATGCGATCGCCTCGCGGAACAGCGTTTCCGCAGCGGCGAGATCGCCCTCGGCCTCACTGACCTCGGCCCGAGCGACGGCGGAGATGAACCGGGACTCGAGGTCGCTTGCTATCGCCGTCGCGGCCGCGGCATCGGCGTGCCTCCGCGCCGCGGCGATGTCGCCGAGATGCACGAGCGCCCGGGCAAGGCGCGCCTGTACCTCGGGGATCTGGCCGCGCTCACCTCGCCGCGTGAACAGGTCGACCGCCTCGGCCAACACATCACGGGCACCGGCGTCGTCGTCGAGCTCGATCATGGCCTCGCCTATTCTCCAGGCGGTTAACGCGATGAAGCCCGGCTGGCCCACCTCTCGGAACAGCGCGTTCGCCAGGCGGCCCTCGGCGACGGCCGTGACGCTGTCGCCCTCGTCTTCGGCCCGGCCAGCTCGCGCCCAGTGTTCGACCGCCCGGTACCACTTCGACTTGTAGGGCTGCGCCGCGATCGCCTCGTCGACGAATCTGGAAGCCGCGGTGAGATCCCCCTGGTAGACCGCCGTCCTGCCCAGCCAGAACAGGATCAGCCCGGCCCGCTTCGACCCGGTCCGCTTGACGTGCTCGTGCGCTTCCTCGAGGAGACGGCGCATCTCGTCGATCTCGGCCGCGAAGTACCGATTGAACGCGATCTCCCACATGGCGTTGGTGATCAGATCGGGGTCGCCGGTCTGTCGAGCGGCATCGAGAGCCTCGAGCAGTATCGGCCTGACCTCGTACGGTCCCGCGTCGTTGGCGATCAGCCGTGCGCGGAGGTGCAGCAGAGCGGGCAGGACCTTGTTCGGTGCGGCCGTCCTCGCGAGGTCGATCGCCGCGTCGACGTCCGCGAGCGCCGGACGTGCGGTCGCCAGTTGGCCGCGTAGGAGCACGATGCGTCCGGCGATCTCCGCGTTCTCGATCGGGGTCGCGCTGGTCATGTCGGCCACCGCGCGGGCGCGCTGGTACAGATTGAGCGCGGCGTGCGTGTCCACGCGCTCGTGGGCGTTCCCCGCGGCCTCGAGCAGGAGGTCGAGCGCGCGGCGGCCGAGATCCGCGGCGGCCGATGGTCGCAGCTCGCGCGCGAGCAGGAACGCCTGCTCGGCGTGGAACGCGACGATGTCGGCGATCTCATGGCGACGGTCGCCGAGGGTCGCCTCGAGCCAACGGCCATAGCGGTCGTGCAGCCGCGATCGCTCGGCCTTCGGCACGGTCGAGTACGCGACGTCGCGGATGAGGACGTGCTTGAACCGGAAGACGCGGCCGGAGCCGAGCGCGCGCTCGTCGGCTTCGACCAGGAGGTCGCGACGGATCGCATCGCGTAGGAGACCGGGCTCGGGGGCGGCACCGTCCCCGAGCGCGGTCAGGGCATCGGTCGAGAAGAGGCGGCCTGCGAGCGATGCCCGCTGGAGGAGCGCCTTCACCTCCGGCGCGACGCGATCGAGCCGGGCGGCGATGAGACCCTGCAGCGTGGGCGGCACCTCGACCGTGGTGATGGACGCGTTGGCGGTCCAGCGCCCGTCGCGCTTCTCGACCCGTCCACTCTCCATGAGCATCCGCAGGAACTCCTCGACGTAGAGCGGGTTGCCCTCCGCCCGCGTCACGACGTCGCTGCGCACCTGCTCCGGCAGGTCGTCGATCGCGAGCAGCGCCCCGATGAGCCGGCGTGTGTCGTCCGAGCTGAGCGGCGCGAGGGTGATCGCGGTCGCGTTCGCGGCCGCGCTGCCCCACGTCGGCCGCAGCTCGCGAAAGTCCGGCCGAGCGAGGCAGAGCAGGAGAAGGGGCGCGTGCGCCCATTCGGCGAGATCCTCGATGAGGGCGAGCAGCCCGGGCTCGGCCCAGTGCACGTCCTCGAAGACGAGTACGAGCGGCGACGACGCCGCACGGCGCTCGAAGTACCGACGAAAGCCGAAGGCCAGCTCTTCGCGCAGCTGGTCCGGCTGGACCTCGGGCAACGCCTCCTCGGCCCGCTCGATCCCCGCGAGCACGCTTACCCGCTTCGCCACGGCGTCGGCATCCTCGACGTCGTCGCCGAAGGATTCGCGGGCGGCGCGCCGCAGCTTTTCGATCGCGACCTCGCGCGGATCGGCGATCCCGATCCCCGCGTCGGCACGGATGATGAGCTGGACCGCGTAATAGGTGATGCCCTCTCCGTACGGGAGGCAGCGGCCCGCGCGGACGCGATCGCGTCCGATCGCGTCGAAGAACTCGGCCGTGAGCCGCGACTTCCCGGCTCCGGCCGGGCCGTACACCGTGAGGAGGTGCGGGCGGCCGTCCTTCGCCACGCCCGCATACGCCTGCACGAGCGTGCGGAGCTCGTGATCCCGGCCGATGAGCGGGGCGCGCAGCCCGGGGAGCCCGCGGTGCTGTTCCGGCACATCACCGACGACGCTCGCGGCGGGCCACGCGGCGATGCGCCCGATGCCCTTCGCCTCGACCTCGCGTGCCGCGCCATACGTGACGCCGCCCGCGGTCAGCCTCCTCGTGAGCTCGCCGACGACGATCTCGCCCGGCGCCGCGGCCTGCTGGAGGCGCGCCGCCGCGTTCACGGCCGGACCGGTCACGAGGAATTGCGCTGTCTCGCCGGAGCCGGCGACGGCCTCGCCGGTGTTGACGCCGATCCGCACGCGGAGGGCAGGACCGTCGACATCGTCGGCGCTCGTCAGCCGGTCACGCAGCGCGAAGGCGGCGCGCACCGCGCGGTCCGGGTCGTCGTCGTGCGCGGCCGGGACGCCGAAGACGGCCATGACCGCATCGCCGATGAACTTCTCGACGGTGCCGCCGTGCGCGCGGAGGATCTCGCTCGCGGACTCGAATGCCTCGCCGAGCGACGCGCGGACGACCTCGGGGTCATGGCTGAGGCCCATTTCGGTCGAGCCGACGATGTCCGCGAAGAGGACGGTGACGAGCTTTCGCTCCTCCGGCATGCGCGGAGCGTATGACCCCGCTTGTCCGAAAGGAAGGGAGTTACATCGGCATTCCCGGTATCCGAGGCAGCTTCCCGCGCTTCGCCATCGCGCCGAACTGCTTCATGAGGGTCTGCATCTCCTTGAACTGCTTGAGGAGCGCGTTCACCTCGGAGACCGTGACCCCCGAGCCGTCCGCGATGCGCCGGCGGCGCGATCCGTTGAGGATCGTCGGGTCCTGCCGCTCGGCGCGGGTCATCGACGAGATGATCGCCTCGATCGTGCGCATCTGCCGCTCGGCCTGCTGCGGATCCGGCAGCTGCTTCGCGAGCGCGCCCATGCCCGGCATCATCTTCAAGAGGTCGCCGATCGGGCCCATCTTCTTTACCTGCTGGAGCTGCGCGTAGAAGTCGTCGAAGGTGAAGCGCGCCTCGAAGAGCTTCTTCGCCTGGGCCTCGGCCTCCTTCTCGTCGACGTGCTCCTGCGCGCGCTCGACGAGGGTGAGGATGTCCCCCATCCCGAGGATCCGCGACGCGAGCCGATCGGGGTGGAACGCCTCGAGCCCGTCGAGCCGCTCGCTCGTGCCGAGGAACTTCACCGGGATGCCGGTCGCGGCGCGGATCGAGAGCGCGGCGCCGCCGCGTGCGTCGCTGTCGACCTTCGTGAGGACGAGCCCGGTCACCGGCAGCCGCGCCTTGAACGCCGCGGCGGCTTCGACGGCGTCCTGCCCCGCCATCGCGTCGACCGCCAGAAGGACCTCCTGCGGCGCCGCGCTGCGGATGATCGCCTCGACCTCTTGCATCATCGGCTCATCGATGTGCAGCCGGCCGGCGGTGTCGACGATGACCGTGTCGCGTCCCTCGCTGCTCGCGCCCGCAATCGCCTCGGCGACATCCGCCGCGACGCGATCCGCGTTGACCATACGCACGGGAACGCCGAGGGACTTGCCGAGCGACTGGAGCTGATCGACCGCGGCTGGACGGTGAAGGTCCGCCGCGACGAGCAGCGGATGCCGGCCCTGCTTCCGCAGCAGGTTCGCGAGCTTCGCCACGGTCGTCGTCTTGCCCGAGCCCTGGAGGCCGACGAGCGCGATCACCGTCGGCGGCCGGTCGGCCTTCGCGAGCGGCGAGGCCGCGCCGCCGAGCATCTCGACGAGCGCGTCGTGCACGATCTTCACGACCATCTGCGCGCCCGTGACCGACTCGAGGACGCGCTCGCCGATCGCGCGCTCGCGCACGGTCGCGACGAGGTCGCGGACGATCTTGAAGTTCACGTCCGCCTCGAGCAGCGCGACCCGGACGTCGCGCAAGGCGGCGTCGAGATCCGCGTCGGTGACGCGCGGACGGCCCTGAAGCGTCGCGAAGGTCGCGGTCAGCCGATCGGAGAGCTGCTCGAACACTCCGAACAGGCTAGCCCCGCGCGGATGCTACCGGCCGAGCGCCTTCTTCGCCTTGCGCGCGTCCTTCACGCCGAACCCGATGGTCCGCGAGCCCTTGCCCATCCCGACCATGTAGGCCGAGTCGACGCTCACGCGGCCCTTCCCGAGGCGCGTCGCGACGCGGGCGAGCGTGCCGGGCTTGTCGGTGAGGCGGACCTCGAGGAGCTTGCGGTCGCTCGCGACGCGGAGCTTCGCCTTCTTCAGCGCGCGGCGGGCGCGTGCGGCATCCTTGTCGGCTACGACCACGTGGATCACGCCCTTGCTGCCCACGGCGCTGCCGGCGAGGGCCGCGATGTTCACCTTCGCGTCGCCGAGCGCGGTCGAGATCGCCGCCAGCTGGCCCGCCTTGTTCGGCACCTTGATCGTGAGCTCGGTAGCCATGTAAGTCCCTCCCCGTTTCGTTCCGCGCATTGTCCGCTGACTGTCCAGTGCTCAGCCGTAGCGGATCCGCGAGCGCTCGTACCGCTCGCCTTCGGCCGATTCGTGAAGGCTCACCCGCTCGACGCGAACGACGCCCCCTGTCCGGAGGCCGCCCTCGAACAGACGGCGGGCGTCCGGCTCCGCGGTGACCAGCGTCGCGTGGGTGAGGAAGAGCTCGTCGACGAGCCGCAGCGCGAGGAGCTCACCGGCGAGCGTCGGGCCGCCCTCGCCGAGGAGGAAGCGGACCCCGCGATCGCGCAGCGTCCGCAAGAGGGCGACGAGGTCGACCGCTGACTCTCCAAAGGACTCGACCGTCGCGCCCGCGGCGCGCACCGCCGCCACCTTGTCGGGCGCCGCCGCTTCGGTCGTCGCCACCAGCCGGACTCCGGGGTGCGCGAAGAACTTGTTCGCGAGCGGGAGCTCGCAGGTCCGGGAGACGACCACCGCCATCGGCTGGCGCTCGCGTCCTTTGATCGACGGCGTGAACGGGTCGACGCGCAGTGTGCCCGCCCCGATCATGACCGCATCGGCGAGCGACCGCAGGTGGAACATGAGCAGACGATCGGTGCGGGCGCCGATCTCCGCCCGGCCCTGATAGCTGACGCGGCCGTCGGCGGTCATGACGAAGTTGAGCCCGACGTGCGGGCGGCCGTCGTGGGCCGGCGCGTCGAGGAGATCGCGGTGCAGCGAGGTCAGGTCGTCCGACCCGACCGCGCCGAGCCGCGTGAGCTCAGCCACTCGCCGGCAGCAGCGCGTCGACGAATCGCCGGGGCTCCATCGGGACGAGATCGTCGGCTTTCTCACCCACGCCGAGGAATTTCACCGGCAGCTTGAGCTCGTCGGCGATGGCGAAGACCGCGCCGCCCTTCGCCGTCCCGTCGAGCTTCGTGATGACGATGCCGGTGACCCGCGCGGCCTCGGTGAACTGGCGCGCCTGCACGATCGCGTTCTGGCCGGCGGTGCCGTCGAGCACGAGGAGCACCTCGTCGGGCGCGCCGGCCCGGGCCCGTCCGGTGACCTTCACGATCTTCGCGAGCTCGTCCATGAGGTGACCCTTCGTGTGGAGGCGACCCGCGGTGTCCGCGATGACCGTCGTGTGCCCCCGGGCAGCCCCGGCCTGCACGGCGTCGAAGACGACCGCGGCCGGGTCCCCATCGGGCGTGCCGCTCACGATCGGCACGTCGATGCGCTTCGCCCACGCCTCCAGCTGCTCGATGGCGGCCGCGCGGAACGTGTCGGCCGCCGCGAGGAGCGGCGTCTCGCCCGCGTCGCGCAGGCGCTTCGCGAGCTTGGCCGCCGTCGTCGTCTTCCCGCTCCCGTTCACGCCGACGACGAGGATGACGCGCGGCCGGCCGGCGCCGTCGCGCAGCGTTCGGTCGCCGCGTTCAAGGACGGCGACGAGCGCCTCGCGGACGGCCGCGAGCACCTTGGGCACGGTGTCGGCCTTGCGGTCGGCGACGACGTCGCGGACCTGGAGCATCACGGAGTCCACGAGCGAGACCGAGATATCGGAGCGGAGCAGTGCCTCCTCGAGCTCGTCGAGCCACTCCGGGGTGACGGCCCGCTCGGCGGTCCGCCCGAACAGCCGCGAGAGGAAGCCGCCGCGGGTCTTCGCGAGACCGCCGTCGATGCTCACCGGCCTCAGTCTGACGACTGCTAGCGTGACGCGCCGATGAACGCCGACGTCGCCGAACGCGTCGCGCTGGACGACGAGCCCGAGTGCGAAGGCTTCGAGCGTATCGACCGCGGTGACGTGCGCTACAAGCTCGGGTCCGATCCCCTGCCCTGGAGCAATGGCGTCGCATTTGCGCGTTGGCGACCCGAAGAGGTCGAGGCACGCGCGAAGGAGATCATCGATATCTTTCGCGCCCGCAAGGTCCGGTTCACCTGGCAGATCGGGCCGAACACCGATGCGGTCGGACTCTCGTCCGTCCTTGCGGCGAACGGCCTCCACCGCGAGGTCGATGCGCTCCTGCTCACATCGAAGATCCCGATCCGCGGGCGGCTCCCGGAGCACGACCTTCGGCTCGTCGAGGAGACGGAGGAGCGGACCGCGACGGACGCGATCCGCATCGACCGTGATCGCGCGAGTGATGAAGTGCGCGCGCGGCTCGACGGCAGGATGCGCTACCTGCGTTGCCCGTCGCGGCGCGGCGGCGGGGTCGTCGCCTACCGCCGCGACCTCGCGGTCGGCTACGGCCGCTGGCGGTACGGCACGGATGGTGACACCGTGTACTTGAGCACCGCGGTGACCCTTCGGCCGCATCGGCGGACCGGCGTGTACTCGGCGATCCTCGGATGGCGGCTCGATCGGGCCGTTCGCGACGGGAAGACGATCGCGGTCGTCGTCGCGGAACGCTCGACGTCGGCGCCGATCCTCATGCGCAAGGGCTTCCGCGAAGTCGGCTCGCTGCAGATCTGGATGGCCGTCTAACCGACGGCGCGCTCGTCCACGTCGGCGAGGCGCATCGAGAGCACCTTCGACGTCCCGCCCTCATCCATCGACACGCCGTAGAGCGTGTCCGCTGCCTCGATCGTCTTGCGGTTGTGCGTCACGACGATGAACTGCGTCCGGTCGGTGAGCTCGCGCAGCGCCTCGGTGAACCGGCCCACGTTCCGCTCGTCGAGCGCGGCGTCCACCTCATCCAGCACGCAGAACGGCGCGGGCTTCACCCGGAGGATCGCGAGGAGCAAAGCGGTCGCGGTGAGCGCGCGCTCGCCACCGGAGAGCTGCGCGAGCGAGCCGATCCGCTTTCCGGGCGGCCGCGCGTAGATGTCGATACCCGGCTCGTCCGGATCCTCGGACGTGCGCAGCGACGCCTGGCCACCGTTGAAGAGCCGCTGGAAGAACACGTCGAACTCCCGGTCGACGGCCTGGAACGTCGCGCTGAACTGCTCGGCGATCGTGGACGCGAGATCGTCGGCGAGCGACCGCAGGTCGGCCATCGCCTTGTCGAGGTCGGCGCGCTGTTCGGTGAGGAACTTGTAGCGCTCCCCGATCTCGCCGAGCTCCAACGCCGCGAGTGGGTTCACCGGTTCGAGGGCGATGAGCTTGCGGCGCAGACGCTGGAGGTCGCGCAGGGCGTTCGTCTTCTCCTGCTCGCCCGGCTCCTCGTCGACCTCGATCGACTCGGGGTCGGGCAACGGCTCGTCGTCGGGGAGGCCAAGTTCGGCCCGGACCTGCTCCTCGAGGAGCTTCAACGCGCCGGAGGCACGTTCCTCCTCGACGCCGACCTTCGATCGCTCGCCGCGCAGCTCGGCGAGGCGTTCGCGGGCCTTCGCGAGCCGCTGCTCGGACTCGCGCCGTGAGCCCTCCGCCGCGAGCGAGCGCTCGCGCGCGAGCTCCGCCGACCGCACGGCCTCCTTCGTGTCGGCGGCGGTGCGTCCGAGCTGCTCTTGCGCGGCGGCGAGGCGGGCCTTCGCGTCGCCCTCCTGCGCGACGAGCGCGCGCAGGCGCGCGTCCTCCTCGGCGATCCGTTTTTCGGTCGAGCCGACCTGTTCGTCGAGCGTGTCGCGCAGCCGCACGAGCGACGAACGGCGCTCCTCGCTCGTCGCGGCGTCGAGCCGCGCGTCCTCGGCACGCTTCGTCGTGGCGGCGTGCGCGTCGACCGCTAGACGCTCGTCCCGCTGCGTCGCCGTGAACGCCTCGAGGGCCGTGGCCGTGGCCCGCTTTGCCGCGTCGCGCCCGGCCGCGAGCTGCTCGCGGCGCGCGATGAGCTCGGTGCGCTCTCGCTCGACCGCGACCGCCTGCGCTTCGCCGGCCCGGACCAGATCGCGGACGTCGGCTTCTTGTGCGGCAAGGGCATCCGCTGCGACCTCGAGCCGACCGCGCTCGCGCTGCGCGTCGGCGAGCTTCGCCTCCGCCTCGCCGAGCCGTGCGGTCGCCGACTCGCGCTCCGTGCCGAGCTGCACGAGGCCCCGCTCGGAGGCGTTGAGCTCCTCGCCGAGCCGCCGGTGCATCGCCGCGAGCCGTTCCGTCGCCTGCTGCTCGGCCGCGACGCGGTCGTCCGGCAACCGGATGACCCCGGGCGTCACGACCATCCCGTCGGTCGTCACGACGACGCCGGCGCGCATCATCGTCGCCGCGCGATACGCGGCCTCGCGCGGCCCGACGAAGACGTTGCGGAAGAGCGCGCCCGCGACGGCGCGAACGTCGTCGTCGAGCTTCAGGTGGTCGATGAGGCGAGAGCAGCCCTCGGGAACCGGGAGATCCTCGCGGGAGTTCGGCACGATCACCGTGACGCGCGTCGCCGTATTCAGATCGGCGAGCGCGTGCTTGTCGCTCGGGAACGCGATCGCGTCGCCGAGGACGGCTCGCACGGCCAGGCGCAGATGCGCCGGGATCTCGAGCCGCTCGTGCAGCCAGCGCAGACCCTTCGGAAGCGCCGCGGGCGCAGAGCCGGTCTTCCGCGACTCGAGCTCTTCGGCGGCGCGCGCGACCGCCTCGCGGAGCGCCGTCGTCTGACCGCGGAGGAGCGCGAGGTCGCCGTCGACGCGTTGCAGGTCGTTGCGGGCGGCGCCCGCACGCTCGGCGACACCTTCGGTGAGCCGGCCGGCCTCGGTCGCCGCGTCGCGGGCGCGCTCGAGATCGCGTGCGATGCGGGCCCGATCGCGCTCGCGCTCGGCGCGCTCGGTGGCGAGGCCTGCGGCCCGCTTGCTGAGCTCGTCGTCGCGAGACAGAAGCGCGCGGTCCTCGTCCGTAAGCCGGACCTCGTCTCCTTCGCGCAACACATGCGCGCGCTCGGTCTCGACCCGGGCGGCCTGCGCCTCGGCAAGCGCCACGCGGGTCCGCGACATCTCCTCCTCGGCGACCCGCGCGCCGTCGGCGGAGTCGCGCGCCCGGCGCGCGGCCTCGGCGGCCTCGCCATCGATCGTGGCCCGGCGCTCGCGCAGCGTGGCGACCTCGGCGGGGAGCGCGGCGAGGGTCGCGCGGCTCCGGTCGCGCTCGCTCGCGACGGCCTCGAGGCTCGCGGAGAGCGCGGCGATGCGCTCGCGGAGCGATGCCTCGGTCGCCGCGATGTCCGCGGCGGCGAGGCGCAGGCGCTCCTCCTCCTCGCGCGCGTGACGGAGCTCCTCGTCGGTCCCGGTCGCGAGGCTCTCGGTCTCCGCGACGTAGTCGGCGAGACGCTCGATCTCCCGATCGATGCCGACGAGCTTCGCCACGAGCTCGTTGCGCTGGATCGCAGTCGCCCCGAACGAGCTGCGGTACCAGCGGAGTGCGCGACGACGCAGGTCGTTGCGGATCGTCTCGTATTCGGTCCATTTCGTGGCCTGCTCGGTGAGGAGCTCCACCCGCGGCCCGAGCTCGCGAAGGATGTCGACGACCCGGATGAGCTCGGTCTCCGCGTGCTTGAGCCGCTGCAGCGCGTCCTCGCGCCGCATCTGCAGCCGCCGAGTCCCGGCGGCCTCCTCGATGACGGTGCGCCGGTCCGACGGGCGCAGCGCGAGGACCTGATCGATGAGGCCCTGGCCGATGACGACGAACGGGTTGTCCGCGAGGTTCGCGCCGGCAAGAAGGTCCTGGAGATCGCGCAGCCGGACCCGCGCGCGGTTCACGAGGTACTCGGCTTCGCCGTTCTTGAACAGCCGGCGCCCGACCTCGATCTCGTTGAACTCGATCGGGAGGCGGCGTGACGAGTTGTCGAGCTGTAGGATCGCCTCGGCCATCCCGAGGCCGCGGCGCGTCTCGGAGCCGGCGAAGATGAGTTCTTCGTTCTTCTTCGCGCGCAGCACGCGCGCGTTGTTCTCGCCGAGGGCCCAGCGGATCGCGTCGGCCACATTCGAGTTATGGACGACGAGGCCATCAGCCACGAAGTTATGCGTGTCGTCGACGCAAAGGTCGTACACCCACTGTTCGGCGGGAACGAAGGCCTCGACCGACGCGATCTCGTCACCGAACGCGATAGCAACCCGTGTCGCTCCGGCCACCGCCAGCCCGCCCTCCCGCCCACGGTCCGGCATTCCGACGAACGCGCAGGCGGCGACACGGCGTCCGACCCGAAGTTCCTCTGCGGGCACTGGTGCCGCCTGGGAGTCATCGAAGGAGAACAGCGGGTGATAGGCAGTGACCTCGACCGTCCGTCCCGTCGAGGTCGTGATCCGCAGCATCGATGCGGGAGCGGTGCGCTTCACGAAGGCGGTGACGGGACGTGCCTCGAGCTGCAGCGTCGCTGGATCGAGCGAGAACACGTTGAGCTCCGCGCGTGGCCGAACGATGAAACCGTCGTCGAGGATCTCGAGCGTCGTGCATTGGCTGATCGCGCGATCTACGAGCTCGTCGATCCTCGAGGTTGTCCCGTCAACTAGCAAGATACAAGAGCTCCCGCTCAGGCACTTCCCGCTGCCATTCGGGCCGATGATCGCGGTGATGCCTGGTGCGAATTCCAAGTGCGTCCTCGACACGAAGCTCTTGAAGCCTGTAAGCGTCAGGGTCTTGAGGACCGCGTTCGCGCCGGTGTTGCCGCCGTCGATGACCTTCAGCTCGTCGGTCATCCGACGACCTCGAGCAGCGCCGACGCCGCGCTCTCCTGCGCCTCGCGCTTCGAACGGCCGGCGCCGCGGGCGCTGAGCTCGCCGACCGTCACGGTCACGACGAACTCGCGCGCGTGCTCCGGCCCGCTCACCTCGACGACGTCGTACGACGGGAGCGGCATGCCCTTCCCCTGGGCCCACTCCTGCAGCACGGTCTTCGGGGACCGCCGTGGCTGTAGGGCCGCGGCGACGATCGTGTCCTTCATCGTGCGCATGACGAAGTCGCGCGCGGCCTCGAACCCGCCGTCGACGTACACCGCGCCGAGTACGGACTCGTAGAGGCTCGCGCCGAGCCCGACGCGCTGTCGCCCGCCCATGTCGGCCTCTCCGCGGCCGAGCCGCGCGCGCTCGGGCAACCGGAGCGCTTGCGCGAGCTGCGCGAGCGGCGGCCCGGACACGAGCTGGGCCCGCATCGCGGTGAGCTCACCCTCCGTCGCCTCGGGGCTGCCCCGGTAGAGGACCTCGCCGATCACCAGATCCACGACCGCATCGCCGAGGAACTCGAGGCGTTCGAAGTCCGCGAGGTCCTCATCCGGATGCTCGTGCAGGTACGAGCTGTGGGTGAGCGCCGTCGCGAGCAACGCCGGATCCCGGAAGCGATATCCGCCGATCTCCTCGTCCGCCATGACTCCCTTCGCAAGCAGAGAGGCAGCGGCTTTGCCGCTGCCTCCCCAAGTCGCCGTTTTGCGCGTCGCCGTGATCGTCAGGCCACGTGTTCCTCGATGTACTCCTGGGCGTCGCCGACGCTCTTGATCTTCTCGGCGTCTTCGTCCGAGATCTCCATCCCGAACTCTTCCTCGAGGCTCATGATGAGCTCGACGAGGTC
>Ga0070698_100000236_pt1 | contig 54837 bp, 46 predicted proteins | sample KBSK1502metaG_FD_65477 | JGI IMG/M metagenome (GOLD analysis project Ga0070698, IMG submission 65477) | Corn, switchgrass and miscanthus rhizosphere microbial communities from Kellogg Biological Station, Michigan, USA - KBS K1-50-2 metaG | ecosystem: Host-associated > Plants > Roots >...
ACGCATCGCCGCCGACGCCTTCCGCCGCGCTAGTGTCCTTGTAATTGGGATCGGTGTTGGGATCAGGAATGAAGCCCGTGACTTTGCCGTCGCGTGCGCTGCCGATTCGAATTCCGCGCTTCCACGCCGCGTGATCCTTGGCAATCGAGCCCGACTCCGAGTCGGCGACGTAAATCAGATCGTTGCGGTCGATGAAAATTCCGCTCGGCCGGCTGAATTGCTTCCACTCCGCAATAAAGTTGCCCTCCTGATCGAAAATCTGAATGCGATTGTTGCCGCGGTCGGCGACAAACAGCCGCCCTTTGGAATCAAACGCCAGCGCGTGTGGAACATCGATGTCGCCTTGACCCGAACCTCGCTTGCCCCACGTCTTGATGAATTTTCCGTCCTTCGAGAATTTCACAATCCGCGAATTACTGTTTTCATTGTGTCCGTCCCCAACGAAAATATCGCCATTCAGAGCGATCGCGACGGCTGACGGCTGATTAAATGTGTCCGGACCATCGCCCGCGATACCAGCCTTGCCGAGCGTCAGCAGCACCTTGCCTTCCGTGCTGAACTTGAACACTTGCTGGCCTTTTCCGTCTTTTCCCTGCGCGTCGGTCACCCAGATGTTTCCCTCTTTGTCCGCGGTGATTCCGTGCGGCCAAACGAACATTCCGGCGCCGAAGCTCTTTAGCAGCTTGCCAGACGCATCGAACTCGAGAATGGGCGCAAGATTCGAGCCCGCGCAACTATTCGCGCCACATCTTTCCGCCACCCAAACATTGCCGTTGCGATCGACGGCAACCCCTGCCGCCGACCCCCACGTTCGGCCTTCCGGGAGCTTGCCCCAATTCGAGATCGTCCGATACGGATTCGGAAGGGAATTCGTCGGTTCCACATCGGCCGTCGCGCTGCTTTGCGCGTGTGCCCTTGCAGCAATGCATGATGCGGCCGCCATCACGAGCCCCATCACAATGAATTTCATCGATCTCGACTTCGACATGGAAGCTCCTCCGGGACGGCGCTGTGCAAACGTCATTTTTTCGGCCTCACACTACCTCACGCGCACATGCTCTTTCCAGAGGTTTCCCTCAACTATCTTTCACTGAGAACTACGCATCTGCTCTCGATTCAAAATCCTGGCGGACGCTCGCCGACTACGCCAAGCGCCGATTCGAGTGCAATGCCCACGCGTCCGAGCGTGCCTTCATCGAAAAGCCGGCCGATCAGCGTGACGCCGTGCGGAACGCGGCGGGGAGGGGAAAATTTCGGCAGTGGATTGCGCGGATCTGGAGCCCAATCGCTGCGTGCCTCGGACACTTTCACAAAGCCGGCGCGAATCGTGAGCGATGGATGTCCGGTGCAATTGCTGATGGTGAGCATGTCGCCCTGCAGCGATGGCACCAGCAGCAAATCGACTTGAGAGAAAATGCGTTCCATCTCTTCCACGACTTTTCGCCGGAAGCGGTCGGCTTGCACGAAATCTACGGCAGAAAGGAAGCGCGCTTGCCGAAAGAGATTGGGCCAGGCATCCAGTGTTTGCATCTTCAGCTGATCCACGCCGTGATTCAATGTCAACTCCTCGAAAGCCGCCGCGCCTTCCGCAAACAGAATCAGATCGAGCGAACCGTAAGGCCAATCGGGGAGCGCGACCTCCACCGGCACGATTCCAAGCTTTGGAAGCATCGCGAGGACGTTGCGGTCTACGTCGGTCGCCGGATTTTCTTTCATCCATGCGGGGAAAAACCCCACGCGCAGGCCTTTGACCGAACCACTTGCGTCGAAGTCCAGCCGGCTGGCCACATTCGACACATCGCCAGCGTCCGTTCCGGAGATCGCTTGGAGCACGAGCATGGCGTCTTCCACCGTACGCGTCATTGGCCCGAGCTTGTCCAGCGACCAACAAAGCGTCATCGCGCCGGTGCGCGGAACGCGCCCAAACGTCGGTCGCAGCCCCGTGATGCCGCAACGCATGCTGGGGCTGACGATGCTGCCGCCTGTCTCGCTGCCAATCGCGAAGGCCACTAATCCTGCAGCGGTGGCTGCTCCGGGGCCTGCGCTGGAGCCCGAGGCGCCTTCCTCCAACAGCCACGGGTTCACGGTCTGTCCTCCAAACCAAACATCGTTGAGCGCCAGCGCGCCCAGACTCAGCTTCGCTACCAATACCGCGCCCGCGTCATTCAAGAGCTTCACTACGGCGGCATTCTGCTTGGGCACACGATCTCGGAACGGCTCCGCACCATAGGTGGTGGGAATGCCCGCCGTGTCGAGCAGGTCCTTCGCACCCCACGGGATGCCGTGAAGAGGACCACGATATTTCCCGGCCGCGATTTCTGTGTCTGCTTTTCGGGCTTGCTCGACTGCATGTTCGCGCGTCAGCGTGATCACGCACCGCAGCTTCGGATCGAATTGCTCGAGCCGCCGCAGATACAATTGGGTCAGTCGCTCCGAGCTGAGCTTTCGCGTCTCGATCCAGCGCGAGAGCTTCGTGACCGGCGCGAAAGCCAAATCCTGATCGCTGGCCGGGAGTGGCCCAGGATCGGCGCTGCTTCGAAGGAACCGATCGCGTTGCGGACCTGACTTTGGGCCCGGCTGCGTTCCGTTCCACCGCGACCATGGTGCTAAGGTAGGCTCTAGCGATATCTGATGCGGGCCGGTGCGCCGCTCATATAATGCAGCCATCGTTAGTCGCCAACTCTCGGCAGCCATGTTGCGATCCGCCGCCTTCATCTCCACTTGAACGAGCTTCTCGGCCTCGGCAAAGGTGGCGGGCGAAACTTCCGGCCCCACCGCAGGACCGGTTCCGAATGCCGGTGGCGCGCCCGGAGCAGGCGGCGCTGGTTCCTGCGCCGAAGTGGTCCCGCAAGCGAAGGTGAGAGGGCCGCTCGCCGCACCGATCAACCCGAAAGAGGCTTCAGCCAGGAATTCCCGTCGCGACTTTGACATTTGCCCTCCGCGAAGCATCGAATGGAATTGCACACAGTGCGATACCCTGGAGCCTCATTTCAATAAGAATTCATTCGTCCACCGATGTGCGTGAAGACTCGCGTATCCGAGAGCGAATCGCCGAAACGGCGGAGTGAACACAAGCGCAAATCGAAAGCGTCAGCACACCATGAAGCTCATCTCTGTCAGTGTCGGGCTCCCGCAAGAAGTGACCTGGCACGGAAAAGTCGTCACGACGGGAATCTTCAAGCAACCCGTTGACGCTCGCGTTGCCCTCCGCAAGCTCAATCTGGATGGCGACCGCCAAGCCGACCTCAGCGTCCACGGCGGCGAAGACAAGGCCGTTTACTGCTATCCCCTCGAACACTACGACTATTGGAAGCGAGAGTTGCCGGACCATCCTCTGCCGCCCGGCAGCTTTGGAGAAAACTTCACCACCCAGGGCTTGCTGGAAGAGCAGGTGCACATTGGTGATCGCTTCTCCGTTGCTTCCGCGGAGGTCGTCGTCACACAGCCTCGGCTCCCCTGCTACAAGCTCGGCATCAAGTTCCAATCGGACGAAATGGTGAAGAGATTCCTCGTTGCTGCCCGCACCGGCTTCTACGTGCGCCTGACCCGCGAAGGAGAAGTCGGCGCCGGCGATGAAATCAAGGTGATTGCCCGCGACCCAAACGCCGTCCCGGTTTCAGAGATCACCCGCTTGTTTGTCGCGAAACACTGGGGTGACCACGAACAGGCGTCCGTGGAGCGCACTCTGCTGCTTCCAGCCCTGCCAAACAATTGGAAGGACTACTTCCGAGATCGCTTGACAAAACAGAAGACGACGGTTTGAGCGCGCCGCCGAGCGTACCTACTTCCGGTCCATCGAATCTGCATTCTGGTTTGTCGAGCCGTTTTGATCCCGGAAGGGCAGTTTGAATTTGCGCGAAATCTCCGGCCAAAATTCCCGCAGCACATCAAATCCCATGTCCTGCAGCACGCTCGAAGTCACCGATAGCGCCGCAGGTCCAAATCCCCGCTCATTTCCGGGGTGATATGTATTGCTCAACACGACGGCGCTCGAGGTACCCAGCCATTCGGAGAAGTTGAACATGCGCTTTCCGTTGTCGCGGTGCGCCACGAAGATGTGCTCCACCGCATGCAGGAAGCGGGCCTTACCGCTGCCAACTCCCAGGCGGTAATACCGCGGGTCCTCCGAAAAAATTGCTGGGTACGCAAACTCTGTGAAAAACTTCGACGTCGCCTGATCGGTAAAGCTGGCAGCAAAGCGTTTCCCGTAACCCGCGGCGCCCTGCCCAAAAGTCGGATCATCGTCTTGCGCTTGCGCCAAGCCTGCGTTGAACCCCGTGTCGAGGAACGTTGCCGGATCGATGGAATCCATCACGAAGAGAATAAATTTGTCCTTGAGCTCCAGCGAACACAGGACCGCACCTGGCTTGTAGTGTGGCGGATGCGCCGATTTGCGCTCTAGCTTACGCGCAAAAATTCCCACCGTTTTTTGTAGTGGCCCGTCGTAGTCCTGCCACCGCACCAAAGGAGGCGGCTCCACGCACGGCGCTGTAGCGTTCTGTCGGGTCTGCTCCGGTATCGGTGTGGCTGCCGGGGGCGGTGGCTCTTGAGCGGGGGTAGCCGGCTCCTGCCCGCGCGCCAGCCCGCAGCCGGCCATCAAAACCAAAGTGGCGAGGCACGCCCTCCTTCCCCAACCCTGTCTGCGGACTCGGTTCCCCACGGTAAGTCAGACAGGCTACCACGATTGTAAGGTTGCCAGAGCTATTGCCCCGACCTGCCCGCGATCGGAGGTCCGACAAATCTTCTTGCACTGGCCTTACCGCCGTTCGGCTGGCCCTCCTCGGCCCTTCGCCCTTCTGTACTGCCCGAGTTTGCTCTTCTGTACTCATTGAACACGAACATTATCGCAAATCCTCCCGTCGCCTTTGCATGTGCTAAATACGCCTGTAGCGGCGGCACGGAAATGAAAGCGATCCTCGCATGGTGGCGGCAGAAACGGATGGCGCGAACGATGCGGCTGCGTCTATCCTTGTACCGAGCCGGTTGAACGTTTGGAGTCGCTCCCGAATTTTTTCGCGCGAGCAGTCCGTTCGCTAAACCCAGCCCACAACGAAGGAGACAGAATGCGCAAGAGCATCTTAGCTGGGTTGATCCCGACGCTTGCCTTGGCGGTGACCTTGACCGCTTGCCAGGATACAAAAGCCCGGCAAGAGAACGACCAATTGCGATCGCAAGTGGCAGAACTCCAAAAAGAAAACAACGAGCTCAACAGTCGTGTCGATTCACTGACGAAAGACAATGCCGCGCTTAAGGACGAAAACGAAAAGCTAAAAGTCAGGCATGTTCCCGCCAAGACTTCGAAAACCAAACACCGTCGCCGCACTCGCCACTAAGCCGAACCTCACCACCTACCGGTTTATGCCGAGTACTTAGCTCTGATTGTTTCGATTTTCTGCAGCCCCATTTTTCAGTCCAATTGTCCGCCATTGTTGATGCAAATCTGACTCAGAAGTTCGGCCACCCGGGGTGCCGGCCCTCGCTCCAAAAAATACAATGCGCCAAGAGTCCTCCGGCGCGCGATAATAGCCCCATCTCAAGGGAGCTTCCCAAATGAGCGAGAAAACAGAACTATCGCGACGCAGGTTTTTGACGAATGCAGCTATCGGCGCGGCCGCCATCACCATCGTGCCTCGCCATGTGCTTGGTCGTGGACTCACTCCTCCGAGCGACACGCTAAACATTGCCGGCATAGGCGTCGGCGGAATGGGCCGGAGTAACATGATCAACGTGGCCAGCCAAAGCATTGTCGCGCTGTGCGACGTGGATTGGGGCTACGCCGGTAAGTCCCTCGATCGCCTGGACACCGACATTCAAACTCTGCGCAGCCGGCTGGATCAGGCTGCTTCCATGCCCAACGCCACTCCGCCTGCGGCTGGCCAATCCGCAGCGGGACAGGCGCCTTCCGAACTCGACCGCGTGAAAGCCAAAGCGCGCCTTGATGGCATGATCAAATTCAAGACCGATCTGCCAAAAGCCAAACGCTATCAGGATTATCGCGAGATGCTCGACAAGCAGAAGGACATCGATGCCGTGGTCGTCGCCACGCCCGACCACATGCACGCGCCCATCGCTCTCGCTGCCATGGACCTGAACAAGCACGTCTATGTGCAGAAGCCGCTCACGTGGTCCATCGATGAAGCACGCCGCCTCGCGCGCCGCGCCAAAGAAACCAAAGTCGCCACGCAAATGGGCAATCAGGGCCACTCACTTAACGATGCGCGAACCGCCGTTGAGTACATCCAAGCCGGTGCGATCGGAGAAGTGCGCGAGGTGCACATTTGGACCAACCGGCCGCTCGGCTATTGGCCGCAAGGAGTGCCCCGTCCTGAGCCTTTGAAAGAATCGGCGGACACTCTGCGATGGAATGGCCAAGGCGTGAATACGCGGCTGGCCGCGGCCATTGCGGGCTCCTACCCTGTTCCCGAAAATCTCACCTGGGATCTTTTTCTCGGGGTCGCGCCGTACGTGCCTTACCATCCCATCTATCATCCCTTCAACTGGCGCGGCTGGGTGGATTGGGGCGTCGGCGCCATCGGCGATATGGGGGCGCACTTGATCGATCATTCGTTCTGGGCGCTCGACCTCGGCCTGCCTACTAGCGTCGAAACGATCTCGACTCCGTTCAACAGCGCATCGTATCCGCTGGCCACGCAAACGTTCTACGAATTCCCCGCGCGCGGCAAAATGCCACCGGTGAAGTTGACCTGGTACGATGGCGGTCTCCTGCCGGCGAAACCAGACGAGCTCGGCGATGAAGAGCTAAACAAAGGTGGCGGCGCGTTGCTCGTCGGCAGCAAAGGCAAGCTGCTCCATGACACTTACGGCCTCCGGCCTCGTCTCCTTCCCAAGTCGCTCCACGATTCTTACGGCAACCCGCCGCAAAAATTGCCACGCATACCTGGAGAAGATCACGAAATGAACTGGGTGGACGCCGCCAAAGGCAAAGCCCAAGCCTCTTGCCCGTTCGAATATGCCGCGCGCCTTACCGAAGTTATGCTCCTTGGAGTCGTCGCCCTGCGCACCGGGAGAAAAATCTCGTACGACGGCGCGAACATGCGCGTGACAAACCTGCTGGGAGCGAACGACTTCTTGCGCCGCGAATACCGCCAGGGCTGGGCGTCGTAAACCCTACAAAAGTTCCCAAGCGAAGGGTTTGGACAATCGAGGTGGATCCTGCTGCCCTCGGGAGAGATGAGGGGCTTTATTCGGCACCAAAGACTACGACATTCCGTAATCTGCTCTTCCAGGCCCCACGTGCAATTCCCTCTCCGGGCGAGGTATGATACGCCTTCATTGTCCCCAGGATACCAGCTGGTCACCGGGAGGGCCGCTCGATGGCTCACCGATTCACCATCGGCGTAGAGGAAGAGTTCCAAATCATCGACCCCACCACGTGCGAACTGCGCTCGCACGTCATGCAGCTCGTTTCCGCCGCTTCACCCGACATCGTTGAGCAGGTGAAGCATGAAATGCACCAATCCATCGTCGAGACTGGCACAAAAATTTGCGAAAACGTCAGCGAGCTCCGTATCGAGATGCATCGCACCCGGGGCGAACTGGTTGCTGCCGCGGAGCGTGCCGGCCTCCAGGTAGCCGCCGCCGGCACCCATCCCTTCTCCAGTTGGATCGACCAGGTGATTTCCCCCGGCGAGCGCTACCAACACATCGTAGAAGAACTTCAGCAACTCGCCAGATCGCTCCTCATTTTCGGCATGCATGTGCACGTCGCCATGCCCGATAAGCAGACCGCCATCGATATGATGAACATGGTGCGCTACTTCCTGCCGCATCTGCTCGCGCTATCCACCAGTTCTCCCTTCTGGATGGGACGCAATACCGGTCTGAAATCCTTCCGCACCACCGTCTTCCGCCGCTTCCCACGCACCGGCGTTCCGGAGCAATTCGAATCCTGGAGCGCCTACGAAAATTTCGTCCATTTGCTCGTCAAACTCAACTGCATCGACAATGGAAAGAAGATTTGGTGGGACGTGCGTCCGCATCCGACCTTCGGTACGCTCGAGTTTCGCATGTGTGACGTGACCACCAAAGTCGAAGAGGCCGTGGCTATCGCGGCGTTGACTCAAGCGATCATTGTTAAGCTCCACCGCCTCTACACGGGAAATATGAGCTTCCGGCTCTATCGCCGCGCGCTGATCGAGGAAAACAAGTGGCGTGCCGCGCGCTACGGCATCGAAGGCAAGCTGATTGACTTCGGCAAAGAAGCGGAAGTGCCCATGCGGGATCTCGCCGTCGAGCTTCTCGAGTTTGTCGATGACGTTGTCGACGACCTCGGCAGCCGAAGCGCCGTCGAGTACGTGCACACTATTTTGAACGAGGGTACCAGCGCCGAGCGCCAACTTCGCGTCTATCAGCACACCGGTGACTTGAAGGCCGTGGTCAAGCACCTCGTGGAAGAGACCCGCGGTGGCGTGATGCAGTCGCGAGCTTCCTCGATACACGCTGTAAACTGATTTTTTGAACTGCGGCACCTGAGTGCCGCTTTCGTTCGCGCAACTACCATCTTGTGTTGCGTCGGGCTTGCATGGGTCGCGCGCGTCACTGATTGGGAATTTCCGCTCTAGGAGCACGTCATGAAGAAGGTTGGCCTTCTGTGCGGCCGCGAATACAGCTTCCCTCCGGCTTTCATGGCTAGAGTAAATCAGCTCGGCAAACCCAATGGCGTCGCTGCGGAGTTCGTCAAGCTCGGCGGAACGCCCTTGGGCGAACCTGCCGAGTACCGCGTGATCGTGGACCGTATTTCGCACGAGATCGACTATTATCGCGGCTTCTTGAAACACGCCGTGCTCCAAGGCACTTACGTCATCAACAATCCTTTCTGGTGGACTGCCGATGACAAGTTCTTCAACTACGCGGTCGCCTCAAAGCTCGGCATCGCCATTCCGAAGACGGTGCTTCTGCCGCAGAAGGGCTATCCCGCCGAAGTAGACATCACTTCGGAATCGCTGCACAACCTGAAATATCCCGTCGAGTGGGATGCCCTCCTCGACTATGTGGGGCGTCCTGCGATCTTGAAGCCATTTTCAGGTGGCGGCTGGAAGCACGTATATAAAGTCCACAATCGCGAAGAGCTTCTCGCCGCCTACGACAGAACATCTCCATACTGCATGACTTTGCAGGAGTTCATCGATTTCCAAGGCTATGTGCGGTGCTTTACCTTCGGCAAGACCGATATTCTTCCCGTGCGCTACGATCCGAAGGAACGGCGCTATTTAGTCGAGCACGAATACCTCTCCAAAGATCTGGGCGCGCGCATCGTCAGCGATGCTCGAACCATCAATCAAGCACTGGGCTACGAAATGAACACCATCGAGTTCGCCATCAAGGACGGCATCCCGTACGCTATCGATTTCCTCAATCCCGCTCCTGATTTCGAACGCGATCGCATCACCGAGTTCTATTTCGAGCATGTCGTTGAGCAAATGGCTCATCTGGTGATCGACCGCGCGCTCAACGGCGTTGTTTCGAATACCTGGCCGCGCTGGGAAGAAATGCTCGGGTTCGGAGCCGCTTCGGGTTTTGCGGGTGCGCCAAGAAAAACTGCCTCGAAGCAAACCGTTCCCGAACATGCCGCTGGGGCCGTCAAAACTTCCGCGGCCTCCACCGCCGCCGGACCGACAGGAGCAAAAACGAAATGAATAGCGCCGCTGCGCCCGCCCCAATGCTTTCAAATCCTACCGAATACTGGCACGGCCTGCTGCAGCCGTTCCTGCAAAATTCGCCCTCTTTCCCCGACCAATTCTTTGCCCGGCTGCGCAAAGCCAAACTCACTTTTGGCGATCGCGTTCACTGCCCGTTTTTGCGGCCCTTCTTTCTGTCTGTCGAAGACGAGCAGCGCGTTCGCGTCGTCGCCGAAACCATCGCCGAACTCGGCGAGCGTGTCGCCGCCGCTGCAATGCAAGATCCGGCTCTTTTCGCGGAGCTCCACCTTCGCCCCGAAGAAGAACGCTTGGCGCGCCTCGCGCCAGGCCCGGGCTGTGCGAGCGCCGCTTCGCGCCTGGACGCTTTTCTCCTGCCGCAGTCTCTGAAATTTGCCGAATACAATGGCGAGTCTCCCGCCGGCGCGGGCTACTCCGAAACGCTCGCGGAAATTTTTCGCGAGCTCCCCTTGATCACGAAATTTTCGAAACACTATTCCGTACATACGTATCCGCTGAGCGCGAAACTCCTCGAAGCACTGATCCTGAGCTATCTCGATTGGGGCGGCACCGTGAAGCGGCCGCAAATTGCCATCGTCGATTGGCGCGAAGTCCCAACGTGGAGCGAATTCGAAATCCTGAAAACGCGATTTGAAAAACTCGGCGTGCCCGTGGTGCTAGCGGACCCCCGTGATCTCCATTTCGACGGAAAAACGCTCACCGCGCACGGCAAGAAAATCGACTTGGTCTATCGGCGCGTCCTCATCAACGACATTGTCGCGCGGCCGAAGGAATGCGAAGCGCTGGTCAAGGCTTACGCCGCGAATGCCGTGTGCGTATTGAATTCCTTCCGCTGCAAAATTCCGCACGTGAAGGCATTCTTCGCGGTGCTGACCGATGAAAAAAATTCAGGATTGTTCTCGGAAAACGAACGCGCCGCGATTCAGCAGCATGTCCCATGGACCAGAGTTGTTGCCGACGTGAGCACCACGCACTACGGCGAACCCATTGAGCTTCTGCCCTACGTTCGCAAGCAGCGCGAGAATCTCGTTCTCAAGCCTAGCGACGAATACGGAGGCACAGGCGTCACTCTGGGTTGGGAAACCAGCGACAAAGCCTGGGACGCGACCATTGAAAAAGCCGTGGCTGAGGTAAGCGCGGGCGGAGATGCCGGCTGCTGGATTGTTCAGGAGCGCATCGCCGTCCGCCGCGAGGTTTTTCCCTACATCACGGCGAGCGGCCATATCGACTACAAGGACATGCTCGTCGATTTTGCGCCGTATTTGTTCCGCGGAAAATTGGCCGGATTTCTCACACGCCTCAGCGCCACCGGTCTCGCCAATGTCACCAGCGGCGGCGGGCAAGTCCCCGCTTTCCGTGTCACGCAGAAACAATAGCGCGCATAGGCCGTTGAGAGAGTTCCTCTTTTCCCGACCGCACTCGGCTCCAACGGTTTCGATTCCAAGATTGGGCATTTGCTTAACTCTGCTCCTCACATGGTTCCGCCAGAACTTTGACCACGCCTTATCCCCGCGGTTGACGTATTAGGACTCACTGGACGCTTGCTCCGGTACGAGCGTCCTCTCGCGCAAGTATTTCTCGTTACGGTAAGATATCTATGAGACCTGCGCGAGCTGCTGGCGCAGTCGAGAGAATGACCCATTACACGTACCCGATAACGATTGAGAGAGAAGGCAAGCAATAACACGCCTACAGTGAAGACTTGCCGGGCGTGTATGGAGTCGGTTCGTCTATCGACGAAGCCAGAGCAGCATTCTCGAAGCGATCGGGCTCTATATCCTTCAATGCAAGAAGACGGGGCGGCGAGCATAGGTGCGTAAAATTGTTACAAGGTAGCGACATAAAATTTGGTGCGCCTGATCCGGCGCTTCTTCCCGGCGCGAAAAACGCCATCGAAACCTGCCTGAACGTTCAGCCCCACGAGCATGTCGCTCTCATCGCCGACGACGCCAGCCGCGCGGTCGCCGCGAGCTTGGCTTCGGCATTGGCCGCGCGCCATGCCGACCAGACCGGGCTGCTCCTCGAGGAGCTCGGGCAGCGGCCGCTGAAAGCGGCGCCGGCGCCTGTCCTCGACGCTTTGCAAACCGCCGACGTCGGCATTCTGTGCATGAACCCGCAGCCCGGCGAGCTTGGCGCCCGCATGGCTATCGTCGACCTTGTCGAGCGCCGCCAGATTCGCTACGCGCACATGGTCGGCGTCACTCCGCGAATCATGCAACAAGGCATGCGCGCCGATTACAAGATGATCGACCGGCTCAGCGACAAGCTGCGCGAGCGCATGCTGCGCGCCGACACGCTGCGCGTCGAGACCGAGGCCGGCACCTCCATTGCGGCTCATTTCGACCGGCGGCTCGACTGGGTGAAGACGAGCGGGCTGATCAGCCCGCGGTATTGGTCCAATCTTCCCGCCGGCGAAGTTTTTACGACCCCGGCGACGGTGGACGGCACGTTTGTTTGCGATGCGACCGCCGGCGACTACTTCAACGGGAAATATGGCGACCTGCAGTCCACGCCCTTGGTGCTGGAGATCAAGGCCGCGCGGCTGGTTGGCGTGGAGTGCGATCGCAAAGAGCTGCAACAGGAATTCTGGGACTACTGCCACACCGACGAAAACAGCGATCGCGTCGGCGAGCTGGCGTTCGGCACCAATCTCGGCTTGTCTGAAATGATCGGCATCCTGCTGCAGGACGAAAAATTTCCCGGCGTGCATCTTGCCTTTGGCGATCCCTACGGCAGCCAGACGCACGCCAACTGGAAGTCCAAAACGCACGTCGACGTGCTGACCCGCAATTGCGATGTGTGGATCGACTCCGACCAAATCATCTCCAAAGGCGCCTATCGGCTCGATCACCTGGATCTCTGACCCACCCCGCATCTGGCGTACGAGATTGGCTGGGGCGGAAGGATTCGAACCTTCACCGTCCACATTAACAGTGTGGTGTCCTACCGGTTGGACCACGCCCCAGCAGCTTTGTCGACCGCCCTGCAGCCTGCACGACCTAGAAAATCTGTGGCAGCGCGAAAGCAGGTAGGCTCCGCCGCGTGCGGCGCGGCGAAGGGTCTTCCTAAGATAGCACGATCGAATACGGAGACAACGCGTCGGCACAAAAAGATGTCGCCGGTATGGTGGCACGCGGCATCGAAGGAGGGGATGCAACCGAAATGGCACGGTCTGCTTAGATTCGGATAGCAGGCCGTCCAGATTGGAACAAAGCGGAAACTGTGTTACGTCCTGTGGTGCGAAAATTTCGAACAAATCGTTCTGTTTGTTTCATATCCCGTTTGTGCAAATACGCGAGCCGGGTTGGGTCGAGAGTTGCATTCCCGGATGTTTTGTTGGAAACTATCGCGTCAAATTGGACTCGGGTTTTCACTTCCCGGACAGGCCCTGGTGGACGCCTAGGTTTTCGCTCCCTCCCGGAGCGCTCACCGCCAAAGTGGAAAAATTGAATGGCGCAGATTTTTCACCGCAGCACTAACTTTATCTCCCGGTTCAGTGTCTTTTCTTCGTTGTTCCTGGTAGTGCTGGCACTGACCGGAATTCTGGGAGCGGCGCGTTCTCCATACCTAACGAACCAGAACGTGTACCGTCAGCAGCCCATTCAGTTCAGTCATAAGCATCACGTCGGGGACGATGGGATCGATTGCCGATACTGCCATAGCGGCGTGGAAACTTCGGCGATGGCGGGCATTCCCCCTACGAAGACCTGCATGAATTGCCATTCGGTGCTGTTCAATAATGCCGGCTATCTTGAACCTGTGCGCGAGAGTTACCGGACCGATCAGTCCATTCCGTGGGTGCGCGTACACCGCCTTGCGGACTACGTCTATTTCAATCACAGCATTCACGTCAACAAAGGGGTTGGTTGCTCTTCCTGTCACGGCAAGATCAATCAGATGCCGCTGGTGTTTCAAGCCTCCTCATTGCAGATGGAATGGTGTCTGGATTGTCATCGCCACCCGGAACGGGTTTTGCGGCCCCACGATCAGGTCTTCAACATGGATTGGACCGCGCCGCCGAACCAAGCGGAGGTAGGCAAGACATTGGCAGCGGAATACAAAATCCGATCGACTTACGAGCTGACGAACTGCTCGACATGTCATCGTTGACGGGCGCATGAGCGACAGCGAACACAATCATTTCGTGCTGCATCCGAGTGCGGGGAATTCCCGTGATCACGCTGAGGACCATGCGGAGGATTCCGCGTTGCGCGCGCAGCCGCTGGACTTAGCCGCAGTGCGCGCCAAGCTGCAGTCAAAGAGCGCTAAACAATATTGGCGAACGCTCGAGGAGCTGGCCGATGACCCGCATTTCGAGGAATTGTTGCACCGCGAATTCCCGCGGCAGGCAGCGGAGTGGGACGAATCGGTCGATCGCCGTGACTTTTTGAAGCTGATGGCCGCGTCGCTAGCCTTCGCGGGGCTCGCCGGCTGCAAGGCAAACGTGCAAACGCACATTGTCCCGTACGTGAAGCAGCCCGACGGCATGGTCATCGGCAAACCGCTGTTTTTTGCGACGGCCATGCCATTTGGAGTCGATGCGATCGGTGTGCTGGTTGAGAGCCACGAAGGGCGGCCCACCAAGATTGAAGGGAATCCTGATCATCCGTCCAGTTTGGGCGCTACGGATGCCATCACGCAGGCTTCCGTTCTGAATTTGTACGATCCGGATCGCGCGCAGACGGTGACTTACCTTGGTGAGATCCGCACGTGGTCTGAGTTTGTCGAGAGCGCACAAGCCCTGGCGGCAGCGATCAGGTCCGCGAACGGCGCGGGCTTTCGAATCTTGACTGGGACAATCACGTCACCCGCGATCGCGGCGCAGCTTCAGGCGCTCCTAAAGCTGTACCCGCAGGCAAAATGGCACCAATGGGAGCCTGGCGTTAGTGACGGAGCGCGCGAAGGCGCAAAGCTTGCCTTGGGGCGCTACGTCAATACCGTTTATCGTCCGCAAAGGGCCGAAGTGATCCTCGCGCTCGATTCCGACTTTCTGGCGAGCGGACCAGGGCACATTCGCTACATGAAAGAGTTTTACCGGCGCCGCAAGCTGGTTGAGCACGAAGAGGTCGAGCGGCTTAGCGGTGAGATGAACCGTCTATACGCTGTCGAGCCGACGCCTTCTATCACAGGGTCGAACGCGGACCAGCGACTGCCACTCCGCGCTTCGGAGGTCGAGCAATTTGCGCGCGCGCTAGCCGCCAACTTAGGTCTTGGAGGCAGAGGCACACTTTCACCTGCTGCGGAGAAATGGCTCGATGGCGTCACCAAAGATCTTGCGAGGCATCGAGGCAGCTCTCTAGTAATCGCGGGAGAACATCAGTCTGCTGAAGTGCACGCGTTGGCGCATGCTATCAACGCGAACCTGAGCAATGTTGGAAACACTTTGTACTACACGGAACCCGTGGAGGCGAATCCGATAAATCATCTGGAATCGCTGCGCGAGCTTTGCGCCGATATGGACGCGGGCAAAGTCAATACGCTGTTGATCTTGGGGGGCAATCCTGTCTACGATGCGCCGCACGATCTGGATTTCACTTCCAAGCTGAGAAAAGTCCAAACATCGATACAGCTCAGCAGTCATTTCGACGAAACCGCCGAGCACTGCCAATGGCATGTGGCGGAGTCTCACTATTTGGAAACGTGGGGCGACGCGCGCGCGTTCGACGGCACCATCAGCATAATTCAGCCTGTGATTGCTCCGCTGTATAACACGCGCTCCGCGCATGATGTGCTCGCGGCCTTTAGCGACAAGCCGGGCGTTACGGCCTACGATGCCGTTCGCGATCGTTTGAAGGCGGCCACGCCGGGAGGTGATTTCGACAAGTTCTGGCGCAAGGCGCTGAACGACGGTGTTGTGGCGAATACCGCGTACCCAGCTCTCAGTGGGCTCACCGCGAAATTTAGCCCGACCAGTTCGTCGTCGAGTAACCCAGCCGGAACGGATGAACTCGAGTTTGTCTTCCGGCCCGATCCGTGCGTTTACGACGGGCGGTTCGCGAACAATGGCTGGCTTCAGGAATTGCCAAAGCCCGTTACGAAATTGACCTGGGACAACGCTGCGCTGGTTAGCCCCGCCACCGCCGAAAAGCATGGGCTAACCCACAAAGTGGCGGGTCGGGGCGGCGAACACGGCAAGATCATCTCCGATGTAATCGATATCGCCCTCTCCAGTAGCAAGGTCACGGCGGCATCGTGGGTTGTTCCCGGTCAAGCTGACGGCGTGATCGTGCTTCCCCTCGGATATGGGCGGAAGCACGCCGGCTATACGGGTACGAACAAGGGCTTCAATGCTAATGCGGTGCGCACGTCAACCGCGCTCTGGATCGCAACGGGCGGAAAGATCACGAAGACCGGCGGCGAGTACGAACTGGCGTGCACTCAATATCACTTCAACATCGAAGGACGCAAGATCTTGAGCACCGGCACCTTGGAAGAATACAAGAAGAATCCCGGCTTTGCTCACGAGGGTGATGAGCAGCCTCCGAAGAGCGATACCTTGTATCAGGAGTTCGCCTATCCGGGTTACGCCTGGGGCATGGCCATCGACCTGAACAATTGCAACGGTTGCAACGCCTGCGTAGTCGCTTGCGTGGCGGAGAACAATATTGCGGTGGTCGGCAAAGATCAGGTGATGCGCGGCCGGGAAATGCACTGGATCCGCGTCGATCGCTATTATGAGAAGGCCAAATCACCGACGGACGATCCGTCCACCTATGATCCGTCGCTCGCGAACCCAACCACATTTTTTCAGCCGGTGCCCTGTATGCAGTGCGAAAACGCTCCGTGCGAGCAGGTCTGCCCCGTCGGAGCTACCGTTCACAGCGCAGAAGGCCTGAACGATATGGTCTACAACCGCTGCATCGGAACTCGGTACTGCTCCAACAACTGCCCCTACAAAGTGCGGCGCTTCAATTTCCTGCGTTTCCAGGATTGGGAGACGCCGCAATTCAAGTTGCTGCGCAATCCGGAAGTTACGGTGCGCAGCCGCGGCGTCATGGAAAAGTGCACTTACTGCGTGCAACGCATCAACAACGCGCGCATTGAATCGGAAAAACAGAATCGCCCCATTCGCGATGGTGAGATCGTGACGGCGTGCGAAGCGGCCTGCCCATCCGAGGCCATCGTTTTCGGCAACGCCAATGATCCGAATAGCCGCGTAGCAAAGTTGAAGGCGCAGCAGCGGAACTATACCGTGCTTGGAGAGCTGAACTCTCGGCCGCGCACGACTTATCTGGCCGCGGTCCGCAATCCCAACCCTGAAATGGAGCAGGCATGAGCGTCGGGCAGCAGCCTCCGCAAATCGACTCTCCGGAAATCCGCCGCTTGGCGCCTGTAATCGAGCCGGGACATACCTACGGCACAGTTACCGACAAGATCAGCGCCATCGTGCTCACGCGTCCGGCTTCGCTGGGCTGGTTTGCGGGGTTCACGCTTGCTTTTTGCGTCGTCATGATGTTGACCATTGCCCTGGCCTGGCTCATCACCAAAGGTGTTGGAATCTGGGGCATCAATATCCCGATCGGTTGGGGATTTGCGATCGTCAACTTCGTGTGGTGGATTGGTATCGGCCACGCGGGGACGCTGATTTCCGCGATTCTGTTCCTGCTCAATCAGAAATGGCGCACTTCGATCAATCGTTTCGCCGAGGCCATGACGCTGTTCGCTGTGGCCTGCGCCGGCATATTCCCGCTGATTCACACCGGCCGCCCGTGGATGGCGTATTACATGTTTCCGTACCCCAGCACCATGGGCCTGTGGCCGCAGTTCCGCAGCCCACTGATTTGGGACGTATTCGCAGTATCCACTTACGGTACGGTTTCTCTTTTGTTCTGGTTCGTTGGCCTGATTCCCGATTTAGCCACGCTTCGCGATCGCGCGGTAACCAAGCCCAAGCAGATCATCTACGGCATGTTGGCCTTGGGCTGGCGAGGTTCCGCGCGGCACTGGCATCGCTATCAGTCGGCATATTTGCTGCTTGCGGGCCTGGCGACGCCCTTGGTTCTCTCTGTACACACTGTGGTGAGCTTCGACTTTGCGATTGCTATCGTACCCGGTTGGCACACCACCATTTTCCCGCCGTACTTCGTTGCCGGCGCCATCTACTCTGGTTTCGCGATGGTCTTGACCATAGCGATTCCGCTTCGCAAGGCCTACGACCTGGAAGACTTCATCACCATGCGCCATCTCGAAAATATGGCCATGGTTATGCTAGCCACTGGCCTAATCGTCGCCTACGGATACCTCTTTGAATTTTTCATGGCGCGGTACAGCGGCAACAAGTTCGATATGTTTCTAGTAGATCAGCGCCTCCACGGTCCATATCGCTATTTCTACTTCGCGCTAATCCTGTGCAACATCCTGACGCCGCAGCTCCTCTGGTTCCAGAAAATCCGCACCAACGTGGTCGCCCTGTTCATTATGTCTCTGGTAGTGAACGTCGGTATGTGGCTCGAGCGCTTTGTGATCGTGGTGATCAGCTTGACCCGCGACTTCATGCCTTCCGCCTGGGGCCGCTACTCCGCCACATTCTGGGATTACGCTACATTCGCCGGCACGATCGGGCTATTCGTGATGCTGCTGTTCTTGTTCGTGCGCGTGTTGCCTGCCATTTCCATTGCGGAAATGCGCGAGTTGGTTGCCGAAACCTCCGAGGAACACCCATGATCGAGCACCGTTCACATCTTTACGGTGTCGTGGGAGAGTTCGCATCCGAGCATCAGCTCCTTCATGCGGCGGAACAAACGCGCGGGGCGGGCTATCGCCGTATTGAAGCGTACGCGCCTTTCCCGGTGGAAGGTCTTTCCGAGGCGTTGGGACTGAAACGTAACAAGGTGCCTCTGATTACGCTAATCGGCGGCTTGACCGGGGGCCTAGGCGGGTTTTTCTTTCAATACTGGGTCAACGTAATAGCGTATCCACTAAACATCGGTGGGCGCTCGTTAAATAGCTGGCCGGCGTTCATTCCCGTCACCTTCGAGCTGACCGTGCTTGGAGCGGCGCTGTCCGCCGTTTTCGGCATGCTCGCGCTGAACGGCCTGCCGCAACCCTATCATCCGCTCTTCAACGTCCAGCGCTTCGCCAAACACGCTACTTCTGATTGCTTTTTTCTCTGCATCGAGGCACGCGACAAAAAATTTCACCTCGCGGAGGCCTCTCGCTTTCTGCAGGCATTAGGCGCGAGTCACATCACCGAGGTGCGCGATGATTGAACCCTCGGCGATTGCCCGGAGTGCGCGCCGTTTCGCTCCCGTCCTGTGCGCCGCGTACCTATTGCTAGTGGCCGGCTGCAGTCTCAAGCAGGACATGGCGCATCAGCCCAAGAATCGCCCGCTCTCGCCATCGGACTTCTTCACGGACGGGCGCTCCGAACGGCCGCTGCTGGAAAACACCGTGGCTCGCGGCTCGCTAGCCGATGATGCGCTGGCCGTGGCGAAAGACTCGAATAATTTCCCGGTGCCGGTGACACAAGAGCTCGTGGAACGCGGCGAGGATCGCTACAAAATTTTCTGCGCGCCTTGCCATGGTTTGCAGGGAGACGGAAACGGCATGATTGCCATGCGTGGCATGAAGCATCCGCCTAGCTATCACGAGGGGCGCCTCCGCCAAGTCACCAACGGCTATATCTACGATGTGATCACCAACGGATTCGGCGCCATGTACAGCTACTCTGCGCAAATTCCCCCACGCGACCGCTGGGCCGTCGTGGCTTACGTTCGCGCCCTGCAGCTCAGCCGCAATGCCAAAGTGGCGGATCTTCCGGCCAAGCTCCGCGATGAGCTGATGCATCCTGCACCGCCGAAAAAGGAAGGCGCAGGAAATGCCCAGGAGAATCCTGGAGGGGCCAAGGAATGAACGCACAGGACTACGCGGCGCCTGAGAGTGTCGCCAAGCTCCAGCAGCGCGCCTTGATCGCCGGAGTGATCGGCGTGTTGCTCTGCATCGTGGGGTACGTCAAATCGCCCGCAAATTTTCTGCATTCTTATCTTCTCGCATTCATCTTCGTTCTGGGTCTGTCTCTAGGTTCACTTGGGCTCCTGATGCTGCAGCATCTGACCGGCGGGCATTGGGGAATCATCATTCGGCGTCCGCTGGAATCCGCCACTCGCGCCCTACCTTTGGTCTTGGTCCTGTTTCTGCCGATATTTTTCGGCATGAGGTATCTCTATTCGATTTGGATGACGGCTCCTTCTTCCGGCGAAGGTTCGCTTTCGGAATTCCAGCGCAGCTATCTGACCACGGATGGATTTAAGATTCGCGCCCTAATTTACTTTGCCGTTTGGCTGATTCTGATGTTCGTTTTCAATCGTTGGTCGAGAGAACAGGACGTCAATCGCCAAGATCGCAGGCTTCGGGCGCGCCTGAAAATGGCCGCGGGACCCGGCATCATTCTTTACGTATTTGGCATGAGCTTCGCAGCCATCGATTGGGTGATGTCGCTTTCGCCTCGCTGGGCTTCGACCATCTACGGTTTTCTGTTTATCGCGGGTCAGCTGATCTCTTCGATGTCGTTCATGATTGCCATTGTCGTGCTGCTGGCGCGCACCGAACCCTTGCGGCGCGTTCTTCAAAGGCGGCACTTACATGATTTAGGCAAGCTGCTGCTCGCGTTCGTGATGCTCTGGGCTTATTTCAGTTTCTCGCAGCTTCTGATCATCTGGTCAGGCAATCAGCCGGAGGAGATCAGCTTTTACCGCTCGCGTCTGTACGGCGGCTGGGGATTTGTTGCAGTTATCCTGCTGATCTTTCATTTTTTCGTCCCTTTTTTCTTGCTGCTCTCGCGCGATCTGAAGCGCGACCCTAAACTGCTCCCGTGGGTAGCTGTTTGGCTGATTCTGATGCGCTTTGTGGATTTGTTTTGGTTGACGCGTCCGGAATTTACCTCCAGCGCCATGCCCAGTCCGTGGGATCTTGCTGCGCCGCTGGCCCTCGTTGGCCTTTGGCTGGGCGTCTTCGCGTGGCAGTTGAAGCAAAGGCCGCTTCTTCCTTTGGGCGACCCGAAACTCAAGGAGGCTATCGAACAGCATGAGTACTGATCCCCACCACACCGGTGGTCACGCAGGCGGGCCGCCGCGGCACGCGGACGTCTCCTTCGAAGCGCAAGACATCCAGCCTGGAAGGATCTATGTGTTTTTGATCGTGCTGGCCGTGGCAGTTCTTCTGTCCTATGTCATATGTGTGTTTGTCCTCCGGATAACCACTCGCGTCGCCGTCGAGTCCGACACACCGCCTCCTCCCGTGCGCGTTGAAATGGGTAAGACCTTTCAGATGATGCCGCCCGAGCCCCGCCTCCAAGGCGTGCCCGGACATGGCAACGATCCACAAGCCGATCTGCGCGAAAAGATTCGGCAAGACACTGAAGCAAACGAGAAGCTCGGTTGGGTTGACCAGAACACAGGCATCGCGCAGATTCCTGTGAAGGAAGCGATGAAAATCTTTGTGGAGAAGGCTCAGCAGAAATAACGACAAAGCCCATGAAACGCTTTCTCAGGATTTCCTTAATCGCGTTCGCTGCCGCTTTCCTGGCGCTCGGCGGCGTGTCGCGCTCTCAAACGATCCCGGGTGACGTCGGCAAGCCATCCAGAGTTTTGCCGCCCATGCTGCAGAACGTCGGGTTCGAGCCGCCCCTTAACGGCCCTATTCCGCTCGATCTCAATTTTCGCGACGAGAGCGGCCGCGATGTTCGACTGCGCGACTTTTTCGGCCATAAGCCGGTCCTGCTCGCGTTGGTCTACTACGGCTGCCCGATGCTTTGCGATCAGGTCGAGCAAGGAGTCGTGGGCTCGCTCAAGATGCTGTCCTTTAACGCTGGTGGCGATTACGAGGTCGTTTTCGTCAGCTTTGATTCGCGCGAGACTCCCGGGATGGCCGCGCGGAAGAAGGAATCCGCCCTCTCTCGCTACGGCCGCCCTGAAACCGGGTCCGGATGGCACTTTCTCACGGGCGCGCCGGAGTCGATCGATGCGCTCACCAAGGCGGCTAATTTCCGCTATTCCTACGACGCCAAGCTCGGACTTTTCGCTCACGCCAGCGGCATTATGCTGATCACGCCTGACGGCCGAATCTCGCGCTACTTTTACGGCGTCGAGTATCCCGCGCGCGACGTGCGTTTGGGCTTGATTGACGCTTCCGCCGGCAAGATCGGTACGCCCATCGATCATCTGCTGCTTTACTGTTTCCAGTACAACCCAGAGACCGCGCGCTACAGCGCCACGATTTTCAGAATCGTGCGGCTGGGTGGCATCTTCACGATTCTCACGATTGTGGCCGGCATTTTGATTTTCCGCCGTCGCGACATCCGCGCCGTCCGCCCTAAGTCGGGTACGCCATTTAGCAGCGGTACCGAAGGAGCACACTAGAACCGTGCAGTCGCAGATGCCATTGTATCCGCAGGAAGCGTCCAACTTTGCTCCCAATGTGGACGCGCTCATGATCTATATCACCGTCATCTGCCTGTTTTTCGCCGTAGCCATCACCTCGGCTATCGTCTTTTTCTTTTTCCGATATCACCGCCGGAAGCCCGGGGATATAGGTGTGCCGATCCATGGCGACATGCGCCTGGAAACACTGTGGTTGGTGATCCCTCTGATTCTCGCGCTGAGCATGTTCGCCGGCGGCGCTGTCGTGTACGTCGATTTTCGCCGCGCGCCCCTGGACACCCTCGACATTTATGTTGTCGGCAAACAGTGGATGTGGAAGGCACAACAACCCACGGGCCTGAAGGAAATCAATGAGCTCCACGTTCCTGTCGGCCGCAACGTCAAGCTGATCCTGGCCAGCGAAGACGTAATCCACAATTTCTCCGTGCCGGATTTTCGCGTAAAGATGGACGTCGTTCCCGGCCACTACAACACGATGTGGTTCCGTCCGACCAAGTCCGGCCGTTATCACTTCTACTGCTCGCAGTATTGCGGCACCAATCACGCCATTATGGGCGGCTGGGTCACCGTCATGGAGCCCGCCGATTATGAGTCCTGGCTTACGGGCTCGACGGGAGCTACCGCCAATCCGGTTGTTGCGGGCGAAAGGCTATTTGCGGAGAAGGCGTGTAATACCTGCCATTTCAGCGATGGCAAGGGCCGCGGTCCTTCTCTGAACGGCTTGTATGAGGCGAAGGTCCTCTTGGCCGACGGCTCCACAGTGACCGCGGACGAACCCTATCTTCGCGAATCGATTCTGGCGCCGAATGCCAAGATCGTAGCGGGATATCAGCCCCAAATGCCCACCTACCAGGGGCAGCTCAGCGAGGAGCAGATTTTGAGCCTGCTGACTTATATCAAGTCTCTGCAGGGCCAGCCGCCACCCCAGACTGGTGCTGGGGCGACCACGGGGAAGAAATAGCTATGAGCTCGATACCATCGTCGATCGGCAACGAACTGCCGCAGGAACACTATCTAAATGCCAAGTACGGCATTCGCTCGTGGCTGCTGACCACCGATCACAAGCGCATCGCCCTGCTCTACCTCGTCTCCGTCACTTTCTTTTTCTTCATCGGTGGCGCCTTTGCCACCATGATTCGCATCCATCTGCTGACGCCGAATGGTTATCTGGTCTCACCGGAGACGTACAACAAGCTCTTCACCATGCACGGCGTGGCCATGATCTTTTTCTTTTTGATTCCATCGATTCCCGCCGTTCTGGGAAATTTCCTGATACCCCTGATGATCGGGGCCAAAGATCTGGCGTTCCCCAAGATCAACCTCTTGAGCTGGTATATCTACCTCATCGGTGGCGGATTCGTGCTGTATTCGTTTTCTACGGGCGGTCTGGATACTGGTTGGACCTTCTATACACCGCTGAGCAGCGTGTATTCGAACTCTGCCGTCACCCCGGCTGTCATCGGCATCTTCATCAACGGATTCTCTTCCATTCTGACGGGCCTCAACTTCATCGTGACTATCCACACGATGCGTGCCCCGGGCATGACCTGGTTCCGCTTGCCCTTATTCGTTTGGGCGCATTACGCCACGAGCATCATCTTCATTCTCGGCACACCGGTGATCGCCATCACATTGCTGCTCGCGGGCCTGGAGCGCATGTTTCATCTGGGCTTCTTCAACCCGGTCCTCGGCGGCGATCCCATCCTGTTCCAGCACCTGTTTTGGTTCTACTCGCATCCCGCCGTCTATATCATGATTCTGCCGGCTATGGGCGTGATCAGCGAGATTGTTCCCACCTTCGCGCGGAAGCCCATTTTCGGCTACACCTTCATCGCCGGTTCGAGCATCGCCATCGCCGTCATCGGGTTCCTAGTTTGGGCTCATCACATGTTCCTGACCGGCCAATCGGCGTATGCCGCACTGGCCTTTTCGTTCCTCAGCTTCCTCGTCGCCATTCCTTCCGCCGTCAAAGTCTTCAACTGGACGTCAACCCTCTACAAAGGTTCGATCTCCTATGACACGCCGATGCTCTACGCGCTTGGCTTCATCGGCTTGTTCTTGATCGGAGGACTGACCGGCCTTTTCCTGGCGTGCCTGGGCCTGGACATCCACATTCACGACACGTACTTCGTTGTTGCGCACTTCCACTACATCATGGTTGGTGGGGCCGTGATGGGTTACGTGGGCGGCTTGCATTTCTGGTGGCCCAAAATCACCGGCAAGCTTTATCCGGAGTCTCTCGCCCGCATCGCCGCCGTCACCCTCTTTATTGGGTTCAATTTGACCTTCTTCCCGCAATTTATTCTTGGTTACTTGGGAATGCCCCGCCGTTATCACAGCTATCCGCCGGAGTTTCAAGTGCTCAACGTCATGTCCACTGCGGGAGCATCCATCCTGGCGCTGGGCTATTTGCTCCCGATGATTTATCTGGTTTGGTCGATGCGTTATGGTCGCGTCGCTGGGCGCAACCCCTGGCCCGCAACGGGTCTCGAATGGCAAACCGATTCCCCGCCGATGACAGAGAACTTCGACGTAACGCCGGAAGTAACCTGGGAGCCCTACGATTTTGCTCATCGGCCTGATCTAGGGCTGCAAGTAATCGGAGAATCGTCGCTCGCACCGTCCCACGGAGACGATTAGACGTTCATACGCCCGATCCCGGCCATGCCGGGCTCATGATAGGAGTGCGGAGTGCATCGCACCGGAGAACTGTACGGCCAGTTTGAAACGATGGACCAGCAGCGGGAGACCGCTTCGCTGGGCATGTGGGTCTTCCTAGTCACCGAAGTCTTGTTCTTCGGCGGCATGTTTATGACCTACACCCTCAACCGCTCCACATACCCGGACATATTCGCCGAAGCCAGCAGATCCATTAAGCTTTGGCTCGGTGCCGTCAACACTGTAGTGCTCATCGGCAGTAGTCTCACCATGGCCATGGCCGTTTGGTCTGCTCAGGTTGGTAAGAAGCAGCTTGTAACCATCTTCTTGATCGCCACGCTAACACTAGGCAGCGTCTTCCTCGGTATCAAAGCCGTCGAATATCACGAGAAATATGTCGAGCACCACATTCCCGGTCTGAACTTTAGCTTTGAACCGGATGCCGACATAGCCACCAACGCCCACGCCCAACTCTTTTTCTCGCTCTACTTCGCCATGACCGGCCTTCACGCCTTGCACATGATAGTTGGCGCCGGTCTGCTCTTATGGCTGATCCGTCAGTCGCTGCGCGGGCGCTTCACCCCGGAGTACAACACCCCCGTGGAGCTGGTCGGCCTTTACTGGCACTTTGTCGATATCGTTTGGATTTTTCTGTTCCCGTTGTTGTATCTGATTGACCGGCATTAGCGGCTCAGGTCGGCCTGGAAAGGAAAGCCCGTGGCAGAACAGTCTCACGAGCATCACATTGTTTCGCCGAAAGTCTACTTCGCCGTCTTCTTCGCGCTGATGATTTGCACCATTCTCACGGTTTATGCCGCCACTGTGGACCTCAATAGGCACTTTCCGGGTCTCAACATTATCGTCGCGCTCGTCATTGCCACCTTCAAAGCTTCCCTCGTCGTGCTGTTCTTCATGCACGGAAAGTACAGCCCACGTCGCACTCAAATGGTCATCATTTGCTCGGTTTTTTGGCTTGCCATCATGCTTTTCATGACCATGAGTGACTACATTTCCCGCCCCTGGTCATAACCGTTTCGCCAAGCATCATCCAGGCTCCCAACTCGCAATAAGGCCATCCGCTGCCCTGCACTCGGCCCGGTCCTGCCGTCCGGCAAACCGCCCAACAGGCCCCAGGCAGCCAATCTCGCGTGACTGGGCTCCAACTTAGCGCCCCGGGTCGGAGGTGTCCGTTCCGCCAGACATGATTCCTGGATACGGGAAGTTTTCCGCCGGTACAAGCAATACCTACTGGGGGAAGGCGCACCTGAAATTTGACAGGCCAACGATGGCGGAGCGAGAGCCCAGCACGCCTGCTGAAGAGAAGCGCCTTCTCGATCGGCTTCGTAGGAAGAAGAGCTCGGCTTTTCTTGAGCTATATGATCGCTATCAGGGCCTCGTGTTTCGCTTCTTGCTGCATATGACGGGAAACGAAACGACCGCCGAGGAACTAACCCAGGAACTATTTGTTTCAATACTGAAAGGGATTGAGAAGGACGGCATGCTATCAAACTTCAACGCGGAAAAGGGATCCCTTGAAGCATACCTCGTCGGGTTTGCTCGGAACCTGGCCCGCCGGTCGCATTCACAAAGCCAAAGATGGACTTCTCTAGATGCAGCGCCCGAGCGCACATACCGGCCAAGCTTGCTGGAAGAGTTGTCGTCTCGCTCGGACATCCATCGCCTCCGTAAGGCCATTCTCAGCCTGCCCCCGGCTTACCGCGAAGTCGTCGTCCTGTGCGGGTTGGAGGAGAAAAGCTACGAAGAGGTTGCCCGCATTTTGGAATGTCCTCGCGGTACCGTAGCGTCGAGATTCAACCGCGGGCGATTGGTTCTCGCAGAGCGACTGCGTAACCCAGAAAAGCCGCCACGAGAGCGGTCCGTCTGCTCAGGAAAGGCCCATGGCACACGATAGACGCACACCTTTTCCGCGGGGCCCGCAGCGCGGCACGTCTGAAATCGACGCTTTGCTGCGACGATTGGGAGACGAGTCTCCCCGGGAGGCTCCGCTTAGCGTACGCCAGCATCTCCGCGGCGTTATTCAGCGGCACAGCTCACCTGATGAGCCTGTAAGGCTCCTGCCGGCTGCCGGAATCGCGGCCACGCTCCTTGTCGCGGTTGTCGGCATTTTGGCCATCAGCGGCCCCTCACATCGGACCGCCAAAAACGATCCGGCGTTAAGTATTCCTGCGGTTTCCAATCGCGAACCTGGATCGCCAGTCGCCACCAATACTCAGAGACCCGCAACGGCGCCGCCGGCTCAGCCTGCAAAGCTCAGAAAACGCCATCGCTCCGTCCCGGTTCGCAGTCCGCAGTTGCCCTTCGTGGCCCTTCCGTTTTCCGATCCGACATTGGCCAACGGAACCAACGTGACCATCCGCTTGGCTCTTTCTGACGCCGAACTTCTCGCGTTGGGAGTCGCGCCCGACGAGAACAAACGAGGACAGCTCTATGTAGCAGATGTCGTTCTCGGCGACGACGGTCTGCCTCGCGCGATCCGGCTGCTAGCAAATTTGTCCGCAATTCAAGGAGGCTCTTGATGTTCGCAAAATATCGCTCGGCCCAGTTCGTCTTCGAAGCTGTTTCCCGGTGTTTTCTCTTGGCCCTGGTTGCGCTAGTGCCCGCCCAGCTCAACGCCCAAGAAACCCATCAGATGATCGTAGGCCCCGGGCCACAGATGGCTGGCCCCGGAGTAGTCGCATTCCAAGAAAAAGTCGAAGTCGTTAAGGGTCATCCGTATCAAGCCGACGCCACTACCGAGACCATTCAAACTCTGTCCGACGGCTCCCACATCACTCAGAAGATTACGGCGCACATCGCGAGAGACATGGAGGGCCGCACCGTGCGCTCGCAAACCATGAATGGAATCGGTCCTTGGGCCCCTGCCGGCGAGAAGCAAGTAACCTTTGTGACCATCTTCGACCCAGTCGCCGGTCAACATATCGACTACACATCGGAGTCAAAAACTGCGCATGTTTTGCCGATGCCAAGTCCAAACAGCGCGAGCGCTGTGCACGCTACGTTTACCTCTGCCGCTCCTGGCCCTGGGGCGAACGTGGTCGTGAGTTCCGACGGGCCTCCCCCAGGCGCGGCAGGAGGTCTCATGATTGGAACCGCGACTGTGCAGGGACCCGTCCCCGCGGGTGCAGCCCCCTTTCCTTCAAATGAAACTACGGAATCGCTCGGCAACCGCAGCATCGAAGGGCTCTCAGCCGAGGGAACTCGCGCCAAGGAGGTCATCCCCGCCGGCGCGATTGGGAATGACAAAGATATAGTCAGCCTGCGGGAGAGTTGGTATTCCTCGGAGCTGAAAGTGGTCCTCGCGAGTATTCGCAACGACCCGCGTTTTGGTGAGGTCCATTATTCGCTGGCCAACATCCAGCTGAAAGAACCTGATCCTTCTCTCTTTCAAGTTCCTGCCGGATACACGATTGAACGCCCAAACGTTCACTTTGAAAATCGGCCTTAGCTGATACTGGAGAATCTGAACTTTTCCCGAAATTCGCATCGCGCGTTGGAAGTTTCCTCTGCCCCATCGCAATACATGACGTAGAACAAATGAAGCAGAGTGAGGGCGCCGGTTCCCATTGAGGGAAATGGCCGCGCGCCCTCCCAACCGAGTGCGATGTTGCGAGTGTACCCATCTACTTGTATCAGTATTTACTGTTTTAAACTTGTCATGGGTTTGATCTTCCCTTGCCTTTTTCAAGGTGAATTGCAATTCGCTCCCCGTGAGTTTCAAGGCGCCTGGTCTAACGATCCAGCCAGTTCTGTAGCCGAGCAAGAAATTCGCAATGCCCATAAGCTTATTGGCGCCACCGATGACAAAAAGCCGCCACCAGGCGTGGTGCCGCGCTCCACGAATCTTGCCGAAGGTCCGCCGCAACTAAAACCACTCTCGACTTCACCCATCAACGTGAAGATGTCGAACGACGCAAAGATCGTTTATGACACGATTGGCAAACTGGCCGGCCTGACGGTCGTGTTCGATCCCGATTTCCCGGCGCGGCGCATCTCCGTGGAATTGACCGAGGCCACTATTGAGCAGGCACTGGACATCGTCTCACTTCAGTCCAAGGCATTTTGGAAACCCGTCACGCAGAACATTGTCTTTGTGATTCCGGATCAGCCGCAGAAGCGCCGCGACTATGAAGAGCAGGTGGTGCAAACGTATTACGTATCGAATAACGTTCTTCCGCAGGACCTGACGGAGCTTGTCACGGGACTACGCCAACTTCTCGACCTCAAGCGAATTCAGCAGCTCAATTCGCAAAACTGCATCATCATTCGCGACACGCCGGACAAGCTCGCCTTGTCGGAGAAAATCATCCATGACGCCGACAATGCCAAGCCCGAGGTCGTTGTCCAGGTCCGAGTACTCCAGGCGCGGCGCGACCGCATGCATGCTCTGGGAATTGCGCCAGAGACCAGCGCTACCCTCGCCTTCGTCAATCCAGACTCTTCATCATCTTCCTCGGACAAGAACAAGCTGCCGCTCAATAAGCTCCTTTCGAGCGGCGACTACCGCATCACCTTGCCCGGAGCAACGGTCAATGCTCTTCTCTCTGACAGCACCACGCAAATCATACAGAATCCCGAGCTTCGCTCGGTGGACGGCCAGCCTGCCAAACTTCGCGTCGGCGACCGCGTACCCGTGGCCACAGGGAGTTTTCAGGCAGGAACAACAAGTAACATCAATCCGCTCGTGAACACACAATTCCAGTACATCGATGTCGGCGTAAACGCAGACATTACTCCGCGTATCCATTCAAGCCGTGAGGTTAGCCTCAAAGTGTCGATCGAAGTATCGTCGGTCACAGGGACCACAAACATCGGCGGCATTCAGCAACCGATTATCAGCCAGCGCAAGATCGAGCATGACATTCGTCTAAAAGAGGGCGAAGTAAGCATCTTGGGCGGGCTATTCGAGCGCGTCGACACCAAGACCCTCAACGGTTGGCCGGGACTCGCGCATGTCCCACTGCTCCGGTATCTATTCTCAAGCACTAGCAACGATCACCAGGACAATGAAATTTTGATTGTTATGGTTCCTCGAATAATCCGGCTTCCCGCCCTAACCCAGGCGGACCTCCGGCCCATCGGCTCCGGCACAGAGTCCAACGTTCAGGTGCGACGCATCGAAGCCACCCTCACTCCAGTCAGCCCATCTGCAGGGACTCCTCCCTCAACCGCCGCGAGTCCAGACAAAGGAATTGAGAGTCCGGACGCTGAGCCCACTGCGCGCGTTCGCTTCGCTCCTGAGAACCTCAAGATGAAAGTCGGACAGTCAGCCTCAGTCGACGTCATCATCGACAAGGTGACGGACCTTTTCGCCGTCCCCTTCTTGCTCCACTACGATCCCCAGACAATTGCCATCGAGGAAGTCCACCACGGCGGCTTCCTGTCTGGCGGAACGCAAGACATAGCGCTTGTTCAGAGCATCGAGAAGGAGCATGGGCAGGCAATCATCTCCCTGGTGCGCCAGCCAAATACGGTGGGAGTAACTGGCACCGGCACACTGATCTCTGTCGTGATACGTGCAATCGCTGCGGGCTCGTCAAAACTCTCGGTAGATCAGATTAACGCCAGAGACTCGCAACAGAAACAAATTCCCGTCCTTACGGGAGATGCTCTTATAGAGGTAGAGAAATAAGCTTGTCTGCTATTGCTGAAAGCTCCCGTGACGCATACTTGCCCTGCCTAATCCAGAAAGCGAGGGATGTCGCTACCAACAGGATGGTCCAGCCACACTTTCGCCGCATTCGGGTTTATTCGGGGTGCCCTGGGAGGTTAGTGGGGTCCGACGCGAGTCCTACACCGGTGCGAAAGTGTAAGGGGGACGAGCGAACCTGCCCAGCCCTCAATCCCCTAAAGGGATCCTCGGCTCGCGTCCCCATCTATGTCTGTCGATATTTCTTGTTCGACTTGTTAACCCGTGTGACTCTTTTTGTCACTTCAAAAAGTTAACTACTTTTCTCAACCACTTGCGCACTTTTTCACGAAAACATAGAGGAGTGGGGTAGTAAACACCTCGAGGATCAAAATGAGACAGGAAACCACCGACAATCTGTTCGATTGCGCCCCTTTCACCAAATCCCCTGCTCAGCACCCTGCAGCAACCTCGACCTGTCTACGCCGTGCCAAGCAGCGCCTGCGCGACAAAGTCGCCGTGCTCACGAAGACCTGCCGCGCGATCCTGCCTCCACGCGCGCCGACCTCGACCGCGAAACGGCCACGACCCGAGGCAGAGACGCAGAACGGGCTAAAGACCCACGACTACATGCGCGAGATACACGCCGCGGTCCACGCGAGACGCGCCAGGTGCGCGTCAGTTGCTAGGAGGAGTCCGCCAGTAGGCTTGGTGGCCGATGTAGTTGTCGTCGGCAATGTTGGCGATGATCAGGCGGCGCATCGCGAGCGGATCGATGGGGCCCTGATGTTCGTAGAGGGCTTCGCCGCTAGGACTGATGAGCGCGGTATAAGGAACGGCGGCGTTCCAGTCGGGCGCAAACGCGGCGAGGAGCGGGTAGATGTCGGTGGAGCCGAGAATCAGATTGCGCGTGGTGGCGTGGAGCTTGGTCAGTGTGGCGAGAGCACCGGATGTCTCGTCGGGATAGTTGATGCTGACGGTGACGATATCAAAGGCGCGATGGCCGTACATCCGATACATGGTTTGGATTTCAGGCATTTCCTGGACACACGGAGCGCACCAGGTGGCCCAGAAGTTGACGAGTAGCAACTTGCCGGTGCCGTTCTTGCGAAGAGCCTTGAGACCGTCGGCGGTGACGGGATTCACCGTGACCGGCATGCTCTCGATTTTGGCGAGCGCGGTCTTGCGCGCTTCCTCTTTGTACATCCATTTGGTGGAGCAACCGACCGAAGGAGTCTTCGCGAGCGGGACGGGCTGACCGGCAAGAATGGCGTCGATGGCATTGCGTGCATCGCGAATGGTAACGAGCGGCTCGCGAGGGTTGTTGTCGACGCGGCCTGTGTAGCGGAGCTTGCGCTCGGAGTCGAAGATGAAAAGGTGCGGCGTGGCGGAAGGGCCGTAAGCGCGCGAGACGCTTTGCGTGTCGCCATCGTAGAGATAAGGAAAATTGAAGTGACGGTACGCGGCGCGAATCTTCATGTCTTCCAGCGCATCGCCGACGTCTGTGTAGCCCATTTCGTCAAGGCGAACGGCGCTGGGATTGTTGGGCTCAATGGCCACGAGAGCGACGCCGCGGTCGCGATAGTCGGCAGCAAGCTGCTTGATGCGGCCTTCATAGAGCTGAGCAGTAGGGCAATGATTGCAGGTGAAGGCGATGACCAGAACCTTGCTGGCAGCGTAATCCTTGAGGCAGTGAGTCTGCCCATCGATGCCGGGCAGGCAAAAGTCTGGAGCCGAAGCGCCGATGGCGAGAATGGGGACGGATTCGTCGGCGCGTGCCGAAGATGGCGCGATGATGCAGATGAGCGAGATCGAAATCAGCATGGCGAAGTGGGCGGCACGGGCGATGTTCATGTCAAAAACCCTATTCACAGCTAATCGACGCGAGAAAAAACGAGGCATGCAGAAGCATGGCTGAATTTGACGAAGCAGCGGGCTGGAATCACGGCTCACCGCGAATTCGTAGGACGGGTTTGAAGACCCGCCACTACGTAACCGCTTCGTTCGGGCCTCCCTTCGGATTTGCTGAAGGCGGGCAGGATGGAGTCGCGAGGCGCCCGCCTAACAAGGCGGCCGCTGCAAAGGAATTTATGCGCCGGCGCTCTTGGAGAAGCTGGAGACGGCGGCGGCTTCGGTGTCGTACACCTCGAACACCGTGAGCAGTTTGGTGATTTGTAGCACTTCCTGAAACTTCGTGCCGAGGTGGCACAGGCGCAGCGAGGCACCCTGCGACTTGGCGCTGTGATGCGCGGCAACCAGCGTGCCGAGGCCGGCGCTGTCAATGAACGTGACGTTGTCCATGTTTAGGACGATTTTCTTTTTGCCTTCGGCGATCAAGCTCTTCACTTTTTCGCGGAGGGCGTTGCTCTCTTCGCCGAGCACGATGCGCCCGTCCAGCGCCACCACAGCCACGCCATCCACTTCGCGATTGGTCATCTTGAGTGCCACGTTCGTATCCTCCTCATCCTATTCGGGGCTCATGCTAAACCGGGCTCACGTTAGTAGCGGCGCCAGCGGGAACCGCGCTGGACCGCAAAGCATATCAGTAATAATCCGCGCAGGACATGTAATAGCCGCAGACGGGACAGATCAGCTTGCAGCGGCGCGATTCCAGACGCTGCGAGCAGACTGGGCAATACCGGGAAACATCGTCATCGGCGACTACCGAACGCTCTAGCTCGTGCGCGGCAGAGAAGCCGTCGAGTTCATGTGCGATCGCAGAGGGATCGACACTAGCGCTGACCGCAGAGCTATCGGTAGCAAGCCCTGCCTTCGGAGTACGTTCCACGGCGGGGACGGTTATAGCACATCCTCCGGCAAGGGCAAAGGGTACGGCAGGCAGAACCGGGCAGACGCCAGAGGCAGGTAGGCAGCTAGAAAATGGATTTGAAAATTGGAAATCGGGAGCGGCGCGGTGCCGAGACAAAATGCAAGGTCGCGGTGACAGTCCGGACGGCGCTACAGTGGCTTGAAACCAATAGGGGCATGGGCGCATCATTAAGTGTAGCAGCCTCGCTCGGCTTTGAGGAGGTACTTGCTATGCGTCGAATCTTAATTCTCGCCAGCTCCGCGTTATTTCTTCCAGCCAGTGTTCTAGGCCAGCACCGTGGCGGGATGCCGATGCACCCACCCGTGGCGGTTGCACCTCCCCGCGCGGCGCTCCCGGTGCAGGCGGCTCCGGCGCAGGTGATTACCAGCGCCCCACGGATGGGGACGCCGGTCGTAGCTCGGCGTGGCCGAGTTGTCACGACGCCGATACAGCATGCGGGAACCTTCGTAAGTCTGCCCACGTTTCCCGTTGACTTCGCGAATTCTCCTGGTTTGGGATTTGACTTTCCGCATTTGGCCGCCATCAACTCAGGGCGGACGCACGTGCGCTTTCGCGGAGCGTTTCCAGGCGAATTTAACGGATTTAATGGATTTAGCGGATTCTTGCTGTCACCTCCAGTGATTATAGAAGAGGCTCCGCCTCAGGAGCAGCCTGTGATCGAGGAAGTAGTGGCCGCCAATCCGAACGATGTGGTGCGCGAGCGCGCTCGTCGCGCGGAGAGAGAAGATACCCCTGACGTCAACGGCGGACCTCCCGCGCCGGTACCGGATTCACCGGAGTTTGTCTTTGTTCGGCGAGACGGCGGTCTGCTTTTTGCCGTAGCGTATTACTGGGACAACGGGACACTGCGCTATGTGACGCGGGACGGATTACGGCGCAGCGTGACTCAGGACTCGCTGGACATGCAGGCGACGCAACAGTTCAACGAGCAGCGTGGAGTGAATTTCCGCTTGCCGGCGTGAGAGCTTGGCCGCGTGAGGTTTTTGCTGCTCGATTGAGACTTCCCCAGACCAAACCTTCCCTGACACTACTTCCTGGCTGGCTCGGGCATAACGTAGCCTGAGCGGGCCGGGAGTCCTGCCCTTTCAAACTGCACGGTGGTGTGGCCGATTCCAAAGTCTCTTGCAGCTCTTTGCTGAATGGAGGCAAGAATGCGCTCGCATGCGTCCAGGTGCATGTCGGGTATGCGCGCATGCAGGCTGAGAGCATTGTGCCCGCCGCCTAAAGACCAAATGTGCACGTCGTGCACTTCCTGAACGCCATCGACACTGAGAATCATGCGAGCGACTTCCTCGACACGCAGTTCGGGAGGGCGCCCTTCCAGCAAAATGTGCGCGGATTCGCGAAGAATGCCAATGCTGGACCACAGAACCAAAACACCGATGGCGAGGCCGAGGAGAGGATCGATCCAATGGGCACCAGTCATGCCGATGACGATGGCGCCGGCGATGATCGCGATGTTCGAAAGGGCATCGCCGAAATTGTGGATCAGGATACTGCGGAGATTGAGGTCACGGCGGCCGCGCACCAGCGCGAGCGTGATGCCGCCGTTGACGGCGAGAGCGGCGAGGGAAGTCCAGATCATCCAGCTTTCGACGACGATGATGGGTGAGCGAAGGCGTTGGACCGCTTCGTAGCCAAGCCACAACGCCAGCAGGACCAGCAAAATAGCATTCGTAAATGCGGCAAGGACTCCCGCGCGGTGGTAGCCGTAGGTTTTTTCAGTGTCTGCGGGGCGCTCGGCCCAACGCATCGCGAGCCAGGAAATGCCCAACGCAGGAACGTCGGAGAGATTGTGGACGGCGTCATTGAGCAGGGCAACGGAGCGGCCGAGGATGCCGCCGACTACTTCCGCAGCGACCAGGGCCAAAGTGGCGGCCATGGCCCAGCCTAGGATCGAGGGCCGCAGAATAGCCTGGGAATGGCTGTGGTGGTGGGCATGATTGTGCGAATCCGCGGCGTGAGAGTGTGCGTGTTCGTGCGCAGCGCCGTGCGAGGCGGCAGGTCCGGAGTGATGCGAATGCATTTCGAATACTATTCTACGCCCTCCAGATTGCGCTGCGCAGCCTGAAGGCGCGCTTAGTGGGCAGTTTGACACGTCAGAGCAGTGAATCCGTTGACGCTCGCGGCGTCGGCTGCGAACATCAACAAAGCTTTCCAATCGAAGGAATCCGTGCCGGGAAAACGCAGCGATCAGGCTGGAACTGCGGACAAATGAGTGCTCCGGTCGCAAAACTGAGTTTTTGGGGCGTAAGAGGCGCGACGCCGACGGTCGATCCGGTGACGTGGCGCTACGGCGGAAACACACCCTGCCTGGAATTGGTGACGCCGGATGGCACACAGCTCATTCTGGATTGCGGAACCGGGCTGAGAATGCTAGGTAGCCGCTGGTCGCGGCCGAGCGCCGGAAATTTTCAGAAGACGCACATCTTCCTCACCCACTACCACTGGGATCACATTCAAGGCATTCCGTTTTTCTCGCCGCTGTACGCGGAAGAGAACGAATTTCACTTTTATAGTTTTCGTTCGAAATTTCTGGGGCGCGACAGCTTGAAGCAAGTTTTCGAAACGCAGATGGCGCTGCCGTACTTTCCCGTCGACCTCTCGGCGATGAACGCGAAGAGGAACTTTCAGGAGGTGGCGGGCGGCGAAACCTTCACGATTGGCGAGAACAAGGTCGTGGCACGGTGGCTCAATCATCCGCAAGGGTGCTTGGGCTTCCGAATCGAAACGCCGGCGGGCATCGTTGTGTATGCGACAGACAATGAGCCCGGGGATGCCAAACTGGACGCCAGCCTGCGCGAACTGGCAGCTGGCGCAGATATTTTCATCAACGACGCGCAGTACACTCCCGAACAATTAGCAAGCACGCGACGCGGGTGGGGCCATTCTACATGGCTGGAAGGCGTGCACGTCGCGCGCGAGACGAACGCGAAAACATTAGTGCTTTTTCACCACGATCCCGATTCGACGGATCGCATGGTGGACACGATCCTGCGGCACGCGCGAGACAAATTCGATTCTGTGTTTGCCGCGAGTGAAGGGATGGTGATTACTCTGGGCGCGCCGGGCGGGCGCGTAGACGCGCACATGCCAGGGACACGAACGACCTTGCGACGGGAAGCGCACTTCCGCGCGCGGGTATCCGGGTTGACCGAGGGAGGTCATGCGTTCGAAGAAGAGACCGTGGTGCGGGATCTGTCTCTGCAAGGTGCGCTGATTTCGTTGAGGCACCATCCGCGGCTGCAATCGGAATTGCAGGTCACGATGGAAGCACCAGGCGCGGATGGTCTGCAAACGATGCGACTGCGCGGCTATGTCGTGCGTATCGATGCGGGCGCGGAGAAGGGGCACAGCGCCGTCGGCGTGGTGTTCACGGACTGATCTTCGCGCAGGTGGATCACCGGATCGAGGCGCGAAGCCTAACACGCCCGTAAATACATTGCGCGGAAAGCGTTTCCTTGGCACGGCACAGGAAGGCGTGTAGCCTGAACCGTGATGGCGGAGAAGACACCAAATTTTGTGCCGGTGAGGGCGCTCGACAAACGACCGCCGTCGCGACGGGAGTTGTTGCGAGGACTCGTGCGGCAAGCGCCGTTTGTAGCGAAGAGTTTTCGGCTCTATTTTCGCAATGGCTGGCGGCGACACGTGCTACGGACAAAGGTAGTCGCGCCGTACGCGGTGACGTTTTATGTGACGCACAAATGTAATTTGGCTTGCAGCTATTGCACGCAAAAGGAACCAGACGTCTTCAGCCAAGAGCTTTCCACGGGCGAAACACTGCGGCTGCTGGGGCGAATCCGGAAAGAGACAGATTCCATTGTAATGACCGGTGGCGAGCCCACGCTTCGGGCGGACATCGAAGAGCTGGTAGAAGCGGCGAGATTCCAAAGCAAATTCAGGTCGCTTCTGCTGATCACAAACGGCACGCTACTGGACCGCAAGCCGCGCATTTTGGGCGCGGTGACGGGATTGGTGGTCAGCTTGGACGCACTTCGCGCCGATCCGGCAAACCCACTCTCGAAGCCCGCGGCGCTACCGAAAGTGCTGGAGAATCTCGCGTTGGCGAAGGAGCGGCTAAGAGATCCGCGGCGGATTACCATCAGCACGGTCATCGAGGAGTGGAACATCGCTGAAGTAGACAAGCTGCTGGACTGGTGCGGGGAGCAAGGGTTCGTGTTTGCGGCGCAGTCCGCGCAGATGGAGAAAATGCCAAATCTCGCGTTGCTGAAAAATCCGCGATATCAGGCGCTGGTGGATAAGATTATCGAGAGGCGCCGCGCCGGCGAACAGGCAATCAACGGAACGCCACGGACGATCGAGACGCTACTGCGATTTGGCACATTTCAGTGTTATCCGACAATGTTTCCGCGCGTGTACCCGAATGGAGATGTGTTCTATCCCTGCGAACCACTGCGGAAGATTGCGGGAAACCTATTGCACGACGGGCCGCTACGAAAGATATTCGCGAACGGCAAAGACAAATATGGGGATATTCCACCTTGCCAGGGGATTTGCTATCTGTTTGGCAATGTCCTGTCGCATTACTACGTCAACGATTTTTGGGGACTGGCCGGTGATTTTATCCGGTAGGATGGATCGGCCGTCAGCTTAGCTCGGAGATCTTTTGATTGAGGTACGCAAGAGCGGCTTCGAGGGATTTGCGGTGATTCGGATTCGTGGCGGACGCGAGGTCGTTGGTGATCCGGGTGCGCGACAACTGCAAATCCCTGATAATGTGCTCCCGGAGTTGCTGGTCGGAGGCTTTTGTTTCGGCGCCGGAGGACTGCCTATGGCCCTCGTTGGATTCAACCTGTAGTTCGACGCCTTTGCTTTCCCATCCCCGAGCCATAGCTATAGTTTGACACAGTTGGCGGCTATAGCGAACTTTTTGTCACGTGAAGTTTCGAAACAAATCTCAGGCGCCGGCCGCACGGCTTCGCGGCACGACGGGCAGAGCGGGGCGCATGACGTTACGGATGGTGCTCTGCGCAACGCGCGCCAGGTGCTCGGCGAAAATTCCGCGATAGTAAAATTCGATCAAGCGCTCCGTACTCCGGACGCGGAGGACCCAGCGTCTGCCGGCTTCCTCGGCCTGCACAGATGAAATCTCCGCAGTCGGAATGATCAAGAGCGGCCGCAAGCGGGAATCGAGCGCCCAGATATTATCGGCGCCGGCAAAAAGCTGCACGGGAACGGAAGCAGCATCTTCCAACGGATATTCTCCTCCGTTCACGACGACGAGCGCGCCGATCTCCCGAGCCTTGTCATCGACCAGGCTTTCAGGCTTAGCGGGGGGCAGCAGAATCGAGGTGAGAAACATGGATAGGCCGACGATCGCGGCGAGCCAACTGTTCCACAAGCTGAGCGGCAGGATGACGAGACCAGCGCCGGCAGTTCCCAGCAAGATACGGAAAAATGTCCAAGAACGCTCGTTGCGGCGCAGGCGCAGGAGTTTGGGCACCAGAAGCACAAGAGCGAACAGGCTGCCGATGGCAACGTGGCGCAGGCGAGCGGTCAGGGATTGTGGATGCGAGGCTGCCGATGTTGCGGTCGTTTCCATGCTCGGTCTTGACTCCAAGTGAGCGCTACCCAACGCGCGAAAGAGGACAGCATAACCGCGATCGCCGGATTGGAAATCGGCGATCCCATTGGCTGTGCCTCAAGCTGCACACGGGTTGAGGCAGAAGGGCGATCAACAAGCGGACTAAGATGCCAGCGTCGAAATTTCGCGCATACGCGCGAAGGCACGGCGCACATGCGGAATGGTGATCGATCCCCCCACAATCAAAGCCACATTGAGCGCGTCGATGACCTCCTCGCGCTTCCAACCTTCCTCACTGCACCTAATCAGATGATACGTTATGCAGTCATCGCAGCGTAACACCGCCGAAGCCACTAGTCCCAATAGCTCTTTCGTCTTGGTACCGAGAGCTCCCGGCTCATACGCTTGATGGTCCAAGGCGAAGAAGCGCTTCATGCCCAAGTGACCGCAGCCGAGGATCTCTTCGTTCAGGTCGGCGCGAAATTTCTGAAAGTCGTCCAGGCGGTCGGGCATGAGTCCTCCGGAAAGGTGGGAGCAAACACCTATTATCAACGATTCGGGCAAGCGGGGGCAAAGGCGTGAGCAGACTGGCTTTGTATCACGAAGTACTTTACATTAGAGAGGAAGGATGCGAGAGTTATAGCAATGCGCGGCGGAATTTCTCTCCGAAAGGGGCTTCCATTCCATGATCAAACGCATCGCCGCAATTTTTCTGATTCTGTGCTGCACGTCGGTTGCCTGGGTGATTCTGGGGACGACGATTTTTGCCCGGACCTATAACGTTGGCGCGACGCTTTCGGATCGCGTGGTGTCCACTTGGGGCGCTCCGGAAGAGCAGAGCGCACCGGTGATTGCGTATCAATGGCAAGACGTCAAACTGGTGGAGAGCGAGAACAAAGGAAGGAAGGTAACGCGCGAGGAGAAACACGACGTCACCACGATTGTGCCCATTGACGGCAACCGCATCACGGCAGAATTTCACGTCGATTATCGGCAGAAAGGACTTCTGTGGTTCAGCGCGTACGTGGTGAACTTTGCCGGCTCTTATGATTTCCGCAATCCGGCAGGATCTGATGAAAACTTCGTTTTCCGCCTGCCGCTGCCGGCGAAGGAGGCGGTCTACGACAACATAGAGTTGTCGCTTGACGATCGGCCGCTTCCGCTGGAACTCAATAATTCAGAAGCCACGGCGCGAGCGCGTATTCCCGCGAGAGCAACAGGCGTGTTGCGGGCGGCATACCGGTCGCGCGGACTGGATAGCTGGCGCTACCAATTAGGAAAGGAAGTATCACAGGTCCACAATTTCCATTTAGTGGCGCGCACGGACTTCTCAGGTTTTGATTTCCCGGATAATTCGTTGTCTCCCACCGAGAAGCGACAAACCAGCGAGGGGTGGGTGCTCGAATGGAGCTATCAAAACTTGGTCTCCGGGTTCGATATCGCGCTGAAGATGCCGCAGAAGCTCCAGCCTGGGCCACTCGCGGGGCGGATAAGTTATTTCGCTCCAGGGTCCTTGTTCTTCTTCTTTTTCGTAGTCTTTATTCTCTCGACGCTGCGGGGAATCGACCTGCATCCGATGAACTACTTTTTCTTGGCCTGCGCGTTTTTTGCGTTTCATCTATTGATAGCCTAGCTAGCGGATCACATCGCCATTCACGCGGCTTTCCTGATCTCGGCGCTGGTTTCAGTTGCATTGGTGGTCAGCTACCTGCGGCTGGTTGTAAACGCGAGATTTGCGGTTGTGGAATCGGGATTGGCGCAATTGATCTATCTGGTTCTATTTTCATACGCGTTTTTCTTCGATGGCTTTACGGGTTTGACGGTTACGATCGGAGCGATTGTGACCTTGTTTGTCGTGATGCAAATAACCGGGAAGATCCGGTGGGAAGAGAAGTTTTCTCGACGGATGGCCTAGTGACTCGGTCCAATCCAGCCGCGCTGACACGGTGATCTCAGCCGACAGATGCACAGTTGGATTGCTCATCTCACGCAGATACCAGCTATTTCGAATAAAATCAGGCGGACGTCGGAATCTGCGACGGTCCCATCAGCATTCTCTGTGTTCCTGTGCGAGTTGAGCCTGCAAGCCTGAAAGAGTATCTTGAAATCCAGCAAGTGCAGGTCGAGCGCGATAAGAACTCCCATCGGAAGGTATTGAGGATGCCGACAATTCAGATTCGCACGCAAATTCCCGGACCTCGCTCTCGAGCGCTGATGGCGCGCCGAGAAGCCGCGGTTCCGCGCGCGCCTTACAACGCCACGCCGGTCTTCGCGGCTCGCGCGGAGGGCGCTTGGATCGAGGACGTTGACGGCAATCGGTATCTCGATTTTGCGGGAGGGATCGGGTGCCTGAATGTCGGTCACCGGAACGCTCGTGTTGTAACTGCGGTTCGCGAGCAGTTGGAAAAGCACCTGCACCTTTGCTTCGCGGTCACGCCATATGAGAGCTATGTTGCGCTGGCAGAGAAACTGAACGCGCTAACGCCTGGAAATTTTGCGAAGAAGACCATGCTACTGAACAGCGGGGCGGAAGCCGTCGAGAATGCAGTGAAGATTGCGCGCGCGTACACGAAGCGTCCCGCGATTATCTGCTTCGAGGATGCGTTTCATGGCCGCACGATGATGGCGATGACGCTGACGAGCAAAGCGCATCCGTACAAAGCGGGGTTCGAACCGTTCGCCAGCGATGTGTATCGCATTCCCTTTGCGTATCCCTACCGTAGCGAAAGTGGGGCCACGGCGGAAACGTTTGCGCACCATCTTGAAAATGCTTTCAAGCGGGCCGTGGCTCCCGAATCTGTGGCTGCGGTGATCGCCGAGCCGGTTCTGGGTGAAGGAGGGTTTGTCGTTCCGCCTCGGGATTATTTCAAACTATTGCAAGACCTTTGCGGCAAGCACGGCATCCTCTTCATCGCAGACGAAGTGCAGTCCGGATTCTCACGCACAGGCCATTGGTTTGCTTCCGAGCACTTTGGAATCGAGCCTGACCTGATCACCATGGCGAAATCGCTCGGCGGAGGCATGCCCATTTCGGCGGTGACAGGCCGCGCGGAAATCATGGATGCGCCGGAAGTCGGAGGACTTGGCGGAACCTATTGCGGGCACCCCGCGTCGTGTGCGGCGGCGCTGGCGGCAATCGAAAGCATCGAGAAAGATGATTTGCTGGCGCGCTCGATTGCCGTCGGCAAGCGCTTTGAAGAACGCGCGCGGCGTTGGCAAAAGAAATGGTCCATTGTAGGCGACATACGGGGCCTAGGCGGCATGTGCGCAGTGGAATTGGTGCGTAACGTGGAAACGCGCGAACCAGCCGATACGGAAACGAAGGAAATCGCACAGTATTGCTATCAGCATGGGCTGATCACGATCACGGCGGGGACGTTCAACAACGTCATAGGTATTCTGGTTCCGCTGGTGGTCACGGATGAGCAGCTCGATGAAGGTTTAGATGTGATGGAAGGGGCGCTGGCCTTCGTGGGCGAGCGCAAGCCCGCCGCGGTTTCTCACGCATAGACGCCGGGAGTTCGGCGAGGATACCTCGCGCTGGGGAGCATCATCTCATCTAGGTATGGAGTCTCCAGGAGTTTGAGATGCAAGACACGGCGACAAAATCCGCGACGCTGGCTACGGAGCTGAAGGATTCGCGGCTGTTCCGCGAAGCATGCTATGTGGACGGACAGTGGATCCAAGCAAGATCGGGGCAGACGATCGCGGTAGACAATCCGGCGAGCGGTGAAATTATCGGGAAGGTTCCGAAGCTAGGCGCAGCGGAAACGCAACAGGCGATCGAAGCAGCAAATCGTGCGTTTCCGGAATGGAGTAAGAAGACTGCCAAAGCACGCGCAGGAGTTTTGCGGCGCTGGTTTGATCTGATGATGGCCAGTCAGGAAGATTTGGCGCGCTTGATGACCATCGAGCAAGGAAAGCCGCTGAGCGAATCGCGAGGCGAAGTCGCGTATGCGGCGGCATTTCTCGAGTGGTTCGGCGAGGAAGCGAAGCGCGTTTATGGCGACACGATTCCTCCGCACCAAGCGGACAAGAGAATCGTGGTCATCAAGCAGCCGATCGGAGTGGTTGCGTGCATTACCCCGTGGAATTTTCCGCTGGCGATGATCACGCGCAAAGCGGGCCCCGCACTAGGCGCGGGTTGCACTGTGGTGCTGAAGCCGGCGTCGCAGACTCCGTTTTCGGCGCTAGCGCTCGCCGAGCTGGGAGAACGAGCGGGGCTCCCCAGAGGCGTGTTGAACATCGTGACGGGATCTGCAAAGGAGATCGGCGGGGAATTAACTTCGAATCCGATAGTCCGCAAGCTGTCGTTCACCGGCTCCACAGAAACTGGAAAGACTCTCATGGCGCAGTGCGCGGGCACGGTCAAGAAGCTGTCGCTGGAGCTGGGAGGTAACGCGCCCTTTATCGTTTTCGATGATGCGGATCTGGACGCCGCAGTTCAGGGCGCGATTGCGTCGAAGTATCGCAACAGCGGACAAACGTGTGTCTGCACAAATCGCCTGCTGGTTCAGGACAGCGTCTACGATGTGTTCGCGACCAAGCTGGCGACGGCGGTCCAAGCGTTGAAGCCTGCTCCCGGATGGGAGGCAGACTCCACGCAGGGACCGTTGATCGACGATGCGGCCCTCGAGAAAGTAGAGGCGCATATCCGCGACGCGCGATCTAAAGGCGCAAGGGTACTTGTGGGCGGGCGGCGGCACGTTCTTGGCGGGAGATTTTTCGAGCCAACGGTGCTCACGGAAGTCACGCCTCAAATGGCCATCGCGCGAGAGGAGACGTTCGGGCCGGTCGCACCATTGTTTCGTTTCAAGACCGAAGCGCAAGCGATTGCACTGGCAAACGATACAGAATTCGGCCTGGCCGCGTACTTTTATGGGCGCGGTATAGCGCGGGTTTGGCAGGTTGCGGAAGCACTGGAGTACGGAATTGTCGGCATCAACAGCGGACTGATCTCGACCGAGGTGGCGCCGTTCGGCGGTGTGAAGGAGTCCGGACTTGGCCGCGAAGGATCGAAATACGGAATGGATGAGTTCGTTGAGATCAAGTATTTGTGTTTTGGCGGCATTACCTCGTGAAGCCGGCTGGATGGACTGAGGCGGTGATTATTGGTACCGTTTTCGTCGCTTCCATCGATGCTTATGGCAACCATTCGTCGACGGGCCTGGGTCTGCAGGTGCACTTCTAGCCAGAAGCGAAAATATAAAATATGACGATCGCTGCGGGTGTCGATTTTGGAACGCTGAGCGTGCGTGTCACTCTTGTGGACAGCGCAAGAGGCCGGCGTGGTTCGGGTGTGGCTGAATATCCGCTGCATCGGCGCAAAGATGATCCCGATTACGCGACGCAGAGCCATGAAGATCATATGCGCGGCTTGGCAGAGGCCACGCAGAAAGCCATTGCCTCGGCGGGCATTCCGGGGAGTGAGGTGGCTGCCCTGGCAATGGACACTACGGGATCCAGCGTCGTGCCCGTGGGAGAGAAACTCAACCCGCTGAGTGAATACTACCTGTGGTGCGATCATCGCTCCTGGCGCGAAGCCGCGCAGATTACGGAATCAGCGCATCGTGCGAAGCTCGAAGTGATCGATTGGTGCGGCGGTGTGTACTCATCGGAATGGGGATTTTCTAAGCTGCTCCATTGGTTGCGGCAAAATCCGGAAAAACGCGGCCAACTTGTCACCGCTTTGGAGCACTGCGACATGGCCGCGGCGGCCGTCTGCGGCATCACTGATCCCTGCAAAGTATCGCGTTCGATCTGCGCCATGGGCCACAAATGGATGTGGAATCGCGAGCTCGGCGGCTTGCCGCCCGAAGATTTTTTAGTGAGCGTCGACCCTCTGCTGAAGGGCGTTCGCGCCAAGCTCGACGGCAAATACGCGACGAGCGACCAGATCGCGGGCGAGTTGTCGCCGGAGTGGGCGTCAAAGCTCGGCTTGCGTGTGGGCATTCCGATTCCCGTCGGTGCGTTCGACGCGCATTGGGACGCAGTCGGCGCAGGCGCGCGGACCGGCGACGTTGTCAACGTTGTCGGCACCTCTACCTGCATCATCGCCATGAGCGACCAAACGCGGCTTATCCCCGGCGTTTGCGGAGTTGTGCCGGGTTCCGTTCATCCGAGAAAAACCGGCGTGGAGGCAGGACTGTCCGCAACGGGAGATATTTTTGAGGCCATCGCGCGCAGAGCCGGGCGGAGTGTTTCAGAACTTTCGTCGGGTTTGGAAAATTACCGGGCCGGGCAAACAGGGCTGCTGCGCTTAACGTGGGACAACGGCGACCGTACGGTGCTGGTGAATGCGGGGCTCGGCGGAATTACACTCGGCTGGAATCTAACGCATACGGCTCAAGACGAATTGTTCGCTTCCGTCGAAGGAACAGCGTTTCACACCCGAGTCATCCTGGAGCGAATGGCGGAGTATGGTGTGCCGATCCATCGCGTGATCAATGCTGGTGGGATTCCTCAGAAGAACGACGTCCTCAACCGCGTCTATGCCAATGTCTTGAATAAACCGATTTTGATCCCCACATCGGAAGTCACAAGCCTAGGCTCGGCGATCTTCGCCTTGATGGCCGCCGGCGCATTTTCCAGCATTGAGGAAGCGCAAAAGGCGTTGTGTCCGCAGTACCGCACGATTGAGCCAGACCCTCGAGCAGCGCGGGTTTACGAGGAGCTCTACGGGCTGTATAGGGAGTTGTACTTCGCTTTTGGCAAAGCGAGCTCTCCGTCTCTCCCGGTTGGACATGTGCTTCCGGCTCTTCGGCAAATCGCAGCGGCGGGGCGAGGCAGCGCATGATGCTGAAGAATCTGCGCGAGGAGGTGCTCGAAGCCAATCTGGAGCTGGTGCGCCGTGGCTTGGTTCTGTACACGTTCGGGAATGCCAGCGGTATTGATCGCGACGAAGGACTCGTGGTCATCAAGCCTAGCGGAGTCCCTTATGAGTCGATGAAGCCTGAGCATCTTGTGGTCGTTGGTCTGGACGGGAAGCTGGTAGAGGGAGATTTGCGGCCGTCTTCCGATTTGCCTACGCACCTGATTCTTTATCGTGCATTCGAAAATATAGGCGGTATCGCGCACACCCACTCGCGATACGCAACAGCTTGGGCGCAGGCACAGCGTGAAATTCCGTGTCTAGGCACGACGCATGCCGATTATTTTCACGGCTCGGTGCCAGCGACCAAGCCATTGACTCCGGCGCAGACGCGCTCGGACTACGAAGCGCATACCGGCCACGCTATTGTTCGGCGTTTCGCGAAGCTTGATCCGTTGCACTCCCCAGGCGTTTTGGTGGCGGGACACGCGCCATTTTGTTGGGGAACTACGCCTGCGGAAGCTGCTCACAATGCCGTGGTTTTAGAAGAGATTGCCGCCATGGCTTTTCACACGCTGTTGGCGAATCCAAAGTCCAAACCCATAGCGAAACACCTTCACCAGAAGCACTTCTTCCGGAAGCACGGCACCAGCGCCTATTACGGTCAAAAGAAGACATGATTCTGGAGGTCCAGCAGATTCGGTGAACGCGAGGTCAGAGATAGACTGGGCCTGACGCACTCGACCTTGGGAATGCCGTAAGCGGACGTCGCCCGAAGTCCCCTCACACCTCGGCTGCCCGACTCTGTGCATTACACGAAAATTCTTGCAATTTTCATCTAGGAGTGGTCATACTCGGCTCCCCTGATAGCGTACGTTGCTTGATTCCCTCGGACGTCGTTCGAGGTCGATATCGTGGCAACGGAAGCGCTTAAAAGGGTATTGGGTATCGTAGTGGCAGCGTTTCAGAATTACGGTGGGCCGCTATCAGGGACTTATCCAGGTTATGGGCTGCCTCTCGATATCTTGGTTGCTTCTGAAGTCCAGATCAGTTGTCGAATCCTGACGTCTCCGCTCCGCGAAGCTCACGTCCCCTGGATGAAACTGTGCTGGCATCAGGTGCGCTGCAAAATCTGCAACTCTATGCAACTCTAGAAGGATGCCAGAAGTTTTCTGGCCGGGCGGAGGAGGCGAATGCCCGCACCACGACTCAAACGTGAGATATCCGAGCCCCAGAAGGATATCACTCGCCATGAAGACCCTCTGATACCTGCCCTGCTGACCAGCGTCGCCCAGGAAGTCTGTGCAGCCATGCATGCGAGCGGGGCCATCATCGCTGGCCCTGATCCGCAAGGGATACGATGCATGGCCAGCGCGGGGAATGCTCCTGCTGTTGGCTCGCGACTTGAAACAGACCCGGGGCTTACGGTGGAGTGCCTCAAAACCGGAAAGGTCGTCTTTCGCGGAAACTCCAAAAGGAAGGCCAGGGGTAGGGTCACCACCGAGGAAAGATCCGCGGTGCATTCAGCCGTGGCCGTACCCATCGTAGCCGAAGGATTTATCGTCGGGGCCATCGAGGTATTTTCTTCGCGGACCTCCGCAATCTACAAAGCAGACATCGCACCATTGATAGGCATCGCCGAGTTCATTGCGCCGATCTTAGCTCCAGCCGCGGTGTACGAGTCCAAACGGGCAACAGGCACCGCCACCGTTATCCGAGATCAAGCACAAACATCATCAGCTTCTGACGAGAAACAGATTGCTCTAACCAAAACAGCAGATCCCGGGAATTCCGGCAGCGTGCGATTAATCGTTGAGGGGTTTGCGAGCAAGACTGCGTCCGCGCGAGCCGGCCTAGCTGGCATTGCAGCGACGATGGTGCGGCATCTTGGTCAAGATACGCCAGCGAAACGATTGCTCGCGAGCGCGGCGGTTCTTGTTGCCACGGCGCTCTTGTTTGTCGGATTTCACACTTGGTTTGTGAAGAGTTCTAACACTGCTGCTCAGCGCCAATCGAACGAGCCTCGATTTGCTGTGCCCCCGAAAGTAGAGGAAGGGAACCCTCGACAGAGCACTGGAACCCAAGCTCCCGAGGCTTTGAGCCATTCTTCATCTTCGGCCGCGCCGCTCGGTACACGATCTCAGCCTTCCGCAGACTCGGAAACCCCGGCGACTCCTGCAAATGTTGCCTCGACGAATCCCGCGGTCCGTGCCACAACGGAAGAGCTTGCCATCGAGAGTACGGCATCTCGTCCTGCTGCTATTGCACGCGAATCGAATCCTATAGCACAGGTTGAAAACCAACCCTCCGGCACTGCGATTTCATCGACACCAGCGACGGCGGAGAGGAACATCGAAACGCCTGAGCCGATGGACTCAGCCCAGGTTCCTGTTCTCGCCGTAACGCCTGCCGTTGCAGTTGCTATAGAAGCGGCGATGACGTCGCGTCCGGCTTTTGTCCTGGATCGAACATTCAAAGGTCATTCGAGTTGGGTCACCAGTGTCGTCTTCAGCCCCGATGGGCGAAGGCTGGCTTCGGGAAGCTGGGATCAGACGATTAAATTTTGGGATGTGCCCACAGGCCACGAGGTCGACACCCTTGGTGGCAAAATGAAGGAAGTCCAAGCATTGGCGCTAAGTCGCGACGGGCGCTGGCTTGCCGCCGAAAATTCCAGCGACACGGTTATGCTCTGGGATGCCACAACAGGAACTGAAGTCCGGACCTTGCTGAGCAATAAGCCTCTCGGCCCGCTGGGCACGAATTTTGTCTACTCCATCGCCTTTAGTCCGGATGGCCGATGGCTAGCCTCAGGCGTTGACGAGAAAACTGTTCGGCTGTGGGATGTGCACACCGGACAGGCCGTGCGTGACCTGACAACGACCCGGAGGGCCGTGATTTACGCAGCCTTCAGCCCTGACGGCCGTTGGTTTGCTTCCGGAGACGACGACAAGAGCATTCGAATTTGGGACGCGTCGACGGGTGCGCAGATTCGCAGATTGACCGGTCATCGCAAGCCCATCTACGCAGTTGCTTTCAGCCCGAATGGACGCTGGCTCGCGTCGGCGAGTGCCGACAAAACCATAAAGCTCTGGGACGTTGCCGAAGGGCGCGAGGTTCATACGTTGTCCGGACATGGGGGCTCGGTTACCAGCCTGGCTTTCAGCCCAGATGGTCGCTGGTTGGCCTCTGGTAGCTGGGATAAGACAGTCAAAATTTGGAGCGTGGAAACCGGTCAGGAAGTGCAAACCCTGGGCGGCGGTCACGACCATTCCATCTATACCGTCGCTTTCGATTCTCGCGGACGCTGGTTGGCGTCGGGAAGCGAAGATGGCAGCATCAGCCTTTGGCGGTCGGGTGGTGCGCTCGATCGCGCCCGGCTGCAGTAACCTGATTTTGTAGGAACAAGCGCTAAAGGGTCGGGTCTGCTTTTGGTCTTATGTACTGCGACGTCCCATAGATCGTGAAATCCTCCCCAGTCCTCGGAAGGAGAAGCCTATGCGCAAAGGGTGCCTTGATTACCGAGCCGTGCGATTCCGAAGCCCCAGAGCTCTAATGCTCCTGTTAATGATCACCGCGATCGGCGGCAGCACGGTTTCTGCTCAGAGCCTAAATTGGGAGGGACAAACCGGCGTTTTCATTACGCCGCTCGCTTACTCCGTGCCTTCCAAGGAAAAAGGATTCGGTCTCCCCGTAGTGGCCTACCACTATGTCGATGCTGGACCAGTCTTAGGGGGATTTCATCAGGTGTCCATTACAGAAGGAGCTTTCGGCCGAATTGAATTTGGTTATACAAGGAATCTCCACCAAGCCGGCAGCACACCTGTTTTTAGCAGTCTGTGGAGCAATGGGTTCAACACGTTTCATGGAAAAGTCAATGTGTGGCGGGAGGGCCGAACCTGGGTACCGGCCATTTCCGTGGGCTTTGTGGCACGCAGTCAGGTTCACAACGTTGGCGGCGTGATTCAGAATAAGGACACTACCAACGCCGATTTCTATATCGTAGCCACAAAGACAGCAACGAAAATCCGCAAGCTTCCGCTCGTGTTCAATTTTGGTTTCAAGGCTACAAATGCTTCGCTTCTCGGCATAGTGGGGAACGCTCCGACCTACCAGGGGCGTGTGTTCGGTGCCGCCGCCTTTGCGTTCCGGGGGCCAGGGCGCAGCACGATTTTGCTCGGCTCTGAATTTTTGCAGGAGCCCCGGAACGTAGATGGTCTGCCCGGTGTAGTTGTACCGACTACCATCACTTACGCCGTTCGTATCGTTCCCGCGGGAGCATTCCCGCTTCGAGGATGGGGTGTGGAGTCCCCAAAGCTCACGATCGATTTTGGTGTTTTGCAGGCCGCCGGGAGCGTCGCCCCCGGCGTGAACCTGCAAGCGCGACATCAATTTGCTTTGGGCGTGTCGTACGGATTCTAGAATTTTAGGCTTTTGCCTTCAGCCGCACCTTGAATGCTCAGCCTGTTGGGCGCCTAGCAGTGCCCTTACTGCGGCTTGATTTCCGGGCTTGCCTGCTTGATGCTCCCCTGCACGAGTTGGGTGTTCACTTCCGACTCCAGTCCGGCCAGCAGCTCTATATCCGTTTCAAACGTTCGGTAACCTGGAAGTCCAACCTTGATCCGATGTTTGCCAGGACTGATCTTCATAGAGTGCAGTCTCCCAAACTCGCCGGCATGGCCGACGTATTTGCCGTCGAGAAACACCGCCGCGCGACCCGGATCGACGTTTAGCTTCAAGGTTGACGTTACATCCGGTGTGACAGCATGAGGCCTCAATCTCAATTCCACACGGACAGTTTGTGATTGCCCAGGCTCTACGACAATCTTTTGCGTAAAGTCGTCGTAACCTGATTGCCGGACGGATATCTGATGCTCTCCAGGCAGCAACATTACTTTCTTGCTTCCGTGCAGTTCCTTTAGGAATCCCACATATTCATCATCCACCCACACACCGGCATCCTTCTCGACGTTTGTTGCACCTTCAAAGCGCACCTCATCCATCAACTTGTTGTCTTGCGCGGAACAAACGGCGGCCAGTAGGAGCAAGGTTAAATGCGCGATCAGAATTCGCTTGAACCGAAATTTCATCAGTTTTGTCATAGGCCTCTCCACAAGCTCGGAGAATAACTGTTTGTCACAGTTTGGCGTGTTCCGACATCGGTAAATCGTAGGAGTCACAAGGATAAAAACATGTATTCGTCAGTGCCGAGTCCGAATGCTAAACCCGTAAATAGCGCACAAGGGCTGTGCATCGGCTGCGGAAAGAATCCCTGTCAATGCAAAACTCGAAAAGCCCGCCGCTCAAAGCAACTAAAGAGGTCTTGAAGTGGATAACTGTAGGTACTTAGGGCTGCGATGCCGAGCGCCTTGGGCGATTCGGTGTGATCCTCGAAAAAAAGAACTCTTGAAGGATACCGGCGAGAGACGTTTCACCAATTCTAATAAGCGCCGACGAGATCACGAACCCGGATCCACGGCGATCGTTCGCGGGAATGTAGAGCGCTTCCATTCCAGCGCCAGCAAAACTTCCGATGACATTCGAGTAATTCGGCTGCCAGCGTCCATTGTCCCCTTTGCACATAACCGAGCTCGCGATGGCATAGAGAATTCTGGATTTCTTGCTACCACTTCCTTTGTAGAAGTAGCGTGGGTCCTGCTTGAGAACCGAAGGCATTACGGCGCCTCCGACAAATGTTGCGGTAAAGACATTTGCGTAGGTTGCGCCGTAGCGCTTTGCATATCCTTGCATTCCCTGTCCGTACGCACCCCAACGATTTCCGGCCTGGTCAATCCCCGCCAGGAACCCAACCCCGACAAGCGTGATCGGGTCGCTAGCCGATTTCCAGGCAAGCTCGAACTTGTGTTTGGCCGAGAGAGGAGCGGCATGAGAGTCGTAGCTGACATAGAAATTCGGGATGACTCCGAACACGCGCTGCTTTTCTTGCTCCTTGATCTGCACATCTGCCAGCTCTTCCGGCGTGAGTCCAACGTGCACTTCTGTTACTTGGGTGGGGATGACCAACATAATCAGCGGAGTGACGTAGGCCTCTCCCAATTGCAGAGTTCCGGAGGACTCCTGCGACGCAAGACCCGGCGATGAAATTGTGAGCTGGAACGGGCCCGGGGCGACATTGGAAAACGCAAATAGCCCGTCCTCGTCCGTCGTTACCTCCCGGCCCGAAGATTGGTCCTCGCGTGTAAGCTTCACTGTGGCTCCCGCAATGTTGGCTCCGGATTGATCAACGACTTTGCCGCTAATGCTTCCCGGTCGCTGCTCAGTGTTTTGCTGTCCACCGGCGGAAGGCTCTGTTGTCTGTGGGGCAGCTGGGGCGCTTTTCGCTGGTTGGTCCATCAGAGGCTGCTGAGACCAGCCCGGAAAGCTGCAAAGCAGCACCGCCAGGCTCAGCCAAACCAGCTTTCCAAGAACCGAGCTCTTTTTCATAGAACCCACGCTCATTGCTTGCTTTTATCTCCTGCTTTTAATGTCGGTCGCTTCCTTGGATGCTCGTGCCTCGCGCTCTGATACACAAAGCAAGCCACATCACCGTTCCGAAAAAAACAGCGGTGATCAATTTGATTTTTCAGGAGATAGCGGCGGGACCGGACCACGTGGTTACCCGTCACGTCCATGCGACTGTAGCGGTCGCCTTCTGAGGGGGTCTTCACTCCGCCAAAGTTGCGGCCATCGCCAGCATTTCAGTTGCGCGGTTTGCGCGTTTGTCAGGCACTTTCGCGCATTCTTTCTGAGCTCCATGGATACCGCACGCCGTTTTCGTGGAAACTCTAGGCTAGAACTTGCTACCCAAGGCTGTCTGGTATATTTTGCGCTTGGAATTGTCACAGAATGGAATCCTCGGTGTGCAAATGAGCAGCGGTGAGCTGGAGGCTCTTCGCGAGCTTAATGTCCGGTCTCAGGATCCTTTGTGTGCGAGCGCTCCCCTCTCCTATTTAGACGATGAACTAACTCCTACGAGGCGCTTCTTTATAAGGAACCACTTTGCCATCCCGAGATTGGAGTCCTCCAGTTGGGCTCTCAGCATATGGGGCGAGGTCCAGAAACCCATGATGTTGCGCTATGAAGACCTGAAGGGGCTGCCTAGCAAGGAGGTGGTGTGTCTGCTGGAGTGCGCCGGAAACAGCCGCTCCACCATGCAGCCGCCTGCTGAGGGCGTTCCCTGGGACCACGGAGCTTTGGGCACCGCCCGCTGGAAAGGAGTACCTGTTGCCACTGTCTTGGAGCAGGCCTCATTGCGCCCCAGTGCGACCAACGTGCTTTTCGAGGGCGCCGATTTCGGCAAAGAGCGTACCGCCCCTGGCGTGCTCGCTCCGACAGAGGGCAGCTACGCAATGAGCCTGCCACTGGAAAAGGCCGTACATCCCGATACGGTGCTCGCATACGAGATGAACGGAGAAAGTCTGCCAGCAGAGCATGGCTACCCCGTTCGCCTGGTGGTTCCCAACTGGTACGGCATGGCCTCCGTTAAGTGGCTGGTCAATATCCGGATACTCGATCAACCCTTCCGTGGGTTCCACGAAAACGACTACTACGTGTTCGTACCAGAAGGGGAGAGCGATAGCCCCGCTGGGCACCGGGTCACCACCATCCGTGTGAAGTCCCTCATAACCTGGCCCGGAAGGGGCGGCCTTATCCCAACGGGCAGCCATCGAATTCGCGGCATCGCCTGGTCGGGCCACGGGGCAATCTCCCAGGTGGAGGTGAGCACCGATAGCGGGCGAACTTGGCACAAAGCAGACGTTCGAGAGCCGCAGTCACCTTATGCCTGGCATTGTTGGGGTTACCAGTGGGGGGTTAGGAAGCCAGGCTACTATCTAATCCGCGCCAGGGCGACTGACGCAATGGGCAACATCCAGCCGCTCCAGGCATCGTGGAATTTCCGCGGATATGCAGTAAACTCCGTCCACGCAGTGCCAGTGACGGTGCAACCTGGCTGACACTACTACTTTCATTGGGAAAATCGAGGCAATAACCGCCCGGCAGCATTTTTCTCCAATAAATCGCAGACGATGCCCTCAGTGTCGGGTTCGAAAGAGAATCAAACTCGCTGTCAGGCAGCGGGATACATCGCTGCGCCAGGAACTAATCCCAAATGTCTCCGGGCGGTTCCCACCCTGCGGTTCGCCGGTCTGAGCCGGAGCCTGGTTGGAACATCCAGGCAGGCAGGCTGCCTTGCGACTACAAGGCACACTCCGGAAGGTCTGTCGCGCAATCGCTGACTTGGTCTAGCAGCGCCTGGGTCTGCTCGATCAGATCCTCTGCTTGCTCCTCGTTGATCCTCTCAAGGGCTGAGTCGAGGATGGTCCTTATCCGACCTGCAAGCGAGTCGCGCTGGCTGCGCCAGGCTGCAATCTTTGCTTCTAGTTTTGTATAGGCGGTATCGTTCGTTGAACTGCTCGCCAGCGCAAAGGTCGAAACTTTCAGGCTGGTGAGCCCCAGTTTGCCGAAGGGGGCGTTGATTTGCTTGTAGAGACGGCCCAAACGGAACAGGGTCTGGGAATGGTCGTGCAAGGACTCGGGAACCGCCGAGGAATCCAGCACCTCGAACAGTACACGCCCATCGTGAGTGTAGTCGTCCTGAAGACCGGTTAGAGCCAGCACCGTGGGCCGAACATCCGTGTGATCCGAAAACTCGATCTCGGCGTCCGGTTCCTTGTCGTTCGTCCGGCGCACGCCGGGACCCACTATGCCGAGCCAAATTTGCCCGATCTCCGGCTGGATTCCGCCGTGGTTCCAGGCGGCGGTCGGATCCTCCGTGGGGGTCGCCGAGCCGAAATCCACGAACCAGTAGTCCGGCGCACCGAACATGGTAAAGCTCGGCGTCCGGGCTGGGTCCGCGGTGATCATGTGCAACAGCCCCATCTCGATTGGGTCGGCCAGCGCTACGGTGAGATCGTCGAGACGATTTCGTAAGCGGGTTGACCGTGGTCAGCTTTGAAAAGTCTCGTTCCAATTGCCGCGTGATCGGGGAGCTACGCGCGGGATTTCCATGGATATAAATCGTGGGAGCCATATCACGGTGGAGGTCGAAGGCGGTGCTGTTGCCGGTCTGGGCGGGGACCAGTGCCGGACGATGCTGAATTCGTCGGACGGAGGGGCGAACAGAGAATCAATATTGCGTTAATTCCGATTGGCTTGATGCGGACGGGCACTCCCAACTAGCCTGACAGAAATGCAGACAATCGGTCAGCTCAGTGCTTGGTAAGTTGGAGAGGGGATGTCAAGAAAAAACACGTCTCCTGCGGCTGGAATTTTTCTTGCTTCCCAGCCCCCTTGA